>Ga0208863_1000172_pt1 | contig 78950 bp, 65 predicted proteins | sample RifOxyD3_FD_184040 | JGI IMG/M metagenome (GOLD analysis project Ga0208863, IMG submission 184040) | Soil microbial communities from Rifle, Colorado - Rifle Oxygen_injection D3 (SPAdes) | ecosystem: Environmental > Terrestrial > Deep subsurface > Rock core/Sediment | place: Rifle, Colorado... | reverse complement strand
AGACCTCCTATAAGGATAGAGGCGGCAAATATCAGGGGCAGGTTGGTGTGACACTGCCCAAGATGTAACCGTTTTGTCACGAAATAAGAGAATAATGGGGTGCGCGTCTATCCGCGATAATCCTTGTTGCAACCGTTTAACAGTTGATTTGCAGTTCGCCTTTTAGGAGTTTTACATGAAGTTTCGTTTTATTTTCGGCATTGCCGGAGGTAATGCCTTCAATGAAACTTCGTTTTTTTGTCGCTCGAAATCAAGCGATGATTCGCTTCAAAATTTACCCACGTTGGGAGTTAAGTAATGAAATTTCGTTTTCCAATCGTCATCATCGATGAAGATTTTCGTTCAGAGAATGCCAGTGGTCTGGGTATCCGTGCGCTGGCCGATGCGCTGGTAAAAGAAGGCATGGAAGTGCTGGGCGTGACCAGTTACGGCGATCTGACTTCGTTTGCGCAGCAGCAAAGTCGCGCCTCGGCATTTTTGTTGTCGATCGACGATGAGGAATTCGGTGGCGGCAGCAAGGAAGAGACTGAAGTGGCGCTGAAAAGCCTGCGCGCGTTCGTCGAAGAGATCCGTTTCAAGAATGCCGATATTCCTATCTATCTGTACGGCGAGACACGCACCTCGCGCCATATCCCGAACGACGTGTTGCGCGAGTTGCACGGCTTTATTCACATGCACGAAGACACGCCGGAATTCGTGGCTCGCCACATCATCCGCGAGGCCAAGGCGTATCTGGATTCGCTCGCCCCGCCGTTTTTCCGTGCGCTGCTGCATTACGCGCAGGATGGTTCGTATTCATGGCATTGCCCGGGTCACTCAGGCGGTGTGGCATTTTTGAAATCTCCGGTCGGGCAGATGTTCCATCAGTTTTTCGGTGAAAACATGCTGCGTGCCGATGTATGTAACGCGGTGGATGAGTTGGGGCAGTTGTTGGATCACACAGGACCAGTTGCCGCATCCGAGCGTAATGCGGCGCGTATCTTTAATTCCGATCACCTGTTTTTCGTTACTAACGGTACTTCGACCTCCAATAAGATCGTCTGGCACTCGACCGTGGCATCTGACGATATCGTGGTTGTCGACCGCAACTGTCACAAGTCGATTCTGCATTCGATCATGATGACCGGCGCTGTGCCGGTGTTTCTGACGCCGACGCGCAATCATTACGGCATCATCGGCCCGATTCCGAAATCCGAATTTGATCCGGCCAGCATACAGCGCAAAATCGATGCCAATCCGTTCATCAAGGATAAAAGCAAGAAGCCGCGCATCCTGACTATCACGCAGAGTACCTACGACGGGATTATCTACAACGTCGAGATGTTGAAAGAAATGCTGGACGGCCGCATCGATACGCTGCATTTCGATGAGGCGTGGTTGCCGCATGCGTCGTTCCACGATTTCTACAAGGATATGCACGCGATTGGCCGCGATCGTCCGCGCGCGCAGGAATCGATGATCTTCGCGACCCAGTCGACGCATAAGTTGCTGGCGGGGCTGTCTCAGGCGTCGCAGATTCTGGTGAGCGAACCTGAGTCACGCAAGCTGAATAAGCATATCTTCAATGAAGCGTATCTGATGCACACCTCGACCAGTCCACAGTACGCCATTATCGCCTCGTGCGACGTGGCGGCGGCCATGATGGAAGCGCCGGGCGGCACCGCGCTGGTGGAAGAATCGATAGCCGAAGCGCTGGATTTCCGCCGCGCGATGCGCAAGGTGGATGAAGAATTCGGTCTGGACTGGTGGTTCAAGGTCTGGGGGCCGGATGATATCGCCGAAGAGGGTATGGGTTCGCGTGAAGATTGGGTGCTGAAAGCTTCTGATAAGTGGCATGGTTTCGGCGATCTGGCCGATGGCTTCAATATGCTCGATCCGATCAAGGCGACGATCATCACGCCGGGGTTGGATGTGGATGGCGATTTTGCCGACAGCGGTATTCCAGCTTCCATGGTGACCAAGTATCTGGCTGAGCACGGTGTGATCGTGGAAAAGTGCGGCCTGTACTCGTTCTTCATTATGTTCACCATCGGTATCACCAAGGGGCGCTGGAACACGCTGCTCACCGCATTGCAGCAGTTTAAGGATGACTACGATAAGAATCAGCCGCTCTGGCGCATTCTGCCGGAGTTCGCGGCGAAGTATCCGCGCTATGAGCGCACAGGCTTGCGCGATCTGTGTCAGCAGATACACGATGCCTATAACCTGCACAACGTTGCGCGCATGACCACTGAGATGTATTTGTCGGATATGCAGCCCGCGATGAAGCCGTCCGATGCGTTTGCCAAGATGGCGCACGATGAAATCGACCGCGTGGAAATCGACGATCTGGAAGGCCGCATCACGGCGGTGCTGTTGACCCCTTATCCGCCAGGTATTCCCTTGCTGATTCCCGGTGAAATGTTCAACAAGACCATCATCGATTATCTGAAGTTTGCCCGTGATTTCAGTCAGAAGCTGCCCGGCTTTGAAACCGATATTCACGGTTTGGTAGCCGAAGAGGTGGACGGCGTGAAGCGCTATTTTGTCGATTGTGTGAGATAAATGCAGCAGAATGAGCTTGTGGCTGGTAGCGGTGAAGAGAGGTGCTTTTCGCCTTTGCTGCAAGCTACAAGCTGCGGGCTGTTTGTTCCTCAATCCTGAATTAAAACTTTAGCTTGCCCTATTTTAAAAAGCAGCGTATAAAGTCGAATTGGTGTTTGATTCAAAGTCTCTGCAATACTGGTTTTACCAAGTGCAATCTTCGATTCAGATAGTTTTGCGGGAGTTTTTCCCGTTTTTTAAAAAAGGAAGTAGTCACATGGCAACTGGTATTGTTAAATGGTTCAATGATGCAAAGGGTTTCGGTTTTGTTACTCCTGATGATGGTAGCGAAGATCTGTTCGCGCACTTCTCAGCGATCAACATGAACGGTTTCAAGTCTCTTCAAGAAGGCCAAAAGGTCAGCTTTGAAGTTACTCAAGGCCCTAAGGGCAAGCAAGCATCAAACATCCAAGCTGCTTAATCGCGGTTTGAGTTGTTAGAAAAGCCCGGCACGCAAGTGTCGGGCTTTTTGCTATGGTTTTGCGAAAATGAAAAACCATATAAAGGGCGGAATTTCCGCCCTTTTTTCATCCTGATTGCAGCTCCTCGTGGAGTTTTGGTCTTCGGGCCGACACGCTACCGCCGCCCTGAGGGGCTGAGGTTTTACTTTTCGATACCGACATCGCGCCACAGTCGCATCAGATGTCGTGAAACATCGAGTGAAGCGCGTGCGAAATCACCGTTGATCAGCTCTGCATCTGCTTCTTTAGTCTTGCCATCCATTGCTAAACCCAGAGTGTGTCCTGCGCATTTGTGAAAGTGTGTATGTGCGGCGACCACATTTTTAAAGCCGGGGTAGGTGCCGAATTGCCTTGTGCCTTCAGAGTCTATCCATTTACCCAGCGTGCACTGGTTGTCACTTGCTACTACGATAGGATCCAGTGTTTCGGTGCTGGTGCCATCGATCACACTTTTCAAACGCAATTTCCATTTGAGGTGCGACTCCATCGCGGTTTTGAAATTAAGCCCGGCAAACTCTTCCCTTGTGTCTTCCTGTACCGCAGAAAACTCGTCATCTTTACTGCCGAAAATCGAACTCCACCAAGCCATATTGTTCTCCCTTAATTTCAATAATGCCGCATTTTACCTGAGTATTTCATTGGGCTAAAAGGTGTTGTGTCGATGAAATGAATAAAGGACGGAAATCCGTCCTTTATTCTGTCGTCGGTTATTTATCGATACCGACATCGCGCCACAGGCGCATCAGATGTCTGGAGACTTCATGGGATGCTCGGGCGAATTCGCCTGTGGCCAGTTGGTCATCGGCTTCCTTGGTTTTGCCGTCCAGCGCCAGTTCCAGGGTGTGTCCGGCGCATTTGTGGAAATGGGCATGGGAAGTCACCACGTTTTTAAATCCCGGGTAATCCCCAAATTGCGCCTGGCCTTCGGCGTAGATCCATTTTCCGAGTGCGCATTGGTTGTCTTGAGAAACGACGCGCGGATCAAGTGCTTCCGTTCCGGTGCCATCAATTACGCCTTTTAAGCGCAGCTTCCATTTGATGTGAGCTTCCAGCGCTGTTTTGAAATTCAGACCGCCTACAACCTCACTGGCATTTTCTGAAATTACAGGTGCATTCTTTTCTTCCTCTTTGCCGCCAAAAAACGAACTCCACCAAGCCATTATTTTCTCCCGTTAATATGAATCGACACAATTTATCAGAGACGCGTTGCAATAGTATTTCATCGGTACAACTTAATCAAATAAGCGGCGGCTAATATGTCACGATTTTCGCGGATGAAAGGTAAGCGGCGTGGCTTTGAGAATACTTTTCTTAATCTTGCCGATTACATGCATCTCGCAGGCGCGGCAGTCGAATTTTAGCGTCAGTTTCTCACTGCCGTTGACCAGGGTCATCGGTTCGGCCCGGACCTGACCCTGAACGCCGATCACGCCCTTCGCCTGTTTCGGGCATAGGCTCAACGAGTAACGCAGGCAGTGGCGGGTGATCATCAGTGACACCTCGCCCTTTTCCTGATGCGACTCGTAGGCGGCAGCGATGAGCTTTACGCCGTGTTTCGCATAAAATTCTTGTGAGGCGCGGTTGTATACGTTGGCCAGATAACTGATCGTATCTTCCGGGTAATGCGCTTCGCTGTTTGTCATCTTGCGCGGCGGACGCGTGTACGCTTGCAGGCGCGCGATTTCCAGCGCATCCACGGCCTCACGGCGCAGTCTGTTGACCAGAGAGCTGGGCATAAACCACGGGTGTGACCAGCTGATGGTAATTTCCCGTAATTCAAAATCACTGCCGCCAAAACGCGACAGTTGTTCGCGTAAGTTAGCTTCTGCGCCATCGGTCTGGTAAGCCGGCATTTTTTCCTGGCTGGAAGACGCGCAGGCTGTGATGCCGTCTTCATCCTGCAAGGTCAGACTAAATCCTGTGGGTGTTTCGCTGAAGGTGGCATTAATGACTATGCGCCGCTCAGCGGATTTTTTGGTCAGCGTTTGTTCCCACGCGTGGTCGCGGTTTCGGTTGATCTCAAGTCCCGCGCGCAGTCCGGGTAGGGTGTGGATAGCTTCGTTGGGCCAGATGCGCCATACGCTGTCATTTTTTCGTTCGACGACATTCGCCTGCAGGCCGGTGACCTCCCGTTTGTGCAAATAGTTCAGGCCGTCGCTGTTGGCGAGCGTCTCGTCTGTTTCAATGTCAAACCATTGCTCGCCGACCTGAGTGATGGTGCCCAGCGGCAGGCCGACAAACGAAGGCGTATCGAATGCGCCGATGTCAGCTTTGCGCCCGTTGGTGAAATAATCCGTCGCGCCGCGATGAAAGGTCTTATCCGGATCGGGAGTGAACAGCAATCGGGTTGTTCCGCTTGAGGAGGTGCGCAGATCGCTGCGGTCGGTCAATATCTCGTCGAGCAGGCGGCGGTAATGGCCGGTGATGTTTTTGACATAGGCGGCATCCTTGTAACGTCCTTCGATCTTGAAACTGCGAACCCCTGCGGCGATCAGCGCACGCAGGTTATCGCTCTGGTTGTTGTCTTTGACCGATAGCAGGTGTTTATCGTAGGCGACTACGCGTCCCTGATTGTCCTCTAGGGTATAGGGCAGGCGGCAGGCTTGCGAGCAGTCGCCCCGGTTGGCGGAGCGCCCGGTATGCGCGTGACTGATATAGCACTGGCCGGAATAGGCGACACAGAGCGCGCCGTGGATGAAATATTCGATGACGGTGTCATCAGGCACGGCAGTGCGTATCGCCGCAATCTCTCTTAAGTTAAGTTCGCGCGCCAGCACCATCTGCGAGAAACCGACTTCGGCGAGAAATTTGGCCTTCTCGGGGGTTCTGATATCGCACTGGGTGGAGGCGTGCAGGGCGATGGGTGGCAGATTGAGTTGCAATACGCCCATGTCCTGTACGATCAGCGCATCTACCCCGGCGTCATAGCACTCGGTCGCCAGTCGTTGCGCGTCATCCAGTTCTGCATCGCTCAATATGGTGTTGAGCGTGACAAAGATCTTTGCGTGGTAACGATGAGCGAACGCGGTCAGTTCCGCGATGTCGCGGATGGAGTTGCCCGCGTTGTGCCGGGCGCCCAGACTGGGGCCGCCGATGTAGACGGCATCAGCGCCGTGCAAGATTGCTTCGCGACCGATGGCCGCGGTTTTGGCCGGTGCTAAAAGCTCCAGCGTGGTGTTGGTTTGATGCATGAATCAGTTCCGATGATAGGTGACGAAGTGATATTCCAGCGGTTGCGGATTGTCCTGAGTGCGAACTTCGCGGGAGATTTCCCGCCATGCGGACAGGTCGAAATCGGGGAAGTGTGCATCGCCATCGACATTTTGCTGAATTTCGGTGATATATAAAATATCAGCATAATCAATAGATTGCGCATAAATTTCCGCGCCGCCGACGATAAAGGCTTTGTTGTCGCATAACCTTAAGGCTTCGGGCAGCGAATGTGCGATCAAACAGCCTTCGATTTTCAATTGGGGATCTCTCGTCACCACCACCGTGGTGCGCCCGGGTAACGGGCGGCCGATAGATTCAAAGGTCTTGCGACCCATGATCATGTGGTGTCCCATGGTCAGTGCCTTGAAGTGTTTTAAGTCTTCCGGGCAGCGCCAGGGCAGGGTGTTGTCAACGCCTATGGTGCGGTTCTTGGCCGCTGCGACGATAATCGCAATCATACTGCCACCGGTGCCTTGATCGCCGGATGCGGGTCATAGCCTGACAGAGTGAAATCTTCATACTTGAAGCCGAGAATATCGCGCACTTCAGGGTTGATAGTCATCACGGGCAAGGGATGTGGTTCGCGTGATAATTGCAGTTGGGTCTGCTCCATGTGGTTCAGATAGATGTGCGCATCGCCAAAGGTGTGCACGAAGTCTCCGGGTTCAAGATTGCAGACTTGGGCCATCATCATGGTCAGTAAGGCGTAGGACGCGATGTTGAACGGGACGCCCAGAAAAATATCCGCGCTGCGCTGGTAGAGTTGACAGGAAAGCTTGCCATCGGCCACATAAAACTGAAAAAATGCGTGACAGGGCGCTAACGCCATCTGCTCCAGTTCGCCGACGTTCCAGGCGGAGACGATGATGCGACGCGAGTCAGGATTGTTCTTTAACTGTTCGACGGCGATTTTGATCTGATCGATTACGCGACCATCGACGGCTTCCCATGAACGCCATTGTTTTCCGTAGACCGGGCCCAGATCGCCGTTTTCATTCGCCCATTCATCCCAGATTTTGACGCCATGCTCCTTGAGGTAGCGGATGTTGGTGTCGCCCTGCAAAAACCAAAGTAGCTCGTGGATGATGGACTTCATATGGCATTTCTTGGTGGTGACCAGCGGAAAGCCTTGCGACAGGTCGAAGCGCATCTGATAGCCGAACACGCTGACCGTGCCGGTGCCGGTGCGGTCCGATTTTTTGGTGCCGTGATCCAGCACGTGCTGCATGAGATTAAGGTAGGAGCGCATGGAACTGTAAAATATTCGCGTCATCGTCGGGGGGACGCAATGCTAGCACAATGTGGGTGCCCCCGCCCGTTGTTGGGTGGTTAGGTCTGGCGGTAATGCATGAACTCTTCACTGATATCGGCCAGGTCGTGTTCGGACAAGCCGACATAGTTCAGCAGCATATGGGCATTCGATAGCCAGCTGGCATTTTCGCGCATTTGCGTCGCATCGCTGAGCGCCTCGGCGATCTGAGTGACCGCAATCAGGCCGTAGACCTCGGCGGGTAAAATCTCCTGTGAGGTGAAGATGTCCATGTTGTGATGGTGCAGGATAGTCAGCGAGATGCTTTCCGACAGATTCCAGTTTTTGGCCAGCAGATAGCCAATAATCGCATGATTGGTATTGTGGAGTTCGTCCTCGATTTGAATCAGTGTTTTGTCGTTAGATTGCTGGTCAAGTTTGAGCGTCTCCATATAGTCGGGGAAACGCGCCATCAGCAAAGGAATGCCGCAGTCGTGAAACAGGCCGACGGTATAGGCGATGTCGTGGGATATGCCGGGGATGCGTTTGGCGATCATGGCAGCGACAAAGGCGGTGTTCTCGGCTGTGTCCCAGAAGCGATTGAGTTGGGGGGCTTTGTTTTCTTTGCTGTTGCGCAGTGCGAGGCCGGTGACAATGTTGAAGGTGTTGGTCGAGCCCATCGTCATGACGGCCTGTTCGATCGAATCAATCTTGCGACGCAAGGCAAAATACGGCGAATTGACCGTTTTGAGCATGGCTGCAGATAACACCACATCGCGAGTGATGATTTGCGCGACCTTGGATAAATCCGGATCGGCTTTGCTTCGTTCGCCCATTAGTTCTGTGAGTATGCCGGGACGAGGAGGAATGTGGATGCTGGCCAGAATTTTTTCAGCAACTTCTTGCGAGATGTGGGACATTTGACGACCTTCCTGGTGAACGGACGACAGCGTGCCGGAGAGCGGTATCTTAACAAATAATCATGCGCTGGCGTGTAGAGTTAAGTAATCTGAATTGTTTATAACATATTGATTGTATTGTTTTGTTTTGTTTTTATACGATGCCAATTTTCTGAAATCTGGGTTAATTTTCATTCTATCGCGATTAAGCGGTGGCTATTGCGATCAGACTGTAGCGCGCGAATTTGCCAGCGGCCATAAACAGCGCTGCGTGCCATGGGTTCAGTCGCAGCCATCCGGCGGACAGGCACAACGCATCGCCGAGCAGAGGCAGCCATGCGAGCAGCAGGGCGGGCGCGCCAAAGCGGCGCAGTTTGTTGAGGTGTTTGAGTTGCTGTGTCTGCGGCAGCATCCATCCCATGCCGTAGCTGATCATGCCGCCCAGCGTATTCCCCAGTGTGCCCAGACCTAGCGCCGGCCAGAGTGAATCCGGGTTGTTTTTAAGTACGCCGAATAAAACAGCCTCGGAGCCGCCCGGCAGTAGGGTAGCACCCAGAAAACTACTGATAAAAAGGGCTAAGAGGGCTGCGGTGTCGCTCATTGTTTATCCTGATTTTAAAACCCGGTTTAATACTACGAACTTCATATCGGAGCCCGCGCCTGAACCCGTAAGTGTTTGCTGCTGTTAAGTAAGGGTGAGTTTGAGGGGCTCGGGGGAGGTGATTTGAATCTCTTATCGTCTAAATTCACCAGCCTGAGGCCTGATGGTAAATTGTTGTGAAATAAGGTATGTGTGTACTGTGCATTTTGCATGCGAAGGCGTGCGACAATTGTAATGCAAAAAAGTTCAATTTATTTTAAAGATATTTAAATATTCGGTTACAATTCCAACCGATTTGCTCGGGAAGTGTGAGGCGGCGAGTTTGCTGCGCATGGATGGTCAAATTACACCGGCGGTTATTGGGCATCTGGATGAATTTTATATTCTTTTTGAATTTATAGCGTTTTTCCAGGTTAATGTCTGAATTTTAAATTTAAATAAGTTTATAAAGGAAATTCGCGTGAAAAAAACGATTCAGTCTGTTTTATTTGTTTTAGTTAACTTGATTTTCATAGGTTCGGTAAATGCAAGTGCACCAACAAAAGATGTGGTGCAACCTGCACAAGGACTTGTTGCGGCCCAGGAATCGTGTACCAAATATGCAGGTGATGAGATTAAGGAAGTCGCTTGCGTCTTGTTTCACGCCGGTATCGTCAAAAAAGTTGAGGGGAAGTACGTGATGAATGTGCAATTGCAGCAGCCAGTTCAAGTGGCTAGTAATCGCGTACCCGGACATTTGGTGAAATGTCGCGTTGAGTTGGTATTGCTTAAAGATGGTAGTATCGGCTGGAAGGATGTTGGTAGCTGCTATTGATCGCTTGTTGTCGTGATATTTGCATGTTGTTCCGGTTGATTCTGGCTAATTTTACAATCAGCGAACGGCTCTGAAATAGTGGTTTCAGGTAAAATGCAAAAATTAACTGGGACAAAGGGGCGGTTGATCACTGCCCGAATAGGAGTGGAAATGTATCGTAATCAGGAAGAATGGGTCATTTTGGGGATTACACTGGAAGGCGAGGCATTTACCTATCCGAATTGGCCGGAGCGTCTGTGCGGGATGCTGGCACACCAGTCTGACAGTAACCGCCTGAGCTATTCGGATTACCTGCAGCCTATTCATATCGACGGACTGCCAGCGGTGGTGCTCAGTGTCGAACTGGAGCAGGTGGATCCTGAAGCTTACAAGCTGGTGCGTCAGTTTGCTGAAGAAAATCGCCTGAAGGTGCGTTCTGGCAGAACTTCAGAACAATTGTCCGCCACAGGAAAGCATCCGGCACTGAATGTTGACCGGCGTGATCTGTGCGAACAGCGCGGCTCCTGAACACAGGCCGTCACCTTATAATTTTGTGAATTTACTCAAATCGTTAGCAACTATCAGCGGACTGACGCTGATCTCGCGAATACTGGCTTTTGCACGAGATGTGTTGATTGCGCGTGTATTTGGTGCAGGGATGGCGACGGACGCTTTCTTTGTCGCCTTTAAACTGCCCAATCTGCTGCGTCGCCTGTTCGCGGAAGGCGCCTTCTCGCAGGCTTTCGTCCCTATTTTCGGCGAATACAAAAACCGACGAGGCGAGGCGGAAACCAAGCTGCTGGTCGATCACGTCGTCACCATGCTGGCGATTATTTTGTTTTTTGTTACGCTGATCGGCATCATTGCCGCACCGCTGCTGGTCTACATCAGCGCGCCCGGCTTCGTCAAAGATGCCGAAAAATTTGAGTTGACAGTGCAATTGCTGCGCGTCACTTCTCCCTATATTTTCTTCATCTCGCTGGTGGCGGTCGCGGCCGCGATCCTCAATACCTACAATAAATTCTGGGTTCCTGCCTTTGCGCCTATCCTGCTTAATATTTGTTTTATCGGCGGTGCGCTCTGGCTCGCGCCCTATTGCGATCCGCCTGTCATGGCGCTGGCATGGGCGGTATTTATCGCCGGCTTTGTGCAACTGGCTTTTCAGGTGCCATTCCTGAAAAAAATCAATATGTTACCAAGCCTGCGCTTCAGCTGGACGGATACCGGGATGCGCCGCGTGATACGCCAGATGGGGCCTGCCATCTTTGGGGTGTCGATTGCGCAAATCAGCCTGATTATCAACACGATTTTCGCCTCATTCCTGGCTGCCGGCAGTGTCTCCTGGCTGTATTATGCGGATCGTTTAATGGAGTTCCCCGCCGGTATGCTGGGAGCCGCCTTGGGGACGATCTTGCTGCCCTCGCTCTCCAAGTGCCATGCCGGCAACGATACGACGGAATATTCGAAACTGCTGGACTGGGGCTTGCGGCTGACCTTTTTGCTCGCCTTGCCTTCGGCGCTGGCGCTGGGCATGATCTCGGTTCCGCTGCTCGCCACCTTTTTTCAGCGCGGCGCATTTATGGCTTCTGATGTGCTGATGACCAGCCATGCGCTGATAGGCTACAGCATCGGGCTGATCGGTATGATACTGGTGAAAATTCTGGCCCCCGGTTTTTATGCGCGTCAGGACATCAAGACGCCGGTGAAAATCGGTATTGCGACGCTGGTGGCAACGCAGTTGATGAACGCGCTGTTTATCGGCTGGATTGCTCATGCGGGGCTGGCGCTGTCCATCGGATTGGGCGCGTGTCTTAACTCTGCTATTTTGTATTATTTTTTGCGTAAAAAGGACATCTATCAGCCTGAGCCAGGCTGGCTGGTCTATTTTCTCAAATTGAGTATCGCGATGCTGGCGTTGGGGTTGGCGCTCTGGTTCGGTATGGGCACGCAGGAGAGTTGGCTGACGGGATCTGGCTGGACGCGTATCGTTCGGTTGACCGGGTTGGTGGCAGGCGGGGTCTTTATTTATTTTGCCGTGCTAGCTGTGCTGGGTTTCAGACTCCGTGATTTTTCACGACGTGCAGTGAGTTGATTGGCGGGCATGCAATGATGCTATCCCTGACTACGAAATTTACCATGCACGCGTCCCTGCGCGAGTTACAAATTAAAGGAAAACAACGATGAGTGACTATTCATATAACGTAGAAGAAGCAGATTTCGAGGATTTAGTGGTGGCGCGTTCGCACCAGTTGCCGGTGCTGATGGATATCAGTGCTGACTGGTGCGCGCCTTGCAAGGTGTTGGCACCCTTGTTGCACAAGATGGTAATTGAGTATGACGGGAAATTTTTTCTGGGCATAGTCGATGCCGATGAGAATATGCGCATCGCAGGGCGTCATAAGGTGCGTGGTTTTCCTACCGTCGTCGCCTACAGTCACGGCGTAGAGGTGGCGCGCTTTCACAGCTCCCAGACTGCGGGATTTTTGCGCGAGTTTATCGACGGCGTGCTGGCAAAACATCATGCCGCGCTGTAGCTCTTTTTAACTGAATTAATTCGCTTTTTAAATCAGGTGGTCGCGGCTCTGCAGGCTAGGATGTGAGCCGCCAGTCGTATGTCGGTGTTGAGGATATGGTTGATCAGCCAGTTGTTGAGAAAACTGAGCAGGTCTTCACGGGACATCAGACGGCCTGCCTTGATGCCTTCGCGTACGGCAACCACCGTCGCTGAGAATTCTCGATGCTGTTTCATATGCAGGTCTGAGTCCGCCAGGCTGGCCTCGCTGTAGTTATAGGTCTGCATAAGCGCCTCCTCCGTTTCAAAATGGTAGAGCGCATAGCTGAGCAGGTCTCGGGTAATCTGGTCGAGTATCTCGGTACTCACATGTTCCGCCAGACGCGTGTTGGCTTCATTGATACTGTTGACCAGAATGCGGTGTTGTTCATCCATTTCCGTGACGCCGGTTATCAGGCTTTCACTCCAGACGATCAGTTCGTGTCCTATCATTTGTTACTCCTGTTGATCATTTTGCTATAGCTGTGCTGTCTATTAAGTATTGTTTGGCCATCGTTTCGCGCAGGCTGCCGAGCAAGCTATCGAATTCGTCCTGTTGTAAACTTAACGCTGCCTGATCCGCTTCTGCTGCGGACTCATCGCCTGCGCGCCTGTGTTCGCACAGACTTGCTGCGGTCTGGTGTATGAGCAGGTGCAAGGGTTCGATGGAGCGAAACCAGCTTTCCGCACTGAACTGGCGATAGCCTTCTCCGTAATACCAGTGGCTAAGGCGGCAGACGCGAACATCCAGTCGTTCGCTGATATTCGTTTCCAGTGGATCGCCCAGACTATCGATCAATTGCGCTATCCAGTGCCGATGATTGGTTTCAGCAAGCAGCAATTCAAAATAGTCGCGCGTGGGACGATGGGAATAGGAAAGCTTCCATAAGGGATCAGGATTAAACGACGCCAGCCAGGAGGGGATGCGTTCAGCCGGCATAGGGCGTGAGATGCTGTAGCCTTGGATAGTATCGCAGCCTAATTCCAGCAGCATCAATACTTGATCGATAGACTCCACCCCTTCGGCAATGACTTTGTGCCGGAAGGAGGAGGCAAGTGCGATTACTCCGCTGACAATCGCCAGGTCTCCCGGATTATGTAACATGCCGAGCACAAAGCTTTGATCGATTTTCAGTGCATCGACACGCAGGTGTTTGAGATGGGCCAGCGAGGAAAATCCGGTGCCAAAATCATCGATCGAGATGCGTATGCCCAGTGCGCTGCATTTGCGTATGGATTCTGCCACCACATTGATATCTTCCAATGCTGCTGTTTCTAGAATTTCGATTTCGAGGAGATTGATGATCTTGCTGTCATACTCTTTGAGTAATTCATTCAGGCGTTCGGTAAAGTTGCTCTGGTGCAGTTGTCGAGCCGAAATATTGACGCTGACGGGCAACGTAATCCCGTTGGTGTGCCATTTTGTCAGTTGGCTCAGTGCGCTTCTTATCACCCATTCGCCGACGGTGATGATCAAGTCATCGTGTTCGAGCAGCGGGATGAATTCCGAGGGGGAGAGCAGCCCTAAAATCGGGTGGTTCCAGCGGATCAACGCTTCTGAGCCGACCACCTTCCCCAGTCTGCAATCGACCTGAGGCTGGTAGTAGAGGGTGATTTGCCCGTCACTCAGGGCTTTTTCTATGCGTTTGAGCGTGGCCTGATTGGCTTGCTGCTGATTCTGGTGGCTGGGATTGAACAAGCGGTAGCAGTTTTTCCCGGCCTGTTTAGCTTCATACATGGCTTGATCGGCGTGGCGCAGCAGCAGATCTGCTGTGCCGCCATCGTTGGGGAAGATCGTAGCGCCGATGCTGGCTGTGACATGAGCTATTTTGCCCATCACGGCATACGGCGCGGCCAAAGATATAATGATTCTGTCCAGCAGTTGTTCGCATTCGCTGATTTTTTTAAAGCCGCCCAAAATGATGGCGAACTCATCGCCGCCGAAGCGCGAAGCGGTATCAGACTGGCGCAGACATTCCTGAAGGCGGTTGGCCACTTCGATGAGCAACTGGTCGCCCGCCTTGTGACCCATCTGGTCGTTGACATGTTTAAAGCCGTCCAGATCAATCATGCAAACCACCACCAGTTCACTATAGCGGCGTGCATGCAGCAGTGCCTGTTCCATGCGGTCGGTCATCAACCTGCGATTGGCCAGTCCAGTCAGCGGGTCGTAGAAAGCCAGATGCTTGATTTCGTTTTCGGTCTTCTTGCGTTCGGTGATATCCCGACTCGCTACATAGATGCACCGTTTGCCGTCCAGTTCTATCCCGACCGCGCTGGCTTCCACATCGATGATGCTGCCGTCACGGCGTCGGTTGACTGTCTCGAATACCGCATGGCTGCTGAGTAAATGCAAAATGGTTGTGCTCAGTTCGTCGGGGGTGAGCCTGGCCTCCCAGTCGGTAATGTTCAGATGTCGCGCTTGTTCAGGGGTGTAATCGAGCATGCGGTAAAAGGCATTGTTGGCTTCGATCAGATTGCCCTGCTCATCCAGGATGTGGATGCCGTCGATGGCGTTATCCATCAATATTTTATTGCGCTGAATTAAGGCGGCCGCCTCCTGTTCAGCTTGTTTGCGTGCGGTGATGTCGTGAACAATAGAAAATAGCAGTGTTTGTCCATTATGGGTGATCGGGGTCGAATGAACTTCTACATCGCGGATCTCGCCGCTGGCCAGACGATGGCGGAAAATGAAGTAGTTACGTTCTTCACTTAGCGCGAGCATTCGTTCCCGGGCTAAGTATTCCGGTGCGCGAATGTTGAGGTCGGAGGTTAGCATACCGATCAGTTGCGCGAGCGGATAACCGTAGTAGCTCGCCGCCGCATCGTTGGCGTTGATGATCTCACCGGATGCAGGCTCGATGAGCAGCATCACCGAGGAATTGTGTTCGAAAAAGTGGCGAAATCGTGTTTCACTTTCTTTCAGGGCGCACTCCCGTTGCCCCAGTGTTTCCAGTATCCGATTGAATCCGCTGATTAAATCGCCGATTTCGTTATTTCGGGTGACGGGCAGTGGGGGTGGGTGCTGGTTGGTTTCGGACAGGTTCGCCAGAGTCGTGATAGCCGACAGCATAGGAGATAGCTCACGCCTTAACATCCACCATGTCAGGCTGCCGGCCAGTAAAGTGAGCAGCAGGGTCGCTGCCAGCATGTTGATCAGCTGCGCATGAATGGGGGCAAATGCTTCGCTGGTAGGTAGGACGGCGGCAAGATACCAGTCCGCTACCGGAATTTTTTTTATGGAGGCCAGCTCCTCTACACCGAGTGGATTGGTCAGTATGGTGTAGCCTTCAAAGCCTGCGATATTCCTGTCGATGGCAGGATTGATCCCGGCGGCGGGCAGTGCTTGCATGATGTGCTGCTTGTCGGTGGCGGTGACGACCAGCCGGTATTGCGGTGCCACAAGCAGATATCCACCGGTCTTTCCGTAGCGGTGGCCGGTAATTTTTTCCAGAAAATTGGGCTGATTAAGATTGATGACGCCGCTCAGTGTGCCGGCTATGTTGCCCTGCTCATCCAGAATGGGCACAGCCATGTCAAATTCAGGGTGATTGCGGAGCAGGCGGGGTTTGCCTATGGCCGATTTCCCGGTTTTGAGCGCGAGTGCAGCGCCTGAGTCGGTTAGTGATATTTCGCCACCGGCTTCATGTATCGAATCCGCGATGATCGCGCCATCCAGATTCAATACGAGGATGCCGCCGTTAAATTGTCCGCGAAAAAAAGGTCGTTCTTCAAGAAAGTCTTGCAATATGGTGCTGTTGCCTAACATCTCCGGGGTGATTCTCTCCGCCACATCTTCCAGAGCCTGCAGCCGGTCTTGCAGTTCGTGATCGAGTTCAGTTGCCAGGATGGAAACGGTTGCGAATTGCTGTTCGCCAAGTTGGCGTTGCATATCTACATGCAGAAGATGGTTGACGTAAAAAGCCAGCGACCATATTCCGGATACGAAGATGGTCAGCGTGAACAGCGTTACGCGTGTTTTGAGCAAATAGCGGTGAAAAAAATTCAAATTCATGCCGTTTTTACTGACCATGAGGTGAGTTGCGTATCTTGTGAGACTTTACCCCAAAAGCCTAGGCAAGATTTGCTTTGTGACATAAATACGCCAGTTTTTTAGCGATCCATTAATCGTTCCCAACTGAGGTGGAAAGATGCATCGCTTTGGCGACCAAATCGCGGGTCAGGTGCGGCGCGAACAGTTCGATAAAGTCATAGGTATAGCCGCGCAAATATTCATTTTTCCTCAGCGCAATCCGCGTGGTGCTGGGCTTGAACAGATGTAAGGCATCCAGCATGCGCAGGTGTGAATCGCGTTCCGGCACAAACGCCATATGCGCCAGTATGCCGATGCCCAGTCCCAGTTCGACGTAAGTCTTGATCACGTCGGCATCAATCGCAGTCAGTGCAATGTCGGGCGTGATACCCGCCTTTTCAAACGCTTCATTGATCTTGCCGCGTCCCGAAAAAGCGAAATCGTAGGTGATGATGGGATATTGCGCGATGGCTTCCAGCGTCAGTACCGGGTTGTTCAGCAAGGGGTGGCCGGGCGGGGTGACCACGCAGTGATGCCATTCGTAGCAAGGCAGCGTGATCAGTTCGTCATAGAGGGCTAAACTTTCGGTGGCGATCCCGATGTCGGCTTCGCCACTCAACACCTGTTCGGCGATCTGGGTCGGGCTGCCCTGATGCAATCCCAGTTTGACCCCGGGGTTGCGTCCCATAAATTGCTTTACTACCGGCGGCAAGGCGTAACGCGCCTGGGTATGGGTGGTGGCGATGGTCAGATGGCCGATGCTTTGTGAACCGAACTCTTCACCCACTTGTTTGAGATTCTCCATGTCGTGCAGCATGCGCTGGGCAATCGACAACACGGCCTTGCCAGGTTCTGTGATCGCGACGATGCGCTTGCCGTTGCGCACGAAAATCTCTATCCCCAGCTCTTCTTCTAACTGCTTGATTTGCTTGCTGATACCCGGTTGCGAGGTGTATAGCGCCTCCGCCGCGCCGGAAATTTTCAGTCCCTGACGGACGATTTCATTGAGATATTTGAGTTGTTGCAGATTCACGCGGCGCTCCTTAATCACTGTTGGTTATAAGATAGTAGCATAAAAGTATTTAGTATTATAAGGCGTGGCAACTAGAATGCGCTCCATCGGTTAATCAGGTGGGTCACATGAGCTGGATGTACACGTTGTCGGGATTTTTAGTCGGGCTGATCGTCGGTATCACCGGGGTTGGCGGCGGTTCGCTGATGACACCCTTGCTGGTGCTGCTGTTTGGCGTATCACCCGCCACCGCCGTGGGCACGGATTTGTTGTACGCCTCGCTCACCAAGTCGCTGGGCGGTTGGGTACATGGCCGACGCGGCACGGTGGACTGGCGTGTAGTGGGTTTGCTGGCATTGGGCAGTCTGCCCGCCTCAGTCGTCACCATTGTTTTATTCAAGTATCTGGCACTGGATGAGAAGACGTTGCGTACGCTGGTGACCAGCGTGCTGAGTGTGGCGTTGCTGTTGACGGCCACCGCGCTGTTGTTGAAGGAATGGATTAAGAAAGTGGCGCGTCGTCAGGACGGCACTGTGTATGAATTGCATCACCGTTATCTGGCTGCCGCGACTATCGCGACCGGCGTGGTGGTGGGGGCGCTGGTGACGATTTCTTCGGTGGGTGCCGGGGTGCTGGGTACGGTGGCTTTGTTGTTCCTCTATCCGCGCATGTCGGCGGTGAAGGTGGTGGGCACCGATATCGTTCACGCTGTGCCGCTGACGGCGATAGCCGGAATGGGGCATCTGGCGATGGGTACGGTGGACTTTACGCTGCTGGGCAGTTTGCTGTTGGGTTCCTTGCCCGGGATTTACATCGGCAGTCATCTGAGCGCGAGGGTGCCGGAAGCAGTGTTGCGCCCGATGCTTGCAATTATGTTATTGATTATTAGTATAAAAATGCTTTTGTATTAGGAGAAGAAAATGAGTTTGAATACCAGTAACTTATCTGATCTGGAAGAGATCACCCGCTTTGAACAGGCGATAGCCACCTTTAACGATGGCGGCATCGATGCGGATCGTTTTACCGCCGTGCGCCTGCAACAAGGTGTGTATGGTCAGCGTCAGCAGGGCGTGAACATGTTGCGTATCAAGATTCCCGGCGGACGCATCCGTGCGGAACAACTGGATGCGGTGGCCGACATCATAGCGACGCACGGGCAACGCGATGTGGCGCATTTCACCACCCGTCAGGCGATTCAGGTGCATTTTATTCCGCTGGATAAGATGCCAGACGCAATGCGTCGTTTGGCTGAAGTCGGCATGACGACACGAGAGGCGTGCGGCAACACCATACGTAATATGACCGCGTGCCCCTTGGCGGGTGTTTGCCCCAAGGAACATGTGGATGTCGCACGTCATGTGGATGGCGCGACCGCACACTTTTTGCGTAACCCCTTGAATCAGCAGTTGCCGCGTAAATTCAAGATCAGTTTCTCCGGTTGCGAGGCTGATTGCGCGCAAGCCATGCTGCACGATTGCGGTCTGATCGCGGTTAAAAAGGACGGGCGTCACGGTTTTAGCGTGCGTGCCGGCGGTGGTCTGGGTCATAAACCGCGTGAATCTATCGTGGTAGAGGAGTTTATCCCTGAGAGCGAGTTGCTGTTCGCCCTGGAAGCGCTGGTGACTTTGCACAATAAGTACTCGGATCGCACCAAACGCGCCAAATCGCGTATCAAGTATCTTGTGGAGAAATTCGGCGAACAGGGCTTTATCGAAAAGTACCGCGAAGAATTTGAGCGTACCCGTCAGGCGCTGGCCGATCAGCCTCACCCGCAAGGGCAATGGCGCGAGCAAAGTGGTGACGAATTTCCGGGGCAGGGCGCGCCGCGCAAGATTTTTGCACAGCATCAGCCAGGTTTGTTCGTTCTGCCGGTGGCACTGCCGATTGGTGATGTCACGGCAGCCCAGTTGCACGGGGTGTCGGCGTTGTTGAGCGCGCATGGCTTGAGCGAGATACACAGCACGCAGGATCAGAATTTGGTGATTTTGAATGTGCCAGAGGACAAGGTCTCGGTAGTGCGCAAGGGACTGGCCGCACTCGGTTTGCAGGAACCCGCAGCCGGTGACAACGTGACGGCTTGCCCGGGAACGTCGACCTGCCGTCTGGGGATTACCTCCAGTACGCTGGCGGCAACCAAGTTGTCCGGCGGGGTGGCTGATTTGCGTATCCGTGTGTCCGGATGCCACAACGGTTGCGCGCAACCTGAGACCGGCGACATCGGTATCTACGGGGAAGGCAAGCGTTTGCACGGCAAACTGGTGCCGCACTACCAGATGTATTTTGCCGGCAACGGCATGGGCGGCGGCAAGCTGGCGATTAAAGGTCCTTCCTTGCCGGTAGCACGTGTTGAGCAGGCGATAGAGCGGGTAAAGCTAGCGCATCTGAACAGCGGTGAGGAGAATTTCTTTGCCTGGGCGCGTTCTCAACCTGTTGATTATTTTAAACAATCACTGGCTGATTTGGCTGAGGTGACAGCGGAAGAATTGCAGTCGGTGATGCGCGACTTTGGTGAAGCGGCCGATTTTCGTGTGTTGCAACTGGGCGGTGGAGAATGCGCGGGTGCGACACAGGTGATGATAGGGGCGAATTTCTTTGAAGCGGCGCATGAACGCGAGTACCGCAATGCACTGGTGTTCCAGCGCAAATATGTGGAAGCGGCGCAGTGTAACGAAGCGATTTTGCGACTGTTGGGCGGTGGTCTTGCGCAATTGTTGGGCGGGATTCGTTCGGATGATTTGCACAAGCTGGCGGCGGAGCTGCAACGACTGGTGGAAGGCGAGATCACGCACGAATTTGCACGAATGATCACTGCGCTGGCGAATGTGGAAGAGATCAGTGTCGAAGAACTGGCAACTATCAGTGAGGCAGTCGATCGCTGGACGGTACTGGTGGGCAAATTTGCTACAGCTAAAGATGCACAACTGGATTTGACCGAAGCCGCAGCGGGCTTATTGGTATAGGAGAAGCAAAATGCAACAGAAAATTGATCAGGTGGTGGAAGTCTTGCGACAGGCAGTGCGTGATTTTTCACCGGTGTGTTTCGCCAGCAGTCTGGGGGCGGAAGATATGGTGTTGACCGATCTGATCGACAAGCATGGTTTGGACATCGAGGTGTTCAGTCTGGATACAGGGCGCTTGCCGCAGGAAACCTATACGCTGATGCAGGCGGTGTCGGAGCGTTATACGACGCCGCTGAAAGTGTACTTTCCGGATCCCGCTTCGGTTGAGCGTTATGTGACGGAGAACGGAGTGAATGGTTTTTACGGCAGCGTGGAAGCGCGCAAGGCTTGCTGCTTCGCCCGTAAGGTCGAGCCGTTGCGTCGGGCGTTGAAGGGGCGCGGTGCGTGGATCACGGGTCTGCGTCGCGATCAGGCGGTGACACGCGGTTCACTTGAGGTGTCATCGTTCGATGCGGACTTCGGTTTGCAGAAATTTAACCCTTTGCTGGAATGGTCAAATAAAGAGGTCTGGGCGTACATCAGGCAGAATGACGTCCCTTATAACAAATTGCACGACCAGTTCTACCCTAGTTTAGGTTGCGCTCCCTGCACTCGTTCGGTCACGCCGGGTGAGGATATCCGCGCCGGACGATGGTGGTGGGAGAACCCCGACAGCAAAGAATGCGGGCTCCATGTCAGTTCAGTGAAAAGAGTAGCGCACGGCACAGGGGTTTCAGCTTAGCCAAATATAGAATTTGAAATGAAAGAAAAAGTTATGAATAATCATGTATTTACACATTTGGATGCGCTGGAGTCAGAATCCATCCACATCATGCGCGAGGTGGCTGCCGAGTGCAAAAATCCGGCGCTGCTATTTTCCGGCGGCAAGGATTCCATCGTCATGCTGCGCCTAGCTGAAAAAGCCTTCCGCCCTTGCAAATTTCCGTTTCCGCTGGTGCACATCGATACCGAGCACAACTTTCCGGAAGTGATCGCAACCCGCGACAAGCTGGCGGCTGATTTGGGGGAACGGTTGATCGTGCGCTCGCTGGAGGGCTCGATTGCCAAGGGCAGCATCGTGATCAAGAATCCGGATCTGCCGCGCAATCCGTTTCAATCGGTAACGCTGCTTGAAACCATCGAGGAGTTCGGTTTCGACGCCTGCATGGGCGGAGCGCGTCGCGATGAAGAAAAGGCACGCGCCAAGGAACGTATCTTCTCGTTCCGCGACGAGTTCGGTCAGTGGGACCCGAAGAACCAGCGCCCCGAGTTGTGGGATATCTACAATACAAGGGTGCATGCTGGCGAAAACATACGCGTATTCCCGATTTCCAACTGGACAGAACTGGATATCTGGCAATACATCGGTCGCGAGAAGTTGCATATTCCGAGCATTTATTACGCGCATGAGCGTGAGGTAATCCGTCGCGGTAATTCGGTGATTCCGGTCTCGGATCTGGTGCAACCTAAACCCGGCGAAAAAGTTGAGGTGCTCTCGGTGCGTTTTCGCACGGTGGGGGATGTGACCTGCACGGCGCCAGTGGAATCGACCGCCAGCAATGTAGACGAGATCATCGCCGAAACGGCCACTACGCGTATCACCGAACGCGGTGCGACCCGCATGGACGATCAAACCTCTGACGCATCCATGGAGCTGCGCAAGAAAGAAGGGTACTTTTAAATGAATGCACTCAAAACACGAAATTTCGTCGCCATACTTTGTTGCGCTCGGAAAATCTTGCTTACATAGTCCTGCCTATGCGGCGTTGCGATTTTTCTCTCGCGTCGCGTCCGGCTTAGAAATTTGAATTTTTAGAGGCATTCATTATGAGCACCAATACACAATTATTACGTTTTATCACCGCAGGCAGTGTGGACGATGGCAAGAGCACGCTGATCGGTCGTCTGCTGCACGACTCTAAATCCATCTTCGAGGATCAATTTTCGGCAATCTCTAAGACGTCTGAAAAGCGCGGCATGGCGGCGGTGGATTTGTCCTTGCTGACCGATGGTTTGCAGGCCGAGCGCGAGCAGGGCATCACCATCGATGTGGCTTACCGCTATTTCGCGACGCCTAAGCGCAAATTTATCATTGGCGATACGCCGGGGCATGAGCAATACACCCGCAATATGGTGACGGCTGCCTCGACCGCTAATCTGGTGGTGATTTTGATCGACGCGCGTCGCGGGGTGCTGGTGCAGACGCGCCGTCACTCTTATCTGGCAAGTCTGGTGGGCATCCCGCATATCGTGCTGGCGGTCAACAAGATGGATATGGTGGATTATTCGGAAGCGCGCTTTAACGAAATTTGCATTGAGTATCTGACCTTTGCCGCGCAACTGGGACTGGATAACGTGACTTGCGTGCCGTTGTCGGCGCTGGTGGGCGATATGATCGTCGACCGGGGTGAGAATCTTAACTGGTATTCCGGACCTACGCTGATGGAGTTGCTGGAAAACGTCGAAATTGATCACGATGTGAACACCACCGATTTCCGTTTTCCGGTGCAGTGGGTGTGCCGTCCGCAAACCGGCGAATATCACGATTTCCGTGGTTTCATGGGGCGCATCGAGGCTGGTTCCGTGTCGGTGGGTGATGAAGTCACCGTGTTGCCCTCGGGTAGAACCAGCACCGTGAAGGAAATCGTCACCTTTGACGGCAAGCTGCAAACGGCTTATGCGCCGCAGTCGATCACCTTGAGATTGGACGATGAGATCGACATCTCCCGTGGGGATATGTTCGTCAAGGCGGATTATCTGCCCACCGTTGCCAAGGAATTCGAGGCGATGTTGTGCTGGTTGTCCGAAACGCCGCTGGATAAGAGCCGTAAATATCTGGTGAAACATACGACGCGAACCGCGAAATGCGTATTTGCCAGTGTCGACTACCGCGTGGATGTGAATACGCTGGAGCAGCATGCTGAACCGGTGATCAATATGAACGACATTGCCCACGTAAAGCTGAAAGTGCAACAGCCGCTGGTTTTTGATCAGTATAGTCGCAACCGTGCCAGCGGCAGTTTTATCGTGATCGATGAGGCGACCAATAACACCGTGGCGGCAGGGATGATTTCCTGAAAGTAGCAGATTCGCGGGTCACAAGGCCACAAAATTTCTCGAGGGGGGGATTTTGTGGTTTTTTTATGTCGGTATGGGATGGAATCTAGCGGGCATTGCAACTGAAATTTTTGCATTGAAATGCAATATTGTCGACATTTTTTAAAAATATTACGCAATAAACCGTAATAGATGCTAATATTCCCCAGAATTGTCGACAATCGGAGGAAACTATGTTGCTCTCGGCGCCAAAACAAGGAACGCTGGCTGATATTGCCTCGCATCGTCTCGCGCACAGTATCGTAACTGGCGAATTGGTGCAAGGTCAGAAGCTTAACGAAGCCGAACTGGCAGAGCGCTTTGGCATGGGGCGCGGCCCGCTGCGTGAGGCGCTGCGCCACATGGAAGGAATGCGGCTGGTCAAGCGTGTCCCCAACGCCGGTACCCGTGTCGTTATTCTTGATCATAAAACCATGTCTGATCTGTATGCGGTGCGCGAAGCGCTCGAAGGGATGGCATGCCGTATCGCCGCGACGCAGATGACAGATGAAGAAATTATCAATTTGGGCGTTCTGCTCGACAATCACGAAAAACAAATCGAACAAGAAGGTGGCAAAGTCTACGCGCAAAGCGAAGGTGATCTGGATTTTCATTACCAGATCGTGCGCGGCAGCCGCAATGAGATGTTGATGGATCTACTGGGTAGTGAACAGTATCAGTTGCTGCGTATGTGCCGCTACCGCACCAGTCGCAATGCACAGCGTACTCGTCCCGCACTCTCTCAGCACAGGCAAATCGTAGAAGCATTAGCACAGCGTGACGGTGAACTGGCAGAGATGCTGATGCGCCGCCATATTCAGGGCGCGTGGCGCAGCATTAGAGAAATGATCGATAAAGAGGAGGCAGTATGAGTCAAGTCGCTAGTACACCGGGGCAGAAGTTGCGCCGTGCAGTTCAAGATAATCATCCTTTGCAGGTAGTGGGCGCTGTCACCGCTTACTGCGCCATTTTGGCGGAAAAGAGCGGCCATAAGGCGCTGTATCTGTCCGGTGGCGGAGTGGCCGCGTCATCCCTGGGTATTCCTGATCTGGGGATCACTACCTTGCACGATGTCTGCGAAGATGCGCGCCGTATCACTGCGGTGAGCGAATTGCCGCTGCTGGTCGATATCGATACCGGATGGGGCGGTTCTTTCAATATCGCCCGTGCGACACGCGAAGTAGCTCAATCTGGCGCTGCCGGTTTTCACATTGAAGATCAGGTGATGCAAAAGCGTTGCGGACACCGTCCCAACAAGGCTATCGTTTCGCAGTCCGAAATGGTCGATCGCGTTAAAGCGGCTGTGGATGCACGAGTTGATGCCAGTTTTGTCATCATGGCGCGCACCGATGCGCTGGCCGTGGAAGGTATGACGTCTGCGATTGAACGCGCTCAGGCTTGCGTGGAAGCTGGCGCTGACATGATCTTCCCGGAAGCGATGATCACGCTGGAGCAATATGCCGAGTTCACTCGTGCAGTTTCCGTACCCGTGCTGGCGAATATCACCGAATTCGGCGCGACACCGCTGTACACCACAGAACAGTTGGGCGGCGTTGGTATCGGTCTGGTTTTGTATCCGCTTTCTGCGTTCCGCGCCATGAGCCGCGCAGCACTCAATGTCTATCAGCATATTCTGGCCGATGGCACGCAGCAGCAAGTGGTCGAGCAGATGCAGCCGCGTATGGAGCTTTATGATTATCTGGGTTACCACGCTTATGAACAGAAGCTGGATAGGCTGTTCGCCGAAAAAGGCGCGGAATAATCTATCCCTACTAACAGGAGAAAAAAATGACTGAAATCAATACATTGCCTAAACCTAAAAAATCGGTTGCCCTGTCAGGTACCGTTGCAGGTAACACCGCTGTTTGTACGGTTGGACGCACCGGTAACGATCTGCACTATCGCGGCTACGATATTCTCGATTTCGCTGAAACAGCGGAATTTGAGGAAATTGCCCACTTGCTGGTACACGGCACGCTGCCTGGCGTAGAACAACTGCAAGCCTATAAGGCCAAGCTCAAAGCGCTGCGCGGATTGCCGCAAGCGGTCAAACAAGCTCTGGAAGCGATTCCCGCTGATGCGCATCCGATGGATGTGATGCGTACCGGTTGTTCGGTTTTGGGTACTTGTGAACAGGAACCTGAAGAACACAATGAAATTCTGGCGCGCGATTTGATCGATCGTATGCTGGCTAGTTTCGGCTCCATGCTAATGTACTGGCATCACTACACGACTTCCGGTAAACGTATCGAAGTTGAAACGGATGATGATTCCATCGGTGGTCATATTCTGACCCTGTTGCACGGCAAGCGGGCCAAAGCATCCTGGGTACGCGCTATGCATACCTCGTTGATTCTGTACGCAGAGCATGAGTTCAATGCCTCGACCTTCACCGCACGCGTGATCGCGGGTACCAATTCCGATCTGTATTCCTGTATCACGGGTGCGATCGGCGCGTTGCGCGGTCCTAAACACGGCGGCGCAAACGAAGAAGCTTTCCGCATCCAGAGCCGTTACGCGAGTGCCGATGAAGCCGAAGCCGATATCCGCGCTCGTGTCGCGCGCAAGGAAATCGTCATCGGTTTCGGTCACCCTGTTTACACCATTGCCGATCCTCGCAATGAAGTGATTAAGCGCGTGGCCCGCCAGCTGGCTGAAGAGGCCGGTGAAATGGTGTTGTTCGATATCGCGGCCCGTCTGGAATCCGTGATGTGGGAAACCAAGAAGATGTTCCCTAATCTTGACTGGTTCTCGGCTGTTTCGTACCACATGATGGGCGTACCGACCGAGATGTTCACGCCGCTGTTCGTTATCTCTCGCGTCACCGGTTGGGGCGCTCACGTCATCGAGCAGCGTGCCGACGGCAAGATCATACGTCCGAGTGCCAATTACGTCGGGCCTGAGAATCTGGCTTGGGTACCGATGGCGGAGCGCGGCTAAAAAAAGCAAAGGGCGACTGGTCGCCCTCTCCAGTACCCGTATCCAACTTGTACACGTTCTCATAGAAGGACATTAATGAATACCCAATACCGTAAGCCTTTAGCCGGCACAAAACTAGACTATTTCGATACCCAGGCGGCAGTGGACGCCATCGAACCCGGCGCTTATGCCAAACTGCCCTACACGTCTAAAGTGCTGGCGGAGCAACTGGTGCGCCGCTGCGAACCGGAAGCTTTGACCGATTCACTAAAACAGTTGATCGAACGCAAGCGCGACCTGGATTTTCCTTGGTATCCCGCCCGTGTTGTTTGTCACGACATCTTAGGCCAGACCGCATTGGTAGATCTTGCCGGCCTGCGTGACGCGATCGCCGACCAGGGCGGTGACCCTTCACTGGTCAACCCCGTTGTGCCGACCCAGTTGATCGTTGACCACTCTCTGTCAGTGGAAGCGGCTGGTTTCGACCCGGATGCATTCAAGAAAAACCGCGATATTGAAGACCGTCGTAACGAAGATCGCTTCCACTTTATCGAGTGGACTAAGACTGCGTTCAAGAACGTCGACGTGATCCCTGCCGGTAACGGCATCATGCACCAGATCAATCTGGAAAAGATGTCTCCGGTGATACAGGCGCGTGACGGTGTAGCCTTCCCTGATACCTGTGTTGGAACTGACTCCCACACACCTCACGTCGACTCGCTGGGTGTGCTGGCGATCGGTGTTGGCGGTCTGGAAGCTGAAACCGTCATGCTGGGCCTGCCTTCCATGATGCGTCTGCCTGACATCGCTGGCGTCAAGTTAGTCGGCCAGCGTCAACCTGGCATCACCGCCACCGACATCGTGCTGGCGCTGACCGAGTTCCTGCGTAAAGAGCGTGTGGTGGGTGCCTACGTCGAATTCTTTGGCCCGGGTGCTGATAGCCTGTCCATCGGCGACCGTGCAACCATTTCCAATATGTGTCCGGAATTCGGTGCGACTGCGGCGATGTTCTATATCGATGCTCAGACCATTACCTATTTGAAACTGACCGGACGTGAACCTGAACAGGTTGCTCTGGTGGAAAACTACGCCAGGACCACCGGCCTGTGGGCTGAGCAAATGGTTGCCGCCGAATACGAGCGTGTGCTGGAATTCGATCTGTCCACCGTGGTGCGCAACATGGCGGGTCCTTCCAATCCGCATCGTCGTCTGCCAACCTCCGCACTGCATGAGCGCGGTATTGCCGACGAAGCAAAGTTGGAAGCTGGTCGTGTCAGTGAGGCAGAAGGCCTGATGCCCGATGGTGCTGTCATCATCGCTGCCATCACGTCTTGCACCAATACCTCCAACCCGCGTAACGTGGTTGCCGCTGCATTGCTGGCTAAAAAAGCCAACGAACTGGGTCTGCTCCGCAAGCCCTGGGTTAAGACTTCTTTTGCACCTGGCTCTAAGGTTGCCGAGCTGTACCTCAAAGAAGCGGGCTTGCTCTCGGAACTGGAGAAACTGGGCTTCGGTATCGTAGGATTTGCCTGTACCACCTGTAACGGCATGTCCGGCGCACTCGACCCTAAAATTCAGCAGGAAATTATCGACCGCGACTTGTACGCTACCGCTGTCTTGTCGGGCAACCGTAACTTCGATGGTCGTATCCACCCGTATGCGAAGCAAGCCTTCCTGGCTTCTCCGCCGCTGGTTGTGGCTTACGCGATCGCGGGTACTATCCGCCTCGACATCGAACAGGATGCGCTGGGCACCGATAAGTCTGGCAAGCCTGTCATGTTGAAAGACATCTGGCCTTCTGACGAAGAGATCGATGCGGTCGTGGCTTCCTGCGTGAAGCCGGAACAGTTTAAGCAGATCTACATCCCGATGTTCGATCTGGGCAAAATTGAAGTGGCGAAAAGCCCGTTGTACGACTGGCGTCCTATGTCCACCTACATCCGTCGCCCGCCCTATTGGGAAGGCGCACTGGCGGGCGTTCGCACCTTGAAAGGAATGCGTCCGCTGGCCGTGCTGCCAGACAATATCACCACTGACCACCTGTCGCCTTCGAACGCGATCATGGCTAATTCAGCTTCTGGTGAATATCTGGCAAAAATGGGCGTGCCGGAAGAGGACTTCAACTCCTATGCGACGCATCGGGGCGATCATCTGACCGCGCAACGCGCCACCTTTGCCAATCCTCAGCTGATCAACGAAATGGCCGTGGTCAACGGTGAAGTGAAGAAGGGGTCCTTAGCCCGCGTCGAGCCGGAAGGCCGTGTGATGCGTATGTGGGAAGCCATCGAAACCTATATGGATCGTAAGCAGAACCTGATCATCGTGGCTGGCGCCGATTACGGTCAGGGCTCATCGCGTGACTGGGCGGCTAAAGGCGTGCGTCTGGCCGGTGTGGAAGCCATCGTTGCAGAAGGTTTCGAGCGCATCCACCGCACCAATCTGGTCGGTATGGGCGTGCTGCCGCTGGAATTTAAGGCTGGCGACACACGCAAGACCTACGCGATCGACGGGACTGAGACCTTTGATGTGGAAGGTGACATCTCCCCGCGCGCAGATCTGATGGTCGTGATGTCTCGTGCCAATGGCGAAAAGGTACGAATTCCGGTCACCTGCCGTCTGGATACCGCTGCTGAAGTGCGTGTCTACAACGCGGGCGGTGTGCTGCAATGTTTTGCGCAGGACTTCCTCAAAGGAGCGGCATAATGGTTGCACAAATCAGAGTCCCGGCCACTTACTTGCGTGGTGGCACATCGAAAGGGGTTTTTTTCCGACTGGAAGACTTGCCGCAAAGTGCACAGGTTCCGGGCCGTGCGCGTGATCGATTGTTTCAGCGTGTGATCGGCAGTCCTGATCCCTATTCCGCGCATATCGATGGCATGGGGGGCGCGACCTCCAGTACCAGCAAGTGCGTGATCCTGTCGAAAAGCTCACGCCCGGGTCATGACGTGGATTACCTCTACGGCCAGATCTCTATCGATAAAGACTTTGTCGACTGGAGCGGCAATTGCGGCAACCTGTCCACAGGCGCGGGCGCTTTCGCCATTCATGCCGGATATATCGATCCCGCACGACTGGCAGAGGATGGTGTCTGCACCGTACGCATCTGGCAGGCCAACATCAACAAGACCATCATCGCCCATGTGCCGGTCAGCAATGGTCAGGTGCAGGAGACCGGTGATTTTGAGCTGGATGGCGTGACCTTTCCCGCAGCAGAAATCGTGCTGGAGTTCATGGATCCCTCCGATGACAGCGAAGGCGGCAGCCTGTTCCCGACCGGCAATCTGGTTGACCAGCTCGATGTCCCCGGTGTTGGCGTTTTTCCCGCCACCATGATCACTGCCGGAATCCCGACCGTGTTTGTGAATGCGGTTGATATCGGTTACACCGGTAGCGAATTGCGTGAAGCGATCAATACCGACCCGGCAGCGCTGGCGCGTTTCGAGAAAATCCGTGTGGCTGGTGCATTGCGCATGGGCTTGATCAAAACTCCTGGAGAAGCCGCAACACGCCAACATACCCCGAAGATCGCTTTTGTCGCACCTCCTGTTGATTATGTGGCGTCAAGCGGCAAGATGATCCGCGCTTCTGAAGTCGATCTGCTGGTGCGCGCTCTGTCTATGGGTAAGTTGCATCATGCCATGATGGGCACGGCAGCGGTTGCGATCGGCACGGCCGCAGCGATTCCGGGTACGCTGGTGAATCTGGCAGCGGGTGGCGGGGAGCGCAATGTGGTGACCTTTGGACATCCGTCCGGCACATTGAAAGTCGGCGCTGCAGCAAGCGAGAATGGCGGCGACTGGATAGTTGAAAAAGTCACCATGAGCCGTAGCGCGCGCGTGTTGATGGAAGGCTGGGTACGTATTCCCGGCGATAGTTTTTGATGTTCATTTTATTGTGAAACTCGCGTAAGCGTTCGTTTGCCCTTTCACTCGCTTGCGTGGGAAAGTTGGAAAGGGGGAGCGGGCATGGAGAGTTTCATTATCAGGGGCGGCATGATTGCCATGCCCGTTAGAAGAGCATCCTCCTGTCAGAGGAGGAACAAGAGGTTGTTCCGGATTCCCCTCTGCAAGCGTGGGGATGGGTTTCATAATAGGAGGAGTACAACATGAGTTATATAGCCGAATACCAACGTTCGATGAATGATCCGGAAGGCTTCTGGCGCAATCAGGCCGAGAAATTGGAGTGGTTCAAATTTCCGCAGCAAATTCTGAAACAGGATGCCGATGGCGTTGGTCACTGGTTTGCCGACGGCGAGATGAATACGGCTTACATGGCGCTGGATTACCATGTGATCAACGGGCGCGGCAATCAGGCGGCGCTGATCTTTGATTCGCCGGTAACCAATACCAAAAGAACTTACTCCTATGCGGAACTCACCTCCGAGGTGGCACGCACAGCCGGGATGCTGGCTGATCTGGGTGTGGTCAAGGGCGATCGCGTCATCATCTACATGCCGATGATTCCTGAAGCGGTGATCGCGATGCTGGCGGTAGCAAGACTGGGTGCGATTCACTCGGTGGTATTCGGCGGCTTTGCGCCGCCTGAACTGGCGGTGCGTATCGACGATGCGACACCGAAGGTGATACTGTCCGCCTCTTGCGGTGTTGAGATCAAGCGTGTGATTGAATACAAACCGCTGCTCGACCGTGCGATCGATCTGGCGACCCATAAACCGGAGAGCTGTGTCATTTATCAGCGCCCTCAAGTTGCCGCACCCATGATAGCCGGGCGCGACCACGACTGGGCGACTCGGCTGGCAGCCTCCAAGGAGGTCGGTTGTACGCCTGTTATGGGCAGCGATCCGCTGTATATCCTCTACACATCAGGCACTACCGGCAAGCCCAAGGGCGTGGTGCGTGAGAATGGCGGCCATGCGGTGGCGTTGAAGTACAGCATGAAGGCGCTCTACAACGTGGAACCTGGCGATGTGTTCTGGGCATCTTCTGACGTGGGATGGGTGGTAGGCCATTCCTATATCGTGTATGCACCGCTGTTACAGGGTTGTGCGACGGTGGTGTATGAAGGCAAACCTATCATGACTCCTGATGCGGGTGCGTTCTGGCGTGTTTGTGCAGAGTATGGTGTGAAAGCCTTGTTCTCAGCGCCAACGGCGTTCCGTGCGGTCAAGAAGGAAGATCCTGAAGGCGCATTCATCGGTCAGTATGATTTGAGCAAGTTGAAGGCGATATTCTCGGCGGGTGAACGCCTGGATACGCCCACTGAATCCTGGCTGGCGAAAGTGACCGGCAAGCCGGTGATCGATCATTGGTGGCAAACTGAAACAGGTTGGGGAATTACCGGTAATCTGCAAGGCATTGAGTGCCTGCCGATCAAGCCGGGTTCATCGACTAAACCTATGCCGGGATTTAATGTGCAGATTCTGGACGAGCACGGTGAGCGTCAGCCTGCCGGTACGCAAGGGTATATTGCGCTGAAGTTGCCGCTGCCACCTTCCTGTCTGAATCAGGTATGGGGCGATGCGAATAAATTCCGCGACAGTTATTTGAGTTTCCTGCCGGGCTTTTACACCAGCGGTGATGGCGGTTACATCGACGAGGACGGTTATGTGTTCGTCATGGGACGTGTCGACGACGTGATCAATGTAGCCGGTCACCGTTTATCGACCGGTGAGATCGAAGAAGTGGTTGCCGGTCATCCTGATGTCGCCGAGTGTGCTGTGATTGCACGTGATGACGAACTCAAGGGACAGACGCCGATGGGGTTGGTGGTGCTCAAAACAGGTGCTGCCATCACCGAGGCGGAATTGCACAAGCAACTGGTTGCCCGTATCCGTGAAAATATCGGCCCCATCACCTGTTACCAAACGACGGTGGTGCTGGCTCGATTACCTAAGACACGTTCAGGTAAGACGTTGCGTAAGACCTTGTGCAATATGGTGAACGGACATGAATACACGGTTCCATCCACCATCGACGATACGGCGGTGATACCGGAAATTATAGGAACACTGCGCAGTAAAAATTTGATCGCTGCATAAACATTATTATAAAGCTGCAGTTTAATTCGCCTGTCGCCAGACAGGCGAATTAAGTTACCAAACCGGGGGGGTCAGGTCTTGCATTAACACATTTTTTAAAAAATGTGTTAATGCAAGACCTGACCCCCCCCCCCTCCATTGTTGTGAACTTCACTTATGAATGACAGACGACCCCCCCTCCGAACGTTCCGGAGGGGCGGGAGGGCAACGATTTAGGCGGAGATCTAAGCCTTGGGCGTGTGCTCAGCGAGCTTGCGCCAGGTCTCCAGCAAGGTGTCCGGATTGAGCGACATGGTCTGGATGCCAGCTTCCATCAACCACTGGGCGAAATCGAAGTGATCGGACGGGCCCTGACCGCAGATACCGACGTATTTACCCAGACGGTTGCAGGTGGTGATCGCCATCTTCAACAGAATCTTGACAGCCGCATCACGTTCGTCGAAACGATCTGCCACCAGCGATGAGTCGCGATCCAACCCTAGCGTCAGTTGCGTCAGATCGTTAGAGCCGATCGAGAAGCCGTCGAAGTATTCCAGGAAGTCTTCAGCTAACAGCGCATTGGATGGAATCTCGCACATCATGATCAGACGCAAGCCGTTCTCGCCGCGTGTCAGGCCGTGTTTGGTCATCATGGCCACCACTTCGCGCGCTTCTTGCACGGTGCGCACGAACGGCACCATCAGTTCGACATTGGTGTAACCCAGTTTTTCGCGTACGCGCTTCATGGCGCGGCATTCCATCTCGAAACAGTCGGAAAAATTAGGTGCCACATAACGACCCGCACCACGGAAACCGATCATCGGATTCTCTTCCATCGGCTCATAGATCTCACCGCCTAACAGCTTGCGGTATTCGTTAGACTTGAAGTCTGACAGACGCACGATCACCGGTTTAGGCCAGAAAGCCGCCGCCAGGGTGGCTACGCCTTCGGTGATCTTCTCGACGTAGAATTCTTCAGGATCCGCATAGCCCGCCGCACGCAGCATCACCGCATCGTGCAGCTTGCCCGGCAGCTTGTTGTGCTCCAGCACCGCCTTGGGATGGATGCCGATCAGGTTGTTGATGATGAATTCCAGACGCGCCAGACCTACACCGCCGGAAGGCAGTTGCGCAAATTCAAATGCCAGATTCGGATTGCCGACGTTGAGCATCAGTTTGACAGGAATAGCGGGCAAGGAACTTTCGTTGCGCACCACGATTTCAAACGGTAGCTTGCCGTGATACACATAACCGGTATCGCCTTCGGCGCAGGAGGCTGTGACGATCTCGCCTTCGTGCAGCGAAGTGGTGGCATGGCCGCAACCGACAATAGCCGGAATCCCCAGTTCGCGCGCGATGATCGCTGCATGGCAGGTACGTCCGCCCCGGTTGGTGATAATGGCCGAAGCGCGCTTCATCACAGGTTCCCAGTTAGGATCGGTCATGTCGGTGACCAGTACATCACCGATCTGTACCTTGTCCATCTCGGCTGTGCTGTGCACGATGCGCACGCGACCACTGCCTATCTTCTGACCGATGGCGCGACCTTCAGTCAGCACATCGCCGCGTTGCATCAGACGATACTTTTCAATGCTACCGCTGGAGGCAGCATTGGATTTCACGGTTTCAGGACGCGCTTGCAGAATATACAACTTGCCATCTACGCCATCCTTGCCCCATTCGATGTCCATCGGGCGACCGTAGTGCTGCTCGATCGAGACCGCATAATGCGCCAGCAGCAACACATCTTCATCGGTCAGAGAGAACTTTGTTTGATCGGCAGCCGGAATCGGTTCGATACGGGTCGAGCGACCTGCCGAACGATGCTCGTCGAACACCATACGCAGTTGCTTGGAGCCTAGGGTGCGGCGCACGATGGCCGGAAAACCTGCGATCAATTGCGGTTTATGCACGTAAAACTCATCGGGGTTGACCGCGCCTTGCACCACCATTTCGCCCAGACCGTAGCTGGAGGTGATAAACACCGCATCGCGGAAACCGGATTCGGTGTCCAGCGTAAACATCACACCGGAGGCGCCCAGATCCGAGCGTACCATGCGCTGAATACCGGCAGAGAGCGCGACATCGGCGTGAGTAAAATCCTTGTGTACCCGATAGGAGATGGCGCGGTCGTTGTACAACGAGGCGAACACTTCGCGGATGGCGTGCAGAATGTTGTCGATGCCGTGGATGTTGAGAAAGGTTTCCTGTTGTCCTGCGAAAGACGCATCCGGCAAGTCTTCTGCGGTGGCGGAGGAGCGCACCGCGAAGCTCGCATCGCTGTCTGCCGAGATGACGGCGTAGGCGGTACGCACTTCCGTATCCAGTCGCGCCGGAAGTGGGGCTTCGACGATCCAGCCGCGTATGGTGCGACCGGCTTCAGCCAGTGCCGTCACATCGTCGACGTTCAACTTTTCAAGTAAAGCCTCGATGCGCATGTCCAAACCTTCGTGAGCCAGAAAATCCCGGTACGCCTGTGCCGTGGTCGCAAAGCCGCCGGGGACGTTCACACCGGACGAACTCAGATTGGAAATCATCTCACCGAGCGATGCGTTTTTTCCGCCCACCTCGGGGATATCGTTGATACCGAGCGACTGGAAGGGGATAACGTAGGGTTGCATGGGCTTCTCCTGTATTGTTGAACTGCGTTTATTGCATACGCCGAATTTGCCGGCACCAAGTCTTAAAATATTTATTCATACCCCTCGTCTGAGCGCTCACTGAAAACCACCAGGTATCGCTCAAACGAATCTAAATAACACGATGAATTCATTACAATACTAATGTTTATGTGAACTTGTTCTTTTGCATTGATCTTCCCCGCAGCGTTTGTTTCCGCATCCGCAGCCCTCACCTTCCTCGCGCAAACTGCCGAATTCGGGGTGGCGCTCGGCATAACGGCGGGCAAGATTGCGCACCGCGACCCAACTGACCATCAGCATGAGGACGATCAGCACAGTTTTTAGATAAATCATTCCAAACCTCCCAGTCCTGCAAAACCCATAAATGTCAGCGACAACAAGCCGGCCAGAATCAGCGAAAGAGCCGTACCCTGTACCAGAGTGGGCACATTGGACAGTTGCAACCGTTCGCGCAGTGAAGCCATCATGACCAGCGCCAGCGTAAATCCTGCACCGCCGCCAAATGAAAAAGTGAGAGATTGTGCGAGATCATATTCGCGCGAAGTCTGGAACAATGCTACTCCCAATACGGCGCAGTTGGTGGTGATCAGCGGCAAATAAATACCCAGCGCACGAAACAGTGCGGGGCTGTATTTTTTCATGATCATTTCGACCAGTTGCACCGATGAGGCGATCACCACGATGTAGGAGATCAGACGCAAAAATTCCAGATTGAAATAGCCGAGCAGCAGGTTAAGTCCATAGGCGCACAGTGAGGCGACCAGCATCACGAAAGTGGTCGCCACTCCCATCGGGAAGGCGGTATTCAGGCGGCCTGACACCCCCAAAAACGGGCACAGACCGAGGAACATCGCCAGCACAAAGTTGTTGGTCAACAGCGTGCTGATAAAAATCTGACTGAGTGTTTCATGCGCCATGACGATGTTCCTCTTTATTTTCTGATTTGCTGCGCAGCAGCGAGAACAGCAGCAGCCATCCACCCAGTACAAAGAATCCGCCCGGCGGCAACACCATCACCACCCAGGGTTGAAAATGTTCACCGAACAGGCTGAAGCCGAACAGTTTACCCGCGCCTAATATTTCACGCGTTCCTCCCAGAGCAAACAAACCAATAGTGAAACCCAGCCCCATGCCCAGCGCATTAACGACTGATTTGAGCGGGGGATTCTTGGAGGCATGCGCCTCGGCACGACCTAGGATGATGCAGTTAACGACGATCAGTTGTATGAAAGCGCCCAGCGCCTCATACAGCTTCAGGCTGCCCGCCTGTATCAGATAATCGACCAGTGTAACGAAGGTGGCAATAATCACGATATAAGTGGCGATGCGCACTTCTTTGGGCACCAGATTGCGGATCAACGAGATCAGAAAGCAGGAGCTGACCAGCACAAAGGCAGTAGCGAGGCCCATAGAAATCGCATTGACAGCGGAAACGGTTACCGCCAGCGTCGGGCACATGCCCAGCACCATCACGAATACCGGATTTTGCCGCCAAACTCCCTCCATAAAAGTATCAAAGGTAATCGCATCATCATTTGGTTTTGTCAGGCTCATGGTTGCAACTCTCCGCTATGTGAAACCAGCTTGGGCAACAGTGCTTGCGCACTCTCGTTGATGCCGCGACCGACCGCCTTGGAGGTAATGGTAGCGCCGGCGATGGCATCGATTTCCCAGGCGTTTTGTTTGCTGCCATGTTTGACCGTTTTAACCGCATTACTGAGTGCGGTCAGTTCTGAATTGACGCGTACATCCAGCGACTCAAAATTCTTTAAAAAATCCTGGTCGGTGATGATCTTGTCGCCAATGCCCGGTGTTTCACGCATCGACACCACGCCGATACCGATAATGCACTGGCATTTGACGTCATAGCCGTACAACACACGCACCACATCGGCATACCCTTTGCCGGATGCCTCAGCAGCGATCCCTTTAAGGGTGCCGGCCTGATCGTAGGCAGCATAGAACTTAAGCGCGCCGGCAGAAGGCGTTGCATCCGAGATAGCCTGTATGCCAGTAGGGGTGGCGATATATTCCCGTACGCTGGCCGCGCCCGGCAGCACCTTAAAGACGGCGCGCTCGATCATGATACGTTTATTGTCGGCAATGGCGTCCCGCGTGGATTCAAAAGCGGCCACGATGAGCACGCCGCACAAACTGGCGACCAGACCCATAGTGATGATCATCTTGCTGCCCGAGGTGACTTGTACGGTTGCACTCATGCTTTTTTCTCCCGCTGGGCACCTAACACTCGCGGTTGCGTGTATTGATCGATAAAAGGGGTCAGCGCATTGCCCAACAATATGGCGTACATCACGCCTTCAGTGAGCCCCCCGAAGTAACGGATCACTACGGTCACGATGCCGATCACCGCACCATAAATCCATACCCCCACCGGCGTCACCGGCGAAGTTGCCATATCGGTCGCCATAAACACCGCACCCAGCGTCAAGCCGCCAGTGAGCAGCACAAACAACGGTGAAGGATAATGGCTCACATCATAGAGTTGGAATGCCCATGCAGTAAGGGCCGCTGAAGCTAACACCGCGACCGGAATACGCCAGTCGAGGAATTTGCGCGCAGCCAAATACACCCCGCACAACAGAATCAAGATTGCAGAAGTCTCGCCGGTAGAGGAGGTGACCGCGCCGCTCAACAAATCCTGTGCGCTCGCTGTCACATGCTCGAATTTCCAGCGTGCCAGAGGGGTCGCGCCGGTAAAAGCATCTACGCCTTGCAACTTGATCCAGGCCAGCACATCAGGCGGTATCATCAGCGGAGCGGTCAACGTACCGGGGATGAATTCGACGAAGCGATGCGGGGCAAAAGCCGGCACCCAGGTGGTGATGGCAACCGGGAACGCTGCCTGCACGAAGGCACGACCTACCAGCGCAGGATTGAATACGTTGAAACCCAGACCGCCGAACATCGCCTTGCCGATGGCCATGGCGATGAAACCGGCTACGACGCCCATCCACAGCGGAAAGGACGGCGGCAACGTCAATGCAAGCAGAATACCGGTAATAACAGCACTCCAGTCGCTCAGGGTATTCTGCGCTGCTCTATTGAACATGCGCTCGGTGAGCAGGCAGGTTGCGGTAACGGTGACGAGTAGAAACAGGGCTGACAATCCATATTGCCACACCGAAAAAGCACAGATGGGCAACAGGGAATACACCACATTGCGCATAATAGTCGGCACATTGCTGCCGCTGTGCTGGTGAGGCGCGGCACGTAACTCGATTTGGCTCATGCTGCTTTTTTCCTATCTTTTAGAAAAGACTTGGCTACGCGAAATTGTTGTACAAGCGGGATATGCGAGGGGCACACATAACTACAGCAACCGCACTCGAAACACTCGCCCAAAAAGTATTTATCCGCCATCAGGTCGTATTCGCGCTTAGCGGCGAGCAAGCCCATCTGGGTGGGATTAAGCTTCTTAGGGCAGGCATTGACGCACTCTCCGCAATGGATGCAGGGATAAGTATGCGGGACGGCCACTTCTCTCTTGCCGAAGGCCAGCACACCGCAAACGCCCTTGGTGACGGGAATATCCAGCGATGCGATGGCATTTCCCATCATCGGGCCGCCCAAAATCACTTCGCTGGCGCTGCTCTTAGCTCCGACATAGTCGAGCAAAAAGCGTAGCGGCGTACCCAACGGCACGATGTAATTGCCAGGACGCTCAACTGCAGGACCCGCAACCGTCACCACGCGCTCGGTCATGCCTTCTCCCAGCGGCAACAGCTTACCGACATAGGCTAAAGTCATCACGTTGTTCATCACCACGCCGATTGAGGAACTGCGTTTGCCGATAGGCACTTCGCGTCCCAGCAGGGCATGAGTCAGCGTTTCTGCCACGCCTTGCGGGTATTTGGTTTCCACTACTTTGACCGTGACCGTACCATCCGCAGGCAATGCCGCAATCAGCGCGGCAACCGCATCCGGCTTGTTGTCTTCCACCCCGATGATGGCACGCGGTGCACCGCATACCCGGCGCGCAAAGTCGATACCGGTCATGATGTGTTGCGCACGCTCCACCATGATGCGGTGGTCACAAGTCAAAAACGGTTCGCATTCGGCCCCGTTCACGATCAATGTGTCGATGACGCAACCGTTAGGCGGGATCAGCTTGGCATGAGTGGGAAATACCGCCCCACCCTTACCTGCTACGCCGATCTCCTGCATGACCATGGCCAGCTCGACCCCGCTCAAGCCGTCCAGATTGTGCGGGTTGCGCACCTTCACTTCCTGACCATCCGCCTCATACACGCGGATGATGATTGCCATCTCCATTTCGCCGGTATCGCAGGGAATCGGCGAAATCGCTTCCACGATACCGGTGGCAGGCGCATGAATCGGCAGCGAGAACATGCCGTCCGCCCGGGCTATCACCTCACCGCGCACCACTTCCTGGCCGACAGTGACGATCGCAATTGCCGGCTTGCCGATGTGTTGCGACAGGGGCACATACAGCTTAGGCGCGAAAGGAAACCTGCGTATCGGCAAACTTCCGGTTTCCTTGTGGTACTCCGGATGTATGCCGTGATCGAAGGTCGGCACGCGTTTTTGAAAGGGCAGTCTCATGTTAGTGGAACTTCGCAGCCCGCAATTTGAGTTTTTCCAGATTAGCTTCATTCATGTTCCAGGGTGTTCCCGGATGTATGATGCCTGCCGTACACTTTTCAGCCGCTTTGACGATATCGAGGAAGCTACCCGCTTTTGCATTCACGATGACCGCCTTTTTCGACGAGTCATAAGCAAACATCTTAGGATTGATATTGATGCACTCATCGCACGCCGTGCATTCCGGCGTATCGATATAGACTGCCTCATAATCTTCCGCAGATACAGCAGTCGTTTCAGCAGCCGGTGCTGCATTTGCTGTACCGCTGGTCAAACCAGCCGAGAGTTGCTGGATCAATTCCTGACGCACGCGATTGGCGATAGCCTCTTCATTGACCAGAGGCTGAGATAGCCCTGCAATATCCTTGAGTTGCTTCCAGAAATTCCGGCGCTCTTCGCAGGACAACACCATCTCAACCGAGACTAACACGCGCAACAGGCGGTTTTTCTTGTCGACAGACCAGATGAACGGGAACTTGCCCATACGCTCATCTTCAGACAAATCGAGGAAGTCACTCAGCAACACCATGTCGTCGTTCCATGTTTCTGGCGGTGCCTTCTTGAACTGCTTGGCAAAACGTCCTTCGGACAGGGCGAAATCGGCAAAGGTTAGCGGCAGAGTTAGTGTCTTTTTATCGACAGCTTCATCAATATAATCAAGATTATACGTTACCCAATCCGCATCGGGATTCGGGTTTCCCTCCAGGCTTACGCACTCGGAGAAAGTCACGCCCAGATCCGGGTTGTAACGGAACAGCGGGAAGGCGCGCGATTCAACCGCGATCTTGCTCTGTACCACGGCGCTGTTGTCACCTACACCGTGTTCAGGCGGGCAAACGGCATACACGTTAAACAGGGCTGGACGACGACTGTTCAGACCATCGATAAAGCTCTCCAGCAGATGCGTGGTGCTGGACAAGGAACCCTGCATCACATAAGAGGTGCGGTGCGCCATACCGATCACACTGATTTCCTTGCGGCTTTCTGTTTTTCCGTGTTTGTTGGCACCGTAAGGTGACATGTCGGCGACCTGGCCGATGAAGCCTGAGGTACAAGCCTGTCCGCCGGTGTTGGAATAAACCTGTGTATCGACGATCAGGATCTTGATCGGCTTGCCCGACATCAGTGCGCGCGACAGATTCTGGAAGCCGATATCAAACATCGCGCCGTCACCGCCGATGGCAACGACGGGTGGACACAGTTGCCATTCTTCATCAGAGAGTTGTTCCCAGTTAAAGTGGGCGAATTCGATATCGCTCTGTTCAGGGTCGTAGCCGCCAGCCAGCTCTATCTCGACCATGCGCACGGCCTTGAAACCTTCCACCATCTTGGCCATATGGCCTTCGAATACACCCATGGCAACAGATGGCGAATCCTGGAACAGGTTCGAGGTCCACGGGAATGGATATGGATTGAACGGGAAGGTGGATGCCCACACCGAGGTGCAACCGGTGGAATTGATGATGCCCATTTCGGCGCGACCGTTTTTGGATGGGCCCTCCAGATAGCGCCAACGCAAATCCTTCAATTTTTCGAGCATTTGCGTAACACGACGCAACCATGCCGGATCTATAGGCTGACCGGATTGTGTCTGTAGCAGGCTGGCTGACAGGTTAGCCAGCGTCAGGTCACGCCCTTCATGGGAGGCCATCGCCTGTCTCAAACCGTCGGTATCGGTCAGATCGACACTCGCACTCAGTTTCATCCTGACATGGTTTTCCAGATCGGTGATCAGCGTATCGAGTTTGCCAAGGAATTTCTTCACGCGTTGTTGCATCAGTGCCGTGACGGTGCTGGTGAACAGGTGAATAGTCGATTTCTCGCCGCAACCTAAGCATGCACCGTCACCGCTGACCAGCGAGTTGTAATTCTTCTTGTCCAGCAACAGCGTTTCCAGCGCGCCGATTTTTTCGTCAAGATCATCGATGCGGCTGTATTGTTCAGGCGTCGTCGGCAGATCCAGCCAGAAACGCCAATCGGCGCGCAGTGTTTCTATACTTTCCGGTGTTTGCGTGACCATCGTCAACGCATTGTCATCACACACGTCCACGCAGATTGCGCAACCCTTGCAGGTGTAAGGATTGACGGTGATCGAGAACAGTCCTCCTGTGCCTTTTTCCTTCTTTTCCTTCAGATTCCAGTACGGTTTGGTGGTGGCAAACTGGAAGCTGCCAATGCCGTCGCGCAAAAGGTTTAATTCAACTTCCAGGCGGGTGCGATCTTCGCCTTGAGTCGGATCTTCCGCAAAAGCCTCGGTGATGGCGTGCGCCAGCAGTGTGCGCACATCCAGACCGTCGCCAATCAGTGCATTGCGCAGCTTCTTCTCGATGGTGCGATTGAATTTGCGCAGGAAACGGGTAGGGCGTCCGCCTGTTTCAATCTTCTGCACCACGCTGTTCAGTACATCTGAAACTGTTGAGACCAGACCTGGGATTGCGCTGTCAGGACACTGGGTGAAGCACTCGCCACAGGCCGTGCAGTTTTCGGCATTCCATTTAGGGTATTCGAAACGCACGCCTGTCATGTCGCGATAGACCCCGGTGACCGCTGGTATCACCGATAGCCCCATAAACGGATCGACCAGATTGTCAGAACCCTGCCCTTTCATATAGAAACTGCCGGTTGCCTCCCAGAAACGGTGAATATCGGAGATGCCGCCGTCGCCTTCAGGCAAACGCTTTAGCATGATAGGCAGTGAAGGTGCCGCTTTGGCGGTCACTTTGGCGCGCTGACCGACTTTCATCAGATCCGGCGTAATCTCAAAAATTTCCTCGTAACCGCGACGCACTACGCGCAGATTGTCGGCCACGATGCGTTTACCCTTTTTGCCGAACTTGGCTTCGAGCTGATTCTCGATGGCGGTAAACAGTGTTTCTTCGCTTAAACCTGCGCGCTCTTTGACATCAGAGGCGCGGAAGAATGCCCCCTGAAAGGCGTTGCCCTGCATGCGCAGTTGCAGATCGACGTTGGAGGATTCCTCGCGGGCAATTTTGAAGGCGTCCAGATAAAATACGCGGATTTTGTTATCGACGATGTACTTTTGGGTGTGCATAGGGAAGGTTTCCCAAACGGCTGCGCTACTGTCCAGATTGCTCTGGATGATAAATACACCGCCGTTATTTAGCCCTTCCAGCGCATTGGTGTGTAAAAAGACTTGGGGGTCGGGCGACAAGACCACATCGACACGGGTGTATTCGCAGTTGATGCGGATAGGTTCGGGCGCGGCGGACAGATAGTAAGTGGTCGGCTGCCCCTTCTTTTCAGAGCCGTATTTCGGATTGGCTTTGATATCCCAACCCAGCAACTCAAACAGGGTCATCGCCAGGTTTTTCCCCGTGGTCACTGCACCCCAGCCGCCGATCGAGTGCATACGCACGGCGATCGCGCCTTTGGGTAACAGATTCGGATTTTCAGAGCCGCGCAGTGCCAGCGCCTTGATATTCGGGTAACCGGCTTGCAAGGCCTGCTGACGGATTTCCTGTTTAGGCGTCGCGGATTCGTCGCGCACAAAATCGACAGACAAATAATAGAATTTGCTATGTGGCGCACCCGGCAACATATTTTCTACCGCTGCGATCAGCCCTTCCGGTTGCAAATCGCGTGAACCCAGACCGTAGCAGCCGGAATACAAGGCAGGCATGTCTTTGACATTGCTGTAGGACGCATAGCCGGCATAGGAATCTTCACGACCGTTTTGACTGCGACCAGCGCTCGCGCTGCTCTTCGCCGAAACTCCGCCTTCGGCCCCGTTTTCCAGACATTTTAAAATTGAGGAACGCACTTCGCGCATCAGCGGCAGATCTTCCGACAAGGGCTGATCGGTGCGTTCGAGCACCGCTACGCCCTTCTTGCCTTTGAGCACATGACCCAACAGATCGCCGGGGAAAGGACGGAACATGGTCATATTGACTACGCCCACTTTAATCTTGCGATTTTCGCGCAGCCAGTCTGCCACCGCCGCCGCCTGCACCGTCATGCTGCCTTGACCCAGTATCACATACTCGGCGTCTTCACAGCGATAGGCGTCGATGCGGTGATAGCGGCGACCGGTCAGCGCATAGAATTCATCCATGCAGCGGTCTGCCAGTTGCGGAATATGGTCGAAGAAATAGGGGCGCTGGGCTGCCACCGCTTGCATGTAGGCATCCTGATTGGCTACGCCGCCAGTCAGCATCGGATTATCCACGTCCCAACTCGCAGGAATACGGCGGCGCTTAGGGCCGTAGAGCATCTGCTGCGCGGGTGTCGGAGTATCGATGATGTCATCGGCAGCGCCCAGATATTCGGCGACCAGTTCGCGCTCCGGCACCTGCATAGGTTCGATCAGATGAGTGGTCAAAAAGCCGTCTTGTGCGACCATCGCCGGGGTGAGCGCGAGTTCTGCGGTCTTGCGGGCGATCATATTCAGATCAGCCGCTTCCTGCGCATTCTTCGCCATCACTTGAATAAATCCGGTGTCGTCGGCGCAGTGATAATCGTCATGCGCACAGTGCACGTTAAGCGTCGCCTTGGTGATTGCGCGACAACCCAGATTCAGCACATAAGGCAGACGCTTACCGACAGCGGTATAGAGCGATTCGTGCATAAAGGCTAAGCCTTGCGAGGAGGTGAAGTTGACTGCGCGTAAACCGGTCATGGCAAGACCTGCTGTAACACCGGCTGCGGCGTGTTCGGATTCAGGTTCAACAAAAATCAACGGATTGCCCGCCGCATTCAAATGCCCGCGGGCGACTTCCTCCGCCCAGTATTCACCCATCTGCGTGGACGGCGTGATCGGATAGGCTCCCGCACCTTGCGAGGCTTCGCGTTCTACCATGATCACGGCGGTGTTGCCGTCGATCGCATCGCGCGTGCCGGGGTACTTGAATTGGGTGGTGCCGGCGTCCGAATCACTCGCTGCGCCGAGCAGTTTGAATTGTTTGAGTTTGTTAAACATGTTTTCCCCTAGGCAGTGACAGGTAATGGTTCAGTACGGATAATTTTTTTTGCGGCCTGGCCCTTGATGGTGCGAACGTTTTCAAACCAGACGATGGCGCCGGTCGGACAGCGCTCAATGGCGGCGCGATTAGCCAGCTCATTCTTTTCGTAGTCGATGACCGCAAGATTTTTTTCCAGACGGATCAGCTCAGGCGCACCATCTACCACGCAGCGACCGCACGCGGTACAAGCCACTTCACAGGCGGCTTCGGCCGCATCAGGCTCATCTTCGTTGCGGCACGCCATCCAAAGCTTCTTGCTAACACCTTGAATAGAAAATAGATTTTTTGGGCAGATATCAACGCAGTCGCCGCACGCGGTACATTTAGCCAGATCGACGACCGGCAGGCCCTGCTTATCCATGACGATCGCATCAAAATCACAGACATCGGCGCAGTCGCCCATCCCCAGACACCCCCAGGAGCAGCTCTTGCCACCGCCACCAGCTACGGACGCTGCACGACAGGAAGACAAACCGCCGTAATGGGCGCGCATTTTGGCGACATGATGCCCCCCCGCACAAGCCAGACGTGCGACGCGCTTTTCCACGTTGCCCATCGCTACGCCTAAGAGTGTTGCAATGTTTTTATTTTGTTCGGCGGTGTTGACAGTACAGGAGGCGGGTTCAATTTCGCCTGCAACGGTTTTCTCTGCAAAGTTGCGGCAACCGGCCGTGCCGCAGGCGCCGCAATTGGAGTGTGGCAACAATTCTTCGATCTGATCGATGCGGGGATCTTCGTAGACATAAAGGCGCCTGCTGGCGATGGCGAGAAAGAGTGCCAACAGCACTCCCAGACCCGCCATAAATGCGCCCGCGACCACGATATTGTATACAGTTCCCATGTCTATCCCCGTCCTGATAAATCTGCACAGAGAACTGATGTATCATCTCTCTTTTGCTGCGACTATCAACGCCTCATGCGCGTCTGGTAAATTTATAACCTTGGTATGAGTAATATTATTATTGCGGGTCGCAGATTAAACCAAGCTACAATCATTTCGCGAATCAATTGTTTCAATTATCATTATTAATATTTGGAATGTTTGGAATATTGTGGTTGTTGGGGGTTACGCTCAGGGGATGGGAATGAACACAGAAAAACAAAGTTACTACAAGAATAATCGTCTCAAGCAAATGCGCGCCTTTTGTGAGGTGGTGCGCACCGGCAGCGTGACGCTGGCCGCGCAAAAGCTGTTTTTAAGTCAGCCTTCGGTGACCTTGCAGATACAGGCCATGGAACGCGAATTGGGGGTGATGGTGTTCGAGCGACGCGGACCGGTGCTGAAACTCACGCCGGACGGCGAAGTCTTGTATACGCTGGCCAAGCCGCTGGTGGACGGCATAGACAGCTTGCAGGAGAATTTCACCGCGCAGCACGACAAGCTGGAGTCAGGGGAGCTGAATATCGGGGCGGGGGAGTCCACCATCCTGTACATATTGCCGGAAGCCGTGCGCCGCTTTGTCACCGCCCATCCGCGTATTCAGCTCAAGATACACAATGAGACCGGTCGAGATGGTCTGAAGATGCTGCGCGCAGACGAGATCGATTTCGCCGTGGGCTCCATGCTCGATGTGGCCGATGACATCAGCTACCAGCCGGTGGTGACCTTCGATCCGGTGTTGATCACGCCGCAGGATCATCCCCTGGCAAAATTGGAGAGCGTCACGCTCGAAGACATCAGTCACTACGGGATGATACTGCCGCCGCGCCATTTGTCCACCTGGCGCATGGTCAAATACGTGTTTCAGCAGCACAACCTGACTTTTTCTGTCACGCTGGAGGCGGGGGGCTGGGAGGTGATTAAGAAATATGTCGAACTGGGCATGGGTATTTCTATCGTCACCGATATCTGTCTCACCGGTACTGAGAAACTGGTGCGAATTCCGCTCAAGCAATATTTTCCTCAGCGCGGTTACGGGCTGGTAATGCGCAAAGGAAAATTTCTCTCACCCCAGGCACGGCGTTTTGTCACGATCCTCAAAGAGGTGTACGGTTTGGAAGATGCACCGGCCAGCATAGGGATCGCAGATTAAATCCCAAGTTACTTACAACACATGACCAATAGGATTTTACATCGCCTATTTTAATTATCCGGGGTGATGGTCAGCACTTCGGAACCGGCATCGTATTTTTGCAAGTAGAGCCCTATGGTTTCGAAGGTGGCTGTGACAGGTGCGCCCGGCTGATCCGAAGTGGCGATTTCAGCGCTGAAGATAGAGCCCAATGTCAGTTTAAACGGGCTGACCTTGACCGCTTGCGCCTTGAAGTAGGCTTTCTCATTGGCCTTAATTTTTCTCAGATTATCCGTCTGGTAGATCGCTGCGCTGATCACATCCAGCGTGTGTTCGGTGCAGTTTTGTTTTCCCAGCGTGTACGGATTGGCGATCAGCGAATAGTGAGGATCGTGCAGCGCCGCGTAAGTCGGGGAATTGATCACATCCAGCAGTCGCTGCTGTAAATTCGCCGAGGGAATAATGATGCCCGCTTCCAGCACAGCGACACCGGCAAAGAAATCAACCGGAAAATCCTGAACCAGTATACTGATATCGGGTTGGCCATTTTTCTGGTACAGGTTATAAATCGCGTAGCCCGGAATTTTGCGTCCGTCGGCGGTGGTGATTTGTGAATAGACGGCAAAGGCGACGTGGGTGAAGTGCATTCCTTCGGGCAGTTCGGCGGCCGGTCGCCCCATCCGCGCCAATATTGCGACATGCGCGCCTTTTTTCGCCAGCGTATTCTCCACCTGTTTGGCAAACTTGATGATTTGATCCGCTGAAAAATGAATTTCCTCCGCCGCCGAACTGCTGCCATTGATCGCATAGGCCGGCATGCACGCTATCAGGCATGCTGCAAACGTCAGTTTTTTGATTAAGCTATTGATGATCATATATCTTCCTGTCGCATAAAGAGGGCTGTCCGCGCCTTTGATTAAATCGCTTTGTCCGATTTCGGCTGAACCGGTTTTTTCAATGCCTCATCGGGCGGCATGACGGTAATCGTCTCATCGGTGATTTCCAAGGGCTTGCCGATCGGTGCGGTGGCCGCTCGTGCGGAATCGCGCGCCGCCTGGCTGGAAACCGCGCCTGCCGTGCCGCTGACCAGACCGCCTATCGCCAACGGAATGGCTGAGGCCGCCGAGGTGACCTGCCCTGAGGCGGCTATCGAATGAGCGGCGCTGGCGCTGGCATGTGAGCCTGACTGAGCCGCATTCGCCGAGGCCTGTCCAGAATGCGTCTGGTCTGCGGCAAAAGCGGCGGAGGATGCCATCAGGGCGATGGCTAAACAGTAATTCCGTGTCATGTTAATTCCTTTCAAATTGGCTATAGATTAACGTTCAGGCGTGATAATAAACACTTCCGACCCTTCGTCATACTTTTGCAGATAGCGGGCGATGGTTTCAAAGGTGGCGGTAACCGGTTTGGCAGGCTGGTCGGAGAGGGTGATTTCCGGGGAAAAAATGGCGCCCAGCATCAGCTTGAAGCCGCTGACATTCACAGCTTGCGCAACAAAATAGGCTTTTTCTGCGGCTTTGATTTTTCTGATGTCGTCCGTCTGGTAGATGGCGGCATTGATCACGTCCAGTGTGTGTTCGGTGCAGTTTTGCCGTCCCAGTGTATAGGGGTTGGCAATCGCAGAATAATGTGGATCGTGCAGTTGCCGGTAAAGCGGGGAGGCGATGGTGTCCAGCAAACGCTGCTGTAATCGGGCAGATGGGATGATCACGCCGGCTTCCAATTGCGCGACGCCAGCAAAAAAATCGACCGGGAAATCTTGTACCAGCAAACTGGTGTCGGGCTGCGTGTTGCTCTGGTATTCGTTATAGACGGCGTAACCTGGCAGTTTACGTCCGTCCGTCGTGGTGATCTTTGAATACACGGCAAACGAGACATGGGTGAAGTGCATGCCTTCGGGAAGCTCTGAGGCCGGACGCCCTGCGCGCGCAATGATTGCAACCTGAGCACCCCTGGCCGCCAGTGCTTTTTCCATCTGTTTGGCAAAGCGGATGATTTGTTCCGGCGGAAAATAGGGCTCGCCGCCGGCCATGCTGCCCGCACTTGCCGTCAAACTGACGAATAAGGCAACCACTCCAGCCAGATAACGCATTATTTCCTCATGCTGACAATGCAAACTGGCGTATTTTATACCACTGCGTTGCCTTTTGTTCTACTGCAATCGGGCAGCTGTGCTATCTTTATGCCATCCTGTTTCGAGTTGTTTGCCCAGAAGCTATGAGTTTGTTTGCCTTGATTGTTGCACTGTTGCTGGAGCAACTCCGTCCGTTCTTTGTGCCTGCGTCTCTGCGCGGTTGGCTCTTGAGCTATACCGACTATTTTCAGCATCATTTTAATTCAGGCGCTTACCGTCATGGCCGGATTGCCTGGTGGCTTGCCGTGTTGCCGCTGGTGCTGCTGGTTGTGCTGCTGTATTGGGGGTTGTATGTTTTACATCCAATATTTGCATTAATATTTAATATATTAGCTTTGTATCTTTGCCTGGGTTACGGCCGCTACAGTCATGGTTACACTGAAATTCAGCAGGCTTTGCGTATGGGGCGATCGGATAGGGCCGCTGAATTACTCAACGGTATGCGGGGTGGTTCGTCCGGATCATTCAATGTTGAGGAAGTTGCCCGGTTGACCATTGAAGTGTCGCTGGTCGCCCTGCATCGGCATCTGTTCGGTGTGATTGTCTGGTTTACCTTATTTAGCCTGCTGGGCTTGGGCGGGGCGGCGGGTGCCTTGCTTTATCGTCTGACTTTGGGGCTGAGCGAGCGCTGGCATGAAGCGCTCCCCACTTATGAACTGGTCGACGGGCGATTCGGTAATTTTGCTCAGGAGATGCGCACGCGTCTGGAATGGTTGCCGATCCGTTTGACGGCAGGCACTTTCGCCATCGTCGGCAATTTCGAGGACACGGCCTATTGCTGGCGTTCACAAGCCTCGAACTGGCCTGACGGCGAAACGGGGATTTTGTTGGCCAGCGCGGCCGGCGCATCGGGCATTCGTTTAGGCATGCCGATTGACGGCATATTGTCCGACAGACCCGAGTTGGGGGTGGGCGATAAAACGGGAGACGCCGCGCTGCAATGCGCGATTCGTTTGGTGCGGCGCTCGGTGGTGTTTATGCTGGTGGTGTTATTTATGCTGACGCTGGCCAGTCTGCTCGGATAGGCGGAAGGCTGGGCTTTCCGCCGGTTGCCTTTACAGGGATAGGATTGCGATTTCGTTTTGCAACTGATAGCCGAGCTCAAGGTTCAAGTGTTTTTCATTGGAAAAGTCCTTGGGGATGTATTCGTTGGAGGGGATTTCTTCGTTCAGTAAACCCATTTTCTGGTAGGCCTCGGCGACCAGTTCGCTGCAAAACAGAGAGCTTAACTCTTCCTTGTTGTCGCCGAATAAGCCGTCGTAAGCCGCCTTGAGCAGTTCAATCTTGTCTTTTTCGTAGGGGCGGCCGCTCACCTGATGTCGGAAGTTGTTGAGCGCAAGTACCATCTGTTCAGTGAGCGGCATCGAAAGCGGCCGTACGCTGATTTCATAGCCACGGGCAAAACAGCGTTCCAGTCGTTCAGACAGTTCTACGCGTTGAACGCCTTTGGTCAGTTTTCCGCTGTCCGCATCTTTCAGGTCGCTCAAGGTGGTCGACTCCCAGCAGAACAGCGTATCCTGCGGATCCAGTGTGTGGCTTAACCGGTAGACCATACCGACATGAGAATACCTGCTGAGCGTAAAAAATTTGATTCCGTCTGAAATGCCGCCCTTGCCGGAAAATAGTAAAATATCTCCTGTTTTCAATTGCTTGCGTATCTCTTCGTATTTCATGATGTCCTCCTCCGGTTGTCAAAAAACGTGCGCACTGCCGGGAAAATTTATCAATAAATACGTTGAGATACCATAGGTCGAAAGGCATAGTCTCCAGACCGGCGGATGGAATTTAGGTTTGTCGGGACAATAAGGCTTCAAATTGTTCGAGGGGTACCGGCTTGCTGAATAAATAGCCCTGACAGGCAGGACAACCGTGCTGCTCCAGAAAAGCGCGTTGCGCCTCGGTCTCCACGCCCTCGGCGATCACCTCGATCCCCAGATTGTGCGCCATGCCGATGATGGTCTGGACGATGATCGCATCGCTGGCCTTGATGCCGATATTGCGCACAAAAGACTGGTCGATTTTCAGTTGATTGAGCGGCAGTTGCGTCAGATACGCCATAGAGGAAAATCCGGTACCAAAATCATCCATCGAAAAGGCGATGCCGAGCGCCCTCAGTGCATTCATCTTGGTCACGGTATCGGTTACATTTTCCAGTACTACGCTCTCCGTCAGTTCCAGTTTGAGACGCGCAGGGTCGATGGCGTGGCGTGCAATGACTTGCGTCACCTGGGCGACAAACCCCGGCTGGCGAAACTGCCGTGCGCTGACATTGACGGCCAGTTGCAAATCCCGGGTCGTCACCTGAGCGGCCCATAATTTAAGTTGCGCGCAAGCGGTATCCAGCACCCATAGGCCGGCAGGCAGTATCAATCCGGTTTCCTCGGCGAGCGGAATAAAATCAGCAGGCTGCACCAGACCGCGCTCAGGATGCTGCCAGCGCAATAAGACTTCCGCGCCGGTAATCTGCTGTTCGCGATACACCTGCACCTGGAAATACAGCAAAAATTGATTTTTCTCCAGCGCATGATGCAAATCGTTTTCAAGCAGTGCGCGTGCAGAAACGCTCGCCTGCATGGCCGAATCGTAGAAGCGCTGGGCGTTGCGACCCGCCGACTTGGCTTGATACAAAGCCAGATCCGCATGCTTGAGCAGATCTTCGGTGCGTTGCTGCCCGAAAAATAAATCGATGCCGATGCTCGCCGTGCAGTAGAAATCAAAGCCGTCGAGCGTGTATGGTGCGGACAGTGAGGTGAGGACTTTTTCGCCGACCTGTAGGGCATGTGCGGCAGCCGCATCGGACTCTGTATTTAAGTCTTCGAGCAATAACACGAATTCATCTCCGCCCAGACGCGCCACCATATCGGATTCGCGCACCAGATTGCGCAGCCGCTGCGCGACTTCGTTCAACAACAGATCGCCGACATCGTGGCCGCGCGTGTCGTTGAGCACCTTGAAATTATCCAGATCGATGAACAGCACGGCGCCATAGGCACGGGTGCGCGAGGAGGCCGCCAGCGCCTGGTTCAAACGATCTTGCAGCAGGCGCCGGTTGGGTAACTGGGTCAGCGGATCGTAATAGGCCAGGCGGTGAATTTCGGCGGCTGCCTCTTCGTTGGCGGTGATGTCGGAAAATGTGCCGACATAATGGGTGACTTCGCCACCGGCCGTTTTAACGGTTGAGATGGTCAACCACTCGGCATAGATTTTCCCGTCCTTGCGCCTGTTCCAGATATCACCCTGCCAGTAACCGCAGGATTTTAAGGTGGCCCACATTGCCTGGTAAAACGCGCGTTCATGGCGGCCGGAGCTAAGCAGATGCGGCGTCACACCGATCGCCTCTTCTGCGCTGTATCCGGTCAGGGTGGTAAAAGCCTGATTGACACGCAAGATAACCGCATCCGGACCTGTCACGATGATGCCTTGCTGGGACTCAAAGGCGATGGCGGCGATGCGCAATTCGACTTCGGCGTGCTTGCGTTCGGTAATATCACGGGCCAGCACTATGCAACGCTGTTCCGGTGTCGCCTCTTGGGTCATCAGGGCAACCGACAACTCAAACCAGCGTTCCCCCTGCGGCATTTGCAGCGCATACTGATGTCCGCTGGCATAACCGTGTGCGGCGGCTACGCTGATGGCCAGCTCGCAAACATCGGCCGCGTTGGCGGGCAGCACATCCGAGAAATGCTTACCCAAAAACACCTTCGCCGGGACTGCGAGCAAATCATCACGCCGGGCGTGGTAATTGGCTATCCGCCCCTCGCCATCCATTTCAAACAGCAAGTCAGGCAATGCGTCCAGCGTTGCCTGCAGGCGGGATTTTTCCGCGCGCAACTCGGTTTCTATCAGTTTGCACACGCTGATATCCTCGAAGGCGATCAACAGCATTGTTGTGTCGTCACCATTCGCTGCGGCGCTGGCGGTTAAGGAAATCCAGAACGGCGTACCATCCTGTTTTACCATGCGCAGCTCGCAGCGGGCAGGCAAATTGTCCGTAAGCAGTTGTTTGCGCAACCGGTAAAAGATGTCTTGATCTTCACTGAAGATCAGCAGCGAGAAAGGGCGCTTGATCAGCGCATGGCGCGGCAGGCCCAGCAGTGTGGTGGTGGTGAGGTTCGCCTGCAGTATGAGTCCGCTCTGATTGACGGTGCAGTAACACACCGGCGCCATGTCATACAAATCAAAATAACGCGCCCGCGCGGCATCCAGTTCGACTTGCGCATGACGCAACGCCTCGTTCTGCATCTCCAGTTCAATTTGATGAACCTGCAACTCATGCAGCGTCAGCGCGATTTCCTCGGGAGACAGCGCGCGCAGGTCATATTCCGTTTTAACGGCTTTTCTGCGGGCGTACGACTCGGCTCGCTCGCGTAGATGCTCATTATTAGCCATGATGTCTTCTACCGTGCCCGCAATGGAAAAATAGGCTTGCACTATACGGGGTTTTTAAGCCGCATATGCTAGATTCTTGCTGGTAGCTGGTATCTATTATAACATATTGATTAATATTGATTTTTTAAAAAAACTGAAGATCGGTCTGTGAAAGATTCAGTGTTTTAAAAGCTAATAATCCGTTATTGTCGCCCCTTGCCGTACAATGCCGCCCATGAAGAATCAACATCCATATAGTTTGCTCACGCCCGACACCGTACTCGATGCGATCGACAGCACGGGTATCCGCTGCGACGGACGGCTGCTTGCGCTCAACAGTTATGAAAATCGCGTCTATCAGGCGGGGATCGAGGATGCTGCGCCCATGATCGCCAAGTTTTATCGCCCGGCGCGCTGGAGTGATGCGGCGATTTTAGAAGAGCACGGTTTTGTCGATGCCTTGTTCGAACGCGAAATTCCGGTGGTGCCGGCACTGGACATTGGCGGGAAAACACTCCACGAATACAAGGGGTTCCGTTTCTCTGTTTTCCCCCGTCACGGCGGCCGCGCACCGGAGCTGGACAACCCCGATACGCTGGAATGGATGGGACGTTTTATCGGGCGCATCCATGCCGTAGGGGCGTTATCGAGTTACCAGCATCGTCCCGCGCTAGATATTCAAAGCTTCGGCGTCGAACCGGTAGACTATTTGTTGTCCCGCGATTTTATTCCGCCTGAATTGCTCGAAGTCTATCGCGGTGTAGCCGCTCTCGCGCTGGACGGGGTCAGACGCTGTTTCGAGCGCGCCGGTGAGGTCAAAACGCTGCGACTGCACGGCGACTGTCATGTCGGCAACGTGCTGTGGACCGATGCCGGACCGCACTTTGTCGATTTCGACGACAGCCGCATGGGGCCTGCGATTCAGGATCTTTGGATGCTGCTGTCCGGCGAGCGGGCTGAGCAGGCCCGTCAGTTTGCCGATTTGTTAGCCGGATACGAAGATTTTTACGAATTCAACCCGCGCGAGTTGCATCTTTTAGAGGCGCTGCGCACCCTGCGCCTGATCCACTATTCGGCCTGGATCGCCGGTCGCTGGGATGACGCTGCCTTTCCGGCCGCTTTCCCCTGGTTCAATACTCAGCGTTACTGGCAGGACAGAATACTGGAGTTGCGCGAGCAGATCGCGCTGATGAACGAACCCCCATTGCCTTGCTAACCATTTGAATTTAATCAATATGAATAACGAAAATATTATCGCCAGAACACAGGATTGGCTGGAAAAAGCCGTCATCGGACTCAATCTCTGCCCTTTCGCCAAGGCTGTGCACGTCAAGAAGCAAATCCGCTATGTGGTGAGTGCTGCCACCACCGAAGAGGCGTTGCTCGAAGAGCTGCTTGCCGAACTGCGTCATCTGCAAGACACCGATGCGGCCTTGCTCGACACGACGCTGCTGATCCACCCGTATGTGCTAACTGATTTTTTAGACTATAACGACTTTCTCGATACGGTGGATATCGCCACGGCTCAGCGTGAATTCAACGATGAATTTCAGGTCGCCAGTCTGCATCCGCAGTATCAATTTGCCGGAACAGCGTTGGATGACATCGAAAACTACACCAACCGCTCACCTTACCCGACGCTGCATCTGCTGCGCGAAGAGAGTGTAGACCGCGCGGTGGATGCCTTTCCCGATGCCGACCATATTCCCGACAACAATATCGAACTGCTCAAGAAGCTAGGGCATGAGGGTTGGGAGAAACTGGGCTTGCTCAAATAACCGGCGAGAAAGGCGGGGGCTTCTTCAGGCAGCGCGGTCATTTCGCCCGGCGGGCAATCCGGATGACAGGGGGGCACCCATGCATCGTTAGGATGACGCTTCCTGCATATTCGCCCGGTAGAGCATGACATCATTGCGTCCGGTCTTTTTTGCGTAATACATGGCGATGTCTGCATTTTTAATCAGTTGCATTTCCTCTGTGCCGTGCTCGGGATACACCGCCACACCCGTGCTGGAGGAAATATTTAGTGTGTATCCAACCAGCGAGAAGGATTGATTGAGGCTGTGCCGAATTTTTTCTGCTACCCTCAAGGCATCCTCTTCCTCGTCGATGACCGGCAACAAAATAATGAATTCGTCACCGCCGACTCGTGCAACGGTATCGGACTCCCTGACACATGCCTTCAGTCGTTTGGCGACTTCCTTGAGCAATAAATCACCGACCGCGTGTCCTAAGCTATCGTTGATCGGTTTAAATTTGTCCAGATCCAGAAATAACAGCGCCATGCGGGTTTGATCACGGCGTGCCGAAGCGAGTGCCTGCTGCAGGCGATCGTTCAATAAGGCCCGGTTGGGCAGCTCGGTCAGCGTATCGTGCTGTGACAGATGCAGCATGCGTTCTTCATTTAATTTCTGTGCAGTGATATCGCGAAATACCACGACTGCACCCGCAGCGCCGTTAGTCGCCTCGTTGGCGGTGACCGTGACAAAGACGTGAAAACCCGCGCCATTTTTGCGCCAAAACCATTCTTCTCCGCTGCGTGTATGCCCGTCTATCAGCGTCTGGTAAATAGGACATTCCTGTTCTGGGTAGGGGGTGTTGTCTATGCGATGATGATGAAATAACAGATGCTGGTTACGGCCTATCAGTTCGGTTTCGCTCACCCCCAGCATCATCAGGGCCGCAGGATTGGCGAAGATGCACAGTCCGTGTTGATCTACGCCATAGACACCTTCGCCCATGCTGTTGAGCAGATTGTTGCGCAGGGTGGTTTCCATGGCCAGCTTGCGCTGTTTGCGTTTCAGGTGGAGATTTATTTTCAGTAAGAAAGCAGTCAAGAGCAAGATGAGCAGTAACGCCAGAATGGCGGTCAGCCACTGCCACTGGTAACGCGACCACACGTCCTGTGCAGTAAATTCATGTGCTTGATCAAACGGCGGCAGGTGCAGTTCGCGCAGCAGTTCTTCCACTGCCGAGTAATCGGCAGGGATGGTAAAGCCGTGTACGCCGATCGCGCGAGTTACCAGCGGATTGTCTTCCAGTGTAAATAAGGTCGCAGCAATACGCCGGGCCAGGGAGGGATCGACCTGCGGCATGGCTGCAATCGGCCATTCGGGATAGAGCCGTGTCGACGACTGATGAAAAAAATCAGGTTGAGGCCAGGGGTTGAGCACTTTGATCCGCTTGGGATCGAGCCGGCCTTCCCGGATCATATTTTCCAGAACGCCGCTGCGTACAAAGCCGACCTCGGCGCGCCCTGCCAAAACGGCGACAATCACATTGTCGTGGGGCATGCCGGTCGAGAGTAGCGTCGCATCTTGCGGTAAATGAATCCCGGCTTTGCTGAGTTCATAAGCTTGCATCTGATAACCGCCCAGTGATTCCGTGCTGGCGACGGCGATCGTTTTGCCTTTGAGATCAGCGAGCTTATCGAGGTGTTGTGTGCTGCTGCGACTGAATATCACGCCGCCAAATACACTGGCATTTTTCCCGTTTTCATCGGCAATCAAGGTTGCCAGCGGAGACGACAAACCCTCGCGCTTTTTAAGCTGCACATAATGACCCGAATTGGTCAAAATAAAGTCGATGCGTCGCTCAGCGACTGCGGCATCCAGTTCGGGATAGGTGTAAGCCTCCACCACAAAATCATGGGCGGGGATCGCCTGCTTGAGCGCAACGGCCAGCGGTTGCCATTGCTGCAGGGTTTGCGGCTTGGGGCGAAAAGCCAGCACGCCGATTCTCACCGGATCCGCCGCGAAGGCACTTTCCGCGAGCAGACACAGCATGACGGTCAGCAGGACGTGTAACCTAAGCCTGTAAAATTCCACATTCATCTTAAGGGGTGCGTCAGTCGTTTGATCAAGTTCTTGTCTGTACGCCATTATGCAAGAATCCGAAAGTCAGTGGTGAAAATCAGGCCTTGTTCGCCGCAATCTGCTGGAACAGTTCCAGTCGGCGTGCGTTGATCCGGCCTTGTGCTACCGCACCCAGCAGCGCGCAACCCGGTTCGTGCAAGTGATGGCAATCGCGGAAGCGGCACAGCCCCAGATAGGGTGCAAATTCGATGAAACCCTGTTCTATCTCACCTAAGGTCAAGTGATGCAGACCGAAAGCCTGAACCCCCGGACAATCGATCAGCAGGCTCTCCTCATCCAGCTTATACAGTTTGGCATGGGTGGTGGTGTGCTTGCCAGAATCCAGCACGGTGGAGATCTCGCGCGTCGCAGCCTGAGCATCCGGCAGCAGCGCATTGATCAGGGTGGATTTGCCCATGCCGGACTGGCCGACCAGCACGCTGGTGTGACCTTGCAACAAGGGGCGCAGGCTGGATGCATCCTGCAAGGCAGACAATTCCAGCACCCGGTAGCCGATGGCGCGATAAGGTTCAAGTTGCAGCCTCGCCGCCGCAGCGGCTTCCGGCAGATCGCATTTATTCAACACGATCAGCACGGACAGATTCTGGTCGAACGCGGCAATCAGACAGCGCGTCACCACCTCATCGCTAAACGAAGGTTCAGCGGCGACCACGACGACGATCTGACTGACGTTGGCGGCGATCAGTTTGGAGCGATAGGCATCAGAGCGATGCAACAGGGAAGTGCGCGGGGCGATGCGCTCGATCACACCCTGGTTGTCGCCGCTGCGCATTACCTCGACCTTGTCGCCGCATACCACATCGCTCTTCTTACCGCGCGTCAAGCAAGGCAGCAGGCTCTCATCTGCCAGCCGCACCAGATACTGGCGACCGAAGGCGGCGACGATGCGCCCGGATAAAATACAATTCGCATCGCGATTCGTTTGCTCCCTCGCCCCCTGGGGGAGGGGTGGGGAGAGGGAAGCGGGGATGCCAGATTTACTCATCAAAGCAGCGCGTCCACCTTGGCGGCGCAGACGAAGTCGTTTTCAGACAGGCCGCCGATCGCATGGGTGCTGTATTCGACGCGGCAACTGTTGAAGGTGACGGCCAGATCAGGGTGGTGATCTTCGCGGTGCGTCATCCACGCCACGGCATTGACAAAGGCGATTACCTGATAATAATCCTTGAAGGTAAATGTCTTAGCGATCGCCTGCCCAGCTTGCTGCCAGCCGGGGATCATCAACGCATCGATTTCGGTTTGCGTGAGCGCAGGAATGCCGCCTTCACAGGGTTTGCAATGCTTGTTGCTCAGATCACAGACGAATCCCATGACACGCTCCTATTTGAGTTTGTAATAACGGTTCAGATACGCGCCCAGATGCTGCTCTTCCTGAGGGGTGAGATTGGCACCGACGGTGCCGCTGCACTGCTTGATGCGCCCGACCAGTTCGTCGGCATTGTGCACCTTGCGATTGGGTCGAGTGAAAATCGCACTGCCGTCGCCGCCCAGCATTTCGATGTGGCAACTGTTGCACTTGTATTTATCGAAGATGGCTTTGCCGGTTTGCGCATTTCCTTCAGCAAAAGGCGCGGCCTGCACGGCTAGCGGGCATAACAGTAACAAGGCGGTAAGTAATTTCATGTAGTTCTCCTCAGAGTGTCTGTAAATGGGCGATGCGTATCGCGGCGGGCGGATGCGAATCATAAAACTTTGAAAACATCGGATCGGGCGTTAAGGTTGCGGCATTATCCTGATACATCTTGACCAGCGCGCCCACCAGATTGCCGGCGGAAGTCTGTTTAGCGGCATAAGCATCGGCCTCAAATTCGTGTTTGCGCGAATAGGCGGCCATCACGGGGCCGATAAAAAAGCTGAACACCGGCATCACCAGAAAGAACAGCAACAGCGCCAGCGCGGTGGAAGGCGTGGTCACGCCGAGTCCCTGATAGAACCAGTCGGTCTTCATCAACATGGCCAGCAACCACAAAAACACCAGACTCAAGGCGAAGGTGGAAACGATGCGTTTGACCACGTGACGGTGTTTGAAATGTCCCAGCTCATGCGCCAGCACCGCCTCGACTTCCTCGCCGCTCAAACGCGCCAGCAGCGTGTCGAAAAACACGATGCGCTTGGTTTTGCCAAAGCCGGTGAAATAAGCGTTGCCGTGTGCGCTGCGTTTGCTGCCATCCATGATAAACAGGCCGCTGCTGGCAAACCCGCAACGGGCAAGCAACGCCTCGATGCGCGCCTTCATAGACGCATCTTCTAACGGGCTGAACTTATTGAACAGCGGTGCGATGAATGTAGGATATATGAATAAAATCAATAAGTTAAATACAACCCACGCACCCCAGACATACAGCCACCAGTATTCGCCCATGCGCGCCATCAGCCACAACACGCCGAACAATAGCGGCAGCCCCAGCACCGCACCGACCAGCAGGCCTTTTAGCGTGTCGAGCAGGTAGAGTTTGAGCGTCATGTTGTTAAAGCCGAAACGCGCCTCGATACGGAAGGTGCGGTACAGGTTGAACGGCGTCTCAAGCAAAGACGAGAGCATCAGCACCGCCACCAGCGTGACCACACCCTGCGTGAGCGGCTGTGTAAACCAGCCCTGACAGAGGTTGCTGATGAACTGTATCCCGCCGCCTGCGGTGAGCAACAGCAGAAGCGCAGCATCGAACTGAATCCCCAGCATGGAAAAACGCGTTTTCGCGCTGGTGTAATCGGCCGCCTTCTGGTGATCGGTCAGCGGGATCTGTTCACTAAAAGCCGCTGGCACTGCATCGCGATGTTTGGCCACATAAGCCAGATGGCGGCGCGCCAGCCACAACTTGAACACGGTGGTCAGCGCGAGAATTTCGATGAATATAAGGGTAAATTGTGTCGCTGTCATAGGGGATATTAGTTTTGTGGTCGTTTGAACGGTGGTTGTGACACAATACGACTCTTACCGTTCATATGGAGACGCGCGAATTATGGCACAAAATGAAAATTACCTCGTCTGGATAGACATGGAAATGACCGGTCTCAATCCGGATACCGATCGCATCATCGAAGTGGCGATCGTCATCACCGACAATAATCTGGAAACCATCGCCGAAGCGCCGGTGCTGGTGGTGCATCAATCCGATGAAATCATGGACGGCATGGACGCGTGGAATAAATCCACCCACGGCAAGTCCGGCCTGATCGAACGTGTCCGCGCATCCACCTTGAATGAGGCTGCCGTCGAAGCGCAAATGCTTGAGTTTATGAAAGAATATGTCACGCCGCGCAGTTCCCCTATGTGTGGCAATTCGATCTGCCAGGATCGACGTTTCATGGCGCGCTGGATGCCGGCCTTCGAGGATTACTTCCATTACCGCAATCTGGATGTCAGCACGCTCAAGGAACTGGCTCGCCGCTGGAAACCTGATATGGCGAAGGGCGTTAAAAAGCACGGCAAACACGAAGCGCTGGCAGATATTTATGAGTCCATCGAAGAGATGAAGCATTATCGCGAGCATTTCATCAAACTATAACCCACCATCATCTACCCGGGCCATCATGTTACATAAGCTTAAAATACGCTGGAACGAATTGGGGGTGCAGGAAAAATTACACATCCTGATACAAGGTTCGTTGATTGTTTTATTTTTCATCTCGATGAACTGGGTGCTGGAGCGCTTCGAGAAGGAGATCCTCTCGCATGCCGAGCAACGGGCGGATGAAGTGGCCAGCGGCTTGATCAACGGCATGAATATGCTGATGTTGACGGGCACGGTCTCGGACCCTGCCAATCGCACCTTGCTAATAGAAAAAATGCGTCAGTCGCCGGGCGTCAACGAGCTGCGCATCGTGCGAGGGTCGTCCGTTATCGAACAGTTCGGGCCGGGTTTGCCGGAAGAACAGGCTATCGATGAGATAGATCGCGAGGTGCTGCGAACCGGAAAAACATTGCTCAAGCGTATCGAAGAACCGGGAAAACCGCCCGCACTGCGCGTAGTCGTGCCTTTCATCGCGCAACAAAATTTTCGTGGCACCAACTGTCTTAGCTGTCACCAAGCGACTGATGGTAGTGTCAATGGTGCGGCCAGCGTGACCATCAACATGAGCGAGTCTATAGCGGAACTGGCCAAAATCAGACGCAATCTATGGATAGGCCATATTGTCATCCAAATATTTCTCTCTTTATTACTTTACTTCCTGGTGCGCAATCTGCTGACCGACAATATCGCACGTCCGGTCAAAAAATTGCAAGTAGCCATGTCCGAGATTCAGCGCAGCAACGACTTGTCCAGACGCGCGGATGTGGATGAATTCAATCCGGATATCGGTGAAATGGCGCGCAGTTTTAATGCCTTGTTGTCCACGCTGGAGCAGGCAAATGAGCGTTTACAGTTGTTCGCTAAGATGTTTGAAAACAGCGGTGAAGCGATCCTCATCACGGATGCCGCCAAAAATATTTTGACGGTCAATCCCGCGTTTGAACAGATTACTGAATACAGCCTTACCGAAGTGGCAGGTCAAAATCCGGGCATGCTCAGTTCCGGCAAACAGGATGCCGCGTTTTATCAGCAAATGTGGACATCCATTAGCGAAAAGGGCAGTTGGTCGGGGGAAATATGGAACCGGCGCAAGAGTGGTGAAATTTATCCGGAGTGGCTGTCCATCGGGGCTGTTAAAAACAGCAAAGGACAGGTCATCAATTATATTTCCCTTTTCTCGGACATCACCAAACGCAAGGAAGCTGAACAACGCATTCAGTTCATGGCGCATTATGACTCGCTGACCCAGCTTCCCAATCGCGCCCTCTTCTCGGACCTGCTCCATCACGCCATGCTGGTCGCTCATCGCGGAAAAGCAAAAGTGGGTCTGATGTTCCTCGATCTGGATAAATTTAAATCCATCAACGACACGCTGGGGCATCTGGCTGGCGACCAGTTGTTAAAATCGGTGGCGCTCAGACTCAAATCCTGTGTTCGTGAATCCGACACGGTTTGCCGTCAAGGCGGAGACGAATTCATGATACTGCTCGAAGAGATCAGGTCGGCTGAGGATATGGAGCAAATTGCTCAGAAGATCAAGAGAGAAATGTCAGTACCTCATCAACTGGGCACCGTGGAAAAAATCGTCAGTTTCAGCATAGGCGGCGCAATCTACCCGGATGACGCGGACAGTGAAGAAAAACTGACTAAATGTGCCGATCAGGCCATGTATATTGCCAAGGAGAGCGGCAGAAATAACTTCAAGCTGTATCGGGCTGAGCAGTCCTGATATTTGGTTTATACTTCAACGACGGCCTAAAGCAACGAAAGTCTTATACGGGCCAGATGAAGAATAAGGAGATCGTCATGTATCAACGTATTCTGGTACCGGTGGACGGCAGCAGCACATCCGACCGGGCATTGCAGGAAGCGATCAAGTTAATCGATACCCAGCCCGCACTACTGCGTCTGGTCCATGTCATCGACGATTTGCAGTTTCTCGATACCGAAGGCTATGTCGATTATGCGGCCTTGCGTGAACTGACTCAGCAGATCGGCGTGCGCACCTTGGCGCGTGCCGAAGAGGTGGCCAAGCAGGCGGATATCACGGTGGAAACCGCCTTGCTGGATGCCAATGGCGAGCGGATTGCCCGGGTGATCGATGGTGAGGCGCTCAGCTGGGGGGCTGATTTAATCGTCATCGGCACCCATGGCCGTGCCGGCTTCAACCACCTGTTGTTCGGCAGCGTCGCCGAAGGCGTGGTGCGCGGCTCGTCAATACCGGTGCTGCTGGTGCGCAGCGAATAAGACTTACACTGCGCCCTTTTTCCAACTGGCAATCCAGTCCGGCATTTGCTGTGCCGGCATAGGGCGTGCAATGCCAAAACCTTGCGCCAGTTCGCAACCCAGTTGTAGCAGACTTGCGCTGTGCTCCAGTGTCTCCACGCCTTCGGCGATGACGAGGCGGCCAAAGGCATGAGCCAGGCTGATGACCCCCTGCAAAATAGCCATATCATCTGCGTCAACCAGCATATTGCGCACAAAACTCTGATCTATCTTGAGCACTGCAACCGGCAGCCTTTTCAAATAGGTCAGTGATGAGTAACCGGTGCCAAAGTCATCCAGTGCAAAGGCCACCCCCATCAGGCGGCATTGTTCAATCACCTGACTGACGCCGCTAATATTTTCCAGTGCGCTGGTCTCCAGCACTTCGATTTCCAGCATGCCAGGCCTGATGGTCGGGTGACGCGAGAGTATTTCACGTAAGCGCTCGACAAAATTGATTTGTTGCAACTGACGAGCACCGACATTGACACTGACCGGCACAAGTAAACCGATAGATTGCCAGTGAGTCATCTGCGTTAAAGCTGTCTGTATCACCCATTCGCCCACATCGACCGCCAGTTTGTGGTCTTCGATGACGGGCAGGAAAAGGCCGGGCAACAACAAGCCTTGTTCAGGGTGCTGCCAGCGTATCAGCGCCTCGGCGCCGATCACCTCGCCGGTGCGCAGATTCACCTTGGGCTGATAATGCAGTACAAATTCACCGGCGTGCAGGGCGTGGCGTATCCTCTCCAGACTTTCGTGGTGGGTGCGCAAGCTACAGTCGCGCACGGCATCGAAGATGTGGTAACGATTTTTTCCGGCCAGCTTGGACTGGTACATGGACTGATCTGCCTGACGCATCAGTTGTTCGGCATCGATGTCCTGATTTTGCGGGTAAAACGTCACGCCCACACTGGCGGATACCTGCAGGCTGACTCCACCGCGCACCAGCGGTTGTGCGGCTGCCTCGAGAAGTCGGTGCAACATGGGTTCACTGGTCCCGGTCTCTTCAATATCCACCAGCACGGCAACAAATTCATCCCCGCCCAGTCGCGCCAGCGTATCACCATCGCGCAGCGTTTGCTTCATGCGTTTGGCAATCGTCATCAGCAACTGGTCACCTACCTCGTGACCGTGATTATCATTGATGACCTTAAACCCATCCAGATCCAAAAAGACTACGGCCAGCTGCTGGCTGCGTCGAGTCGCCTGTATCATTCCCTGACGCAAGCGGTCTGCCAGCAGAACCCGGTTGGGCAGACCGGTCAGAATGTCGTAATGGGCGATGTGATAAAGTTCCTGCTCGTGTTCCTTAATGGCGGTGATGTCCGAAAACAGGCCGACAAAGTGTTGAGCCTTGCCCTGATCATCAAATACGGTCGAGATGTTGAGCATTTCGGCAAATAATTGACCGTTTTTACGGCGGTTCCACAATTCGCCATACCAGTGACCCTTGCTGGTCAACTGTTGCCACATATCTGTATAGAAAGCCCGTTTTTGCAGGCCGGAACTCAATAGTCGCGAATTCTTGCCCAGCACTTCTTCTCGACTGTAGCCCGTGATGCGGGTAAAGGCGACGTTGACATCGACAATATTGCCGGCCATGTCCGTGATCGTGATCCCTTCGCGGGCGCTGGAGAAGACGTTGGCGGCCAGTTGTAGTTTGTCCTGCGCCAACTGGAGTTCGGTCAGCTTTTTTTCGAGCTGCCCGCTCTTGATTTCCAGTTCTTTGCGATATCTTTCACGCTCCAGCAGGTTGCGGATACGCTGGCGTGCTGTTTCTACCTGGATCGGTTTGTTGATGTAATCCAGTGCGCCCAGTGCCAGTCCCTGAATTTCTGAGTCAATTGCATTGAGTGCGGTAATGAAGATGACCGGGATATCTTTGATGGTCGGCTCGGCCTTGATTCTCCGGCAAGTTTCAAAGCCATCTATCTCCGGCATCATGATGTCAAGGAGGATCAAATCCGGCGGTGCCTTCAGGGCTAAATCTATCCCCATTAATCCCGAGGTGGCAATTTGCAGGTCGTAGTCATTTTTCAGCGCGGCTCCCAGTGTCAACAGGTTGACCGGGGTGTCGTCTATCGCCAGAACACGTGGTTTTTGTAGAAGCATGCACACTACCTTTGAGTGGGAGATTGGGTGGACAGCGGGCGTAACTGGAGCAACGCTTCTTCGAATCGTAAACTGCTGATCAGCGGGGCAACATCCTGCAGTGCGAGGACCAGTTCGGGGGCTGCGGGCAGATTTTGCAGTTCATTAAAGCATTCCAGCGCATCGAATTTGTTGTCCGACAACAATGCAATCAGATCGACCAGATGCGCATTAAATTGCGACCTGTCCATCTGCTGCACGGGACTCACCGGCGGGTTGGCTGTTTCGTTTAACCAGCGGCCAAGCGCCAGGCGCAGGGCGGTGAGGGAGACCGGTTTGGTCAGAAAGTCATCCATGCCGGCGCTTATGCAGTGCTGGCGATCTTCATCGAAGGCGTCTGCGGTCAGCGCGATGATGGGCAGGCGGGGGCGTTGCTGTTTAACTTCCCATTGACGTATCCGTCGGGTAGCGGAGTAGCCATCCATGACCGGCATTTGCAAATCCATCAGGATCAGGTCAGGACGGTCGCCGTGCATAATCGCATCGACCGCCTGACGGCCATCGGTCACCTGGCTGACGGTCAGTCCTATTTTTTTCAATAGAGCCTCGATAATAATGCGGTTGACCGAATTGTCCTCAACGACCAGTATGCGCCCTTTTAGCATCGGGATGGCGCTTTCCTCGGGCAGTCTTGCCGGAGCGCGTTCCATTTGTTTTTCAGCCAGCGCGGTGACGGGTATTTGAACCCGGAAACGGGTGCCTTGGCCCGGTTGACTTTCAACGCCGACTTTGCCGCCCAGTAAGCGTGTCAGACGGGTAATGATGGATAAGCCTAGTCCGCTGCCGCCGTATTGACGGTTGGTTGAACTGTCCGCTTGCACAAAGGGTTTGAAAATATGCGCCAGTTGCTCTTGTGCAATGCCGATACCGGTATCGGTGACCGAAAACTCCAGTTGGGCGATATCGCCGTCCCGTTCCAGTTCACGTCCTTCGATGATGATTTTGCCTCGATGGGTAAACTTGAGGGCGTTGCCCACCAGATTGCTCAGTATCTGGCGCAAACGGTGTGCGTCTGACAGGTAGCGTTGTCCCGCACTGCCGTGCCACTGATCGAGCAGCTGCAGTCCCTTTTCCTGCGCTGCGCCTTCAAACAGCATATGAGATTCGTGCAGCAGTTGTTCTACGGAAAAAGCGTTTTGTTCGAGCTGAATTTTATTGGCCTCGATCTTCGACAGGTCGAGGATGTCGTTGAGCAGACTGAGCAGCGACTGTCCCGAGGTGAGTACCGTTCGTGCATAGTTCTGCCTTTCATGTTCGGATAAATTCGGTGCGAGCAACAATTGCGCCATACCCAATATGCCGTTCATCGGGGTGCGTATTTCATGCGACATGGTCGCTAAAAAACGGCTTTTGGCCAGATTGGCCTGATCGGCGGCTTCCTTCGCCTGGTCTGCAGCCTCTTTGGCTTCGGTTAATTCGACCACACGTTCATTGACCTTGCCCGACATTGCATTAAAGGCCGCACAGAGTTGCCCGAGTTCGTCAGGCCCCTCTTTGAGAGGAGACAGATTGTAATTGCCCGCCGCTACCTCATTGCTGGCGCGGGTTAAATCGACCAGATGGCGTGTCATCCACCAGACCAGTACGGTGAGGGAGAGTAAAGATAACAGCAAGCCGCCCAGCGCAATCAGCGCACCTTGCAGCAGCAGGGCTTTTTGCGCGGACAGGATATGCGTTAGATCGAGGCCGAATTGCAGTGTGCCCAGCGGCTGTCCATACATGTCGATGGATTTTTTGACATCGTATTCCATGTTGCTGGAATGTTCGATACGTGAGATGTTCTGATCGGGGATAGGCAGCGCCTTATCGTCGGGCCAGCCGCTGCTGGCGATGCGGTGTCCGGCCTGATTGGTGACTACCAGATAGCGTATGCCCAGACTGCGCTGACTTTCCTTGAGCACCGATTTCACCGTGGCGTAATCGCTCTGTGCCAGGGGAGCTACCAGCGCTGCGGCAAGAATCGGTGCAATCTGTTCTGCGTGCTGCTTCATCTGCTGCGACATGTAATCATGCAGCAGGCGCATGCTGTTGGAGACGAGTACCGTCACCATCACCGCCTCGACCACCAGAGCCGCGATCAGCAGGCGCGCACGAACAGATTGTAAAATTAACTTCATTTCAGACTTTGTCTGACTTCAGCCGCATAGGGATCCATGGCGTTCAGCTCTTTGGGCAGGAGCTGGCGAAACCCGTTCAGTTTGTATTTGGCAAAATAGGCACGACCTTCTTCAGACTGTGCATAACTGGCCAGCGCAATATCAATCGCCGCCTTCTTTGGTAGTTGACGCTGATTGAGCACATACACGCGGCCTGCCATAGGCTCGCTCACAACCAGTAGTTTGAGTTGAGTTTGTATCTCGGGTGACAGGCTCTGGTAATTAGCCATGGAGGTGAATCCTGCCGATGCCTGTCCCTCCAGCACCAGGTGGGCAACGCTGTCTGAGGCACTGACATAGCACATGGGCTGATTCAGGCCGTTTTGTTTGAGCCAATGCTGCCCCCACTGTGTCACCAGCGAGGTAGGCGACAGACCCAGTACGGCTTGATCCTTCAGGTCTGCGGCGGTTTTAATCGGCCCCTTGTCGGCCACCACTGCCACGGCACGAAACTCGGCGCTGTAGGTCAGCATTGGGGAGTAGCGTGCATCGGTCTGAGCCAGTCGTGCCTGATGGCCTGTGGTGACGGCCATGTCATAGTCCTGATGCAGCATGCGCCGGGCGAATTCGGTAAAGTCGGGGGCTGTTGTCACTTCAACAGGGACGCCCAGCGCTTTTTCCAGATGAACACGCAATGGCTGGTACATCTCCAGAATGATGCGAGCGCTGGTATGTGGTGCGATCCCTAATCGAAACGGCGCCGGCATTTCCGCCATGCTGTTATGGGCGGCAAGAAGGCCTGTGAAAAATATAAAACATTGTAAAAACAATGACATATGCTATCTCTCTGTTTTTATATGTCAGTGATTGATGGTGTAGTGGCCTGAATCATAACGCGAATAGCCGCTAAAAGTCATGATCAAATAAGGCGTGCGGCGGTCATTCTGCCGTAGTTTCACGGATCAGAAAGTTGACAGCCTGGTCTTCCGGCACAGGGCGGCTAAATAAATAGCCCTGATACTCTTCGCACTGTGACGTGCGGATGAAATCGAGCTGCACTTGTGTTTCAACTCCTTCGGCGATGACTTTCATCCCCATCGCATGTGCCAGGACGGCGGTTGCCTTGACGATCGCTTTATCGTTCTCGTCCATATCGATATCGCGGACGAAAGATTGATCTATCTTTAAGGATTTCATCGGCAACAGCTTTAAACGGCTCAGCGAGGAGTAGCCTGTGCCGAAATCATCCAGCGACAGCGCGAAGCCCGCTTGGTTGAGCTGATCCATCATTTTCAGGCTGTCCACGCCGAAATCCATCAACATACTCTCGGTCAATTCCAGCTCGATTAAATGGCTGTCTATCCCCACATCGCGGACGATGGACTGGATTTTTTCGACCAGATCTTTTTGTGCGAACTGACGAGCCGAGAGATTGACCGCGATGGGCACCAGACGATAGCCCTGAGATTGCCAGATGCGTTGCTGTAACGCCGCCTGATGGAGTACCCAGTCGCCTATTTCATTGATTAAGCCGCTCTCTTCAGCAACGGGAATAAATTGTGCAGGAGAGACTGCGCCTAATTTCGGATGCTGCCAGCGCAGCAAGGCCTCCATGCCGACCACATGACCGCTGAGGACATTCACCTTGGGTTGATAATGCAAGTTCAATTGTCGCAGTGAAATCGCACCGCGCAAATCATTCTCCAGTTGCAGCCTCAAGGTCGCCTTGAGATTCATGCCCGCTTCGTAATATTCAAAACGGTTGCGTCCGGCATCTTTTGCCCGATACATCGCCATATCCGCATTGCGCAGCAATTGCACGGTGTTGTCGCCGTCGTCCGGATAGATGCTGATGCCGATACTGGGTGTGACGCTTAACTGGTATTGCCCGACGGTAAACTGCCCGATCAACGATTCAGTCATCTTTTCGGCAATAAAGGTAGCTTCATCTTCGGAGGATAAATCCACCAGCACGGCGACAAATTCATCGCCGCCTTGCCGCGCGATGGTATCTGAACGGCGCAAGCAGGCTTTCAAGCGCTCCGCGACCATTTTAAGCAAGGCATCGCCTACATCGTGCCCGAGCGAATCGTTGATGTTTTTAAAGTGATCCAGATCGATGAACATCACCGCCAGTTTGGTTTGATGGCGCTGTGAGTGACTGATTCCTTGTTCCATGCGATCGTTCAGCAAATAACGGTTAGGTAAACCGGTCAGCACATCGTAATTCGCCAGGTACTGAATGTGCGCTTCTTCCTTTTTGCGTTCGCTGATATCCAGATAAACCGCGATGTAATTGGTAATCACGCCAGTATCGTCGCGGAGTACGCTCATGGTGACCCATTCGGGAAATTGTTCACCATTTTTACGCTTATTCCAAATTTCGCCACGCCAAAGATCATGGCGGTTCAACGACTCATAAAAATTTTGATAAAACATCTCGTTATGTTGCCCCGAACTGAGCATGCGCGGATTTTTCCCCAGCACTTCCTCCTCGCTGTAGCCGGTGATGACAGTAAAGGCGTGATTGACCATGACGATGGTGCGTGCCGCATCGGTGATTAAAATCGCCTCGGAGTTGTTGTTGAAGACTTTTGCGGACAGTCGCAAGCTTTGTTCCGCTCGTCTGCGCTCGGCAATCTCGCGGGTCAGACTGCTCACCATGTCGTGAATTGCGGTGGAGAGATGCGCCACCTCGCCGTCACCTTGCTGCGCCGGCACATCGTAAGTCAACTCGCCGGCCGCAATTTTGTCTGCCGCTAAACTAATGCGGGTAATCGGCCGCGCTATTCTACCGGCCAGCAGCCAACCCAGCCAGGCGAACAACAATCCCAGCCCCAGTCCCATGATCAGGATGCGTTGACGCAATTCGCGCGCCGGGGCGAATGCCTGTGTCACGTCTTCGCGCATCAATGAAATCCAGCCCATGCCCGGATAATCACGGTAACCGGAAGATTTGGCGTAACCGACCAGATATGTTTTGCCGTCGCGCCAGGTCTCCAGTAAATAGCCGCTGTTCTGGGCAGAGGCCTTTATCGTTTGCATGGTGAGCGGGGCTAGTTTGCTAAGATCGGTGCGAGCGGCTTCCGGCCCGGATAACAACAAGCCATCCTGAGTCAGCAGGTAAATATCTTTACCCGGGGCTTTTTTGCTGTCCAAAACCTCTTCGGCCCATTTCCAGAAAATATGACCGCACAAAACGCCTTGCAGCACCCCGTGTTTATCTCGGACAGGTGCTGCCACATCAACCAGATAAAACATTTCTCCGCTGGGATTCGGCAATAGCTTGGAAAGCAGCAAGGCATCGTGCATATCCCCAAGATAAGCACCTTCGCGCCCCTGAGTGCACCACGGGCGTTTGTTTAAATCTTTACCCTCCAGATATTTTCCGGTGCCGACCGAACCGATGCCGTTGGCGTCGCAAATGCCTATCCAGGCGTAGGCATTGAAGGTGTTTTGCAGGCGTTCCAGGATGTCGCGTTTGCGCTGTACCGGTACGCTGGGTTCGCGAATGTCATCTAAGCTGGCGGCGTTTTGAATTTCACGGCTGCGCTCGAACATGCCGCGATCCAGTACATCGAGGGTGCTGGTTGCGCGCCGGGCGAAAGAGACGCCTTCACTCTGTTCGATATGTTGTTTGCTGTTTTCAGCCGCGTAATAACTGAGCACCAAAGACAGCAGCACCACGACAGTACCGCTGGCGAAACTGATCTGCGCGCGCAAACTGTTTATTGGATTCAATTTGCCGAGCCATTTCATGTGGGATTCCTTTCATGCGGGCAGTGCGCCGCTGTTGTCCTTATATACATGAAAAAGAGAGATTGAAGACGCAATTTGCAACTTTATCATGGAACGGTATTGGAAGGTGAGCCGGTTATTTCGCCCCCATCGCTTCGGCGCGCAGCCGACTCTGTTCGAGCTCAGTTGGCCCCGGCGTTGGCAGCCAGCCTTGCAGGTTCTCGATGACCAGATCGGTCAGCGCATGAATCCAGTCGCTGCGATCGTTGACGCAGGGAATATAGTGGTATTCGCCGCCGCCCGCATGTTGAAAGTCCTCGCGTCCTTCCATGGCGATTTCTTCCAGCGTTTCCAGGCAGTCGCCGACAAACCCCGGGCAGACCACATCGACGCGACGCGTTTTGGTTTTGCCTAATTCCAGCAAGGTTGCCGTTGTATAAGGCTTAATCCACTCGGCACGACCAAAGCGAGACTGAAAACTCACCGTATACTGTTCTCGTGTCAAACCCAGCGCCTCAGCCACCAGTCGCCCGGTCTTATGGCATTCGCAGTGATAAGGATCGCCCTTATCCAGCGTGTACTGCGGTACGCCGTGAAAGCTCATCAGCAACTTTTCCGGACGGCCATGTTTCATCCAGTACTCGTTGATATTGGCAACCACAGATTTGATGTAACCTGGATGATCGTGAAAATGTTTGATGGTGCGTAGCGCAGGCATGTTGCGCAACTGCTGCATTTCACCGAACACCTGATCGAACACCGGCGCGGTGGAGCTAGCCGCATACTGCGGAAACAGCGGCACGACCAGAATGCGCTGGCAATTTTGCGCTTTTAACTTGCGCAATACGTCCGGGATGGAGGGTTGCCCGTAGGTCATCGCATAATCGACCACGACCGGCGCGCGGGTGCGCTCCCCCAGATAACCTTGCAGCAAACTTGCCTGACGTTCGGTATAGACGCGCAGAGGCGAACCTTCTTTCAGCCAGACGCTGGCATATTTGGCCGCCGACTTTTTTGGACGCACGTTGAGGATAACGCCGTTGAGGATCAGCCACCAAACCAGTCTGGGGATTTCCACCACGCGCGGATCACCCAGAAATTGTTTCAGATAAGGGCGAACGGCCTGTGCGGTCGGAGCATCGGGCGTGCCGAGATTGACCAGCAAGATGCCGGTTTTCTCCGGTGTGCCGTGAATAAAAGCGGGTTCAGTCTGGTAGGTCATTGCATGGAACCTAAGTGTAGGGAGTAAGCCATGAAGGCGCTTTTCGCCTGTCAGGAGACGGGGCGGTGGATTTCCGCCCCCCGGGTTATTACAGCTTTTTCTCGGCCTTCTTGATGCCTTCCTGTATATCGGCGTGACGACCCGCATCGGCATCTTCACGACCGGGACGAGCCGGTGCCTTCAACGCCTTCTTGAAATATTCGAGCGCCTTGGCGTATTCGCCTTTTTCGAGCAGGAAGTCAGCGTAGAAATAGTTCTGATCGATGCCGTTCGGGCTGATCTTCAGTGAACGTTCCAGATATTCACGCGCCTTGTCGTGATCGCCGAAAGAAATGAAGCGCGGCACCTTGTAGTACAGACTACCCAGCGAAGTCAGCGCAGAACCTTCCAGTGCATTGGCGTCAATTTTTTCAGCGGACAGCAGCAAGTCGCGCGCGGCCTTGGCCGTGCTGCCGGCAGATAACTTGGGCTGATATTTAGCCAGCGTGCTGGTGATAATGCCTTCCCAGATCAAGGGTTCTGCACGATTCGGGTTGCTGACGGTGACCTGATGCGCTTCTTCGACGAGTTTTTTGAAAGCGGCTTCACGGTCTTTTTCCGGCGTCTGATAATTGGCGGCAGCCCATGCGTGTTGCAATTGGGCGATAGCGCTATCCAGCGGCGTTGCGGCGGCATTTAAACTGAGCGCAAGCGCCAGCAGAGTTAAGTATTTTTTCATCGGATTGTCCTGATTGAGTTATTTTTTAAGTTGAGCGTATTTGCGGGCGATACGGGTGTTTTTCAAGAGCCCGCCATCGACCAGGCGCGGGAACACGCCATTAAGCCGGGAAAAGAACGATTCCGGCTGACCTATCAGATGTTCTTTCGCCTCGCGCTCGATGGCTAAAACGATCTGTTCGGCGACGTATTCCGGCTCGTCCATATTGGTTTGCGTCTCGATCAGCATCTGCGTGGTGAGCTCATCGTTCAGCGCAGTCTTCGCCGCGCGCGGAGAAACATAGGTAATCCCCACCGGAGAGTCAACCAGCTCCCGGCGCAACGCTTCGGAAAAACCGCGCATGGCAAATTTAGTGGCGCAATAGGTCGCAAAATGCGCAAAACCGATAGAGCCGAAGGCGGAACCGATATTGACGATGCGTCCGTTGTTCTGTGCCAGCAGATGCGGCAGCGCCGCGCGGATCAGCAGCATGGGGGCTGTCACATTGACGTTGATCACCTGCGCGATGCGTTCGGGCGACTGGCGCTCATATAAGGTGAAATCCATGATGCCGGCATTATTGATCACGATATCGAGCCCCCCCATGGCTTGCAAAGCTTCGGTGAGCACTTGAGCAGCGGCGCCCTCCGAGGTTAAATCCAGTGCAATTGCTGCAGCCTTGCCACCTTTTGCATTGATTTCATTGCATATTTCAACTAGGCGTGGCGCGTTGCGCTCGACCAGTGCCAGTTGAGCACCTTTGCCGGCTAACAACAAGGCTAAACGATATCCGATGCCACCGGCAGCTCCCGTCAAAATGATGCGTTTTCCGGACAAATTCATGCGAACTCCTTAATGGCTCCCTCGCCCGCTTGCGGGTTGGGGTGAAGGAAACGGTTACCCAAGTCACGGAAGATATCGCCATATAATTTGTAGAATATCTTTGCGCAGTGGATCAGGCAGGCCTGATCGGCGGGATCTTCAATTTTATTGATCAGCGACTCATAAAAGTCCACATGGCTCACATCGAGCGAACCATGAGAGGTCAGATAGGAGAAGGAATCCGGCCCCAGCCCCAGACTCTGCTGGATGGCGTGACCGGCATGAGTGGCCAGCGCGACACTGGTGCCTTCTAAGACTAGCACCATGCCGAAGAAGCCGACCGGATTGACGCGAGCAATGGTGTCATACGCATAAGCCACCATCAACTCGGTGGCGATACGGGGCGTACCATTGCGGACGCTTTCCGCGTCACCACCGCAAGCCTTGATGTCGCCCAGTATCCATTCCTGATGGCCGACTTCTTCCTCGATGTATTCGGCCACGGCGGTTCTCAACCACTCGTATTTTCCTGGCAATCGGCCACCACACGACATCAACAGCGGCGTGGTGTGTTTAACGTGATGATAAGCCTCGGTCAAGAAGGCGATATAGGCTTCCAAAGTGACTTCGCCCATCGCGGCGGCGCGGATGATGGGCAGACTCTGCAACGCATTTCTATCAGCTTCGGTCGCATTCAGAAGTTGCTGGTAAACAGTCATTGCTTCCTTATTTATAACCATATGAATATCAAGAGTAAAATTTTTCTATCGCGGTTTGGTATTGCGCCAGTATCGCATCCCGTTTCAACCTGCCGTTCGCAGTGAGCTGACCGTTCTGCGGCAGAAACGGCGCAGTAGCTGGCAGCCAGGATTTTACCTGAGCATAGTCGGGTAAAACCAGATTCGCCTCGGCAATCGCCTGATTGATGGCCGCCTCGGGCACATTGCTGCGCGGCACGATCACTGCGACATTAAAGGGGCGAGCCTCACCGAACACCGCCGCCTGCGCGATTGCCGGATGCAGGGTCAGTTCGCGCTCCACCCATTCGGGCGACACGTTGCGCCCGAACGAGGTGATGAATATATTTTTCTTGCGGCCTGACAAGTGCAGAAAACCCTCATCGTCGAGATGGCCGATGTCGCCGGTAGGCCAGAATTCACCCGCAGACACGGCATCCTCCCCGATATAGCCCAACAGCGTGGCGCCTGACACCAGTATTTCGCCATCTTCCGCAAATTTAATCGTGACATGTGGCAAGGGTTTACCGACGCTGCCGATACGGCGCGCACGCGGGGTGTTGAGTGAGACGACCGAATTGCATTCGGACAGACCATAACCTTCAAACACGGGTAGTTCGAGCACTTCCGCGCGTTGCAGCAAGCGTTCGGAAACTGATGCCCCGCCGATGGCGACGAAACGCAAATGTTCAGGCCTAGGGTGTCCTGCCTCCATCGCCGCAATCTGCGCGTGCAGCAACTGCGGCGTCAAGATCGTCGTTGTCGCATCAGCTCCGATCAGCGCTCCCAGCATTTTTTGCACATCAAGACCACTGGAGCCGGAAAGCCCGACCGATGTCAGAGGCAACAGATGACAACTCGCTCCGGCCAGCAGAGGCACATACACACCCGCCAGATTTTCCAGCAAAGTCGATAACGGCAAGACGCTCACATGCCGGTCGCCCGGGTTGCCTTCGGTCGCGGTAAGCAACGATTTCGCAACCCGATACAAAGACTCAGCGCCCAGACATACGCCCTTGGGGTGGCCTGTCGTGCCGGAGGTATAAGTGACCTTGACCGTCCCTTGCGGCAATCGCTTTTTAGCGATATTCGACAGCCTCAGCTCCGTGAGCGCCTGGCCGCTGAGGTGATGCGTGTAGCTCGTGTCGATTTCTATGCCCGTGGAAGCCAAAATCTTTTCATATAAATCAGGTTGATCGGTCAGGATGCAACTTATTCCCGCATCACGTATGCTGTGCGCGATCTGTTCCGCCGAAAAAAAGAACGGCAGTGGAATCATCACCTTGCCGGCGGATAAGCCAGCCAGATCCAGCACAGCCCATAACGGCGAATTATCCAGCGCCAGTCCAAATGTGATGCAGGGGATGGTGCTTAACTGGGCGCCGACTTGCTCGATGGCAGTCGCCAACTGCTGATAACTCAGTGTGTGCTGCGAGCCGGTCAACGCGCAGGCATCCGGTGATTTTTCACACTGCTGCAACAGGGCTGAAATAAGTGATGTAGTCAAATTATTGCTCCTGTGATCGATTGTTCAGGCGCCGCTCCATGCGGCGTATGGCCATGACTTTGGGATTTTGCGCATAATAATCACCCCAATCCGCCCGGTCTTCAGGCGGCAGGTGGTCAATTTGCGCATCACACAGTACCTTGGGAAAGATATTTTGCCTGATCAGCGCATTTTGTACTAATTGAACGGCGGTGAACACAGCCCATTGTTTGGAGGTGGCATGCAGCTGGTGAAAAATAGCGCTGGTCAGGGTTCTGGATAACCCCAGTTCTGCCACGGAATAATTTCCAATTTCCACGATATCGCTACGCAACACCGTTAGTCCTGTCTTCTCGGAAAGCAATTGTTCGACAGGTTGATCCATATAGTTTTCCAGATACAGCCGTTCGGCTCCTGCATTGCGGATACCACATGCCGCAATTAATTTTCCGTTCAGATCGCGCAGGCTCATCAGTACGGGCAGAAAAAATTTGACTCTGGCATTGCACGCATGAAAAAAAACATCTGCGATGAAGCGTTCGATTTCCGCGCGATCGGCGGCCTTGCGGTCGGAAAAATGCACCGAGTACTGTGTTTTTCTCGCGTCTTGATAGAGTAGGTTTTTTATTGTCATCGTCGGCAAACGGTTGATTACTCCATCCTGGCTTAAATTGCGCGGGTGTCGCTGCTTCATGGAGATTTATTTAATCATCGGAAAGACCGCTGAAGTCAGGTGTCTAACCGGACGTTCGTTTTAATCGGGGTTTGGTTTTGAATCGAGTAAAATAGTTCAGTTTACAGCACAGGCTATTTCTTTCCGGATAGTTTTTCGGTAACCTGTGACAGCCAAAAAAGCTCGGCATTTTAACGTTATTTAAAGGAGAAAAAATGAAAAAAATTGTGGTTTGTCTTTTGCTGTTGTCATCCACTATGCCGGTACTTGCCGCTGAAGGCGGTTATCTGGGCGTCTCAATGGGCAGTGGTAAGCCTGGCGTTACGCCAGCGGCGCTGACTATGAGCACGACCTCCAGTTTTATCTATGGCGGTGTGGCGGGTTATCAGTACAACAAAAATCTGGCTGTTCAGGTGCAATATGGCGGCTTGGGCAAGGCCACCGATGTGGCTGGGAATACCAGCAAGATAGACGCGCTGAGCATGACCGCTGTGGGATTGTTGCCATTGAACAACCATTTTGACCTGACCGCCAAGATCGGTATTGCCAACGCCAAGACTGTGACCAGTGGTGCGACGGCTACTAATCTCGGTACTACGCGCACGGGGCTCACTTACGGGATAGGCGCGCAGTACAACATCAATAAGAGTATGGCTTTGCGCCTGGAGTTGGATCGTTATGCTGTGGCGACCAGCAATGCGGCGGGCGTAAAAACGAAAGGCAATGCCACGGTGATCAATTTGGACGCGCTGTATAAGTTCTAACGGGCGTGGTAACAATGCCACACCTGACAATGATGTGATTCTCGCTGGGATATTATCAGGAGTGCAATAACTCGCGAATTTCCCCTGCAAGAAACACTCTTTCCACCGCCTGCGGGGGAAAGAGCAAACGAATCGCTACGCGAGTTTCACGTTAAACTGTGGTGACAGAAGGCTGGCCTCACACTGCGCAGGCTTTTTGACAGGTTAAGGTGATCCGCCGGTAATGAGTTTGCCGCTTTCCGGTTTGACAAACACGCGTTTGAAAACTACATTGCAACTCCTTACCAGCAATTGCCGACATTTCATGAAATCCACTCGTTCGTTTATTGCCCTGGCCGTTATGCTAGGCGCATGCAGCAAGGAGGTGCCACCCCCCGTCAAGACGGCGCGTCCTGCACTGACACAAATTGCCGGTGAACAGGCCGGCGACGGTGTGCGGATATACAGCGGCGAGGTGCGCGCACGCCACGAGCTCGATATGGGCTTTCGCCTCAATGGTAAAGTCGTCGAGCGCCCCGTGGACGCAGGCTCGCGGGTAAGAGCCGGCCAAGTGCTGGCGCGTATCGATCCGGCGGATGCCAATTTACATGCAGGAGCATCAGCCGCGCAATGGCAACTTGCCGAGACAGAGTTAAAGCGCTTTCGCGACTTGCACAGCAAGGGATTTGTCAGTCAGTCTGTTCTGGATGCAAAAGAAGCGGCACTAAAGGTCGCAGCCGCACAGGAAGGCTTGACGCGCAATCAGGCGGAATATACAACCCTGCGGGCGGGAGGCGACGGTGTGGTCGTCAATACTCTGGTGGAAATCGGTCAGGTGGTCGGTGCCGGGCAGCCGGTATTGCGTCTTGCTCAACAGGGTGAGATGGAGGTGCAGATCGCGATACCCGAAACACATCTGGCGCAGCATAAAGTGGGCGAGGCGGCCGAAATTACACTGCCTGCCGAAGGGGGGCGTGTCTTGTCCGGGCGTTTGCGCGAACTTTCGCCTTCGGCAGATCCGGTCAGTCGCACGTTTGCGGCGCGTATCGCGTTGTCGTCCGGCCAGGCGGTGACTTTGGGGATGACTGCTTATGTGCGGTTTAACCGGCAGTCGGGCGGCGAATTACTGATTCCGGTTTCTGCCATCTACCAGCAGGGGGCGCAGACCGCGGTGTGGATCGTGGCGAGCGATCGCAGCATCAGCTTGCGCCCCGTGCAGGTGTCCGCCTATCGCGAGCTGGGTGCGGTGATCGCAGGTGGTTTGCAGGCGGGGGAGCGTTTTGTGAGCGCCGGGGTTCATCGTTTGTCTGCGGGCGAAAAAATACATATTATTGAACAGGTTACAACAGGCTCTGCGCGATGAAAGGCCCCAACCTCTCCGCCTGGGCGCTGACGCACCAGCAAATGGTGCTCTATCTGATCATCGTCCTAACGGCGGCAGGAGTGATTTCCTATTTAAATCTCGGGCGTGCGGAAGATCCCGATTTTACCTTTAAGGTAATGGCTGTGCGCACGCTCTGGCCGGGAGCGACGGCGCAGGAAGTGGAGCAGGAACTCACCGAGCGCATCGAAAAGAAATTGCAGGAAACAGCCTGGGTCGATGTGTTGCGCTCCGCTTCCAAACCCGGCGAATCGATGGTGTTTGTCATGCTCAAGGACTATACCCCTAAGCAGGAAGTGCCGGAAGCCTGGCGACAGGTTCGTAAAAAAATTGACGATATCCGTCACACCCTGCCGGCGGGCGTGCAGGGGCCGTTTCCCAATGAAGAGTTTGGCGATGTGCAGATCAATGTATATGCGCTTACCGGCGACGGTTTCGATCTGGCGCAGTTGAGTCGTTATGCGG
>Ga0208863_1000171_pt1 | contig 79646 bp, 72 predicted proteins | sample RifOxyD3_FD_184040 | JGI IMG/M metagenome (GOLD analysis project Ga0208863, IMG submission 184040) | Soil microbial communities from Rifle, Colorado - Rifle Oxygen_injection D3 (SPAdes) | ecosystem: Environmental > Terrestrial > Deep subsurface > Rock core/Sediment | place: Rifle, Colorado... | reverse complement strand
CATCCGCACAAAGTGTCCGAATGTCGACCGATATACTGTCCGGAGATGTTCCGATACGGTGTCCAGACATGTTCCGATTTGTTGTCCGAATAACTCCGATTTTTACATATGACATCGAAACGAAAATCAGACGGATCGTTTTGTTCGTTCAACTGCTTGGATGCGTCACTGGCAATCATGATATCACACTCTTCGCTCACCAGTCCGGCAATTCCCTGATTATCGTAGACTCCTCCGTCGGAAAGACGGATCGTATCGCCGTTACCGTAGATATCCCCCATTTTGATCGGGTCAAAAAGCCCCGGTACGGCAGAAGATGCGGAAACCGCTTTTCCAATGGAAACTTTTTGAAACTCGGTCGGGAAATTTTCGTATCGGGAATATTCATAGATTTTGTTTTTATCGACCGTCATATCGTACATGTGCGGGACTTCTCCCATTCCGCTGGCGGTAAAGCGCCAGTTATGCCCATTGTTCAGAGATGTGGCGTTGATGATAAGAATGGGGACTTTGTTTTTGAGCTCGAAATTGTTGAAATGAGGCTTGAAGGATGTTTTTTTTTCGCTGTCAATACATGGATAGATATACAGCCCTTGCATGGAATCAGGGATTTCCCCCGAACGAGCAAAGAGCTGTTCTTCATATTGCGATCCAAGTATTTCGGTTAAATTCCCGTCGTTTTTTGCGATTGCTCGCATTCGTATGTTAGTCTGAATTCCATCAACAAACTCTTTTTCCAATTCGCTTACAAGTTTTTTATAATCTTCTTTTCCCAGTTCATAATTATTGTTCTTTTCGAGTAGCTGTTTGAGTTTGAGATAGTAGTGCATGGCGATGATACTGCCGCCCGATACACTGGAGATGACCTGAACATGACGGAGAATATCGAGTTCGGCGAGACGATGCAATACGCCGATATGAAAGAGCGATGCCCGAAATCCTCCGCCGGAGAGGGCTAACCCGACTTTCCCGATACGGACCGATGCAATAACACTCTCGATGTGCAATTTTTTCCCATGAAAGGCCCCATCAAAGAGCGCTGACAGCTCAATCGATTTATCCCCGGGCAAAAGATCATAGAGACGGATAAGCTGTTCGGTCGTCGTAAACTCTTTACGATTGATAGGTTCATAATCATCCGATTTTTCAAAACTATTTTGAAGGTATCGATTGCAACCTTCGAAATCATGAAGTCCCAAAAAGAGTTCTGCCAGTGTCGGCTCAAGCCATTCGGTTTTGGATTTTCTGCTTTCAACAGTTGGATAATCTTCTAATAAAGCATCTATCGTTTCCGTAGCAAGCGTTCTTATCTTCTCTCTATAAGCTGCTTCTTGCTCGTCAGAAAGAGAACCATTCAGATGATCCAATAGCGTGTAGTACAAAAAAATAGTATTAACCGCTCCGTAACCTAAGTCACTCTTTGGATCATGTGAAACTATTTCATAATAAGAAATAGCCTTATAAAGATCTGATAAATCTTTTTCACTGTGGAACTTACGCTTATAGATAGCACCTGTAAGGCGATGTGTCTCATCGTCAAAGCGGTGCATCCTATCATCACTTTTCTCAGGTTTCAATTGCTCTAACGCTTTGATAGCTTCATTGAAACGTAAATGTGCTGGTAGATCATGGTTTTGATAAAAACTTTGAGCTTTTAAATGAATAAACTCTTTGTATTCATCAGATTTTTTTTCAATATCAGGTTCTATTTTATTAAGGATGGTAAGCGCTTCATTGAAATTATGATTATCTTTTTCTGTTTCAGCACTATCAAGTATCGTTTTATTCATTAAAAACTCCAATCATAATTAGGTCAAAATATGGTATTTTTGTATCAGATAATCATATTTTTCTTTTACAGCACCATTTTCATCGTTACCATTTTGAATCATTTCTTCCAATTCAACAAGATAGTGGCAAATCCATCTTTTGACTGTTTCAACACTATCATCGAGATGATTAATTGAAACAAGCACTTTCCCTTTTTCTAAAATTCGTTGTTCACTTTTTTCGATACTTCCATTTTTTCGGAGTAAATATATATTTGATTTTTTTGCATATTTATTTTCTCGTTCTTTCTCTTTAGTGCTAGTGTTTACTTGTACTTCAATAATCAAATCCATATTTTTATACTGCAGATAAGACAGCATCGTATCAATATAAACATTCATACGATAACCGGAAGATTCTGGTTCTCTAAAGTAATTTTCCTGTTGAATATCTGCCCATTTTTCTATTGATATTACAACTTCACCAGAAGTATTGAAATATGTAGTTTCATAATCATCAGGTCTTAATTTGCATACTTGTAAAAAGTCTTTTGAAGGTCTATAAACTCCTGCCGACATCCCATGCAAATAAGGGTCATCTTTAATATCATTATTATTGTCTCCCCGAATCGAGGGGATCCAACCTTTTAAATGAAAATAATCTTCTTCAATTTCAAGATCTTCATCCTCATCCGGTATTTTAAAATCATAAGGATCTTTAGTAGTTTGCAATGCGCTGAGTAGCGCCGACGCGGTTTCGGAAGAAACCAATGCACTCGAAATATTGATCGTTTCAGAGTACTGTTCTGTACTTGAACTATAAGAAGCATTCAATGTCAAAAAAGTATTACCGAGACCTAAAATTGCATCAAACTTTTCAATTTTTTGTTCTTTATCAAATTTTCCCCAGAGCATAGGAATTAGTGGCTTTGCATCTCTTATTTCAGAAGGCCAGTATTTTTGGATGGACAAATAACGTTGTATGAATTCCTGATAATTACAATAATCTCCATCACTGTATCGTGAAACATTAACTGCATTGGTTTCAAGCAGTTCACCTGCTACCAAATACATAGCATGTAATTCCATATGACGTGCCGGTTCTTCAATAGTTGGCAGGTTACCGTGACGATGAGAACGTAAATTATAATTATCCTGTTCCCATGTAGTAATGTGCTCTAATCGTGTATCATCTGATTGCCCCCATTGATCTATTATCCAAGTTTCGGCTTTTTCAATAATTGTTTGCATATCGACATGAAAAATACCACTTAAATTACTATACCAATAAGGGATAGTATCCATTGTATCGAATCTATATCTCCATGTTTTTTGTTCGTCGTGCCAACCGCGTGTATGGAACCTATCTTTTACATAACAACTTTTTGGCTCATTAGCTAATAATAAATCTTCTTTTAAACTTTTAGGCAATGCATCTGGATATTTGCTAACGACATTGGTCATGATACTTTTTGCAATGGCAATAATAATAACGTGAGGAAAATCTTTATCCGATACAATAGTCGAAAATATATGTAAATATTTTACGAGTTCGCCAGGAATGTCATAAAATATTCTGCTTAACACTCTCAGTAAACTTTCTTTTGATGCAATAGGATAAAATATTTTATTATCCGTAAATGGGAATCCTTGCGTATTCGATAATTGTTCGCAAAACTTATCAACTAAATCTGGATCATTTGTAATCAGCTCATGTGATGCATGCATGGCTTTCCATCGAATTCGTCTGTCTGGATGACCCATAAGTTGATATAAAAAAACAATTAATGCATCAGACTCGTTGACTTCAGTGTGCGCTAACGCCACTTTAGTATCCATCTTCAGTCTATTTTCCAACCGTGTTAAAAAAACTGGCACTAAAGTAGGAAATTCTTCTTCGGATATCAAATATTTTGTAAGTTCAAGTAATCGAGCATAAGTTTCTAAATAAGGGCTTGCAAAAGGCTTTTTCACTGCCTCTTGAATAATGATCTTGACGATCGTCGATTTTGGAAGGTAATTTTCAAATTGATCTAAACAATCCGGGCAATAGAAAGAGCTTAGAAAGATAGTGTAATTTGATTGTATATATTGATGTAAAAACTCTTCTCTCTTTCGATGGACATTAAGATCACTGTCCCATAGTTCTAGACAATACAAAAAGGCTTTGACATATTTATAAGCATCGAGCCGTTCTTGTGGAGCACTGAGCTTTTCTAAATAAAGGATTCTTTCGTCTGGATGTAGACGATTCGCTAATTCCATCAAAACGGTATTAGTTTGTCGGTAATTGACATCATCAATGATTGCTTCAAAATTCAAGAGTAAATTATTGTCATACGGTTTAAAAAATGATTCCCAATCGCTACTCTCTTGAGAGTTTGGAAAAACACCTATATTTTGGCTGTCCGTTTTACCTCTAATGTCTCTATAAAATTGACAAAATTCTCTTAACTCTATCGCGATTTTATGACTGCCTAATTTATTCTCTTCCAGCCAGGTTAAAACATCGACGGCACTTTCTAGTTGTTGTTCAGAAGAGAGATGCTTACGAATAAAATCTTTGATTAGAGGTAAAACTTTGATCAACTGTGTTTTATCTGTTTTTAACTTGTCAAGCAAAGAAATAAAGTTTTTAACGACATTGGCATTTTTTACAAAATATCGTAATGCAAAGATTTGTTCAGGAGAAAAAAGTGATTGGTCAATTTGAATTTGCATGAATCTATTCATACTATCTTCTAAGCGAATATTTTTTTCTCTATCCCATCGTAAAGCTACAGCCATAGATACTGAGATATCCAGTTTAACAATAGCTTGATAAGCACTTCCAATTAATTGATCTTTCGATTCGGACAGATAATCGCGTATGTTTTCAGCAAGCATCGCATGCCGATTGCTCCACTCAACTTTTTGCTCTTTATTCAGATAGTTGAGTGAAGAGTCTGTATAGGAGGCTATTATTTTATAGAGGTAGAAAGCATTATCGTCAAATTCGTTGATCGCCTCCAATGCCAACTGAAAGTAGTGCCTAGCCCTTTCAATATCATGATCTTTAACAAGTTTTGCATATGATAAAAACGTATCCAATTTTTCATTTGCCGGTTTAATTTCCGCAAGCTCCTGTGAGATACCCATCTCTATCAGTTCATATGCATAGCGCTTGTCTTGATGATGCAAAAGTTGTGAAGCAATTTTATTTTTAAAATAGATTTTTTCTGAATATTTTAGAAACTGTTTCATAGCTTCATGAGGAGCATCGGTGAGTACAAGTATTCGGCTCAACACACTGGCCCTAGAAGAAGTTATAGAAGTTTCATGTCCGTAATAATTCCATGAAACTGATGTTTTTAAAAGAGTATTCAAAGTCTCTTTGATATCTTCATAGCTCAGTCTTTCTATAACGACTTTAGCTAACAATTCATAGAATGGAAATATCGTATTGATCAAATTGGTTTTTCTTTTTAATTCTTCTTTTTTTTCATAATCGCTTTTTTTATTTTTGATACTTTCATGTAGAATTGATTCAAAATTGATAGGTTTTCCCGATAGTTGTGTAGACAAAGCCAGGACATAAAGTGCATCTTCAAAATAACGTAAATCATGAGGGTCATGCAGAGATCGGAAATCTTTTAGTGATGCTATACGTGAGATCGAAGATAATGTTCTCTTCCCTACCCTATTTAAAGCAGCAAGTTCCATAAAATCGATAGCAATTTTATTTACGTCGTCGCGTTGATGCAAATGATGGTTTCCACGAAGTTCCTTGTGCTTCTCGGGATACATTTTAATAATATCTCTTAACGAAAATGCCACTTTTTGAATGATCCGTTTGGGCACTGTTAACCCAAGATAATTTATCTTAACCATCAGCAATGCCTGGACAAACGAGGGAATAAGGTGCATGTGTTGGAATAACATATCTTGATCACGATGATATACATCTGATAAAAATTTTATGGGCATTTCGTCAACTATTTGGAATAAATACCACAGGTTCCAACCACGTAAAGAGTTAAAGGCTACAGTGAATCCTTTGATGTAATAGAGTGATGCTGTTTTTTTGGCAATATCTATAGGGTTTAAATCATCATGTTGTTTTTGTTTGGCTTTCAAAAAACGATCGAGCCATACGTCTCCGAGCTTAATGTATTCCAATGCTCTTTTAGGGTCTGTTTGAGCGATTAAATAGGTACAGTGATAATTAAAAGCTTTTAACTCTGTCTGATATTTGGTTAAGAGATGTATTGCGTTATCGGGATTAGTATAAATGGAGATTAGTTCTAAATATTCTTCTTGGAGAATGTTGTTTAAAGCTTCATCTGATTTCGCGAGTTCCGTTGCTCTAAATAACAGTTTGGCAACATCTGAATAATGTTCCTGTTCAAAAGCCATTCTAAGTGCTCTACTAACACGATCTTTTAAACATTCTTGTCTTTCAATTCGATCTGATAGTATTATCGCCTCATCATTCAAAGCTATTTCTATTAAGACACCAAGCGCATACACATGATCGAGATGAAAAGCTATATTTTTTGCCGCATATTCATTTACAGTTATAATCGGCAATAAATTATCAGCAATTCTTTGATGAGCATCTGCTTTTTGTTCAGACGAAATATTTTGAAGTAAAAAAGTTTCAAAATCTTCATCCAAAAATCCGATCGTGTTTTCTTCGTTTAATCGGAATCCGGAAAGTGTATTGAGGATTTTGAGAGCATTTTCGATCGATATTTTGCTGGCAACGGCAAAATCACTCAGAGTGGCAGGTCTCGATAAGCATATTAAATCATGCAAATGATCTAATGTTATCGGTTCAATAACTGCAATGGCACTTTCCAAAATATTCTTAAAAATATGTTCTAAAGAAAGCCTTTCCTCTCCATTAATATAAGCAACAAATCGCGCATAATCGTTTCCGGTATTTTCTAAAACATAACTTTGAATCCGAGGAACTCCATTGGTCTTTTCATGAAATTGAATGCAAATATTCTCATCAGCACTCGGAAATACACTTTGCACGAACTGCGTAGAAGCCTGACAATCAAATCCTATTAATTCCAATTCTTCTATATAATTCGGAGCTTGCAGTAACTCTTTGCGAGCCCCTCCTCGTGCACTCATAATCAAATAACAATTCGTGGGAAGGTTGATATTCCATAACTCTCTTACAAAAGGTTCCTCTTTAAAATGGAGTGCCGCTTCAATATTATTATCTGCAGCATCGATGACAAATATGATCTTTTTGGTTGAAAACAGATGTGACGCAATATCCATATAACGGATAAACGTCCCTTCTGCATCACTAAGAAAATCTTTCATATAAGGGGTGATCCCTATTATGATGGCTAATTCGTTGATCAATTGAGTTAATATTACTTCTTTCGTATATCGTTTCTCACCAATATCTTTATATGTACCGGCTCCAAAACTGTCGTAAATGATAACTATATTCTCTTCTATAGTTTTTAACTGGGATACTGTAGAAGTTTTCCCTATTCCTGCCGAACCGAAAACAAGGATTTTACGTGCAGTAGAATCCGATAAGCAGGTTTGTATATTAGTGCTATCCTGTGTCGCTATATAGTATTTTTTGGATTCAATTTTTGAACATCTTGGAAATAGAGTGGGGTTTGGTGTCGTTAGTAGGTCTAATATCTCGTATTTGCTGATACTTTTATATTCCAAAAGTCGATCTTTGAGTTTAACAAGTGGGGCTCTAGGTAAAAAAAAGACGTTATTAAAATATTCTTTTAGTAATTGTCGCTCATGTTCTGAATAGAGTAAATCCACCGTATACATACATGGCGTTTGCTCAGAGGTGAAATGCTTGGTGTATTGTACGTGATAGTATCCATTGTCATTCAAATGGATGGTTTCAAATGAAAGCTTTTCAAACGTATCATACGGATTCAATGTCTGCAAAGATTCTCTACACAAATACAAGAGTGGCAAATTATGTTCGATAGAAGAAGCATCGACCAAATCCCGCAGCCTTTCATACACTTGATTAAATATTTTTGATTGAGGCCTAAAATCAACAATTGCTTTGCCCTGAGGAATGGCTAGGTGTTGCTTGATCTCCTCATAATTCAACAAATGAGCAACATCTCTCAAAACAATTGGGATAATTTTGATTGAGTCCTTACGGTATTTTTCCTGAATAGCAGGAAATTCATGGTTTCTGATATATTCAGACGCCCAGAAATTTTCGCTTAATAGCAATAAAAAAATATCTGATGTAGCAATTTGCTTTTCGATTTCATCATCGAATCTTTCGCCTGCTTTTAGCCTTCGTTGATCTACCCAAATATTTGCTTTACCATCTCTTTCGAGTTTCATAATAGCGTCTAAAAGTCTACTTGTATATTTGGCGTCTTGATGGGAATAGCTGATAAATATTTTCATTTTTTAAACCATTCTTTTAAGTCATTTTGAATACTGTCTATTGAGATAGCCCAATTAGTACCTTGATTTTCTATTTTTGGATAATTGCAGTAATCTTTTAATAGCTCTAATTCGTATGGATTGTAAATAAATACTTTTTTATTCAGCAAAAGGAAATTTGAAATTTCCCATGGTATCCATGATGAAGATATAGCTTCTTTTGTGTAAAAACAAATGAGTACTTTAGATTGCTTCATCCTTTCATGTAGTACGTCAAGTGTCGCTTGAGAAAATTGATTTCTTTGCAAGCCATTACGATCGCTAATCCAATCAATATAAACAACAATGCCATATGCATTTAATTTCTTTACAAAGGCCAATACTTCCTTGTCATTAGCATAGCTGTGTGATAAAAAAACATCAAATTCCTTGTATTTTTGCAATGTATTATAGTTAAATTCCTCTATCAATGTAGCTGGAGATTTAGACAATAACTTTTTATCAGGGTACAAGTTTTTGTATTTATTTTTCCCTTTTACTTTCTTACGCAAAATAGGATTTTCTCCCATTGACTGAAGAATCATACATGCTTTATTCTGGAGTGCATGACAATACTCTCGGTTATTGATTTTATATAAAAGTGATTTTGTTGTTTCACAGTGATATATAGATAATTCATTAATTATTTCAGCTTTTCGAGTTACATCTTGAGTCAAAAAATATTCTTTTTCAAATTGCTTAGCAAAGCTAGGTTCAATACATTGTCGCAAAATATCCTTATCAATTTTAGGCTGTTTTGTACGTATTGGATTTGCAATAGCCTTGTTTAGTTTTTCTTTCAGTAAAAAATCATCACATGCATTCTCAAAATTCGAGTTTTGTTTATTCAACAAAATATGTTTGGCTGTACGTAAAATAAAAGTATGCGGCGAAGGAAACGAATATCTTTGCTTTTTGCCCAACCGTATTAATTCTTGATCCATTTTATAATATTTATCATATTCGTAGACTACAGTTTCCCACTTATCTGGATAGACTTTTTGAAATACATTTACAAAATATCCATCTTTAAAATCACTCGGCATTAAAGTGGCAATATACTTTAAAGGAAGGTAGTACTGTTTTTGGAATCGTCTAAACCACGCATTAAATTTACGTTTTGCTATTCCCATTAAAGAATCACTTTTATCCGATCCATAATCTGTTTTTTCAAATCCTCACCATTTTCCCATACGATATGAGGATACTGCCGAGTATCAAATGACATTTCATCATCATGCCCTTTTTGTACCGTCCAGATGATAGGGATTTTCACCCCCATCGCAAAACCGGCCTCAAAATAGACGCTGTTTCGATGGTTCGTAAAATCGGCGATGACGATACGGGATGATTTGAGTTTACCGATGATCTCATCGGTGATCGATTTGTCATGTTCGGTGTTGTTTTGATTGACTATAATACAGTCTAAGCCGGACTCTTCAACTGCTTCTTTAACATAAGTAGAAAAGATATCGTTGAGTTCCGTTTCGAAGTTGAACGCCAAGAAGACATTTTTGGATGATTGATTTGGAGCTTCTAACTCTTCAACGTATCGAAGGCCATCAAAAGTAATACTTTGGAAATTAATACTAGCCGTACGATCTATGAACCTTAATATTTCTGCTTTCACAAACCCATCATCAATCGCTTTTTGAAAAAAAAGGAGAAATTCATTTTGATCTTTAAACCAGCATTGAACAATGCATTTATTTGTATCGGACATCCCTGATCTGTCTGCATAAATACACTGCATCATCGCGTCAAATTTTTCTTTGACTTTTTTATCGCGCATGTCCAAAAGTTTTGGGAAATTCCCACTCTCTATAGTCGGTACATGATTAAACAGATGATTCTGTTCCCAAATCCAGCTTGTTACTTTATAAAGTTTGTCTTTCGACTTTTTAAAATCATCCGTAGCCATGGTCAAAGAGCGACTGATAAGATATTTTCCACAGCGGCGGCAATTAATCAGGTCTCCATCCATTGAGGATGGTTCTGTGTAGGCTTCTGTTCCACATAGATAACAAGGGATATTTGCCATTGGCTATTCCTATATTACTGATTCAATTATACGGAGGGATACAAAGAATGTAATCTTGATAAAATTGATAATAGATTCTATACAGGATAATATATTTAATGGCTTAAATTGTTAAATGTAGTTATATATAGAAATGGATATATACGTAATTACTCTGAAGGAGAGAAGCGGCTATGCTTCCTTTAAACTCAATCCCACCTTCCCTTTGACGACGTCCACTTCGACGACGCGGATACAGCTCAACTGCTGATTGACGCTCAGCACCTCCAGCGGATGAGATATCCGTTTCTCCGACATCTGGAAGATGTGGATCAATCCGTCGTTTTTGAGGCCGGAATCGGTGCTGTTACGGACGATGCCCGAGACGATGTTCCCCTCTTTGAGTTCTTTGATATCAGTCAGCGCGGAGCGGAACATGATCGGTGCCAATGTCTCACGTGTCATAAAACCGGATTTCTAGTGCTGTTCTTTCTCGAAATTGCAACGTTTTATCTCTATGTTACCAAATAAACAGGCTGGAGAATTATCCCGAAATGTTGATGCCGATCCGGTTTCTTCCATTATTTTTAGCATGGTAAAGCCCCTGATCCGCACGCTTGAACAGATCTGAAAACGTATCCGTGCTCTCAAAAGTACTGATCCCCAAACTGATGGTAATAGCCCCTGCTTCTTTAAAATCAGCCCGCTCAACCGCACTGCGCAATTTTTCAGCCAAAATTCGGATATTGTCCAAATCCGTATTGGGGCTGAGCACCAAAAATTCTTCCCCGCCCCATCGCGCGAAAATATCGATTTTTCGGATATTCGCCAGCACGATATCAGCCAAACGTTTGAGTACACTATCTCCAATATCATGGCCGTAGGTATCATTCACCGATTTAAAATGGTCGATATCGATCAAAATCATGGAGAGCGGATGTCCGAATCGGCGTGACCGCTCGCTTTCGAGGAGAAAAATCTTTTCAAATTTATGACGGTTGTAAATTCCGGTAAGGTTATCGATGGTAGCGATACGCTCGATTTCCTGATGCAGCATCGTCTCTTGGGTAACATCTTTTCCCGTTGAGATAAATCCGACAATCTGTTGCTGATCATCTTTTAGCGGCGTAATGGTTTTTTTCTCATAATACAAATCGCCGTTTTTCTTTCGGTTGATCAGGGTATTGCGATACACCTCTCCGCTAAGGATCGTTGTCCAGAGTTCCTTGTAAAATTCACGGTCATGCATCCCCGATTTTGAAATGCGCGAATTTTGTCCGATCACTTCCTCTTTCACATACCCGGTATGACGGCAATACGCACCGTTCACATACGAAATGTTCCCGAATTTATCGGTAATGTACACACTATCGTCAATCTGTTCGATCGCTTTGGAAAGTTTGTCCGCCTCGTTCTGAACCTTTTTCTGATCCGTAATATCCCGAGCCGTGGACAGTACCCCGGTAACCTTTCCCTCTTCGTCTTTAAGCGTTTGGCACCACCACGCCAGCAGACGTTTTTCGCCATCCCGGCGCCGCTGCCAGCTCTCAACGTAAACCGCCTGATTATCCCCCTGAAACAGAGGCTGAACAATCGCATAGGTATCTTGTTCCCCTTCAAAATAAAACGACGCCTCTTTGCCGATTACCTCTTCTCCGAAAAACTCGATCCCGATATCATTCGCCCATACATACCGTTTGTCATTATCGACTTGCATGATCATGTCGGGAACGGAGTGTAAGATCCCCTCCGTTCTGCGATGCAGATTTGACAGTTCTTGAATTGCCAACTGTTTTTTTCGGTAGAGGAAGGCTAACGTAAAACTCCCTATCCCTGCTGCTGCAAGCCCCAATAGTGTAAATAGGGAGAAATAGATGAACATCGTATTCGTCTTGGCATAGAGTTGATCCGCAGGGACCAACAGTACGGCTTTCCATACCGACTTCTTGTCGTTTTGGTGAATTATCCCTAACGCATTGACTAACGGATGAACCGTCGTAAACGTCCACAACCCTTGTTCATCGACAAATTGCCCCTCTTCTGATTGTGCAATGCGCTGCCATGCCGATGGATGACGATGCGAGAGAGATAAATCGTCGCGATTAAACATAAACCCCCATTCATCGCTTTTTTTCACCCCTTTGAGCCAATACCCCTCACCATTAACCAGCATAGCCTCCCCGTTAGAGATGGCTGTGACTTCGACGAATTTTTGAATCAGTTCATCGCCCAGATAATTGATGATAAAAATCCCTTTCTTATCCCCCTCTTTGTTCACAATCGGGGTGGCGGCACGAATCATCGGCTTGTAGGGGATCTCTATTTTCTCTTGGTCAATATTCAAATCAAAGAGAGAAAAATAGGTTTCCCCTTCTCGAAATTGCATTGCTTCAGAAACATAGTAGCGATTTTTTTTCTCCTGAAGCTGCTCTGCGGGGACGAGGGCAGGAGCACCGTTATTAAAATTGATCCGAAACCGTTCCATTCCGCTTTCGTCAATCCATCGCAGCTGATCATAGACACGGCGATTTTCCATCAGCAATTTAAAATCATACGTAAGGTGTTTCAGATTTTCAGATGAACCCGTAGCAATATAATCCTCAAAGTCATGATACTGAGAAAGATACTGAACATCGCTCTTGAGTTTATCCAACGCTTGCAGCAGAGCGCTTTTTCCCATCTTGACCACGGTGCGTTCATGCAATGCGGCAATCCGGAATGCTTCTCTTTTTTCATCCTGATAACTGTACACGCCAATCCCGATGATCCCCAATGCCAGAGGAAAAAAAAGAACTGCAAGTTGAAGAAAAAAGTTTCTACGGCGCCATTTGAAAAATTTTTTTACCATTGACATAGCTTTCTACCGATAAAGTCTCGAATATATATTAATACTATATCTAATTTTATGCGCATGATGCTGTATTCTTAGCAATAAATCCAAATTCAGACGAATGGGTTTTACCTAAACGATGTTATAATATTTTTTAAACCGAAATAATTTAAAACGTGCGGGAAAAGGTTGTTTAGAATGTCAGAATGGAAAGCCGGAATTTTTATTTTCCTCATTACCATCATCGTATCAAGCAGCGTAATTTTGCATCTTGATGAGATGCATGTCAACGAGATAAAACATAAAATCAGACACCTTTCCGATGAGAATGTCTTTCGCTTGAATAAAAACATCGATCAAATTATGGCCTTGAGCTATCCCATCGCTTCGACGATTCGTGAAGACGGAAGTACGAAGGATTTTGAATTTATCGCTCAAAAAATCATTACCCACTATCCTCTCATTTCCGAAATTGCCCTGGCCCCCGACGGCATCATCAAGCATGTTGTCCCCCTGAAAGGAAATGAAAAAGCGGTAGGATTCAATCTCTTGAGCGATCCGCAGCAGCAGACTGAAGCGCTCCTGGCACGTGAGAGCGGAAAACTGACACTGGCCGGGCCGCTGCATCTGGTACAGGGCGGTGAAGGGATTGTAGGGCGTTTTCCTCTTTTTAGAGGAGAGGATAAAAAATTCTGGGGGTTTGTCGTTATCGTCATCCGTTTCCCCGAAATTCTTCATGCGACTACCCTAAATAACCTCACGGATAGCGGTTATCAGTATACCCTCTCCCGTCTCCATCCCAACACCAACCGCTTACAGATCATTGCCGCTTCCAGCACTGGAGCGCTGGATCACCCTGTGGAAACGGTCATTAAACTCCCGAATGCCGACTGGACACTGAGCATTTCACCCACTGATGGGTGGCACAATCACTGGCTTTTAGCGCTTGAAGCGGCCCTTGGGATCTTTATCAGCCTTTTGATGGGATACATCGCCAAACAATACGCCGAACTCAAAAACCACCGTCATCTCCTGGAAAAACGGGTTGAGGAACGTACCTGTGAGATTTCGGAAACTAAAAATCAGCTCCATACACTGCTCGACACGATCCCCGATCTGATATGGCTTAAAAACAGTGAAGGGATTTATCTGCTGTGCAATCCGATGTTTGAGCGTTTTTTCGGTGCCACAGAGGAGGAGATCGTCGGAAAAACCGATTACGATTTTGTTGACAAAGAACTGGCCGATTTTTTCCGACAAAAAGACCGTTTGGCCATGGAGAGCAATACACTGAGCATCAATGAAGAGTGGGTTACCTTTGCCGATGATGGCCATCATGCCCTGCTGGAGACCATCAAAACTCCTATGATCGATGAAACAGGTACACTGATGGGTATTTTGGGCATTGCCCGCGATATCACGCAGCGGCACAATCATGAGATGCGCATCGAACAGCTCTCCCATCTCTATGCGGCTCTCAGTCACTGTAACAAAGCCATTGTCCGTTCCGCAACTCCTGAAGAACTTTTTCGTGAAGTGTGCAAAGGGATCGTCTCGGATATCGGGATCACGATGGCGTGGATCGGTCTTATCGATCCTCAAAGCAGGCTGGTCCGTCCCGCCGCCTCGTATGGGGATGCAAAACATTACCTTGAGGGAATCGAAATCTCCACCCTTGCCGATGCCACCTCCGGCAAAGGGCCGACCGGGACGGCTATTCGCGAAAATCGTCCGTATTGGTGTCAGGATTTTCTCAATGATCCCGCTACAACTCTTTGGCACGAACGGGGCAATGCCGTAGGATGGAAAGCCTCGGCCGCATTGCCGATTCATCTCTACGGTGAAGTGATAGGTGCTTTCATGGTCTATGCGGACAAACGTAATGCGTTTGACCCCTCAAGTCAGGAATTGCTGATCGAAATGGCGATGGATATCAGTTATGCAATGGAAAATTTCGATCGTGAAACCAAACGTCAGAGAGCAGAAGAGCATTTGCTCCATACGGAAAAACTCCTCGAAGAGATGAGTGAGATGGCCCATGTCGGCGGATGGGAATTTGATATCCAAAGCGGTGAGGGGGGATGGACTGCCGAAGTGGCCCGTATCCACGATATGGATCCCCATTCTGCTGCAAGCATGGCAATGGGACTGAGCGTCTACGAGGGGCAATGGCTCGAAAAAATAAAAACGGCCCTCGATGACGCCATTCACAAAGCCCTGCCGTATGATCTGGAACTTCAGATGACAACGCACCTAGGGAACCAAAAATGGGTTCGAACCATCGGTGTTCCGATGATTGAAAATGATAAAGTAGTCCGTGTACGCGGTTCGATGCAGGACATCACCGCTCAAAAATCAGCCGAGGAAAAAGTACACTGGCTTGCCCATTTCGATCCCCTTACGGGATTGCCCAACCGTACGCTGCTTAACGACCGCCTCAATTACGCTATCCGTATCGCCTATCGTACCCAAGACTCCGTTGCCTTGCTCTATCTGGATCTGGATCATTTCAAAAATATCAACGACACCCTGGGGCATCATATCGGCGATGAGCTGCTGGTTCAGGTCGCTTTGCGTATCCAATCGGTAATCCGTGAAGCCGATACCCTCTCACGCCAGGGGGGAGATGAATTTATGATCCTCCTTTCCGCGACGGATGCCGACGGTGCGGCGCACGTTGCCGAAAAACTTATTGAAAGCATTTCACAACCCTATGAAATACACCATCACGAACTCTCCGTTACCCCCTCTATCGGAATCGCACTCTACCCGATCGACGGAGTCAATCTCACCGTCCTCTCCCAATCCGCCGATGCGGCAATGTACCGGGCCAAACACGACGGACGAAACTGCTACCGTTTTTTCGCTCCGGAAATCCAGGAGCGTTCTGCTCGGAATCTGGAACTCGAAAATGCCCTTCGGCATGCACTCTCACGCAATCAACTGGAGCTTTACTATCAGCCTCAACTCTCGATAACAACAGAGCGTCTTATCGGTGCGGAAGCACTGCTGCGCTGGAACCATCCGACGCTGGGAATGGTCTCTCCGGCAGAATTCATCCCGATCGCGGAAGAGAGCGGCCAGATCATCGCCATAGGCGAATGGGTTCTCCGCCGCGCTCTCGGACAATTGAAATCATGGATGGATGAGGGAATTGAGCCGTTTATCATGGCCGTCAACCTCTCAGCCATCCAATTTCGACACCCGAAATTAGTCTCACTGGTTTTAGATATCCTCGAAGAGCTGCAACTCCCCTCAGAATACCTCGAACTGGAGCTCACCGAGCGAATCGCATCGGAAAATCCTCTGCAAGCCATTGAAATCATGAATACCCTTCATGATCATGGAATACGGATGTCCATCGATGATTTCGGAACCGGATACTCTTCGCTCAACTACCTCAAAAAATTTCGGGTCTATAAACTGAAAATCGATCAATCGTTTGTCCGTGATATTACCGATAATCCAGAAGATAAAACCATCGTCAATACGATTATCAATATGGCACACAGTCTCAATATGATCACCATCGCCGAGGGGGTAGAGACAGCCGAGCAGCTGGATCTGCTCGCTAAAAGCGGGTGTAATGAAGTGCAGGGGTATTTTTTCAGCAAGCCGCTCCCCGCTCACGAATTTGAACGTTATCACGCTTCATTGCAATCACTCGTTACTACTATGGAATTATCGTAGCAAATAGAGCAATTTAGGGGATATGAATAGGCACTGTATTATAATGATGACTATGAATGATCAAACAAAAATGAGGGTATTGACTGATTTTGTACCTCAAATCATTGTCATTGCGAGAAGTGTAACGACGAAGCAATCCATAGATAGACTGCCGCGCTGCGCTCGCAGTGACAAAAGGCTATATTATGTCAATACCTCATTCAAAGGAAAGAAAAACAGATGAACGATATTGGAGAAGATAATGAGTGTATCACTACTAAAAGAATTTGAAAAAAATCGAGTGCTATAACGATGCTCTCATCCGCCTGCCAAGACACCATCCGAGCTGCCGTATGGCTCTCCACCAAACCTTCCGGTGAGTTTCACCGGATACAAGAGATCAGCGATGCTTTGGAACTGCCGTTTCACTTTATGGCTAAATCGCTTCAGAAACTGGTGCATGCGGGAATATTACTCTCTCAACGGGGGGCATCCGGAGGGGTTTCCCTCGCGAGAGAAGCATCCGATATCACCCTCCTCTCCATCATTGAGGCGGTAGACGGAACAACCTTTTTCGATGCCTGCGTTCTGGGGATCGGAGACTGCGAAGCCGAAAAACCGTGCGCCCTCCACGCCCAATGGGACGTTTGGCGTCAAGAGATGCTCGAAATGTATGCCGCCATGCGCCTGAGTGAAATCACCGAGGATGTACTACAACGCAGAGTCAAACGGATTTAATCCATTTCATCGACTCTTTCTTTCCTTATTTTTATCCATTCCCTTCCATTTCCTACAATTAAGCAGAAAATTGTATATTTTTTAATCATTTAACTGTATCTTATTTCAGACTTTTTACTCTACAATTATTTCAGACAAAATAGTCTTAATAAGGAGTTCCCATGAAAAGCTTAAATGTTTTAGGAAAAGGTGCATTAATGCTATCCCTAGCCGCGTCACTCGCGATGGCGGCACCGGAGAAAAAAGATCTCAAAATCGGATTCATCCCATTGACCGATTGTGCAGCTTTGGTTATCGCAAAAGAAAAAGGATTCTTTGCCAAACACGGTTTGAACGTCGAACTAAGCAAAGAGGCTTCATGGGCTAACGTCCGTGACAAAATGACGGTGGGTGAGCTCGACGCCTCCCACATGCTCGCCGCTATGCCTATCGCAACGACGCTTGGTGTCGGAAGTACAAAAAAAGAGATGCTAGCCCTCATGGCACTCGGTCAAAACGGCGATGCGATCAGCGTATCCAACAAGATGTATGACGCGATGATGGCAGCCGATCCGGTAGCCACCAAAAAAGGCTCAGCTGTAGCACTCAAAAAAGTGATCGCTAGTAAAACGATGGGGGTTCCTGAGTTCGGGATGACGTTCCCTACGGGTACGCATAACTACCATGTACGCTACTGGATGGCAGCCGGTGGGGTTAACCCTGACAGCGATGTCGCTCTCAAAGTCGTTCCACCACCACAAATGGTTGCTAACATGACGGCAGGAAACATCGATGGCTACTGTGTAGGTGAACCATGGAACCAACGCGCCGTTATGGGAAATATCGGTAAAACTGTCGTCACTGGATATCAGCTCTGGCAAGATGGACCTGAAAAAGTATTAGGAGTCCAAAAAGCATTCGCCGATAAAAATCCTGAAACGACCAAAGCGATGATCAAAGCGGTGATCGAAGCGGGTGTGTGGCTCGATGCGTCATGGGATAACCGTAAAGAGGCATCCAAAATTCTCTCTTCCAAATCCTATGTCAACGCACCGACAGACGTTATCGACAACTCGATGACAGGTACCTATATGTTCACCAATGGTGTCACTACCCCGATGCCAAACTTCAACGTTTTTGGTAAAAAACAAGCACTTTATCCCTACTACAGCCACGGTTTGTGGCAAGTGACCCAAATGATCCGTTGGGGACAACTCGATAAAGCGATAGACATGAAAAAGACGGTAGAGGGCGTTTATCGACCTGATTTGTTTGCAAAAGCAGCCAAAGAGGTCAATTACACCCTCCCTGCCACTCCATGGAAAAAAGAGAGCAAATTTATCGATGGTGTGACATTCGATCCGAACAAATCGGTCGATTATATCTACAACGCTCCGATAAAATCGCCAAAAATCACCAAAGAAGCACTTATGAAAGTGAATAATTGGAAAGTTAAGTAAGGCGACTCCCGTTCGTGGTGAGCTTGTCGAACTATGAACTAACCCTTCGACAGGCTCAGGGTGAACGGTTCTAAAAAAATGTTATCCAAGGAGAAACACATGGTTTCAAAATATATCAATGCCGTCCTTTTGCCCCTACTCCTCTTTGGCGTAGTGATCGCAATCTGGTCGGCTATTGCCGCTCAAATACCAGGATTTCCCCCGCCTAGCGAAGTATGGAGTGAACTTCTCGTCGTCCTCTCTGATCCGTTTTACAACAACGGTGCGGGTGATCAGGGGATTGCATTACAGTTGGGCAATTCACTGGCTCGTGTATTCGGAGGATTTGCCCTCGCCATTGCGGTGGGTGTTCCGGTGGGACTGTTGATCGGGATGAGCAAAAATGCTTATACGGCGTTCAATCCCTACATTCAGATTCTCAAGCCCGTTTCACCTCTCGCATGGTTGCCGCTGGCACTGTTTGTGTTCAAAGAGGTGAATACAACGGCAATTTTCGTTATCTTCGTCACCTCGATCTGGCCGATTATCATCAATACGGCTCTGGGGGTACGAAGTGTGAGTGAAGATTATCTCAACGTTGCACGGGTACTTCAACTCAGCGCCTTTGAACGGGTATTTCAGATTATCCTCCCTGTTGCCGTCCCCTTTATCTTTACGGGGATGCGCTTATCACTGGGGATTGCATGGCTCGTTATCGTCGCGGCGGAGATGCTCACCGGCGGTGTAGGGATCGGATTTTGGATTTGGGATGAGTATAACAATCTCAACTACTCCCATATTATTATCGGGATACTCCTCATCGGTATTATCGGGTATATCCTCGATGCGCTGATGGGGCTAATCGCCGATTTCTTTGATTACCGAAAGCGAGGTAGAGTATGAGCGCAAAACCATTTTTAAAAATCGAACATGTCGATAAGATTTTCCCCCTCGGTGGCGGGAAAGAGTATGTCGCTCTTCGGGATGTCCAGCTCGATATCCGTGAAAATGAGATCGTTTCCATCATCGGCCATTCGGGATGCGGTAAATCGACGATTCTAAACCTCATTGCGGGACTCGATACGATCAGCAACGGAACGATTTTGCTCGAAGACAAACACATTACCGCTCCCGGACCGGAGCGGGCGGTAGTGTTTCAAAACCACTCTTTGCTTCCGTGGCTTAGTGTCTATCAAAACATCGAAATGGCGGTACGTAAAGTACTGGGCGAAGATCTGAGCAACAGTGAAATCCGCGATCATGTGATGAAATACATCCAAATGGTGAATCTCGATCATGCCAAAGATAAATACCCCGGTGAGATCAGCGGAGGGATGAAACAGCGTGTCGGTATCGCCCGTGCCCTCTCGATCCAACCTAAAGTGTTGTTGATGGATGAGCCCTTCGGGGCGCTCGATTCGCTTACCCGCGCCAATCTGCAAGATCATTTGATGCGGATACAGATGCAAACGGGGAACACCGTCATCATTATCACCCATGATGTGGATGAAGCGGTTCTGCTCAGTGACCGGGTCATCATGATGACCAACGGCCCGGAAGCGACAATCGGGGAAATTTTAGAAGTGAACCTACCCCGTCCGCGTAATCGTTTGGAACTCCAACATAATGAAGAGTACCTAAGATGTCGTGGCGCGATCATCGAGTTTTTATACTCCAAATTTGCCAAAGACGACGAATAAATATTTAAACCAAGGAACACCTATATGAAAAAAATCACCTTATCCGCCGTAGCGGTTTTAACATTGTTGCCAAATGTTCTCAGTGCAGAAGGCTTTACCCTCTTTAGTGATGCAAAATTCAGCGGAGAGTTGCGTCCCCGTTATGAGAATGTATCGGTAGAAGATTCCACGAAAAAAGATGCGGATGCGTTTACGGTGCGTGCAACACTTGGAGTGGAAGCTAAACTGCTCGGTATCGATGGTCTCTCAATAAAAGTTGACGGTACAACGGTTCAAAGCATCGGCAGTGAAAATTATAACAGTTCTACGAACGGCCAGAGCGCCTATGAGATTGTCAAAGATCCGGAAACAACCCGTTTTTCGCAAAGCTTTCTCCACTACAAACTGGGAAAAACAACCGCTAAAGCAGGTCGTCAGATCATTAATCTCGACAATGAACGTTTTATCGGTTCGGTAGACTGGAGACAGATGATGCAGAGCTTTGATGCAGCAGTTATCAGTGATAGCACCATCAGCAATCTAACCCTAACCGGTGCGTATGTCTGGGGAATCAAAGGGATTACCGATCTTCCTGCAAGCGAAACCGATTCAATTGTCTTAAACGGTTCGTATAAAGTAAATGATATGCTCAAAGTGAGTGCGTATGACTATATCCTCTCTTCACTCCATGATACGATGGGATTGGCATTAACAGGGAGTGTTCCTCTATCCATGGCAAAAATAGATTATCGTGCCGAATATGCCACTCAGAGTGATGCATCACGTGATACCGACGGTGGAATCGTAAATGCCCAAGCCGATGCGACGTATTACAATCTCGATGCATTAGCCAATATCAACGGAGTTCTCGTAGGTGGCGGATATGAGTTTTTGAGCGGGAAAGGCGATAGTAGCGAAACAGCATTTCAAACACCGTTGGCAACGTTACATAAATTTAACGGGTGGGCTGATAAATTCCTCACGACTCCGACGGGCGGTTTGTGCGATACGAGTGCGACTGTAGGATATACCGCTCCGGGTCTGGGTAAAGCGATGATCGTTTATCACGATTTTGAAACGGATGTAGCAATGGCCGGTAAAAGTGACTTAGGTTCAGAATGGGACGCTCTGTATACCAATGCTATTCCGGGGATCAAAGGTCTTAGCGGTTTGGCAAAAGCCGCTTATTTCAAAGGGGGTGATGTGATCGGATTCGATAAAGACGTTACCAAACTCTGGTTGCAGCTCGGGTATAAATTTTAATCCTTAAAAAAATCACGGCATAGTTGAATGATCTTCTCTTGCCGTGGTTTCCCCACCGGTTCACTCTGACGAATCGCATGAACTTCATCAATCAGATCATGAATCCCCACGGGGATCATCGACGTTAAGAACTTCCGTAATGCCGAACTCACTGCCGGAGCTCGTCCCGCCGTGTTGATCCCTACACACAAATCCCCCTCAACGATCAATGCCGGAAAGATAAACGAACATAGGGCAGGAGAATCGACACAATTGACCGGTGTTTTGGTCATCATACACGTATGATAGATTTTTTCTTGTTCACCCAAATCATCCAATGCGCCTATCACTAAAAAACGCCCCTCACAATCACTCAGTTCATATTCGCGCTCTATCAGAGTAATCGGATACCCCTTTGCAAGAGCACGAATCTCAGGATGAATTTCCGGTGCAATGACACTCAGCGCGGGTGAGAACTTTACCAACTGCTCAATTTTGCGTAATGCCACCTCTCCGGCTCCAATGACTACACAATCTTGATCTTTTAAATCGACGAACATCGGAAAAAGTGCCATTGTCAATCCTTTGCAATAAACTGATTAAAAATTAACCAAAAATTTGTTTTTCTTATCGCTATTTTACACTATTATTTTTAAAGACAAAAAAGTCCTAATAAGGAATATATCATGAACGGAAAATTATATTTGATCGGATGCGGACCCGGCGATGCCGATCTGCTCACCCTGAAAGCTCTTAAAACCATCGAAAAACTGGATATCGCTCTCATCGACCATCTCCTCACCCAAGAGATCATCGATTTGATTCCACCACGCACCAAAGTAGTATTCGTCGGAAAAGAGAAAGGAAAGCACAGTTTCCCTCAAGAAACAATCAATGCGATGATCACCGAGTATGCACACCAAGGATACACCGTCGGACGACTCAAATGCGGTGATCCCTACATCTTCGGTCGCGGAACCGAAGAAGCGATTTATGCCTCGCAAAACGGCATTGAGACCGAAGTAATTCCGGGAATCTCATCGGCACTCTCAGGACCACTCTCCGCCGGAATCGCCCCGACCGCGCGCGGTGTCAGTACCGGTGTCTCGGTGGTTTCCGCCCATCTCTCAGGGGATCGGGTGAATCTCTCATGGATTCCAATGTTAGAGGTTGAAGATCATACTACAGTAGTTCTCATGGGTCTCAGCCGTACCCGCCAAATCGTTAAAGAGGCATTGGATCAGGGGGTGGATGGCGCATTACCTGTTGCGATTATTTCCAATGCCACCACAGCCATCCAAAGCTCTATTATCACAACCCTCGGTGAACTCGTTACCGCCGCCAAAGGAGTCCCAAAACCGGCCATCCTCGTTTTCGGAAATGTTGTCAATTTAGCACAAGTTCTCCCCGCATATCGTTATGAAGCCAAGGAGCGTTGTTATGACATCGTTACAGCAAGCTAACGCCGATCGAAGTGTTAAACGACACAAAACCGAATCGATCAAAGATGCTTTTAACGTCACCGAAGCATGGGAACGGCTGATCGGCTATTCCAAAAGCGGCTATGCCTCGATCAGTGATGATGACAAAGATTTCGTCCTCAAAAGCTTCGGTGTATTTGACCGCCCTGCTACCCCGGAGCGGTTTATGATCCGCGTACGGATCGCCGGAGGAGCTTTGAGTGTCGAGCAAGCCATGGTGGTTGCGTATGTCGCAACGACCTTTGGACAAGACTACATCGATATCACTACCCGCCAGCAGATCGAACTGCGCTATTTGCGTATCGAAGATATCCCTGAAGCGTTCAAGCTCTTAGAAGGGATCGGACTCACAAGCTACCAGACCGGAGTCGATAATTTCCGCAATATTCTCATCGATCCGCTCGATGGATTGGCAATGGATAACATCATCTCCTGCCGCTCGATTATGGAGGGGATGCAGTCGATCTTTTTAAAAAATCCCGACTGGATTACCACCCTGCCTAGAAAATTCAACATCGGAATCAACGGTTCACTCAGTAATCGTTGTAATATTTTCGGGCAGGATTTTGCCCTCTCCCTCGCGCAAAAAGAGGGAGAATACGGATTTAACCTCTATCTGGGAGGTCGTGTCGGAAGCTTGGCGCACGATGCCGATATGTTCGTTTCCCCTCATGAGGCCGTAAAAGTTTTCGAAGCCGTTGCAACGCTCTTTAAAACCTACGGTTTTCGCGATAACCGCAATAAAAACCGTTTGAAATTTCTGATCGAAGCGGTGGGAATGGAGTCGTTTAGAGCCGCGATTGAAGAGCAGTTAGGTCATCCAATGCCCAAAGCAGGGACAAACCTCACACAACTGGAAGGGGGAGATCATTACGGAAAAATTGCGCTCAACGACGGCACGGTTGCCCTCTACGCCGCTGTTCCTTCCGGCGTCTTTAGCGGTACCGATCTGCTGTATGCGGCAAAAATCGCCCAGGCACAAGAGGGAGCCATCCGCCTCACGATCGAGCAAAACCTTATCATCACCGGAATCAGCGATGAAACGAGTGCACTTGCATCGCCTCTCTTTGCTGCGTATCCGAACCGTCCCTCACCCTATATGGCGAACCTCATCGCCTGTGCGGGGAGCGAACACTGTCCTTTCGGGGTCATACCCGGTAAACCCGATGCGATTGATATGGGTGAATATTTGAGTCGTGAAGTCCCTTTAGAGGATGCAAAAGTACGTCTCTATTGGTCGGCATGTATCAAAGGGTGCGGAGTACACGGTGCCGGAGATTTGGGATTTGTCGGATGTAAAGTGCCGCGCAACGGCAAAACGGTACTCGGAGTCGATATTTTCATCGGAGGCACTCTCAGCGGCGAAGGGGGTGAGGGGCATCTTCTCCTCAAAGGGGTCGTCCTCGAAGAGGCTCGCGAATTTGTCGCCGAGTTGATGCGCCAGTACCGCGATTTACGCCATTCCAAAGAGAGTCTAGAGCAATTTATCCGCCGTTTGCAAATCCGCTACACCAACTATGCGATCGGTTTTCTGATTCACTGGAACCGCCATGTGTTACTCAAATCACTGGACGTGCCGATTCAGTTTAATCTCAAATCGCACGGCGGAAGCCATAAAGAGAGCGATGAGATCTATACCTACGGGATATCTTTGGTGCAATCGATGAGCGGAACCAAAGCCTACGATGTCGAAGATCCGTTTCTCGAAGGGAAAAAACCGTTCTCTTTTGATCTCAAGACGTTGGATTCACGGTATCTGCCGTATAAACCGATCATCGAAAAAATGGTCCATCCCAACCCGATCAACCGGTATCAAGTATTTACCGAAATCGTAAGCGACCTTAATACGTTGGAATCGAGCCTGTAATGGAACCGACACCACTGGAAAGTTTTATCGGATATAAAGCCGCTACCGGGATGCAGTGCGGCAACTACAGCATTGATATTCCGCCGCTTGGTGAGGGAGAGCAGTACCGATTCCATTTCGATGCTACCAAATGCGTCGGATGCCGCTGCTGCGAAGTGGCGTGCAACGAGCAAAACAACAACCCTAGCGATATCAAATGGCGTCGCGTGGGCGAGATGGAGGGGGGAAGCTTTCCCGATACCCTTCTGCTCTTTAACTCCATGAGTTGTAACCACTGTATCGATCCCGCCTGTCTCATCGGCTGTCCTACCAACAGCTACATCAAATTCGATAACGGTATCGTTTTTCACGACGATCCTAGCTGTATCGGATGCCAATACTGCACCTGGAACTGCCCTTACGGTGTCCCGACCTACCACGAAGAGCGCCACATCGTCACCAAATGCCATATGTGCCATGAACGTCTCGCTATCGGTCAAAGCCCGGCATGCGTCCAAGCCTGCCCGTCAGGTGCCATCGAAATCGAAACGGTTAATATCCATGAGTGGAGAGAGAGTGCTATCGATAGACAGGGGAATATGCCCCATCTGGCCGATGCACGTCTTACCAACTCCACGACCCGTTTTACCCTGCCAAAGGATCTCCCCGAAACGATGACCAAAGCCGATGAACATCATCTTAAACCGGCACACGGCGAACTGCCATTAGTATTTATGACGGTTCTCACCCAAATGTCGCTGGGCTCATTCGGTGCATTGTTCGTCGGAGATATCCTCTCCCTGTTCGGATTTTTTGAACCCAACTGGATACTGGCCGCTCTCGTGATGCTCCCCGCCGCACTGGGACTCCCCCTATCGGCTCTGCATCTTGGGCGTCCGTTTAAGGCGATGAGTGCGATGAAAAATCTCCATACCAGTTGGCTCAGCCGTGAAGCGGCGGCTTTGGGTGCCTTTACAGGACTGATGAGCCTTAACGTCGCACTCTATTATTTCGAAATTGCGACGGCGATACGCCTCGTTTTTGAAGCAATGACACTGATTGTCGGACTTTATGGTATCCATGCCCAAGCGATGATTTATCGAATCGCCGCCCGCCCTTCATGGGATAGAGTGAGCACCAACCGAAAGTTTTTGACAACCGCCTACAGCGGACTCTTTTTAGTTGCCCTCGCCCTCCTCGTTCTGGGTCACAACGATTCGGCAACACCGTTACTCAGTGCGGCAATGTTACTGGCACTCATGCACGGATTTTTTACGTTTAACGCCTACAATGAACTCAAACGTTCATCGATACCGCAGTTGCAAAAAACGCTCCGGTTGTATCGCGAACGTTTCGGAGCCCTCCATACGCTCCGATGGGGTATGTTTGCCGTGGGTGCCTTTGCGCTGCCGTTGCTTGGTACGCTATTTATCGCATCAGGATTGAATCTCGCGTCCATACTTACTTTGGGTATCGCTCTTCTCCTTTTGGTGCTCAGCGAGCTAATGGATCGATTTTTATTTTATACGACGGTTGTCCCCCTCTCTATGGCAGGGGGATTTTTTGTCGGCACACAGAGACATTAGTATGGATTGCTTCGTTTCACTCGCAATGACATTTTCCGTCACTGCGAACGAAGTGCGGCAGTCCACAATTATCTAAAGGATTTTGAAATGTTTTCAACTATTAAAAACTTCCTCGGTCTGGATATCAAAACCGCCAAATATGCTCTCAGTGATGATCCCGTATTCGGACGACTCAGCGATGCGAAAAAACCGGACAAATGGGTCTTCTCCACCTGCGGCTATTGCGGCGTGGGATGCGGTCTCTACATCGGGGTAAAAGAGGGAAAAGCCGTTTATACCAAAGGCAACGCGGCGCACAGCGTCAACATGGGAACCCTCTGTCCCAAGGGTCTAAGCGAACACGAGATGCTTACCTCCCCCAACCGCCTCCTCTCCCCGCTCATTCGCAAAGGAGATAAACTCGAGAGGGCATCGTGGGACGAAGCGTTTTGCAGAGTCTCCGATACGTTTAAATCAATTACACAACAATACGGTTCGCGTGCCATCGGTGTCCTCTCGACCGGACAGCTTTTGACCGAAGAGTTCTATACCCTCGGCAAACTGGTTCAGCTGGGACTTCGCACCAATAATTACGATGGCAATACGACGCTCTGTATGGCTTCGGCGGTGGCGGGGTACAAACAGTCTCTCGGCTCTGACGGTCCTACCGGATCGTACGAAGATTTCGAGTGTGCCGACGTGATCGTCCTCGTGGGGGCGAACATCGCCGACAACCATCCGATCCTCAAACTCCATATTGCCAAAAATCCGAAAAAGCCGAAAATCATCGTGATCGATCCGCGTGCCTCGAAAACGGCGCAGATGGCCGATATCTTTGTCCCCCTCAAACCCCGAACCGATCTGGCCCTCTTCAACGGACTTGCCTACATCGTACTCGAACAAGGGTGGGAAAACACCGAATACCTAAAGGCCAACGTCACGGGTCTGGGCGATTTACGCAAACATCTCCAAAACTATCCGCCGCAGGAAGTTGCTAACATCACAGGTGTTGACGTCAAAACCCTCTACGAACTCGCACGTCTCATCGCCGGATCACCCTCTGCTCTCACCGCATGGACGATGGGGGTCAATCAATCGTACATGGGCACCGATACCGTCAGTGCCATTATCAACCTCCACCTCCTCACAGGACAGATCGGACGTCCCGGAGCGGCACCGTTTTCGATTACGGGACAATGCAACGCGATGGGAACGCGTGAGAGCGGATTTACCTCTTCCCTTCCGGGATACCGCAACTACGGGGACGTAAAAGCGGCCGAGGAGTACGCCCGCATCGTCAACGTTCCCCGTGAGCTCATCCCGACGTCACGCGGCTACAAATACGGCGAAATCATCGAAGCGATCGAGCGCGGCGAGATCAAAGCGCTGTGGGTCGTCGCGACCAACCCTCTGGTGAGTTTCGTCGATCAGACACGCCTCCGTGCCGCCCTCGCAAAACTGGAAATATTGGTGGTGCAGGATGCGTTTATGTCCGATACCGCAGAGCTTGCCGATGTCGTCTTTTCCGCCGCAACATGGGGAGAAAAAGAGGGAACCTACACCAACTCAGAGCGCCGATGCAACCGAGCGAACAAGGCTATCAACCCTCCGGGCGAAGCAAAAAGCGATTTCGATATTTTCCTCGAATTCAGCGGTTATTTCGAAGGGGTCAAAGAGCTGATCTATCCTGCATGGAGTACCCCTGCGGATGCATTCGAGGAGTGGAAGCGGGTCACGCAGGGACAGCTGTGCGATTATTCGGGAATGAGCTATGAGATGATGGAGCAACACGGCGGAATTCAGTGGCCGTGTAACGAACAGTTTCCCCTCGGATCAGCGCGTCTTTACACCCCTGAAATCGGCTTTCGCACCGTTGAAGGCAAAGCCAAACTTCTGCCGTTAGAGTGGATACCGCTCCAAGAGCCTGCGATAGAGCAGTTCCCTATTATTCTCAACACAGGGCGAACCGTCGAGCAGTGGCACACCCGTACCAAAACGCGCGAAATCGGCATTCTCAACGATCTCGCCCCCGAAGCGTGGGTGGACATCAACCCTGCCGATGCGCTCGCATTGGAAGTGAAAAGCGGTGATCGTCTCTCCATCAGTTCACCGCGCGGTCGGGTCAATAATATCGTCGTACGGGTAACACAAACAGTGCGGGAGGGGAACGTCTTTGTCCCGTTTCATTTCAACACCCAGCTCATCAACACCCTCACCCCAAGTCTGTTTTGCCCCAAATCGGGAGAACCGAATTTTAAACAAACCGCCGTTCAGCTCCACTCGCAAAAAGTCCCCGAGGGGATCAAAATGAAATCACCCCAAATCAGCGGTGAAATCACCTTGCAAAAAACCGATATGAATCTAAAAACAGAGGAAAGAGCGGCAGAAAAAGCGATTATTTAAACGTGATCTTTGCATAGCGGTCGATAATCCATTCGGCTACAGCTTGTTTTTCCTCTTCGTTCAGCTTCCCTTTTTGGGAGGGCATGATGCCGAATTTTTCGATTGCCATCGGGTGACACATGCTGTATTGGATGCTCGGGTTATCGATGTAATCTTTGATGAACGCGATGGTAACGCGACGTTTGACATCGTCGTCATCATCGGCGATTATGATATTCTCTTTGAGCCGATTGGAAACTTCGATCATCGGAGGGGCTTTGAGGGTGTGAAGCATTCGAACCACCTCTTTTTTCTCCATCATTTCGACATGGCACTGCATGCAGTGTTTTTGGTAGACGCTATATCCCTCAGCTCCGTACAGCCCGCATGCACCGACCAATAACATTAAAATTTTATTCATTTATTGACTCCGTTGTTTTCAAACCGGTATTGTACCAAACGAAAATCTTCGCGAAAATCGATGAGAATATTTTTAACCCTCTCTTGCCATGCCGATCGAAACCATTCGCGCACCTGGGCATCGGCTTCGCCGGACAGGACCATTTTAAGCCATGCAGCCATTCTAGCATCGCTGGGGATTATGCCAGGGTCATACGTTAAAACAATACGTTCGCCCGTATCCAGACGTTCCAACGCCATATCTTCGGTCATATCGGGGTCAAACATGAGGAGATTGCGTCGATCAAATCGTCCCCCTAACCCGTGAAATCCGCTCTTTTCGGTTGCTCCAGTAATCATAGAAACGACATTGGCGATTACCCCGACAACCCCATCCCCAAGATTCCCTTTGATCGTAACACGGATCTCGCCCCGGAGAGGAACGGCATCACCGTAGAGAAGACCCAACCCTTTGCATACCATCAGATACGCTCCGGCTACCGTAGGACAAGAGTGCCCTGCCAATTTGACCACATCGCTGTAGGTATAGTAAAATATCCCGTCCGACGCGGCACCGAGTACTTCGGCTAAAGGATCATAGAGTTTGATCGCAGGAACGTTATTAAAAAAAATAGGTGAAGACATGCGTGTAAAGCTCCTTATATTGCCGTCTACTAAGATGGCGAGATTATAAAGTCCGTTTGGCGAATATGAATTGATATAAATCAAGATTAAAGGCTTTTTTCACCCGCCCGTTCGATAAAATGCACGCGATGATACCTCAGGGTTCTCGATACCCCACAGATTTTTTTCGGGTTTGTTATCGACTACCTCCGTCAAAATTTTGAAGGCTTCTGTCGTATCCCCGCACCGAATCGCTTCTTTGATACTTTTAGCTCCCTCGAAATACAAACATCCGATCAAATCCCCCTCTGCACTGAGACGGAGCCGATCACACGTAGAACAAAAATCATGACGGTGTGGCTCAATCGTTCCAAAACGGTAGCCGTCAACCGTTTCATACAGATTTGCCGGACCGCCAAGCTCTTTTTCGATCGGAATAAACGGATAGCTTTGGGCTAAAGTGGTGATGATTTCATCACTGCGAACGCCTTGGAGAGCATTGCTGGCGTGGGAATTTTCCATGTATTCGATGTAGCGGATCTGGACACCGATCTTTTTAGCATAATCAAAGAGGGGCACGATTTCATGATCGTTGATGCCGCGTAAAATAACGCTGTTGATTTTAACCGATAATCCGGCGTCAATAGCCGCTTTTATTCCTCGCAATACCTGATCGAGGACATCTTTCTGGGCGATATAACGGAGCGTTTCGTGTTCCAGCGAATCGAGTGAAATATTCACCCGTTTTAATCCCGCACGCTTGAGCTGATCGGCGATGGCCGGCAGAAGATAACCGTTGCTGGTGAGACCGATATCCACTTCGGGAGCATACGTGTGGATCATCGCGACCAATTCGTCGAGGTTTTCGCGCGTCGTCGGTTCTCCGCCGGTAAGTCGAATTTTTTTAATCCCATTGTCGATACCGATCTTGATAAAAGCAAACAACTCTTCGTAGCTCAGAAGATTTTCTTTGGGAACCCAGCTAAAAGGTTTTTCAGCCATGCAGTAACGGCATCTAAAATTGCACCGCTCCGTTACCGAAACACGTAAATAGGTCACTTTTCTACCGAATGAATCGTGTAACATCCTCATTTCCTTGTTTACAACTTTATCTCCTCATAGTACCGTATAGCCATCTCTTAGGTGTTGATCTAGATCAATCGCTTACACGAAAGAGGTGTGCTATGATATAAAATCAAGAACTAAAAAAGGGGATTGGATATGCTACTTATCGAACGTCTCCATTTTTTCAGCCAGAGTGATCCCGACTCTTTGAGAGCGTTAAATGATACCGCGAAACACAAATCATTCGGTGCCTCTGAAATTTTGCTGTATGAAGAAGATGATTTGCATCGTGTCTATTTTTTACTGAGCGGCGAAGCTAAGTTTTACAAAGTGGACCGATTTGACAGTGAAATTTTTTTATATACACTCAACGAACAAACACTGCTCACCAATATCGGTTCGCTCTCCTGTGATATCATCAACTGTTTTAGCAATATCGAATTTTTGGTTCCCAGTGAAGTCATCTCTTTTGATATGAAACTGTTTAAAGAGGTAGTTCAAAAAGAGAGAACTTTGCTCATCAATTTAGTCAATTTGCTTGCAAATCAAAAGCAAATGATTGATTGTATGGTCAATATGGGGATGGTGTATGACGTGACGGCCAAAGTCGCTAAAATGCTGTATGATAATTTAGAACTCTACAACCGTCTCAAAAAACAAGAAATATCCTACCGATTGAACATTCAGCCCGCTACGCTTTCTCGTGTTTTGGCAAAATTTATCCGTTTAGGTTTAATTGTCGAAGAGGATCATAAGACGGTTGTGTTAAAAAAAGAGGAACTAACCCGATATTTCAAGGAGCCATTATGATGCAGTCCATATCCACTAAAATCAGATGGGTAGTCGCTATCTTGTCAATCAATCTTGTTACGATCATCTTGGTTGATATTTGGCTGAATTCAAGCCAAAAATTGGATGCAAAAGTGATCAATACCGCCGGAAAACAGCGTATGCTCTCCCAGCGTACGGTGTTGGAACTGCATCGCTTGCTGGTAGATGAAGAGGGGGCCTATGAACGGCTCCAAAGCGCACGTAAAGAGTTTGATAAGAATTTCAAACAACTCAATACCGCCACATCAGGATATCGCGTATTCTCCAATGAGCAAATCGATAGAACAATGATGGAGGTACACGCCCATTGGAATCGTATGGGGGGATTGATCGACCGTTATTTACAAGGGGATCATAATCTTTATGATCTCAAAACCATTTATGACAATGGAGATAAAACCTTAGAACTCATGGATAAAGCGGTCAATCAGTACGAAGCCTCTATGATGGAAAAGCGGGTCCTAGCACATCGGATTCAGATGCTTTTAGCCCTGATCTCTTTTGGAATCATCCTTTATATGGCACGTATCACATTGCAGATTCAGCGTAATTTTGAAACGTTTTTAGATCATTCCCAAGCCATCAGCGGTGCTGAAAACATCAGTCATCACGGGAATGAACTTGACATCGCATGTTCGCATATCGAATATTTTTTACGAAACGTCGAAGAAGCGCTCCAAAGCGCCACCGACGCAGTCGAAAAAAGCGAAGCCGCCACCTCAAACCTGTATGCCTCGACACCTGAAGCGGGAGCTCTGCTGGAACAAAGCGAGGATGTAATGATCCAAGTGAGCGAAGAGCTGCACCAAACTTCCATGCGCCTTAAAAAACTTAAAAGCAACCTCGAAAAAGCCAACTCCATTCGAAATGCCTAACCGGCATTTCCCTCTCTTTTCTTGATCTAAGTCAATACTTTCCTTTTTTAATTTCTTTATAATGTTTGAAGTGTATGAGTTATATCATAGTACCATGTTAACAGTAGGAATCCATTGGTAACAGTGGATAACAGTAATTCCATTAAGGAGGCTTTTATGTCATTGGATAGAAGAGAATTTTTAAAAAGCGCTGCCGCTGCATCCGCAGCAACGGCAATAGGAATGGCAGTTCCTGCCAAGGTAGAAGCAGCAGCGCTCCAGGGGCAAGCGGGATGGCGTTGGGATAAAGCGGCATGCCGTTTTTGCGGAACGGGATGCGGAATTATGATGGCGACCAAAGATGATCGTATCGTCGCGGTCAAAGGGGACCCGTTGGCTCCGGTCAATCGCGGTCTTAACTGTATCAAAGGGTATTTTAACGCCAAAATCATGTACGGTGCGGATCGTCTCACTCAGCCGTTGTTGCGCATGAATGACAAAGGGCAATTCGATAAACAGGGTAAATTTAAACCGGTAAGCTGGAAACGAGCGTTTGATGAGATGGAAATACACATCAAATCAGCCCTTAAAGAGAAAGGGCCAACCGGAATCGCAATGTTCAGCTCCGGTCAGCAAACGGCGATGGAAGGGCACGCAGCCCTCAAATTGATGAAAGCGGGTTTCCGTACCAACAACATCGACCCCAATGCCCGTCTTTGTATGGCATCAGCCGTTACGGGATTCATGAACGTTTTTGGAGCGGATGAGCCATCAGGCTGTTACGAGGATATCGAACTCGCCGAAACAATCGTCGCATTCGGGTCCAATATGGCGGAGATGCACCCTATTCTTTGGTCACGTGTCAGTGATCGTAAACTCAGCAATCCCGATAAAGTACAGGTAGTGGTTCTTTCAACCTACAAACACCGTACGATGGACCTTGCCGATGTCGAAATCATCTTTAAACCGAATACCGATTTGGCCATTTGGAACTATATCGCCCGTGAAATTGTCTACAATCATCCCGAAGCGATGGACAAAGAGTTTTTGGATAAAAATATTGTCTTTGCAACGGGTCCAGTAGACATCGGATACGGCCTTCGTGAAGATATCAATCATCCGAAATACGGCAAAAAAGAGCTCGATACGGCAGCGAAACAAAAATCCAAAGTTCTCACCGCCGATGAGGGGGTCAGTTTAGGGTATTTGGGTTACAAAGAGGGCGATACGCTGGAGATGAAAAACAGCGGTGATGCGAACAAACACTGGAAAATCACCTTTGAAGAGTTCAAAAAAGGGCTTGCACCGTACACCCTCGATTACGTAGCCAAAGTGTCAAAAGGCGATCCGGATGAGAGTATCGCCGATTACAAAGCCAAACTTCAAAAAATGGCCGATCTCTATATCGAGAAAAAACGTAAATGTTTGACGTTCTGGACTATGGGATTCAACCAGCATACGCGCGGAACATGGGTCAATGAACAAGCGTATATGGTTCACTTCCTCCTCGGAAAACAAGCCAAACCGGGGAACGGCGCATTCTCGCTCACCGGTCAGCCATCTGCATGCGGAACGGCGCGTGAAGTGGGAACCTTCAGCCACCGTTTACCGGCGGATATGGTCGTTATGAACCCTGCGCACCGTAAAATGGCCGAGGGGATCTGGACGATTCCGGAGGGGACGATCAATCCTAAAGCGGGATCGCACTTTACTCAAATTCACCGTGATCTCGAAGACGGTAAAGTAAAATTTGCCTGGGTCAGCGTCTGTAATCCGTATCAGGATACTGGAAATGCGGAGCACTGGATTAAAGCGGCACGTACGATGGATAACTTCATCGTGACCTCGGACGGTTATCCGGGAATCTCGGCAAAAGTATCCGATTTGATTTTACCGAGTGCCATGATGTATGAAAAATGGGGAGCGTACGGCAATGCGGAACGCCGCACGCAACATTGGAGACAGCAAGTCACTCCGATGGGGGATGCGATGTCCGATACGTGGCAGTTTGTTGAACTCTCCAAACGCTTTACGATCAAAGAGGTGTGGGGAGCGCAAAAAATTCCCGGCCTTGAGGGCGGATTGCCCGATGTGATGGATAAAGCCAAAACGATGGGGTACAAAGAGAATACAACACTCTATGAAGTTTTGTTTGCCAACAATCGTGCAAAAGCATATAAATGGCCTGATCCGGTAGGCAAAGGGTACCAAAACAGTGAAGTTGCCGGCGACAAACGTAATGTTATCGGAAGTGACGGCAAGCCGTTTAAAGGGTACGGCTTCTTCATCCAAAAATATCTTTGGGAAGAGTATCGCAAGTTCGGTGACGGACATGGGCACGATTATGCTGATTTCGATACCTATCACCGTGTTCGTGGTCTGAAATGGCCGGTTGTTGACGGTAAAGAGACCTTCTGGCGTTACAACGCGAAATACGATCCGTATGCGAAAAAAGCCGCTAACGGAGCGTTTGCGTTCTACGGTCATGCGTTCAAAGATATTCCAACCGGAAATCTGCAAGGGGTTACGAACAGTGCGAAAGTACATTTGGAGAATAAAGCCAAAATTTTCTTCCGTCCGTATATGGAGCCTACCGAAGTACCGGATAAAAACTATGACATCTGGCTATGTACCGGTCGTGTGTTAGAACACTGGCACAGCGGAACGATGACGATGCGTGTCCCTGAGCTGTATCGCGCCGTTCCTGAGGCATTGTGTTATATGCACCCCTCCGATGCCGAAAAGCGCGGTGTCAAACGGGGTGAAATGGTGTGGGTAGAATCACGCCGCGGCAAAGTCAAAGCGCACGTCGAAACACGCGGCCGCAACCGACCGCCTCGCGGACTCGTATTTGTACCGTGGTTTGATGAAAAAGTATTTATCAATAAAGTATGTTTGGATCATACCTGCCCGATTTCCAAACAGATCGACCATAAAAAATGTGCGGTCAAAATTTATAAAGCGTAACGACCATGAAAACTGAAACTCCTAATGAGCGTCGCCGTTTTCTCCTCTCTATCGCTAGAGGAATTGGGCTTAGTGCGATGGGGGCTTTGGTCTGGAGCGCTTACGTAGGGGAAGTGAAAGCGGCACCTCTCGTTTTGCGTCCTCCTGGGGCATTGGATGAAGCGGAATTTATCAAAAACTGTATCAAATGCGGTTTGTGCGTGGAAGCGTGTCCTTACGATACGCTCATCCTGGCACGTCCGGGAGACAATCTTCCGATTGGTACCCCTTATTTTACGCCACGAAGTGTCCCGTGTTATATGTGTACCGATATTCCCTGTGTTCCTGTATGTCCGAGCGGTGCGCTCAATGAGCTCTCCGTTAGCAGCTATGTCAAAAACAAAGCCGTTCTGGACATCAACAAGTCACGTATGGGATTGGCGGTAGTCGATGAAAGCTCGTGTATTGCCGTCTGGGGCATTCAGTGCGATGCGTGCTATCGGGCCTGTCCGCTTTTAGGTGAAGCGATTACCATCGAACACTCTAAAAACGACCGGACCGGCAAGCATGCGTTTTTAAAGCCCGTCGTTCATGCGGATCAGTGTACGGGATGCGGGCTGTGCGAACATGCCTGTGTCACCGAGATTGCCGCGATCCATATTCTCCCCAGAGCGTTGGCAATGGGGAAAGTGGGAGACCATTACATCAAAGGGTGGGACAAAGGCGATGAAAAACGGCTGGAGGGTGCCTCCATCGAGGTGACCAAAACCAAAATCAGTGAAAAAAGCGCGCTCGATTCACTGAATGATGAAGGGGGATTGTGATGAAAAACTATCGCTATTTACTCCTCCGTCGTTTAACGCAGATCACCCTCTTGGTTCTTTATGTAGGGGGCAATGTGTGGGGATGGAAAGTGCTGCAAGGAAATCTAAGCAGCTCTTCCGTATTGGGAAGCGTTCCTCTAAGTGATCCCTATGCCGTGATGCAAATCGCCGTTACGGGTGCAAGTTTGGGGATGGATATATTACTGGGTGCGCTGATCGTAACTCTGTTTTACGGAGTCATCGGCGGGCGTGCTTTTTGCAGCTGGGTGTGTCCGATCAATATGATCACCGACAGTGCAGCATGGCTGCGTCGAACCTTAAAGTTTTCCGAAGTGCAGAAACGGTTTTACATGAGCCGGTCACTGCGCTACTGGATTTTGGGTCTGAGTTTAATCCTCTCTGCTGTGATGGGAGTGGCGGTATTTGAACTTATCAGCCCTATTTCGATGGCGCACCGAGGCCTAATCTTCGGTATGGGTATGGGTGGCGGTGCACTGGCTGTTATCTTTTTATTTGATTTGTTGGTGCATGAAAATGGATGGTGCGGGTATGTGTGTCCTCTGGGGGCGACCCATTCGATTCTAGGTAAATTTTCTCTGATCCGTGTTCGTCATGATGCCGATAAGTGTACCGATTGTCGCAGCTGTATCACGGTGTGCCCTGAAAAAGAGGTGCTCCACATGATCAATCGCAGCAGTGAAAGTGTGCTGATGGGCGAATGCACAAATTGCGGCAGATGTGTCGATGTCTGTCAAGAAGACGCGCTCGGATTTTCAATTCGAAGTCTTATAAAACAACCAAAGGATAAGGAATGAAAGCAAAACAACTAATCGGCAGCTTGGTCGCTGCTTCACTGATTATTAGCGGTCTTTACGCTGGAAACAGCGCAATAGATGAGAAACAGCTGGGGATGCGCAGTGCTGATTTATATACAGAAGATACAGCCGTTCCGGACGGAACCAATTATCACACCGAAGCGCCGGGTACCTCTAAAAAAATTCAGCGTGCGTATGTCAATGCGCCGCCCATGATTCCCCATGACATCAGTGAGCTGGGAGAAATTGACAAAAACAACAATGCGTGTCTGGGATGTCATATGCCTGATATTGCCAAAGATATGGGAGCAACACCGATTCCTAAGAGTCACTTCACCAGTTTTAGACCGGCAGTGTCGGTAGATGATGATGATAATCTCAAAGCAGAAAGTGATGATCAAATCATTAAAAAAGATTTGAAAGGGCAGCTATGGCAAGGTCGCTATAACTGTTCGGCGTGTCATGCCCCGCAAACACAAGGAAACCTGCGGGTAGAAAGCAAGTTTAAACCCGACTATACCGATAAAAAAGGGCAGAAACATAAAAACCAGTCCTATCTGCTTGATGAACTCGACATCGGCGTCAAAGTCGGAAACGGTTTGTAATCATGGAACACGAATCACGTCGGGGATTTTTTGGCGCCATTGCCTCTCTCTTCAAAGAAGAAGCGCAGTATATCGTTCGCCCCCCGTACGTGATGGAAGGTGCGACGTTTAACGAATGCCGCTCCTGCGACGCGATGTGTGTAAGCGCATGCGAAGAGAAGATTATTCATCGCGACAATCATGGAGCCCCTTTTTTGGATTTTAAAATATCGGGGTGCAGCGATTGCCACAAATGTTTGGAAGCCTGTACCCCAACGGTACTCAGTAATCCGACAGAATTTATCCGGGGACATGCAAAAATTACGATGATGCTCTGTATGTCCCATCAAGGAACAATCTGCTTTTCATGCAAAGAGCCTTGTCTGGAAAATGCGATAGTCTTTAAAGGGATGCTAAATCCGATCATTCTTCCCGAAAAATGTACCGGGTGTGGCTACTGCATCGGCGTATGCCCAACCGGAGCGATCGAGGTGGTAGCGTGAAACTTTTATCTCTCTTTTTCCTTTTGAGTGTTCAGGGGTTTGCAGCGGGTATCACCCCTTTTGCAATCCTCAAAACCGATGGATTGATTAGTGATATGGTGGTTAGGGAGGGGAAAATCTATGCCTCAACCGATTCCGGTGTCGTGAATGTGTTCGATCTCGAGACGCGACGTAAACTCTCCTCCATATCCCTACCCAAAGTACATAGCCATTCAGGAAAAATATTTTCACCCAAAGTCTATTCAGTCGATCATTTCGCGGGGTCAACCGTGATGGTCACGGAGAGCGGTGAATCATTTCGCAATGTCTATCTATGGCGCGATAATGTACTGGTGAAGATACTCGGAAATGCGAGCGGATTGCTGATTAAAAAAGTCCGGTTTGCGGATGCCAATCATCTTCTTTTCGGACTCTCCGGTGATGTCGTCGTTTTGATGGATGTGAAGATGAGAAAACGTCTCTACGAAGTTCAAGCCGGCGGCGGGGTCTTCGGGGATATGGTACTGAGTCCCAAGCGCACCCTCGTTGCGGTTGGGGATGAAAGTGGTGAAATCGCCCAAATCGAAATCCGTAGCGGTAAAATACTCAAAACGCTCAGCGGAATCAATCTTGATGCAATCAATCGGCTCGCGTACCAAAACAACACCATTATCAGCGGCGGACATGATCGGCGTGTAGGGGTGTATAAGCCGCATGGGAGTTATTTCATCGAAACAAATTTTTTCGTCTACGCCGTAGGGCTGAGCCCCTCTTCCTCCCTCGGGGTCTATACGGATGGAGATGAAAATGAGTTACAGGTTTTTGAGATCGAAACGCAAAAGAAGCGTGAACGGCTCAAAGGCGGAGAGAGTCTCTATGATACGCTGATCTTTTTGGATGAGCATACCCTCATAGGTTCCGGAGAAGAAAACAAAATTTATTATTGGAGAATACCGTGAATATTTCAAGCATTGTGGTTCAAACCAACCCGAAATTTACCGAAGAGGTGGTCGAAATCTTCAAATCGGCCGATTTTTGCGACTACCATTTTCATGATGAAAAAGGGCGTATTATTGTCACCATCGAGGGTGAAGGGGTCGAAGAAGAGATTGCCAAGCTCGTCAAAATACAGGAGATGACGCATGTTATCTCAGCCGATATGTCGTTTGCCTACAGCGAAGATGAACTGAATGCGGAGCGTGATAAACTTGAAGCGGTAGGGGGGGATTTACCTGAATGGCTGAATGATGAAAACGCTACCAAACGCGATATTAAATACAACGGCGACTTAAAAGATCGTTTTTAAAGAGGATCGGTCCAAACAGTGTTTTATCTCTCAAGGAGGTCAAGCAAATAAAGAAAACACTGCCTGGATGGATCACCCCGAAGGGTGAGAAGATTATTTAGAAATATGCGTGGCGATAGCTGTGATCTGCGCATCATTCAACGATGCTACCTGCCCTTTCATAAGCCCTTTAGAAGCTCCACCGTAACTGCCGTCTTTATACCCTTTTAGAGCGGTGATGATTTCTGCCAAACTCATATCTTTAATCACTTTACTTTTGCCCAATGCTGCCTTTTCACCTGAAGCACCATGACACGCTGCACATTTTTTATAAAGGGCTGCACCGTCTTCTGCCGAAGCACTCACAAAACCCAAACTTAGCAATGTTGCCAATACCATCAAACCTTTATTCATGGGAAACTCCTATAATCAAGATCAAAAATTATAGGATGATTAGAGAAGGAAAGCTTTGACCTGTGTCAATTTAATCACGCACAGTGACAAAATGGGATAAGAGCTCAGAATCTATCCGACGTGTAGGTGATCCGATCTCTCCCAGGGTCTCTGTTCCCTCGCGAAAAAGCTGTACATAAAAAGGGTCATCATATCCCATAGCCTTTAATTTATTTGCCATAGCGATAATCTGCTGTTCGCTCAGGAGATGGGGATGCAACGTAGAGCGTACTTCAAAATCAACGCTATACGATTGAACGATATCCAAACTCTCCCAAAACCGTTTTTCTGATCCGCCGCCGCATATTCGACGCATTTCAGAAGCCGGTGCTTTATAATCCAATGCGATATAATCGAGAAGATTCTCTCCAAGCAATGCGTGGACTACATCGGGGCGCATACCGTTGGTATCGAGTTTCAGTTTGAATCCAAGTTCCTTGATAGATCGACAAAAAGGGATTAGATTAGGATACGTGGTAGCTTCTCCACCGCTGAGAACGATCCCCTCTAGTAATCCGCGCCGAGAAGATAAAAAATTTAACCCGTTTTGTTCGCTTATCTTCCCCTCTCCCAAAACAATCTCGGGGTTATAACAGTAGGCACAACGGAGATTACACCCTGCGAACCAAAAGATGGCGGCAGGAGTATCGGGAAAGTCTAGGAGGGTAAAGGGGGTAATGTCATAGAGCGGAAGCATGGCGTTTTGAGGATTCTTGAAAGCAGACCCGCTCTTTATGCTCCCCTTTTTTACCGAGGTTGAAACTCTCCACCGGACGGTGGTATCCCATCACCCTCGTATAGACCATACAACGGGTCCGTTTGGCACTGTTTCGTTCTAAAATCTCATTCGTATTCATCGGTTATCCTTTGTATTTAGTTTTGGCTTTTCGTTCGCCCTGAGCCTGTCGAAGGGTAAATAGTTCATGGTTCGACAGGCTCACCACGAACGGATACAGAATTCAATAGCTGATCATCGCATTTCGGACAAAATTCATGTTCTCCGCTCAGATAACCATGCACGGGACAGACCGAAAATGTCGGGGTAACCGTGATATAGGGTAGACGGAAATTCGTAATAACATTTTTGACCATCCGCCGACACGCTTCACCGGAGCTGAGTTTCTCGCTCATATACAGATGTAAAACCGTCCCTCCCGTATAGCGGCATTGGAGCTCATCTTGGAGGGTAAGGGCTTCAAACGGATCATCGGTAAAAGCGACCGGGAGCTGGGAGCTGTTGGTGTAGTAGATATTTTCCCCTTCTCCCGCCTGCAAAATATCGGGATACCGCTTCTTATCCTCTTTGGCAAAACGATACGTTGTCCCCTCTGCCGGTGTCGCTTCGAGGTTGTAGAGATTACCGCTCTCTTCTTGGAAAAAGCGCATTCGTTCTCGCAAATAATCGAGGATATTTTGGGCCATATCGATCCCTCTCATCGTCGAAATATCGTCGCTGTCACCGCTGAAATTACGGATCATTTCATTCATACCGTTGACACCGATCGTCGAAAAGTGATTTCGGAAGTCTTTGAGATAGCGGGCGGTATAGGGATAGAGGCCACGATCGAACATATCCTGAACGAACAACCGCTTTTTCTCCAATGTCGAATAGGCGATCTCCAACAATCTATCCAACGCTTTGATCAACCCCTCATAATCGTTTTTATAGAGGTATCCCAAACGTGCCATATTGATCGTCACCACTCCGATACTCCCCGTCATCTCGGCACTTCCGAAAAGGCCGTTCCCCCGTTTGAGCAGTTCACGCAGATCGAGCTGCAGTCGACAGCACATACTCCTCACAGCTCCGGGTTTATAGGCATGAGGATTTTCGATCAACTCTCCAATCTCATTTCGGATATACTGACTTCCGATAAAGTTTTGGAAATAACTGGAGCCGATTTTCGCCGTATTTTCAAACAAAATATCGGTATTTTCACCATACCAGTCAAAATCCTCCGTGATGTTGACGGTGGGAATCGGAAAGGTAAAAGGCTGTCCCCCCTCATCCCCCTCGGTCATCACCTCATAAAACGCTCGGTTGATGATGTTCATCTCCGCTTGAAAATCACCATAGGTCAGCTCTTTGAGGAACCGTTTCCCCCGCTCATGCAATTTACGCTGATGGTGTGCCGTCTCGGTTATCTCCTCAAACAGATGATGATCGCGGTAGGTAGGAAACTGCTCTCTTAAATCTTCGGGAACTACCCAGTCGATTGTTACGTTGGTAAAAGGCGATTGCCCCCAGCGTGCGGGGACATTGAGATTATAAACAAACCCCCGTATCGCTTTTTTGACTTCTGAAAATGGCAATGCATCGATAAAAACATACGGAGCCAAATAGGTATCAAACGAGCTAAACGCCTGCGCCCCTGCCCATTCGGATTGCAAAATCCCTAGGAAATTGGCCATTTGCCCCAATGCCTCACGCAGATGACGCGGCGGCGCACTCTCGACACGCCCCCGTACACCGTTAAATCCTTCATTCAGCAGTGCGCGCAAACTCCATCCGGCGCAATACCCCGTGAGGCAATCAAGATCATGGATATGGATATCCCCGTTTCGGTGTGCCGCACCCTCATGGGGAGCATACACTTTGTCAAGCCAAAAATTGGCGATCACTTTACCCGCCAGATTATTGACCAATCCGGCATTGGAATAACCCGTATTGGCATTGGCATTTACCCGCCAATCGGATTTGTGAATATACTCTTCGACACTCTGTGTGCTGTTCACATACGTCGTATCTGCACCCATCCCTAAGATATGTTCCCGCTGCATCTTATGCAAAAAGCGGTAGGTGATAAACGATTTCATGACACTAAATTCACCGGATCTGTACAGCACTTCTTCGATTAGATCTTGGATCTTTTCTACCTCGAAAACAGAGTGATACATTACCTGAAACAGTACTTCTGTAATGGCATCCTCATTCACACTGACGTGCACACTCTCGTACGCTTTTCGAATCGCATCTTCGATTTTAAAAGGGTAATACAGCTCAGAAGAACCATCTCGTTTGATAACACGTTGAGTACTTGGCATTGCTGTATCTCCTCAAAAATTGATCCGTAATTTTATAGAGGTTATTGTATTTGATTATGCAATGATTATCTTTGACTTGGGTCAATTGGTAGAAGAAATGAGGGGTGCGAGGGTGACGAATCCTCGCATAAAAGCTTAACATAAGGAGAATATTTAGGGCCCGAAGGCCCTGTGAAATGAAGATTAGAATTTCAAAGAAGCGATAAGACGGAAGAGAGCGTTATCGATGGTTTTAACACCGGTAGCGGATTCTCTTTCAAATTCAGTATAGATGGCAGTCAGATCAACAGGACCTGCTTTGGTGTTTGCAACAATATCCCAAGCCGTGTAATCATTGTCTGGTACACTTAAGCCAGCAAAAGGAGCTGCAGTTCCGCCGTTATTTCCGGTTTCGGCTTCGCCATAGCTAGCTGCGAATGTGAATCCAGGAACCATTTTAGTTGAAGCACCGATTTTCCATGCATCGGTATCCGGAGCGGCAACGATCTCACCGTCGAAGTAAACACTTCCAAGACCAGTGTACATCATCGTTTTATCACCGGTAGCCACGTTGGCAAATCCAAGGGTACCATCACTGACATTTGAATACGCTGCATATAGATTTACTCCGGCAACATCAGAAGCACCTTTGATAGCAAACATATTCGTACTTCTGTCTGACGTTCCGCCTGAAGCAACTTTGGGATTCATCCCTGCAAATTGTGCACCGAGGTTAAGGATACCGAAGAGTTTGGTATCGGCTTGCAACCAGTACGCATCAGCGACTTGAACAACATTGTAATACCATGCTTGAAGTGTCGTATTAGGAACAGATTTATTTACCGCAGCAAATGCGTATGCCCCATCCGTTGCAAAAGTACTAAATTCTCCATTATAGGCAACCGTAGTATTACGACCGGTCACTAATGGCCCTGTTCCATCCGGATCACCCAAAAGTCCGACACCGTTATGTTTTCCTACCCATGCACCGACTAAGGTCGTATCAGGAAGATCGTTATTCAGTAATACAGCCGCTTCAAATGTATTGTCAACAACATTCCAGTTTTCACTAAACGCTAATGGTGTATCAAGACGTTGGCGTCCTACTTTAGCCGTTGTTTTACCGGCAGTGTACGCTAAATAAAGCTCTTCTACCCATGATTGATCATCCAATGATGACATATCAGTCGCCTTTTGGTAATTGTTACCTTGTGCATCCACTTTTGCCGTAGACGTAGAACCTACCAGATTGTTCTCAAGACCCAGCGTAGAGAGCGCAGTAACTTTAACCCCTGCACTGAGATTTGAAAGCAAATCCGCGGTTGCTCCAATACTTAACTTTACGTCAGCAGCTGAATTCGCACCGTTTTCAAAAAAATCCAACCCATTGGTGGTAGCCGCACTCGAGGTACCTTCTGTCTCTGTAGTCTGATACCACAGTTTCGCTTCCCCGTTTACCTTTACATTTTCGATCGCAAATGCGCTTGTCCCTAAGGCTATCACACACACTAAACTTAGTTTCGTCAATTTCATCTTCTCATCCTTATAGTGAATATAAGAGAACTGTATCGTTATTCAATCACCAAAAAATTGACTTAGGTCAAATGATATTCTTGAACTTTGATTACATAATTCTTGTATAATTGACTCTTTATCAAGGAATTCATTATGCATTTTTCCAAAACCGCTGAATACGCCATACGAGTATTATCATATCTCTATCGCCATCACGAGACATCACACTCCGTCAATGTTCTCCATCAAGAGCTCGATCTTCCCTACAAATATCTCACCAAAATGGTGACCGATTTAGTCAAAAAAGGGCTTATCATCTCCTCTCGCGGTCGTGAAGGGGGGATCAGTCTGGCTAAAAATGCCGATCAAATCCGTCTGTGCGATATTCTCGAAGCGATTGGAGAACCACTGGAGCATGAACGGTGTATCTTAGGTTTTGAGAAATGCGATGCCTCGAATCCCTGCGCTTTGCATGAGCAATGGGTTAAACCCAAAGAGCTGATTGAAACGATGCTCACCACTACGACGCTAGCGTCACTCATAGATAATAAAGAGACAAAATTATAATTTTTCTATCGGTAAATACTATGATCTTTTGATAAAATGGAGTGAGATCAGTTTTTCGAGTACCGCCAACACCTCTTCTTCATCACTGAGCGATTCAACAATGGAGTGGATACACGCTTGGTAGGGATCAAACCCGTGGGCAATCAATTTTCCGGCGTAAATAAGCAATCGTGTTGATACGGCTTCTTGGATATCACTATCGCTTAATTGACGGATTTCACCTGCAATTGCCACCAGTTTTTGGGCAATCTTTTCCTCCACTCCACTCTCTTTGACGATCACTTCTATTTCTATTTCCGCTTTTGGGTAGTTAAAAGTAAGGGAGATAAAGCGTTGTTTGGTGCTGGGTTTCATCCCTTTCAACACATTTTGATATCCCGGATTATACGATACCACGAGCATAAAATCAGGATGAGCCGTGATCACTTCCCCCGTTCGATCGATCGGGAGAACTCGACGATAATCGGCGAGGGAGTGCAAAACGACCGTCGTATCTTTGCGCGCTTCGATAATCTCATCCAGATAGCAGATTCCGCCATGACGGACGGCCTTCGTCAATGGCCCATCTTGCCAATACGTCCCGTTCTCATCGATCAAATGGCGACCCACCAAATCAGCAGCACTAAGATCATCATGGCACACCACCGTATACACATCGCGACCCAATTCTTCCCCCATCGCTTCAACAAATCGGGTTTTCCCGCACCCAGTCGGTCCTTTGATCAATACAGGGAGGTTCATCCCAGCCGCCGCCTTGAAAAGCTCAACTTCGTTCTCTTGGGGTAAATAGTACGTTTTGGACATAATGATTCCTTTTATTTGGTCAAATTCATATAGATTTCGGGCAATACTTTGGGGAGTTTTTTGGCATCACGGATCACCGCATACGAATTTCGTCCGAAAAGATAGGGGAGATACTCTTTTGCATCGATATCGATCGTGATACAAAACGGAGTAATCCCCTTTTGTTTTACCTCTTCTATCGCTTTTTTCGTATCTTCGATCCCATAGCGTCCGTCGTAGCGGTCGACATCATTAGGTTTTCCGTCACTGAGAATCAACAGAAGCTTATTGGCGCTTTGTTGTTTCTCTAAAATCTTGGCACTCTCACGTATCCCAGAGCCCATTCGAGTGTAATACCCCGGTTTTATGGCATGAATCCGACCGCGAACATGGTCACTGTAGCTCTCTTTGAAATTTTTAATGATGTGAAAGTTGACCTTAGTGTTTTTGATCGAAGAGAAAGTATAAATGGCAAACCGATCTTGGAGTCGGTGGAGCGATTCGGAAAACACCATCAACGCATCTTGTATCATGTCGATGACCCGTATCTCTTGCGTAATTCCCGCTTCGGTGGAGAGGGAAACATCCGCTAATATCAAGGTGGACATATCGCGCATCTTTCTCTCATACGTTTGGAAAAATCGCTGCGGATGGTTTGACCGGTTCTGATGTCCTTTGTAATCGATCCATGTATCGATATTGATCTCATCACCGTAGGGAAGGTTGTCTCTTTTAATCCGATCCAGCTCCATCAGATCAAGTTCACTCTGGATACGGCGCATCATTTTTTGGAGTCGTTTGGGCAATTCGATGGGCTCGGTATGGAGCGAAACAATGGGTTTTATGCAGACATAGTTTTTGAGATAGAGCTCTTTTTTGTAATCCCACTCATCGATATAATGCCCTTTCCCCAGAGGATATTCTTCCACACTGTTGGCAGAGATATCCAAATCCATTTTGATCCGTGCGGAGAGGTTGGCATCTTTTTGTCCCAGCGTTATCTCCTCTAAATCTTCGGCATTGTAGAGGGCATCCTCATCAAAGCTGTCATTTTCCTGTCGATCAACCCTCACTTGTTCCATTAGGCTCATAATCGACTCAGGCAAAAAGAGGAGCAATCCGTCCGTCTCTTTTTTATCGTCAATTTGTTCACTTTTTTTCTTCATTTTCAAGATTTCGGTTTTGTTCTCCTCATCTCTCTGTCTGTGCACCTCTTCTTCATCATCGATTGAGAGGAGTTTATTGGAGCTTGAAAGCGGCGGATAAATCCATAACGGATTGGGATAATTATCTACTGATGAGGCTTCTAGTGAAGGTTCAATCGTAGATAATTCAGGATAATGTTCACGTAAATAACGATGGCTATACGCATAAAATTCACGAAATCCGACATACTTTTCGATGAGGAGATCACTCACTCTAGTATTTTCAGAGGTAATGTTTTGAGTATTAACCGTGACATTAGAGAGCATAGCGATCAGCCAGTAATAGTGCATCTCATTGTGTGTTTTTAGAGGAAAATAAGCCAGAGATGCAGGGAGATAAATCCCTTTTTCATCTTGCCAAGCAAGGAAAAAAGTTTTTCCCGTACCTGAGAATCTCTCTAGCACTGTTCGTGACGTTTGTATGGAGCGTTTATCGGTAATATGAAGTTCTTTCCCTTTTTCACCCCCTAGGAGGTGATAAAAGAGTTTTAACCCTTTGGCAATGTCCGTAAATATGACCTCTTCGTCTTTAAAAAGACGAGAGGCTTTTTTCGTAACATAGTGATCCCAAAATTTACCGACTTTTTCATCCATTACGCGGCTACTTGCTCTTCTTTCACAAAGAAACTGTAAAAATAGGTCAATAGTCCTAAAAGAACCATCACACCAAAAGCCAACCGAACACCATACACCGTGCTAATAGCCGCTTGTGCACTCATGAAATCCAGAGCATCCGCAACATCACGTAGGCGTTGCATTTCGATTTGCATGATCCCTGCAGCAGTCAGTGCCAACGTAAGGCCGATCATACCGATCACCATCATCCAAAAACTAGTGAGCTCCACCCTCTGAGCTTTCGGTCCGTTTCCATGAGGACGCCCGCGAAGAATCGGCATTGCATACGAAATCAACGTGAAACAAATCATTACATACGCACCGAAAAAGGCAAGATGCCCGTGTGCAGCGGTCAATTGTGTACCGTGTGTATAATAGTTAATCGGCGCGAGCGTGTGCAAAAAGCCCCAGACACCTGCTCCCAAAAATCCTACAACGGCCGTCCCTTTTGCCCATGTCAATGCAATTTTATTGTCATGCTGGATACGACGATTTCTTGCCATATTGTAGGCAAACAAAATCATCAGGAAAAACGGAATAGGCTCTGCAGCCGAAGCAATCGATCCGATCCACAACCAATACCCCGGAGTACCGATAAAGAAAAAGTGATGCCCTGTTCCGGCAAGTCCGGAAATCAACGTCATCGCAATAATCAAATAGAGCCATTTATCAATGTGTTCACGGTCAACTCCCGTCGTTTTAATCAAAACAAACGCTAAAAGAGCCCCCAAAATAAGTTCCCACGTCGCTTCAACCCACAAATGGACCACAAACCACCAGAAGAATTTATCCATGACCAGGTTTTCAGGGACATAAAACGCAAATAAAAAGAAAAACGCCAAACCAAAAAGACCCGTCAACAAAATAACTGATATGGTCGTCTTACGTCCTTTGATAACCGTCATTGTCACATTTAAAATATACGAAAGAACAACCAGTACAATCCCGATTTTTGTAATCGTCGGCTGTTCTAAAAACTCACGCCCCATCGTCGGCAACAGATTGTTATAAGTTAGCTCCGCTAGCGTCGCATAAGGGACCAATAAATAACCCAAAATCGTAGCTACACCCGCCGCCGCAAATACCCAAAAGGTGATTATGGCCAACATCGGGCTCCAAAGTTCCCGTTCACTCTCTTCAGGAATCAGATAATAGGTAGCTCCCATAAACCCAAACAACAAAAGAACGATCAGCAAGTTCGTATGAACCATCCGAAGGACATTAAAAGGGATTGCAGGGAATAAAAAATCTCCATAGAGGTATTGTACCCCCATAGCAAGACCAAAGACGATCTCCCCTGCCAGAAGAATGAGTGCAAAAATAAAATATGGTTTTGCGACCATTTGAGATGAGTATTTCATAGTCTTCCTTATCCTTTAATGTTTGGTGGCCACTCTTGATTGTTGACACGAGAGGTCCAAATCAAAAAGTCTGCAAGATTGTTCACTTGTTCCGGTGTCAGATGAAACTGCGGCATTTTTCGTCTATCGGGCGTATCCATCGGCTGAGCCGCCATCCATCCCGCCAGATACGTTTTAAACGCGGCTTCATCATTCGCACCAAGACGAGGAAACACATTCCCCAGTTCCGGAGCATAATACGCCCCCTCCCCCATGATCGTATGACACCCGACACAATTGTTCTCTTCCCATACCACTTTCCCCCGAGCAACGGACTCGGTAATTTTGTCATCATGGCTCAGTTTCGGGATTTGCTTAACGGTATCAACAGTAAGTCCGGTAAATACCAAAATCGCGAAAAGTCCCCCGCCAAAGTAAATATTTCTGGCCATATTTTTGGTAATACGTTCAGACATTTCAACTCCTCTGTTTAATTCTACCTATATGTAGTAAATAAAATAGTATCAGGTTTTAATTAATTCTACCTTTATATAGTAATTGTGCAGCTTATTGATATATATCAATCCTTATCCTTTTTCATCACGCTATACTCCCTCATATTTTTACAGGAATAACCATGCAATCCTTTTCGACAACGGCTTCACCTAAAAAGGAAAACTATTTTTTATCTCAACCTCATCAGCCTTTTTTTGTATTCGGAGTGATTTGGGCCATCGTATCGATGGTTCTTTTCACCCTCTCCCATAAGGGGCTCATTACCCTCGCCGTCTCTGAAAATGCGTTTCACCTTTATTCGCTTGCGTTTATCGTTTTTGCCCAGTTCTTTCACGGATTTTTGTTTACGACCTTTCCCCGCTTTTGTACGAGCATGGCCATCCCCAAAGAGGTTTATATCCGGATTGTCTGGCTCTACCAGATCGGAGCAGCCTTTTTTTTCGTCGCTTCATTGATTTCGGAGTGGATGGTGGTGTTGGCTATGTTCATGGTTTTGTTTGCCCATGCTATGGCCCTCTATACCCTCCGTTGGGTCTATACAATCGGACAATCTCCCATGAAACAAGACCCTTATTGGATATTGGTTTCCCACACTATCGCGATTGCAGCGCATGGAATCTGGATCATTGCCTCTAGCGCAGAGCTGTTGTATCGTCCCTTTGATTGGCTGAGCATCATCAGCCCCGTGATTGTCAATTTCTTTTTTGTTTTTCTCACCTTTGCCGTGGCCCAGCGGATGATCCCCTTTTTCAGCCATTCGCAAGAACCGAAATCAAACTATTTTATTGAAACGGTCTTTGGATTTTTGATTGTAAAAACGTTATTTGCGATGATCGCATTTGCGGTTGGCGAAGCGGTTGTCAGTATTCTCCTCGCCCTGTATCTGTTTCGCGAGTTTTTACGGTGGAAACTCCATCCGTTTGCTTCTCCGGCGATTGTATGGATTCTCCATCTCGCTTTATTTTGGCTTCCGGCCGCCCTTTTGATAGGATCACTCACCCAAATCGCTGAGATGGTGTATGGGGTCAGCTTTTTGTTTGCAGGGACCCACTTGCTTGTTTTAGGCTTTTTAACGACGGTACTCATCGGATTTGGGACGCGGGTGACCCTCGGGCACTCCGGACAGCCTCCTCATGCGGACAACGTTGCCATTGCCCTGTTTTGGTTAACCCAAGTACTTCTTCTCACCCGTTTTGCCCTTTCGGTTGACAGTTCCTTCGGAAGTTCGCATCCCTGGATTTTTGACGCGGCGGCGTTGGTATGGATTCTTTTGTTTGCCGTATGGGGAACGCGGTATGGAAAAATTCTAATTTTTGGAAAAACAATCTTATGATCAAAATTCATAGCATCGAAATGAAAAATTCGATAAATATATTAATATTTAATGTATAATTATATTAGTTTTAATTTTAAACATTAAACAATATATTAAAAGGATAAAAATGAAATTAATAAGTTCAGGAGTCTTATCATTAGCGTTATGTATGACATTGGCTAACGCGGACGAAGATACCAAAGTACAACAAATGGAAATTCCTGTAAATCATTGTCAGGCTCCCGTCTTATCTATTGCCATTCAAGATATTGAGTGCAAAGCACAATCTTGCCAAGATTCCGGTATACCGAATGGAGGTATTGCCGCTTTAGCGGCCTTGGCAAGTGGACAAGGCAATGTTAAAGGGGTTGGAATGGGCGTTAAAAGTATGCTTACCAATGCTATAAAAGAAACAAAATGTTTTAAAATCGTAGATCTTCAACAATTTGAAAAAATGAAAGCGATGATGGCTTCGACAGGACAAGAAGTCAAACCACCTAAAATTGATTTGATTGTCAGTGGTACCATTTCTTCTATTGATGTAAGTAAAGAAGGTGGAGCAATTGGCGGAGGATTTATCCCGTTGGTTGGAATGTTTAGTAAAAATACCTCAAAAGCAAGCATTGGAGTAGAATTTTTTACAATGAATCCAACAACATTAGAAATGGGTGATTCAAAAAGTTTCAAAGCAGATAGTGAAAAAAGTTCTTGGGGATTTTTAGGATTTGGTGGAGCTGCTGGAGGCGGTTGGAGCGTAACTAAAAATGTTGCTTTGGATGGTGTTATACGAGATGTCGTTTTTAGTGCTACCAACTATTTAACAGAAATGTATGCTCAAGAAAAAATTACTGAAAGAGCAAAAATAATCACTGCAGCGAATTGAACCGTTTTTCTTTTTCAAACTGCACTTTTTCTCTAGATATCCGCACATCGTGCGGAACTAAATTATCGCCGGTTTTTCTTCCCTAACATACCCGTCTTCGACTCGTAAAATTCGATCAAACAGAGGAAGCATCCGTTCATCATGGGTCACCACGACAATGGCCACCTCTTGCTCATGTGCCAAGCTGCGCAAGAGCTGCATAACCGATAATGCACGTTCCGCGTCCAACGCCGCTGTCGGTTCGTCTGCGAGGATAATTTTGGGATTATTGGCAAGAGAGCGTGCGATTGCTACCCTTTGACTCTGCCCGCCGGAAAGCTCTGAGGGGAATTTTTCCATCTTATCCCCCACCCCCAAGTATTCCAATAGCGATTGAGCCTGAGCATTCGCTTCGGCCGTACTCACCCCATTCATTTGGGGAACCAGGGTCACATTTTCGCGCACATTCAAAAAAGGGATTAGATTATGCGATTGAAAAATGAATCCGATCCGTTCACGACGCAGTTTACGGGTGTCCTTGACCTGCCATGTTCCCTCATAAATCAGTTGGCCGTTTAAATGGAGTTTTCCACCACTGGGTTCGATGATACAGCCGATCATCGTAATCAGCGTCGTTTTCCCCGAACCGCTGGGACCCAGCAGCGCCACCGTCTCCCCCGAATAGATTTCACAACTCGCCTCTTTAATGGCACTAACGGCACTCTCGCCGCTCCCATACGTTTTATGAATTCCCTCTAATTTTATAACCGGATCTCTCATTTATCCCCCTATCGCACTGGCCGGATCGATGCGCAAAGCGGTACGAATCCCAGATAACGATGCCAGTATGCTGACAACGACCACAACCACAAAAAGTTTCATCGCATCGGTCGGTATCAGGATGATCGTTTTAGGAAAATAATCGGCGCTTGCATGGGCAAAAAGATTCCCTCCGATAAATGCCAACACTCCCAAGAGCAGCGATTGCTGTCCGATCATTTTCGTGATCGTAAAATTTGATGCCCCGATCAGTTTTAAAATAGCGATCTCTTTCATCTTCCCGATCGTCATCGTGTAGATAATCAGTGAAATAATCACCGAAGAGACAATGAGCAAAATGACGGTAAACATACCGATCTGCTTCGCGGAACGCTCGATCAGATTTTTCGTCAGAATCTCCTCCTGCTCCTGTGCGGTATAAACCTGCTGATGTTTCCATCGTCCGATCTCTTTAGCAACGTTCCAGGTGGCATACCCCTCTTCGAGCCGGAGGGCAAAAGTATTGACGGTGGCGGTTGAGGGACTCCCTCCGCGCACTCTATCGTTTCGGATTTGTTCATTGCTAAACAAAAACTGCAGTTCTTGGGCTTCGTCCAAATCAAGATAGATCATCGGGTCGCCGCCGGAAGAGACCGCTTTATGGGTTCGCCCTACAACCGTATAGGTGTTACGTCCCAGATGAAGGCGATCGCCGAGATTGAACTTGGTTTTCGTATCCACAATGATCTCACGATGCGGTATGGCTATCGCTCTGCCTTCACTCAATCGGTAAGGGGTAAACGCACCTCCCGCTTCATACCCCATGGCATAAACACGGATCGGCTTGATCCCTTGAAGGATTTGAAGGCTCTGAAACGTCAGCGGATAGACCTCTTGGACTCCGGTGAATCCGCGAAGAGCGTATTTGAGGTCTTCATGGAGGCGGGAGTTTTCGGCAAAGGGTCCCAGCGTATCTTTTTGAACCACCCACAAATCAGGAGCAATGTCATTGGGGACGATCATCGCATCATGGGCCATCCCCCGATAGACACCGATCATGATCAGCACCACCCCGATCAACATCCCCACCCCAAAAGCGGTGGTGACGAATTTTCCCAGAGAGTGGACAATGTCACGTTGTGCGAGATTGATCATTGGCCCGAGCCGTTTTGCGATATCGAAATACGGGCTTCCACCTGCTCTCCGATGTGGAGCGTTTCAGGCATCGTGCGCAATTGAATATAGACAATCCTCTCTTCCGTGATCCGGTCACTCTCGACACCGATCCGGACGACCTCCCCCTCAAAAGTTGTCTGACTTTGGGACCTGAGGGTAACCGCCGCACGCTGCCCCACCTTTAACGCTCCGCTTTGCGCCTCATCTACATAGATTTTTGCCCACACCGTTTTGAGATCGGCGAGACGAAACACGGCATTACCCGCTCCCACCGTGCTCCCCGCTTCCGCATTTCGGGAGAGGACGATCCCATCAAACGGCGAGCGCAGCGTCAGATCCTCGATTCTCTCCTGCTGCGCCGCCGCTACCGCTTCGGATTTTTCAATGTCATGGGCAAAAAGGAGAAGGTTTTCTTTCGCACTCTTCCATTGCGCTTTGGCACTGCGTGCAGATGCGTGAGCCGCATCAAATTCGGCTTGGGTCACAAATCCCCCTTTCAGCAAAGCGGTATAACGTTCCAGCGTCGCATCGGCCAAATCCGATTTGGCTTTCAAATCGTCGATAACACCCCGCTGGGAGGAGAGCTGTGCCCGGCTTTTGGCGATAAGGGCGGCGCTTTCTTGAACATTGGCATGCAGTTCGGAAACGTCCATTTTCGCCAGAACCTGACCGCGTGTCACGGCATCCCCCTCATCGGCATACAGTTCCTGAATCTTTGCCGTAGTTTTGGGGGCCAGAATCACCACCTCTTTGGCTTCGAGGGTACCGACGCCGCTGATACTTTCGCGTGCTTTGGGTATCTGTTGAAGCGGCGTGACGGGAACATTCTTAGAAATCACCACTTTTTTATAGACCACTCCCCCCACGACTAGGATAATCATCCCGCCGATCAGATACGGCTTAATTTTTGCAAACATCATTCTCACATCCTTGATTCAACATTTTTTCCATGTGCGCCCACGCACGTATTTTTTGAAATTTCGCTTCAGACAACCCGATATAGCCGTTTTCAACGACACTTTGCGCTTCCAGAACATCGATATACGTTGCAAGCCCCTGAGCGTATCGCCCCTCCATCAACAACAGCGTTTTATTTGCCGCATCGATAATGCTCTGTTGCGCCGCGATAGCTTCAGCCGCGCGTTTCAAATCGCTGTACGCACCATACAGCTCCGCGTACAAAATACGCTCCGTACTCTCGTATTCTTTTTGTGCCAGGGAGAGGGAAATACGGCTTTTTTGCGCTTCCGCCGAAATCTTTCCCCCCTCATACAACGGTACAGTTCCGACGACACCGACCAAAGAGCTGTCATAGGAAGAGAGGGAGTTGTCATAGCCGTAAGAACCGACAAGCGCTACATTCCCATAGCGCTCCTTGCCGGCAACTTCGGCGAGTGATTTGGCATGATCGATGGAGGCTTGGAGAGCTTGCATCTGCGGGTTTTTGACAGCGAGTTTTTGGCGCAGGGTTTCAGGCGTCTCAACCCGTACAATGGTATCACAACGACGATCCAGTTCCTCTTTCGAAATCTCCCCTTCGACCTGTTCACCGATCAACAGCATCAAGGCCAGAGCCGTTTTATCAGTTTCGGCACGGATCGCTGAGAGGGTATCTTTCGCCTCCATCAGCGATGCTTTAAAACGCGATTCGTCCGCTTCGGTTTTTAATCCGTTTTTTCGCATACTGATAGAGCGCTCATACTGTGCCTGATAAAAGCGGACCGACTGTTCTGCCGTCCCCTTTCGAGAGTCCAAATAGGCCAGTGTGTAATAGTTCAATCGTACCTGTTCAATCAGGGCATTTTCGGCAACGTGCCGATTGAAATCCGCTTCATTGTTTTTATGCAGCGATGCCGCGTACCTGTCGTTTGCCCTTCCGGCATCCCACAACGTATAGCTTCCCGCAAGATCGGCATGAAAGGCATCGCTCTGACGGGTTGAAAAGGCTCCATTGGCCGGCATAACAAACGTTTTCGTCGGGTAATAGCCCACCGTCGCATCGATTCGGGGATGAAGGGAGGATCGGATACTTTTTGAATCACTCACAGCATTGTGGTGTCGCAAAATCGCCACCTGATTCCCGGGATGGGAGTGGAGTGTTTTTCGGATAGCATCCTCAACACTCAACGTTCCGGCCACCATACTCGTAGCGCATAACAGCAGCACTATTGTTTTTTTTGTTTTCATCTTGTCCCTATTCTCTGAAAAACACTATAATACTATCTCTAGATAGAAATAATACTAAGAATCTTCTGTAAAAAACATTACCGTTAATATTCCGTTAATAAGGCTAATTTTAATCCTATTAATCTGAAGTAGCGTCAATTGCGTGTACAATTTGGATTCTATAAACAATAATCCTACTTTTAAAGAGAAATCCATGACCTTTTCCCCTGAAAAATTGCAGCAAATCAAAGAATCGACCGAAATGTACAAACATGAAATCGATACCCTTAATACCCTCATTTATCAAGAATCGGATGATAACCGTCTTGATATGCTTTACAATCTCCGTGCCCTGTCAACCATACAGCACTGTAAACGGATCGGATTACTAGACTCCGAAGATCTCGATGAGAATTATACGGAAGCGCTGGGGAAAGAAGTCTCTCGATACTTTCCCCATAAAGACGACGCAGAACTGTTTGATGATCTTGCTATTTTAGAAGACGATGTTAAAAATCGCTATTTCGATGATCCCGAAGGCTCCCAAAAAACACTCATGGACGCCTTAAAAATTACCCTATAAATAACGATTCCATGGCATCTGATATTTCGTACAGCGTCTATATCCTAAGGTGCCGTGACGCAACCCTTTATACCGGAATCACCAATAATCTGGAAAAAAGGATCTTTGATCACAATACAACCGACAAAGGGGCTAAGTACACCCGTTATCGCCGACCGGTAACCTTGGTCTATCATGAAACCTGCGAGAACAAAAGTGCGGCGCTCAAACGGGAAATCGCCATTAAAAAAATGACCCGATTGCAAAAAGAGAGATTATGGACTTCTGGATAAAAATTGCTCTCCTTGGGGCACTGGCCATTTTGGTATACCGTGAAATTCTCAAATCAGCCGCCCGCCAGCATGAACGCCCTCTTCAAAGGTCCAAAGCAAGTTTCACGAGCCTCCTCATGGTCGGCTCCGTTGTCGGGGCCTTTACGTATGCGGGAATGTCGCTAACGTGGATCGAAACACGCGATTTACGCCCTTATATCCCCCACAACTCCCCTCAGATGGTGAGCATATATGAACGCGGAGTGATTGAGCTAAACGGTATGGTGATTAAAACCAATCTTGCACACGAAGGTGAACTGAATCATCTCGCGAAAGAACTGACATCACAGTGCCGTAACGATCAGGGATGTGAAGTCCAAAAACTGTTCGATTATGTCACCCGTATCCCCTACCGTACCGATTACACCAGCCGCAACGCTGTAAAAGTGATTGAGAGCAACTGGGGCGATTGCGATGACAAATCCAATCTTTTTGCTTCTTTGCTGAATGAACGCGGATTTGAATACCGTTTTGTGTACGTTCCCCATCATGTTTTCGTCGTCGTCCATATGGACGATACCGACGAGCTCCCTTTTCTCAGTGCCAGACTTCGTATAGAGGAGAAAGATTTTTATTACGCCGAGACCACCTCTACCGGGGCCAAAATCGGAGAGTTCAACGGCCAGTTCCCCCACAACTTCGAAGGAATCTACGATATTCAAAAGGATGAAGCGGTAGAGTTGGAAAACGTCTCATTTGGCATAAGTTAACCGGTTTAAAGCTACACTTTCACTTTATTTTTCTAAAGGATCACCATGACCCAAATAGTTATTCTCGTTCTCGTAATCGCCCTCTTTTTCTGGCTCTCCCGAAGTTTCTCCAAAAATCAGCACACCTATACCAAAAATCAGTTTGCCGGATTTAAACTCACCAAAGACGCACTCGCCCACAGTGAACTCGGATTATTTGTCGCGCTCTCAGCTAAAGTGGCCAAAGCCGACGGCCGGGTAGATGAACTTGAAGCAGAACTCGTGAGCAATATGTTCGCCGATATCAGCGCCCTCTTCCCTGATCCTGAAGCAACCAAAAAAATGCTTAAAGAGATTTTTGATGAAGAGAAAAATGCACCCCATAATCTCGATCTCGTAGCCCAAGCACTCTACAGAGCTTTGGAAAAAGATCTCCATAAACGCCAAAAAATGGTGGAGTTTCTCGTAAATCTCACCTACGTTGACGGAACCCTCTCTCAGAGCGAAGAGGAGATGCTTCACCGAATAGCGTATCATCTAGGATTCAGTGAGCAAGAACTCAAAACGATGATGGAGCGTTTCGGTTCCTACCACCGCAACAGTGTCAAAGAGAGTTCCATCGATCAAGCCTATACCCTGTTGGGAATTACAACCGAAGCAACCAATGATGAAGTGAAAAAAGCGTACCGTGCACTGGTACGCAAGTATCATCCCGATATTATCAAATCCCAGGGAGCTTCGGATGAGTATCTCAAAGAGGCGACCGAAAAAGTACAGGAGATCAACGCCGCCTATGAGATGATTAAAAAATCACGCGGTATTTAGACTCTTTTTTGCACACCGCTTTGCTTCTAATCGTTTCCGAGTGTGATATCATTACACTACTCAGTTGAAAGGTGATATATGGAAACATCAATAGAAAGCTCCGGTATAATGGACGAGGGGAGCGTATGCAGCAAACTTTTTCTCTCAGCGATCAATACCCAAAAAGATCTGATAGTCCTGATGCACAACCACGTACCGGTCCTTTTTAACAAAGCTTTTCTCGATTTTGCGAATGTCGATTCGGCTAAAAACTTTTTACGCGAATTCGGCTCTCTCCTCAACCGTTTCGTTCCCCACGACAGTTATTTCCATGCTGGGAAAGCCGATAATATCGACGAATGGACAACCTCTCTGATGGAACTCCCCGAAAATGAGCAGGTTGTCAGCATGCTGAACTGGCGAATCGAACCGTATGCCTTTTCCGTCATCGTTGAGTCTCCTGCTGCAGGCTACACGATTCTCACCTTCCGCGATATTTCACAAGACCTTATTAAGCGGATTCTGATCGAAAATGATGCCAGTATCGATAAAGAGAGCGGTGCTTACGAAAAAGAATATTTTATGCATACCTCGAAAAGTTTTTACGATGCTGCCATGTTTAACCAAAAATTTGTTGCGCTGACGATCGTCGAGCTCATCGCTTCGGGAAGTGACGCCCAAGCTATTTTACGTGATTTCGCCCTCAATATCAAAAATAACATTCGTCAAAGCGATATGCTGGTGCGATGGGGAAAACAGACTTTTTTGCTCGCCTATCTCATTGATGCTCCGGAAAGCACGCGGTTTATCACCCAGAAACTGCAACAAAAGATCCCTTATACAATCCGTTTGGCTACAGCGGTACAAAAAGAGAAAGAGTCGATTCAAGAACTGATTATGAGTGCTGAAAAAACCCTCAAAGAATCCAAATAAATCTTTATAAAGTTTTACTATAATACCGTGATAATTGATAGACCCGGAGGGAAATCTATGGCTGAACCCTTATCGGGGACCATCCTTTTTTATGACGAAATCGGGGAAGAGGGGGTCATTATCACCTCCGCAGAGGACGAATATCCCTTTACCCTTTCGGGATGGAAAGATACCGATCATCTCCCCTGCAGTGAGCTGGAAGTCACTTTCATCGTAGCAGAGGCAAAGGCATCCCAGATCACCGTATGTACTGTGCAAAAGAGTATTCCGCCCAAAGGGGAGTTTGACGATATCGCCCTTACGACCCAAGCCGCTATCAAAGATTATTTTAAAAAAACAAACGAACAGCTTAAAAAGTTTTCCGAGTATGAATCAATTCCCAAAGAGATCGATTTTCTAAAACTTCGCCGTTTTTTGATGACAACCTACAACAACTTGATCGATATCGATTTTAAACTCAAAGAAAGCAACCTCAGTACCCTTCATCGCGATCTTATGGTCTTGAGCAGCCTGTACGACTCTTTCAAGCAAAAATCGAAATACATCAAACGGGCTTTTCATGACCTTTTTCTCAACCGGCATGAAGAGTTTACAGCGGCCCAAAACAAACTCGAAGCCAATAAACTCTCTATTTCCAAACACAACACTAACATCGACTCAGCTGAAAACGCCATTGAGAAGCTCGAACATATCGCCAACAAAACCCCCACGACTTCCGAAAACTATCCCGTTATACAGCTTAAATTGAGCAGAGTAAAAGCGATCGCCGTTGATGAGATCCATCTGAAACGGACCCTTGAAGAAGAAAATTTAAAGCTCATTCAGTTCATCGACATGATTATCAATGAAAATGAAGAAAGTTTCACCCTGAAATACGTTGTAGAGGCTAAAAATTTTGATCAAAAAATAACGCAACTGCTCAACAAAGTCGCCTATCAATTCGACATGTTTCTGTGGAAAACAGCACGCAATTCCGAATCTGTCAAAAATTTCTTTCAACAATCCAACATCAAAGGGAAGCTCTCTACCCTCTCGTATCTGAAATATTATCTTCAGTCGCTCAACAATGACAATCTAACGAGCGAAAACCGATCTTTGATCGAACTCGTCCCTTATCTTGAATCGCTTCACCGTCGCGGCGTCCTTTATCTGTGTACAGAAACGGAAGATGGATTGAAATTCAAATCGGCCGTCACATCGATCGACAAAAACATTGATATTTCGACGTCCCTTACGTACGATAAAGCGATGGAAGTGATCCGGACACACATACCCGATTTTATTTTTATCGACTCTCAGGCTCCGGAGTTGAAAAAATTGCTCACGACCCTTAAAATACTCCAATTGGCTGATATCATTCATATCGTCCTGGTCGTCGAAAGCGGCAGCGACGATCTCCTTGAACGGGCAAAAAAACTCCATGTCGATACCCTCCTTCCCACTCGGGTTCCCCCTCGGACCTATGTCCAGAATATCTCCGATATTTTCGAAAAATATTAAAACCTCCTCTCCTTATTCAAACCCTCCTTTCCACGGTATAGGTTCCCAAAAAGCTATTGATGCTACAATTCTCTCATGAATTTATCTCTTTCCGATACCCATCACGGCATTTTACTGATGCTTGCCGCCTCATTTTTATTTGCGCTCACGATGTTGTTTGCCAAACTCCTCTCAGATTCCATGGGATCGGTAGAAGTAACGTTTTGGCGCAACGCCATGGGACTGATCGTTATTGCCCTTTTTGTTCTGCGCAAACCGATCCATAACGTCGGAGGCAAACCCTTTACCCTCATTTTTCGGGGGGTTATCGGAACCGTAGCCTTGCTGACATTTTTTTATACGATTGGGGCTACGACCCTTTCCAACGCCATTGTGTATGCAAAAACCGAACCGATTTTTACCGCCCTGCTCGCATTGTTTCTACTAGGTGAGAAACTCAAAGCGAACGCTGTAATCGCCATTTTTATCGGTTTTACGGGAGTAGCCATGCTAAGCGGCTTCCATTGGAACTATCTCCATGTTATGGGAATTTTGACAGGATTTCTCTCCGCCTTGGCCTATACGAGTGTCCGAAGCCTCAAAGCCTTTTATGACGAACGGACCGTCGTCCTCTCGTTTATGCTCTCAGGTGTCATTATCCCTCTGTTTTTAATGATTGCGGCGGAATACACGACCTCAAATTTCTTTGCTTTTGCTCTCAGCCCTTTTGTTATGCCGACAGGTAGAGATTGGATGTGGATCGCCCTGATGGGAATCGCCGCTGCATACGGTCAGATTTACATGACGCGCGCCTATTTCTATGCCAAAGCGGGTACGATCAGTACCGTGAGTTACTCGGTTGTCCTTTTTGCAACTCTTTTCGGCATTATTTTAGGAGACGTATTACCGACCCCGATGGTGGTTGCAGGAGGCATTATGATCGTTTTGAGCGGGATTTTACTCTCTCGTCAAAAGTAAATTTTATAATTTGTCTTCAATCTTTTCAGCGATGCTATCCCCCAACTTATCAAGAGGCATCCCTTCTTGTTTAGGTGCAGAATTTTTCTTTTTTTCTGCAGCCATTCCACTGATATTATTCTCTACCGGTGCCGATTGCACTTCTTCGGGTTGAGCGGTTTCAACGGAGGCATTCGCCTCGGATCCACTCTTTTCTTTCAAATAAGAATCGACAAAAAAAGCTTTAATGATCAAAACAATAATAAAGAAAATGATTAAATAGACAAAACGCTGCATATTCTACTTCTCCATTCAATGATTCATATAATAGCGCAGATTTTCAAATAAACGTCACAGAATCGATTTTCAGCCGATGAATAGGGTATCTCTAACAATCTTTTTCATCAACCGCGTCCTTTCATTAGCAAATTAAAGGTACAATTCCCCCTATTGCGCATTAAAATGCCTTATCTAAATACTTTTTGAGACTATGAAGCGAACCCAATCTTTTTCTCTTTACGCATTGTTAATCGCATGTTTGGTTCACCTCATCATTTTATTGCTGATTCTATTATTAGATCAGTTCAAACCCGTTCCTCCCCCGCAGACCAAACCTCCCGAACCCAAAGAAGAACGTTTCAGGCTCTCGATCAAAGAGCGCCCGAGTATGGAAAAAGAGGCGATTGTTAAAAACGATATCCCGAAAATCAAACCCAGCCGTCCGATACCGCGCGGGGAACAGATGATCAAGGATGCACACCCCTCACCCAAACCTCACGTGCCAAAACCAACGCCCCCTACACCTGCAAGCAAACCTTTGCCCCCGGTCACGGAGCCGATTGCCGAACCCAAAAAAGCATTTGAGCGCCATATCGCCAAACCCGTGGCCGCCATTGAGCGCCAGCCTCTCCCCAAAAAAGAGTTCAGTCTTCATGACAGCCTCTCCAAAGCCGACGCTTCAGCCCAAGAAAGACCGACCCGAAGTTCAACGAAAATCGCCGACAGCATCCAGCGTCTCTACGGCGATAAGTTCAACGAACTCTCCGAAGGGGAACAAAAATACATCCTCGATAACCAAGAGGTGATGCGCCGTATCACCCAAGGGGTCTTAGACCGCTACGGCCGTTCCCGCATCCCCGATAATATTCGGACCAATGACACCAACATGATCGAGTTTTACCTCCATCCCGACGGCAGTATTTCCGATTTGCGCTTTCTCAAAAACAGCCAGCTCTCCATTCTCGATGATACCACCAAAGAGGTGATCGAACTCGCCTACGCCAAATACCCCCGACCGCAGCAAAAAACACTGATCCGCTATCGGGTTTGGTACAACCTTACCGGGTATTAAATCTCTCTTCTAATCCAAAGATTTTAACCGTCTTGGATTTTCAACGGTTATAATCAAAAAATGAAATCCAACAGACCCTTCTCGGCACTTATTATCGCCCTCTTTATCCATGTTCTGATAGTGGGTGGCGTTTGGTTTTGGATCACATTCAAAGAGAGTTCGGATGAGAAACCGTATTACAGAGAAAAAAACTTCGGTATCACCGTGAATGAAGAAGCTGAAATCACCGAAAGTATTGAGCCCTCTTCTGTCCTACCCGCACATCCGCAGTCGACCAAAATACAAAAGGCTCAAAATACCCCTGCATCCGTCGAAACCGTTCAACACCCTTCCCCCACCGTCGAACTGCAGCCAATCACCGAAGCCGACCGCGACAGTCTCCCCTTCTCCGTTCTCCACCACTACGGGGATGAGTTTTTTAATCTTAGTGCAGGAGAACAACACTACATTATCGATAATCTCCAAAAAATCCGTAAAATCAATGAAATTGTCGGCACCCGATTATTGCGTGAACGCCCGAATGACGATGTCGACCCGAATGACAACAATGTAGTCGAATTCATCCTCAACCCCGATGGAACGATCCGTGATCTCTCTTTGGAGAAAAACCGTATCGGAACTCCGCTCGATGAACTAACCTTGCAAACAATCAACCTCGCCCATCCCAAATACCCCAAACCGGAACAACCGACAAAGGTGCGGATACGAGTGTATATCATTGTGAAAGAGTGATTTTTTATCCTTATACCCCGTCACTCAACTCAAACTCGATCTCTTCTATCGTCGGCAAACTCGAATAGCTTCATCCCTGTTTTTGATCTTTGCGATAATCGCAATATGGTGTCCCCACGGGATTTTAAATATTTGGGCAACAAGTTGTTGCCCAATTTGATTATCGATGTTCCAAAATGAAAACCATTGTCTCATGTACTTTAAATTTCGTACAGAAAAGCCCTTTATGTCTGGAAATTCACTCTTTAAATCCGCACTGATTTGATCCAACAGCCCATCACCCCATGATGAGACTTTTTGTTTTTCGAGAATCATTTCTCCCAAATCCCAGTACAACCGCAAAAGCTCTTCATTGACCGCTATCGCCGCTTTGATTTGTGATGATGCGATACGACTTTTGATTTCACTCAAAAATGATTTATAATCAGTAGAGAAAATTTCTTTTTTCATCGTTCGCCTTTGATGGTTTGTTTCATTGTATCCCGTCGCTCAAAAATGGGGGAAAATATGGCAGGGTGAAAGTTTTATTTAACATTCTTAAATAATTCAGCAATCCCTATAGTCAATCCTGAATCTTTACCTAACAGACCTGTATCAGCTCTTCTAACCAATATAAAGATTGAACCATCACCGCTGTGCTAAAACCGCCAGCGCACCCTTATAAATCGGCTCATCGATAAAACCGTACCGCTCATCGACAAATCCGCTGATCCCCCGTCCGGCATGTTCTTCGAACAGCCGGACAATCTCACGGCATCGGGCGATTTCTCCTTCGCTGTGTCCAAATATTTCGTGTATCAGCTCTACTTGCGCCGGGGCGATGCACCCTTTGGCATCAAATCCCATATCTTTCTCTAATTCGAGCCAGTTGCGCAGTCCGTCACTGTTTTTATAATCTTGATAGACAAATGAAACCGGTTTGACGCCGCATGCACGCGAGGTCACCATAAAATGGCTCAAAAGATACTGCACCGTTGGATTTTCAGGGGTTAAAAGGCTCTGAGAGAGTCCCAAATCCGCAAATAGGTCGAGAATCCCCAGATAATAGACTTTGATCCGTGGATCGATGGCAAACTCCGAGAGTGCCAGCCAGGCCTCTTTGGTCTCGATGGAGAGATGAATGTCGATCTCTTCGTTCACCAGGGTAAGGATTCTCCGTACATCGGCTACGCTCCGTATTTTGGGAACCCGGATGGCATCAGGCATAAAAGGGTTCAAAAAGAGAATCTCTTCAACACCCCCCTCATCCAAAGGATTGACCCGGACGACCAGATTTTTGTCGCATTGAGGGAGGGAAGCCAGCGTCATAGCGCACAAGGCTAACGCATACGGCTTTTGCTCAGGGCTCACCCCGTCTTCGAGATTAAGCATCAGACATTCGGCACTCAATGTCGGGATTTTTGAGAGGTGCTTGAGGTTGTGGGTGGAGAGCATCATGGCAGAACGGAAAGATAAGGAGCGGTTTTGTTCCCGTCTTACGGGGATAGCCAATGCGTTTAACGTCGCACTATCGCCCGAGGCGATCAGGTCAATGAGCTTTTCGGGATTGTTGAGCGGCACGTTTGAACTCCTCGCGATGGAGATAATAATAAAGGGTTTGTATCTCGGTATCCGTGAGATAATAGCGGGGCATACCGATGATACGGCTGTTTACTTTATCATAAAACTCCCGAAACGACAGTTTATGAATCGGCTTGCCGGCGAAAATCTTGTTTTCCCCTTTCTCTTTGTAGCGGGCGATCAGTTTCCCCTCCCCCTTCTCTCCGTGACACAAATGACACCCAACCCCTCTTGGGTTATGATAAAGTCCGGCAGCATACTCTTCTTTCGTAATAAACGACTCTGCCTTAGAGAATGTAAATGTCAAAAATAGAAGAAAAATCCAGCGCACCTGATCCCTTTAACCAATTATTAGTCTTTACTCGCTATCATACCCAAAAACAATTTGACGGTGATTAAATGCAAATTCTTGACGGCAAAGCGCTCGCACAAAAAATCGAAGAAAAGGTCTCTCTCGGAGCCAAAGAACTCAAATCCCAGACGGGAAGAGTTCCCGGGTTGGCGGTTATTTTAGTCGGTCATGATCCTGCGAGCCAAGCCTATGTCGGAATGAAAAAAAAGGCGTGTGACCGTGCCGGATTTTATTCCGTCACTCACGAGATGCCCGATGATATCTCTCAAGAAGCCATTATAAAAACCATCGAAATGATGAATCTAAACCCCAACATCGACGGGATTTTGATTCAGCTTCCCCTTCCCAAACATGTCGATACCACCAAAATCCTCGAAGTCGTCGCCCCGTCCAAAGACGTTGACGGATTTCATCCCTACAACGTCGGACGTTTGGCTACGGGACTTGACGGATTCGTTCCGTGTACTCCGCTTGGGGTGATGGAGCTCCTGGCGGAATACAATATCGATCCCAAAGGGAAAAACTGCTGTATCGTCGGTGCCTCCAATATCGTCGGAAAGCCGATGGCAGCCCTCTTGCTAAATGCTAATGCAACGATTGAAATATGTCATATTTTTACCGATGATTTGAAAAAACACACCCTTGCGGCGGATATTGTCCTCGTCGGAGCCGGAGTTATCAATCTCATCAAAGAAGATATGGTACGTGATGATGCCATCGTTATCGATATCGGAATCAACCGTGCAAGCGACGGCCGTCTCGTCGGCGACGTCGATTATGATGCGGTTGCACCAAAAACGTCGTATATCACCCCTGTTCCCGGCGGTGTCGGACCGATGACCATCGCCATGTTGCTCAGCAACACCCTCAAAGCCGCAAAAATTCACGCACAAGAAGAGAAATAATCCTTGAAGAAAAAAATCCTCAACGCCGCTCATGCTGCTTACCGCTTTTCCAATAGCTGGACAGGGACGATCATCATCGTCCTCTTCGTTATCTTTTTTGTTGCCCAGGCGTTCCGAATCCCCAGCGGATCGATGAAAGACTCTTTGCTCGTCGGTGACCACCTTTTCGCGAAAAAATTTGCGTATGGAATTTCAACACCCCATCTTCCCTTTCTCGAAATTCCTCTGATTCCGGGAACTGACGGACATATTATCGACGGTGATGAGCCTAAACGCGGCGACATCGTCATCTTCCGTTATCCGAATAATACACAGCTGCACTATGTCAAACGCTGTGTTGCCCTCCCGGGAGATGAGCTGTTTTTGCAAGACAAAATACTCTATCTCCATCCGAGAGAGGGAAATGACTACGCTAAAAAAGCATTTCCCGGATATGAATTAATCGAACAAGACGGCAAACTCTGGGTCAAAGATCCTTATACCAAAGAGCATCCTGGAATCCATCATGATGAGCGTATCACTAAAGACGATCCGAATATCGCATTCATTCAAAACGGTGATTTCATTTTCGACTTTCCCCCTACCGTTGTCCCGGATAAAGAGTACTTCATGATGGGAGACAACCGCGACCACTCCAATGACAGCCGATTTTGGGGAAGCGTCCCTTACGGTTTGATCGAAGGAACCCCGTGGTTTGTCTATTTTAGTTTAGATGATAATTATGAAGTACGCTGGGATCGTATCGGAAAAACACCGAGTGATTTGGAACAAAAAGAGCCTCTAACCCGTGCTGTAGCTGAAAGAGTACGCGAAGACGCCAATAATTATGAACTCTATTGATCTACTCGAAATCGCTGCAGCGATTATCGCTCTTCTCATCGCCATTATCGGGCATGAGATTATGCACGGGTGGGTCGCCTACAAATACGGTGACCATACCGCGAGAAGCCAAGGGCGACTGAGCATCAATCCTCTCATCCATATCGATCCGTTCGGCTCGATTCTCGTCCCTTTGATGACCTATTTTATTCCCATGCTTCTGGGGGCTTCCAGCGGGTTCTTATTCGGATGGGCAAAACCCGTTCCGGTGAATACCCACACGGTGATCCGCAATGGCGGCTACAATGCCGCGATGCAGGTGAGCCTCGCCGGAATCGCTTACAATCTTTTTTTGGCAACCCTCTCTTCCGTTGTCCTTCTCTCGATGACACAGCCGAGCGAAGCCGATGGAATTGCCTATCTGTTCAGCTATATTTTCGTGATGAAACTGCTTTTGATCAATGTTGTTTTAGCAGTCTTCAATCTCCTCCCGATTCCAAGCTTTGACGGAGCCCATTTTCTCAGTTATCTGAGTCTAAAATACAAAATACGTGCCGTTGCCGAATTTTTCGCCAAAGCCGAACCTTATGGAATGATTGTTATCATCATCATATTGGTTACTCCGCTTAAAATCCCGTTGGTTATGTGGCCCATCCAAGCGCTGCTAAATCTATTATTGAACTAAGGAGAGTTATGAAATTTTACATTGCCACCGATCATGCCGGAATCGATCTGAAAGATTTTACGGTCGAACTCCTTCGTAGCAAAGGACATGAAGTAATCGATTTAGGACCTTTTTCCAAAGATCGAGTTGATTATCCCGATTATGCGATCAAAGTGTGCGAAAATGTCCTCGCTGACCCTGCTTCACAAGGGATATTGATCTGCGGTTCAGGTATCGGAATGTCTATGGCGGCCAACCGTTTTCATGGCATTCGCGCCGCACTGTGCCACGATGCTTATACCGCGAGCGTAGCACGGGGGCATAATGATGCCAATGTGCTGTGCTTCGGAGAGCGTATCGTAGGGCAAGGGGTTGCCGAATCGATCCTTGATGCATGGATTGCCGGAAAATTCGAAGGAGGCCGCCATTGCGGTCGAGTAGACAAAATAGAGGCGATACAAGGATAAACGATGTTTTTAGAGTGGTCATTGCTTACAATCGTTACACTTGGTGCCCTTTTCTTTTTAGTCAAAATGTTCTATTTTCGCAGTATTACCGTTAAAGAACAGCGTAGCAGTGAAATGATGAAACTGACCCTCAAAGAGGCTGAAGTACTGATCCGAAAATATCAAATTCAACTCCAGCGTGCATTGGGAAATGTTGATATTTTGAGCGAAGAGCTCAACAATCTGCGCAATGAACTCAAATCGCTCAAACAGCGCAACTCGAAACACCGTTCCGAAACCGACCGCCTCCAAAATAAAATTAAAGAACTGGAAGGGCGTATCGACGCACTGATTTAACCAATTTATCAAGGAAATTTTTATGAGCCTCAGTATCAGTGAGAGAACTATTTTAATCAATGCGATTCGGGATATCCCCGATTTCCCAAAGCCGGGCATTGTGTTTAAAGATATCACCACCCTCCTTTCAGACAAAGAGGCTTACGGTGTACTCATGCGCCATTTGCGTGAACGTTATGCCCCCTATAATCTCACCCATGTTGCCGGGATTGACGCACGCGGATTTATTTTCGGTGCGACACTCGCCCAAATGTTAGGGGTCGGATTCGTCCCCATCCGTAAAAAAGGAAAGCTCCCCTACACTACCGTATCGGAAAAATACTCTCTTGAATACGGTGTGGACGAAGTGGAAATCCATATCGATGCGTTTTCGGGTGTCGATGCTCCCCGAGTCCTTCTGATCGATGATTTGATCGCTACCGGAGGAACGGCCTATGCAGCGGCTAATCTCATCAATAAAGTCGGTGCGGAGTGTGTGGAAGCGTGTTTTGTAATGGGTCTGGATTTTTTAAGCGGACAATCCAAACTGCGTGATCTTGTTGAAGTCTATACCGTGATTGGAGTCGATTGATGTATATCCCTACCCCCTCAAAATTTGATCCCGTTGATGGCCACTTCGGCATCTTCGGAGGACGTTATGTCCCAGAAACCTTGATGCCGGCACTTTTAGAGCTGGAAGAGGCTTACAAAGCGATCCGTTTTGATGAAACGTTCTGGAAAGAGGTAGACGGATACCTCAAAGACTATGTCGGCCGCCCAAGCCCCCTGTATTATGCCGCCAACCTCTCTGAAGAGTTGGGAGCCAAAATCTATCTCAAACGGGAAGATTTGAACCATACGGGAGCCCACAAAGTCAACAACGTCATTGCGCAGGGGTTGATGGCCAAACGTCTGGGCAAGAAAAAGGTCATCGCCGAAACGGGAGCGGGTCAGCACGGTGTCGCGACCGCAACCATTGCGGCATTGCTCGGATTGGAATGTGAAATTTTCATGGGAGCCAAAGACGTAGCGCGTCAGGAGCTTAACGTCTTTCGGATGAAACTCCTCGGTGCCAAAGTCCACGCCGTCGAGAGCGGGTCCAAAACCCTCAAAGATGCGATGAACGACGCGATCCGCCACTGGGTGACCCATGCGCGTGATACGTTCTACATTATCGGGACCGTTGCGGGACCGCACCCTTATCCGATGATGGTACGCGATTTTCAAGCGATCATCGGGTGCGAAGCGCGTGCCCAAATCCTAGAAAAAGAGAACCGTCTCCCTGATTATGTCATCGCCTGTATCGGCGGAGGCTCCAACGCGATCGGAACGTTTCAACACTTTTTGGAAGACAAAGAGGTGCGCTGTATCGGGATCGAAGCGGGAGGATTGGGGGTAGAGACCGATAAACACGGCTGTTCCCTTCTCAAAGGGCGGCCCGGAGTATTGCACGGACAAATGAGCTATCTCCTCCAGGACGATGACGGGCAGATTCTCGAAGCCCACTCCATCTCTGCCGGACTCGATTATCCGGGAATCGGACCGGAACACGCCTTTCATAAAGAGAACGATACGGTCAGCTACGACAACATTACCGACCAAGAGGCTTTAGACGCCTTTGTATGGCTGAGCCGTGCTGAGGGGATCATCCCCGCATTTGAAACCGCCCATGCCGTCGCCTATTTGAAAAAAATGTCCGACATCAAAGACAAGCTGATTATCGTCAACCTCTCCGGACGCGGGGACAAAGACATGATTCAAGCCAAACAAATATTGAATTTTGACAACTAAAGGATAGCGGTGGAGCATCTATTTATTGAATGGCTTAAAGAGTATGGTTATATTGTCCTTTTTGGATGGAGTATTCTCGAGGGAGAGCTTGGGCTAGTAATGGCCGGAATCATGTCGCATACCGGCGATATGGTATTGCCCATTGCCCTGATTGTCGGTGCTTTAGGGGGGTTCGTCGGAGATCAGATTTACTTTTACATCGGGCGTTACAATAAAAATTACATTTACACAAAGCTTCATGCCCAACGCCGTAAATTTGCGATTGCCCATCTGCTCCTAAAAAAATACGGCTGGCCCATCATCTTCGTCCAACGCTATATGTACGGAATGCGTACCGTCATCCCGATGGCGATCGGCTTAACCAAGTATTCTGCCCGAGATTTTGCAATTATCAATTTCATAAGCGCTATCTTCTGGGCATCGCTTACAATCATTCCAGCCTATTATTTCGGAGAAGAACTGCTCAAGCTCCTGGCATGGATCAAAGCCCACTGGTACTTTGCCGTTCCTTTGGTGTTGACGATTGCCGGAAGCATTGTCTTTACTTTTAACCGAATTGAAAAAAAACTTTTGGAGAAACGCCGTGAACGTCAAACTCGTTAATCAACCCCTCTCTCTCATCAGTGCCGACCTGACTTTAGAATTTGTAACCCCTAAACAATTCGAAATCCATCCGCACCGCGCCCTTTTAACGCAAGCGGGATTTAAAGCCGAACAAGAACAGCTCTGTGCCTTGCATGAACACCGTATTCTTGTGTGCGGAATCGACGCCGAAGAAACCGATGAATTCTACCGATCGGCTATGGCAGCAGCGATCAAAACCGCAATGAATTACGCTTACACCGCTCTCAAATGTTCCCAATACGCCCCTGAACGCTTCCGTGCCTTGATCGAAGGGGTCGTTTTGGGAAGTTATAAATTTGAGCGCTATAAATCAGAGCCAAAAGCGTCCAAACTGACTGAAGTGATCTTTTCGCATGAAAATAACGACGGCAGTGTGAATGATTTGGATGCACTCGAAGCGATTTTAAGCCAAACCCTCGTCATTGCGAAAGCAACCAACTATGTCCGTAATTTGGTCAATCAAACCCCCGATGATATGACACCGCAGCAGATGGCCATCACCGCGGATGCTCTGGCAAAAAGCAATAATCTAGAATGTACCATCCTCGATGTAAACGGTCTAGAAGAGGAAAAAATGAACGCCATGCTCTCCGTCGGACGCGGTTCTGCCCACCCTCCGCGCCTGATCCATCTTTCCTATAAACCTAAAAATCCGCGTAAAGTCATCACCCTTGTGGGCAAAGGACTCACCTATGACAGCGGCGGTCTGAGCCTCAAAGGGGCGGCATCGATGGTGACGATGAAAATGGACAAAGCCGGCGGATGCGCCGTCATGGGTATCATTAAAGCGATCAGCGAACTGAAACTCGATATCGAAGTCCACGCCTTTGTCGGAGCGGTGGAAAACATGATCAGCGGCAACGCCTACAAACCCGATGACGTCCTCCGTGCCAAAAACGGCAAAACGATCGAAGTACGCAACACCGATGCCGAAGGGCGTCTTGTCCTCGCCGACGTTCTGGGCTATGCGCAGGAAAATGTCAAAGCAGACTATATCTTCGACTACGCGACGTTGACCGGAGCGTGTATGGTAGCCCTCGGGCCGTATACGACGGGCGTTATGGGACACAATGAAGCGCTCAAACAAACATGGATTGAGGCCGGTGCTTCTGCGGGCGAATACTGCGGTATGTTACCGTTCAACCGCCATCTGAAAAAGCTGATCAAAAGCGACCTCGCCGATGTCTGTAATGTCTCATCCAAACCGTACGGCGGAGCGATCACAGCCGCCCTCTTCCTCGATAACTTCATCGATGAGGATATGAAAGAAAAATGGGTTCATTTCGATATCGCAGGTTCTGCCTACACCGAGAGCGCATGGGATGTTCACACCTATGGCGGTACGGGTGCGGGGGTGCGTATAACACTCAACTGGCTTTTAAATTTAAAATAGTACAAAAATAAAACTACACAAGGATATAATGAATGGGACTATCAATCGGACTCGTAGGACTACCAAACGTCGGAAAATCAACCACTTTTAACGCACTCACCAAAGCACAAAATGCCGAAGCGGCAAACTATCCGTTCTGTACGATCGAACCGAACAAAGCAACCGTGCCGGTTCCCGATGTCCGTTTAACCGAACTCGCAAAAATCGTCAATCCTGAGCGGATTCAACACTCGACTCTCGATTTCGTCGACATCGCCGGTCTCGTCAAAGGGGCAAGTAAAGGTGAGGGATTGGGGAACAAATTCCTCTCCAATATCCGCGAAACCGAAGTGATCTTGCAGATCGTCCGCTGTTTCGAAGATGACAACATCGTCCATACCGAGGGACGTATTGATCCCCTTCTCGACGTCGAGATTATCGAAAATGAACTTATTTTTGCCGACATCGAAGTATTGACCAACCGAATAGAACGTCTCAAAAAACAGGCAAAAAACGAAAAAGATGCGGCAGCGATGGTAGTCTTTGCCGAAGAGTTGGCGGAGTTTTTGGCGGAGGGGAATCTTGCCCGCAATTTTCCGAAATATGAGAGCGAAATGTTCGAAAAACTCAACTCCGAAGTACGTATGTTGAGTGCCAAAGAGATCATGTACGGTGCCAACGTCGATGAAGACGGTCTCACCGAAGACAACGAATACGTGCAGCGTCTCCGTGAACATGCGGCGAAACACGGATGTGAAGTGATCAAACTCTGTGCGAAAATCGAAGAAGAGCTAGTCGGGATGGAAGACGATGAACGCGATGAGTTCTTGCGCGATATGGGTGTTGAAGAATCGGGATTGGAACAAATCATTCGCAAGGGGTTCGACAAACTTGGACTCATGAGCTATTTTACCGCCGGAGTCAAAGAGGTCCGTGCATGGACGATCCACAAAAACACGACCGCTCCGAAAGCGGCGGCCGTCATCCACAACGACTTTGAAAAAGGGTTTATCCGTGCTGAAGTGATCGGATATGAGGACTTCATTGCCTGCGGCGGTGAAGCCAAATCCAAAGAAGCGGGAAAAATGCGTTTGGAAGGGAAAGAATATATTGTGCAAGACGGTGATATCATGCACTTTAGATTTAATGTATAATTAGAAAAGCATCCCCTCTTACGGGGGATCAAATTGTGAGAAGGGATGGTTTATGACTCTTCACTATTCTGGCCCGAAGCCTCTGATTTCAGCCCACGGAATTAAATTCGACCCCAATAAAGAAGATAAATTTATCTATTTCGGTTTTGTCGTTGAATTGATCAAGGCATTGGATCATGAGTACCTCGAAGACAAACCTTACGTTGCAACCGTAACCTATAGCAATCAAGATACCTACAATATCTTCTCATTAATCCAAAAATACGATCCTCTGCTGGATCAAACCATTAGTGAGCGTAACAATACGGTTCAATCTGAAATCGAAGATGAAATTAAACGGGCGGAAGAAAATTGTCTGCTATGCGAAGAGGATCGTGACGTTTTAATCAAAAACCTTGAACTGCTCAGAAATTACCGCATCCCGCGTTCCATTAACAAAACGGTTTACTACAGCGGTATCACGACATTGGCAAAGATCATCCATGATCGGAAAATCTCTTATATAAAAGCCCCTATTCTTCGTATCCATTCTCATGTTTTTCACTCCATCCAAGGAGTTTTACGGAAACTACATCCGCCGATGGACAGTACCATTGACATAATAGAAGAAGGGGGACATTTACATGTCCGCCTTCAGATGAACAGCTTTTAATCCTAAGAGTTCAGACGGGCAATCGTCTGCGCAAACTTGACATTCTCGCCGGTTGAAAGCGCAAGGTCGATCATACCGTTCTCACACAGCATGACAATCGTTGACCCCATACGGAAGCACCCGAAATCGTCCCCCTTCTTCAAATGGAAGTTTTCATAGCTGTAGTGGCTGGGGGTAAGAACCGTATTCGTTCGGATACGAGGTTCAAAACTCACCTCCATCTCGCCGACATTCAGCGCTCCGACCAAAATGAGAAAAAAACGTTTCCCTTCAGAGCTTAAACACTCCAAAACAACCCGTTCATTTTCGATAAAGAGATTCATCTGTTTTTTAAGAGAGGGAATATTAACCGGATACAGTTTGCCCGGGATATGAACGGCATGAAGTACCTGCATATCGATCGGAGCATGATAGCGGTGATAATCACGCGGGGAGAGGTAAAAATTGATAAATGCTCCGTTGTGGACACTTTTTTTCGACGCACTCGATATACCCTCTCCCAATACGCCATCGACACGGTAACGCATCCCTTTGATCTGCAATGCCAAATCCTCTTCGATTGTTCCGCACGCAGTAATAAGCGAATCACAGGGACTGATCATATCCAGCGGATCGGTTGAAAAGGTCCGCATCCGTCGAAATTTTCGGGTGAAAAGGGCATTGAGGGTTGGATAGGTTTCAGGAGCGTCAAATTCGCCCATATCCAGCCCCATCGCCCGGACATACGTGCGATTGATCATTTTTTGAAAAGTTTTCCCATGCTCTTTTGAAGCAAAGCGGCCAAAGGTTTGGGAGATGGCAGAGGTGATATGTTGTTTCAAAAATTACTCCTGAGTTTCATCGGTTTGAATTGGTCTTTTGGCAATCTCTTCGATCAATACGGTGGCATAGCACCCTTTGGGGAGGGTAAAATGAAGCTCAAACCATGCATCATTCTCTTTGTACTCCCCCTCGATCTCTTCGGGAAAGATCCATCCGTATCGTCGGGCACCGTCGATTCCGCTATGAATCGTGTCATACTCTTTTTCGATCGTCTCCGCCAGTCCCATAGCGCGCGTGGCCCGCTTACCGCTTAATAGCCCGCTGACCGAAATATCGCGTTTTGAAAATCGTTCAACTTCTTCAGAACTCTCATAATGAAAAATCTTCCCGTAGGGATAGTGCATCATCACATCCCCGTGGATCAGTTTGAACGGATGTTTTTGGGCTTTCATCGCTTCGAGTTCTTCTTTCGGGAGAGGCAACACAGTACTGAGCTCCTCGACTCCGAAACTCTCTACGAGTTTGGATATCTGAATCCGACGGCTCAGCCAATCGTTAAACAGATAGCTTTGATAGGAATTGACGTAAAACTGCGCCAATTTTTTATTGCGCTCTTTGAGGCTTCCGGCCAAAATTGCCTGCCCCTTTTTGTAATTCTCACCGTCCAGACCGAAACGCTGGAATCCGAAATAGTTCGGCATCCCCTGTTTTTTGATCATTTTCAGGGCTTCTTGAATTTTCACCGCTGCGGTCGGATTGACTTTTTTGAGGCGGATGAAAAAACGGTTTCCCTTGAGATGACCGACACGGATTTTATTATTGTGGTACGTTTTTTCGAGGATTTTGATCCCCTCATGCTCAAAGTTCTCCAAAACCCCTTCAAATTTGCGCGGAAGAGAAATATACTGTTTGGTTTGGGCATTTTTGTCTTTAAGCCCTGCATAACCGATATCGCGCCCCTTGATCCCAAGATGGTTGCTGAAAATATCGATCATCTGCCATGTGGAGAGATTTTTTTTACGGACATGCAGCACCAGATGCTCCCCTTCACCGCTAAAAGGGTACAAAGGTATCTCATCGACAACGAAATCACGCGGACTTTGTCGAAAATGAAACTCGATTGGACTATGAGGAAGATAATATTGACGTTCCATGAAACTCCTAAAAATGATGACGCTTACAGCGGTTCGTATAACTTCCGCGCACAGCGTGCGCAACGGGGGTAATCGTCGTTCGCGTACGTGCGGCAATACGGCGAATCGTCTCAAGGCGGCGCGGCGAAAATGCAATCAGCATCTCATATTCTTCCCCACTGCATTTAACTCTTTTGGATATCTTTTTATCCCATTGGATCCCCAGCCGATTCGCGCGAGACAGCTTTTCGATGTCACTGCACAGACCGTCTGAAAGATCCATACCACACCGCAGATATGGACGTGAACGGGTCACAAAAGATTGACGCAGCTTGGGAGCAACAAAGCGGCTTTTCGTATGTACTTTTCCTCCGCTTAGCAGATAGCGTAAATCTTTTGCCGATTTCCCGATCGTTCCCGTATACGCGATGATATCGCCCTTTTTCAGCCCCCGTCGCAATAAGGGATTCTTTGCTTTAGAGATAATCGTAATAGAGAGATCGAGTTTGGAGTTACTAATCGTATCTCCGCCTATTATCTCGATCCCATACTCCGAAGCCGCTGCACGTATACCGCGTGAAAGTTCATCCATCTGATGCAAAGAGATCGATTTGGGCATTGCGACTCCCAGCAATGCATACATCGGAGTTGCATTCATTGCAATCGCATCCGAGATGTTCACGATCATTGCTTTATAGCCGATCTGATACGGGCTCAACCACTTCCGTTTAAAATGGACATTTTCAAAAAAAACATCCTTGCTATAAACCCAGTGGCCTATACACGCCCCATCATCTCCGATGTGCGTTCCGACAGAACTGAAAGTGGAAATAAAATAGTTTTCTCCGTTCAAACCCTCTATCCATTCCCTGACTGTTGTGTAAAATGTTATTATTATAGACAAAATCGGATTACGGTTGTGTTAAAGCTCGATACTTTTGACAAGAGTAGTGATAGAATTGCTTTTTATTAATTTTTTTGCAATATAAATCATACCGAAGGAGAATTATGCTGATTTCTATACGAAAAGTCTTTTTTAACCTCAAAAATGCATTGATGTTTCTGGGCATCGGTGTTTTCATCCTCACCCTTCAACTTTTTCATCTATCGCAATATTCAGAACGTTTGGGAGCTCTCAAAAATCAGCATCTTTTAATCACTAAAATTATCAATACCGATTTAAATGACCCCAAAATGGCCTCTATTATGATTAACGGTGCCCTGTCCGAGATCGAACTTTCCGTTAAACTCTCAGGGAAAGAAGCCTTTTTAGATTCCTTAATCAACTCAAATGAAGAGCAGGCATCTCTTTTACGCTCTTTAGTAGTATCGTCTGAAGCCTTCCGCGATCAAGTCCTCATCTGGTCTGAATCACTCGCCATATCCGAAAAATCTTCACGTGCGCGGATGCTAAACGCACGCAGGGCTTACCTAACCGATATTGATCGAATGACGGACTACCAGATCCACCTCATTCAAGAATCGATTGATACCGCTAAAATGATCGCACTCATAGTATTGATGGCCGGCTTACTGGTTTTTCTTTTGTATCGCTATCGTCTTAATCAGATTTACCGCGATATTCATAAAGCGTGTTCGGTTGACACCGACGGCACACGAAAAGTCATAGCAACCCAAGAAATAGATTTTCTCCTCAAACGGTTGCGAAAATCTTCCCAAGATTCGCTCAACCCAAATCTCCTCAACCCCTTAAGCGGACTTAACAATGAAAAAGGGCTTATAAACGCTTTCAATGCAAAAAAAGCAGGCAAAGCAGGCAATACCGTATTTCTCGCCCTGTTTGAAATCGACCACTATTCCTCCCTTATCAACACCCTTTCCAAAGAGGATCTCAAGAATCTCTTTAACAAACTCGGCGAAATGTTCACAATGTACGAACAGCCCCTTGACGTTATTGCCCATAGGGACGATGATCGTTTACTTTTTCTTATGTCCCGCAGCAGCAAAAAAACCGCATTCGAAGAGTGCGAAAAAATCATTCAATCGGTTAAAGAGTCGAGTTTCACTACGGCACAGGGGGCTATAAAAATCACCTTAAGTGCAGGGTTCTTGCTCAAACCTCCGGTAAAAACAATTGATGAGGGGGTGCAGCAAGCCCTCCAGTTGATTGAAAATGCCAAAGAAAACGGGGGAAATTGTATCGTTCAACTACGTGATCTCTCCCACTCCTATCGATAGTCCCTCACCACAATGTAACTTTTCCACTCACATAGAGTGGAATAATTTTCCTTTATTGTTACCATTTTGGACAATAATGGAGAGTTTAAGCCCCTAGAGCCCCCTATAACCCTTTTTAATCTTACCCAAGGAGCGGCGCGCTATAATCGTCCACAGATTTTATCAACAAGGAAGGCGTATGAGTATTCCCATTTATACTTATGATGCGGTTATTGTCGGAGCTGGTTTAGCCGGATGTGCCGCAGCTCGCGAGTTGCAAAAAGCCGGTAAGAGAGTTGCCGTTGTCACAAAACTACACCCGTTGCGCAGTCACTCCGGTGCTGCTCAGGGTGGTATTAACGCAGCGTTTAGCGATGCAGACAGCGTTGAACTTCATGAGTTCGATACGGTCAAAGGATCCGATTATCTTGCGGATCAGGACGTTGTTCAGTTTATGTGTGAAAAAGCACCTGAAACGATCCGCTGGGTAGAGCGTATGGGGGCGGCATTCAGCCGTAACGAAGACGGTACTATCGCTCAACGCCCATTCGGTGGACAATCATCACCGCGTGCCTGTTTTGCGAAAGACCGTACCGGTCTTACCCTCCTTCAAACCATTTACGAACAAGCGTTCCGTGAAGGCGTCGAATTTTGGGATGAGTGGTACGTTGCCGACTTGTTGTATAACGAAGGTAAAGTATATGGAGTAAGCGCGTATAACATCCGTAACTCTGAAAAAGCGATTTTCAATGCGAAAGCCGTTATGTTCGCAACCGGCGGATATGCCCGTGCGTTTAAAATTAACTCAAACGCTCATGCGAATACGGGTGATGGCTTGTCACTCGTAGCCCGTCACGGTCTTCCTCTCGAAGACATGGAATTCGTGCAATTCCATCCGTCAGGACTTTCAGGAAACGGTGTTTTGATCTCGGAAGCGGCTCGCGGCGAGGGGGGAAAACTCCTCAACTCACTCGGTGAGCGTTTCATGG
>Ga0208863_1000170_pt1 | contig 79752 bp, 68 predicted proteins | sample RifOxyD3_FD_184040 | JGI IMG/M metagenome (GOLD analysis project Ga0208863, IMG submission 184040) | Soil microbial communities from Rifle, Colorado - Rifle Oxygen_injection D3 (SPAdes) | ecosystem: Environmental > Terrestrial > Deep subsurface > Rock core/Sediment | place: Rifle, Colorado... | reverse complement strand
GTGTTGAGGAGGATGGGATAGAATCCCAGACTCCGCGCGATCTCGAGCCTAGCCTCGATGTCGTCGAGCACCAGCGGTTCGCCGCCGGTAATTTCGACAAGCGCCCCGGGATAGCGCCCGGCAAACTCAAGAAGATTGCTAAGCGAGGTTGCGGCGCCGGACTCTTCATAGGTGTAGCGGGCATCGCAATAATGACAGCGCAGGTTGCAGCCGCTCAGCCGGAAAAAAACACAGGGGTAACCGGCCAGGGATGACTCTCCCTGGATGCTGTAGAATTTTTCGCTGATGTTAAAGCTGAGTTGAACAACTTGCCTGCTCATACGAAACTTATGCCCTTGCGGTATGAGACCTGGCTCAACGGCCACGGTAGGTGATTCCGGTGTTTTCGGTTTCGCCGACGGTGACGCTCTCTAAGCGGTAGCGTTCTGATGATAGCGGTTCCTTCAGGTTTTCATAGAGATAAGCGGCAATATTTTCCGAGGAAGGGTTTTTGCTGAGAAATGCCGGATGCTGATTCAAGTCGCGGTGGTCAAGTTGTTTTAGCACTTCGCCTACCGCCTCTTTGAGTGTCCTGAAATCAATGCCCATGCCGAGGTTGTCAAGTTCGGTTGCCCTGACCGTGACCTCTACACTCCAGTTGTGACCGTGCGGCTGTTCACAGTTGCCCGGATAGTTACGGAGATGATGGCCGGCGGAAAAATGGGTTTTGATGAAGATGTCATACATGGGCGTGTCTCCCGAAAACCGGGCGCTTCGTAAAATCCTTTGATCGGGCGCCGGGTTTTATTTGAATTCTTTAAATGATCTGGTAGAGTAGCTGCTTATTTTTTTATTGTGATTACCATATACTTTTTTGTTGAAAATTGCCAGAATCTGATTCCTGGTTGAATTCAGATCAAGACCGCAAAGGCGACAGAGGTATTGGTTTGAAGGCGACTTGGAATGAGAAGGAGAATAAACCAGTATGGCACTAATCGCGCCCTTCAGAGGGCTTCGCTATAATCCGGACCGCATCGACAACATGGAAGAGGTGGTAACGCCGCCCTACGACGTGATCGATGAAAAAGCCCATGCCGCCCTGATCAGGAAAAATCCCTACAATATGGTCCAGCTTGATTTGAGCAAGCATTTTGAGCAGAATGTGCCGCTGGACGAGCGCTATGCCAGAGCCAGGAATCTGTTTGAACAATGGCAGGCCGAAGAGATCCTGATCAGGGACAGAGTGCCGGCGATCTATCTTTATGATACCGAATACGTTCATCCTTCCGGTCGGCGGCTTACCCGGCGAGGATTCGTTTGCCTCGTCCAACTGGCCGAGTTTGCTGAAGGCATTGTCAAGCCTCATGAAAAGACTTTTAAGGAGTTCACCACCGACCGTTTGCGGCTGCTCGATACCTGTCAGACCCAGTTCAGCAAGATCTTTGCCCTCTATTCGGATGAGCAGGGCCAGGTCATGGCCTGTCTGGATCAGGCGGTTGATCAGGAAGTTTTGTGCGCGGCCCGGGATATCGATGGCAATCTTCACACCATTCGCGCCGTTACCGAGCCTTTCGCCCTGCAAAAAATCCGGGAACTGCTGGCAGAGAGGTCTCTCTATATCGCCGATGGCCACCACCGGTATACAACAGCCCTGCAATACCGTGATCTCGCCAGGCAGCGGTTCGGTTCTCTGGCGGCTGACAGCCCTTTTAATTATACTATGATGTATCTCTGTCCTATGGAGGATCCCGGCCTCTCTGTACTGCCCACCCATCGGTTAGTGCGGTTGCCGGGCATTCATGCCGCTGCTGATCTTATCCAAAAACTCTCTTCCTGCTTTACCATTGAGGAGATGCACAATGACTCGCGGGAGGTGCTGGTTGCCGAGGCTCTCGCCAAGATGGATGAAGAGCGGGGACGAGGCAATGTCTTTGGCCTTTATCATCCCGGGGAGGACCGGTGCTTTTCTCTTACCCTTAAATCCGGAGTTATGGAAAAACAGATGCAAGAGCATATGCCTCCTGAGCTGCGAGCCCTTGATGTGGTGGTGCTCTCCGAGCTGATCCTCGATAATCTTCTCGGCCTTGATCACGACCGCTGCGAGGCAGGGAAGCTCATCGACTATTTCAGCGATCCGGATGAGGCCATGGATGCCGTAGTCAAAGAGAGCACAGCTGCCGTGCAAAGTACTCCGATCCTCTTCCTGCTCAATAACACCCCTGTCAGCCAGGTTCGCGAGGTTGCAGATACCGGTCTGGTCATGCCGCACAAATCTACTTTCTTCTATCCCAAGGTTCTGACCGGGCTGGTGATGAACAAGATTGTCGAGACTGAAAAGGTCGCTTAAACAGTGCGCTGAAAACATGTCTGTTGACCAAGCAAAAGAGTTAAGCGATGACCGCCTGTTTGCCGGCAGGCTCAGCTGTCTTCAGCATCGAGACGGCTACCGGTTTTCCGTGGATGCAGTTCTGCTGGCCAATTTTATAGTGCCGAATGTTGGTGATTGTGTCTTGGATCTGGGTGCAGGGTGTGGGGTTGTCTCTCTTGTTCTCTGCTTTCGACATTCCGGGCTTTTCCATACCGCTCTAGAGATTCAACCGGCCCTGGCTGCCCTCTGCCGCAGCAATGCCTTCAGCAATGGCTATAATGAACGACTGCGGGTAGTTGAGGGCGATTGGCGCGCCATTGCCGATCTTTTGCCGGCTGGTGCGTTTGACTGGGTGGTTGCCAATCCGCCCTATCGGAAGAACGAGAGCGGCCGACAGAATCTTGATCAGGAGCAGGCAATCGCCCGGCATGAGATCATGGCAGATCTGGCCGCGACCGTGCGGGCCGCCCACTATGCCCTGAGAACCAGGGGCCGGGCTGCTTTTGTCTATCCTGCCGGCCGGGCCGCCACCTTATGTATGGAACTTGTTGCACATGGGCTGGCACCCAAGAGGATGCAGGTGGTTTATAGTTATCCGGGGAGCAATGCCAAACTGGTTCTGGTTGAGGCGGTCAAGGCCGGAGGGGAAGAGCTGACCATCCTGCCGCCATTTTTTATCTACAACGCAGCAACTGGTGTCTATACCCCGGAAATGGCCAGACTCTATGAGCCGTAAGTTATCTTTTCTCAAAGAAGTCAATAGGCTGAACAACTAAGAAGTTGCTCCCTGCCCGGCTTGAAGTCGCGCCAGGCCGGTGCGGGCAAATTCGATGCTGCTGTCGAGTCTTAGGGCGAGTTCAAAATTTTGAATTGCCTTATCGGTCTTGCCGAGTTTCTGGTAGTTGACGCCCAGGTTCGCATAGTCGATAGCGGAAGCAGGGGCCAGGTCCACGGCCTTGGTGAAGTGCTGAATAGCGGTTTCAAAGTTGTTGAGTTTGAAATTGCAGAATCCAAGGAGATTGTGGAGATCGGGGCGTTCGTTGTCAAAGGCGATCCCTAGCTTTAGTGCGGAGATGGCCTCTTCGTATCGTCCCATGTCCTTCAGACACTCCCCCATATAGGAGTAGATGTAAGGGGTGTCTTCGGTCTGCGGATCTAAGGTCAGAGCACTTTTGAGGCGGGCAAGGGCATCGTCGTATCGACCCAGGGCGGCAAGCTTTCTGCCCAGATAGAATTCGAGATAGTAGGCCTTGGGCAGGATTTTTTTCATCTCGATCAGGCGCGAGATGCTTTCTAACGGATCTTTGATCTGCTCGGCAACGATCTTGGCGGCAAAGAGTCCGGCATTCTTGATCATGGAGCGTTCCCGGAAGTGGGCGCCGGGCACGATCGTGTAGATTGTCGGAACCTGGAGATCCGGGTGCATGGTATTGACGATGTAAACCTCCATGTTGATCCGGCTAAGGGCGGCCAGGCATCGTTCAATCTCAACCTTGAGATTGTTGTCGTTTAGGTCCGGCATGCTGTCGATCCGGACTTCAGTGTCTGTTTCGACTATGTAATCAGCCTCCTGCAAGCTTAAGGGCTTAGGCAGACCACTCGCCACATAGTTGGCTCGCGTGTTAAAATCACCGGCCAGCTGGGCGACCTCGGTGAGGGCTCGGATAAGAGCCTTTTCCGGATTGGGTGTGGTGCCGGCGGTAAAGACAATCTCACTCAACTCCGGAAAGGTTGAGTGGTCTATGGCCATGGCACCGACGGTCGGGATGCCTGTGTCGAGCGTAAAGTCGTTGAGATAGAGGGTGATGCCGTTCTTAGTGAATTTAGCAAGCAGTTGTCGCGCTACCGGATCTTCGACTGAGGCGATATCAATGGCCGGCGTTTTCAGCCGGTTGTAGCTGATAATGGCGCAGACATGTCGCTCGACAATCTCGCAGACCCCTTGAATGATGGCTTCCTCGTAAGTATTGCCGGCTGAAGGGCCGTTGAACTCGTTGATGGCGTAGAACCAGGTAAAGGGGACCAGTACCTCGGTGTTTCTGGTGATATTTGTGGTCCAAACCCACTGGATAGGAAGATCTGCAATCAGTTTTTCCAGGGTGTTGACATCGGTTGTTTCGTCATGCACCGACTGTAACATCTGCTCTAGTGGCAGCAGCGGTTGTCCCTGTGCCTTGAGGTTGGCATAGGTATCGTTGATAAAGTTGGCCGGATTTTTTTTGAAGGTGAAGAAGCTGAACCTTTCGGCAAGTTCCATGCAGGCACTGGCTTGGGATTGTTCGGGGGTGCTGCCCTTGCCCATCTGTTTTTTATTGCCGATCGCGGCAAAGGCGTCCTTGCCGCACAGGCTGAAATAGACCGGGATGTCAAGTCTGCCGTTATCAATCCTGCGGACCTCTTTCAGGATATCAAGGTTGACCTCTTGCAAACGCTCCTTGAAGCGCCGCACCGTTTCTGTTGGGGTGTAAACCTTATCTTGATCATAGGTATAGGACTTGAAGGAGTCCTTAAGGGTGATCGACGAGTTGTGCATGAGTTTGTCCTCTTAACTTTCTTAAAAACAAGCTGTAATTTGATTCAGCAGGAGATTATCAGTGCCACATTTCAACCTTGTTGGAATTACCAAGGGTAACGTTGCTTGTCAAGAGGTTAATCTTACATAATCTGTTGTATAAACGACTGTTTTTCATTATCATATATGCTATTATTGTAATATGAGCAGAATTGCGGTAGCTGCTTTTTGAGGGGTTCTGAGCCATAACGATTAGAGGGAAGGCAAAAATATGCTGAATAGCTTTAGGAGATTGCTTAGCTTGCCTAGATTGCTTTCGATTTTTTTGATAGTTATGATAATGGCTTTACCGCAGGCAGCCAGTGCCGCTTATAACGAAAAGGAGTTGCGTATCGGTCTGCTGCCCGAATTAAATGTCTTTACGCAGATGAACCGTTTCAAACCACTTGCCGACTATCTAACGAAGAAGGTCGGAGTCGATATCAAACTGACCATGCTCTCCCGTTACGGCAATATCATTGAAAGCCTGAAAAAGCAGGAAGTCGATGCGGCCTTTCTAGGTTCTTTTACCGGGGCTTTTGCCATAACACAGCTCGGTGTAGAGCCCTTGGCAAGACCGGTGAATCTGGATGGAACTTCAACTTATACCGGCCTGTTGTTTGTACGTAAAGACAGCGGAATCACCAAGGTTGCCGACATGAAAGGCAAAACCCTGGTGTTGGTAGAAAAGGCCACTACAGCAGGATATGTTTTTCCGATTGCCTATTTTATTAAATTCGGGATTGCGGATAGTTCGACTTATTTTAAAAGGAAATATTTCGCCGGCAGTCATGACGCGGCGATTGATGCCGTCTTGAATCATAGAGCCGATGTCGGGGCTGCTAAAAATACGGTTTATGAACGGATGAGAGGGAAGAGCCCGCGGATTGACAAGGAGCTTGAGATCCTGGCAACTTCCGATCCGGTGCCATCGAACGGTCTTTGTGTCCTGCCGCAAATGAATGCCGGGTTAAAAAAACGGCTTAAAGAGACTTTGTTGGCCATGCAGGGGGATCCCGAGGCCCAGGAAGTCTTGAAAAGATTTGAAGCACTTCGTTTTGTCGATACCGGTATTAAAGATTATAAACCAGTTTACGATATGGTTCAGGAAGCCGGGATTGTCCTGAAGGATTATAAGTATACTAATCCATGAAAAAAATTATCATCTACTCCTTTGCCCTGATTTTTCTGCTCTTCACTTTAGGTTCAGGGATAACGATCTACCATCTTTTTACGACTACCGGCGATTTAAACGACCTCATCGGTATGCATGAGATTGCCGACATACCAAAAGAATTAAATCTGAATGTCCAGAAGATCAAGGCTTATCTCTACTCCTCGCCTGACGAATTTGCCGCAAACCTTGACACCATCATCGAACTTAACAACCGGATCGATCAAACGGTACGGCAATGTCACTCATGTCATCATGTTGCAAAAGTTGAAAGTGAGATTGAAGAAACCGAAGCAATGATTGCCGCCTTTCAAGAGCGATTGAGCTTTTTTATCACTACGGTCTCCGGTGGTGACTGGCGGAATGAACAGCAAAATGCTGTTGCCGTCCTGGCATACAAGATAGATACCAAGGTAGAAGAGATGGATGGTCGGGTGACCAACAGGATCCAGCGGCGGACAAAGATGGTCAAGGAGCAAATGGACCGCGCTTTTGCTCTTCTTGCTGCGACCCTGGTCGCCACCTTTATTATAGCTCTTTTTGTTGCCAGATATCTCACTGTCAAGGTGACCTCGCCCATTGAGCAACTCTTGGGTGAGGTCAATAAAATCAGGGACGGTGAACATGGGCAGCGCATCGATTATGTCGGCGCCAATGAATTTAGTGAATTGATCAAGACATTTAACGAAATGAGTCGGACTATTGCGCTCAGGGAGCAGCGGATTGAGGCCAGCCTGGCGCGTTTGAATAATTTGAGCCATGTAACTTTGCCTTTGCATACGGCCCACTCATTCGTCAACATTCTGCAACATGTCGGGTTGTGTATAGATAATCTGATTGAGGTCGAACAGAAAGGGATGATGCTGGTTGATACCGAGCAGAACCGCTTTGTGTTGCATCTTTCCACTGCCGATTCTGCTTCGCTAGAGGCGCATACCATAATAATCCCTTTGCGTGAGGTAGTAGAGGTCTTTAGAGCCGGGCAAAGAAAGTCAATTTTACTGAATGGTGCTCAGGATGGCGGTTGGCCGTTTGGGGAGCAATCCAGTGCCGTGCAATTTCGCAATCTTCTGCTCGTCTGGCTTGTGGTGAAAAATGAGTTGGTCGGTGCTCTGTTGGCTATAAATAAGCAGGGTAGCGATTTTTCTAATGAGGATCGCAACGTTTTTGAAATTCTTGCCAATAATATTGCCGTGGCTTTAGAGAATTATGAGCTATATAAGAGGCTGCAAAAGCAGATGGATGAACTTCAGCAGACTCAACGCCAGCTTTTTGAGGCTGAGAAACTGACGGCAATTGGCACCCTGGCAGGCGGAGTTGCCCATGACTTTAACAATATTCTATGTGGAATGATCGGCCATCTTGCCATGTTGAAGAAGAAGAGCGATCCTGATTCCAAGAGTTACCAAACCATTGACCTTGTTGAGAAAGCCGGTTTTCGAGCTGCCGGGCTGATTAAACAGCTTCTGGCTTTTTCCCGGCAGGAGATAGTGGAGATGCATCCGGTTGATCTTAACCGCAGTGTTCAACATATTATTTCAATACTTGAAAAGACCTTCAGCAAGCTCATTACTATTAACCTGGATCTCTCTGCCAATCTACCCATGGTGGTAGGGGATGACAATCAGTTGGAACAGGTAGTGATGAATTTGTGTGTGAACTCCCGTGATGCTCTGTTAAACGGTGGAACCATTTTTATCAAAACAGAGGTTGTTCGCTTGGAAGATAGCATGATTGCTCAATATTCGTGGGTCAGACCTGGAAAGTTCGTCAAACTTTCTGTGATTGACACTGGGCATGGGATCAATAACACCGTGTTATCACGGATTTTCGAGCCGTTTTTCACTACCAAGGAGTTTGGCCAGGGCACAGGTTTAGGGTTGGCAATTGTCTATGGGATTGTCAAGAGTCACAAGGGATTCTGCATGGTTGACAGCATTGAGGGAGAGGGGACAACATTTTGTGTCTATCTGCCGATTGCCGATCAGTTAATTCGTGAGAATCCATTAGCCGTTGTTGAATGGAATTCATGGACGGGCACGATATTGATCGTTGATGATGAACATTTTGTTTCGACCATGCTGGCAGAATATCTCGGTGATCTCGGCTGTGTCACATATGTGGCCCATAACGGCGAGGAAGCAATTCGGCTTTTCAATGAAAAGAAGGATGAAATTGATATAGTTATCCTTGATATCAATATGCCGATTATGGATGGCACGAGCGCTTTTGATACGATGAAGAAGATTAAACCGGATGTGAAGGTAATTGTATCTTCAGGCTACAGTAGTGATGGACGGGCCCAGAAGATTATGGATGGCGGGGCCAAATATTTCATTCAAAAGCCCTATACCATTGAGGCGATTGCCCAGACTATTTTTCAGGTTATTGCCGAGGAGAACGTTACGCCCCCTGGCCCCCTCTTACCTTAAGAGGGGGAAGCAGTTCTCCTCCCCTTAAGGTAAGGGGAGGTCGGGAGGGGTTATAAGACAGTAAATCGTTGTGCAGGAAATTGGCGATTACCACCCGATATTGAGCGTCATGAGCTGCCTTCTATCCTTTTCCTGGCCGGCATAGGCCCCTATCTCTTCCGTGTAAGCAACATACTGCAGATCAAATATCAGTAAGCGCAGATCAACTCCGAAAGTCGGATTGCCTTGATAGAACCCGGCCCTGAGCGCCAAAGCCGCCATCATTACGTCGAACAACTGCAGTTCTGCGCCTATTCTGAAGCGTTTCATCATGTCCTTGTCTTGCGAGTAGTTGCTCAGGAGGTCAACGTAATCAGCACCGATAATTAGTGACCTGAAGTAAGGGATCTCAGGACTCATGGCAATGCCGGTGTTGACCGTCATCGGCATTGTGCCGGCATCCCCGAACTTCAGGTCGCCGATGTTCAGAACTGAGGCGCCGACAGATGGTTTAAACCACGACTCCTGAGCAAACTTCCAGATTACACCGGTATCGACGCCTACGGCACTGCCGGTCTCTCTCAGTTCATCGGTGATATACGCGTCAAGAGAATCCTGTTTTTCAACCAGTTCGCGTGAGGTGAAATTGTGCACCAATGACTCTCTGTTGAGAAATTTCAGGGTGAGACCGACAAAGATATTGTCTTTGATCATCATGCTGCAGCCGCCGATGGCTCCATAGGTCGCATCGGCATTTACCTCTAATAAACCTTCCGACCCGAAGCCCTGGTGAACCATGGCGTCGGCCCGCAGGTTGCCGACCCCACCGATTCCAAAGGCGAATTTTTCGAAATTGTTGCCAATCGCCGTAAAGTCAGAAGCATTGAAGTGGACATTCTCCCCCTGATATTTTTCCAGAACATCGTTGGTTGCCCTGAGCTGGTCATCGTCTGTCTTGCCGTCATTGTTTAGATCGCCGGTGTCAAAAGCGGTGTTTAAATCATCGTATAGATCCATGACATTATTGCCGGCTTCAACCCGGATGTTTATAACATCAACCTCCCAGCCTTTGTCTTTCGGCATCATGCTCAGACCGGCAGGGTTATAGAAGAGGGTGTCGACCGTGCCGCCGATAGCGGTATAGGCCCCGCCCATGCCCATTGCCCGAGGTGATTTATATAGATATGGATATTCACGGGATGTAGGGCTCTGGGCCAAAGCCGATGAGGCGATGAACAGTGACAGAGCAGTGCAGCAGAACCCGAAATTTATTCTCTTTAACGACAGCATGTCGGTTTCCTCCTTGGGGTAGAAAACTACATTTTATTTTCAAAATAAATGGAAAGTTCTGAAGGTGAACATTTACATAAGGCCGGATTGTTCGGGTCCCATGGTGTAATGCCTCCGGCAGCGGCAGTCTCATCAGTACAGCAGTTTTCCGATTTGATATTATTGATGGAGGTCTGGACATCGTTTTTGGTGCTGGCTATGTCGATTGAAGCGGTCAAGTTTGTAATGGCAGAAGTTATGGTGTCTTCAAACGATTTCACAAAGTCAATCATGCCACTGTCCAGCGGACAGGGATAAAAGTTCGGAGGATCAAAGGGGTTTAGCGTATCTCCTGTGCATCTCTCTTGGGTGGTTGTGGCCAGGCCGAATCCGGATGGGGCTAATATTGGGTCAGCCACCGGATATAATAGTTTCGTGTACTGCCCGGAACAGGTAGCGGTAGCCGGGCCGGTAGTAATGTTTAATGCTTTGAAGGTGGTTGAATAAGGTGTCACACCGTCAGGTTTGAAAATTGTGACATTACTTATGTGTACGGGCGGTGTCGAAACCAAGGTTCCGCATGTATCGGTTAAATCGTTACTTACTTTGAGAGCACATGCGGTGGCATCGACTGCGTCGCCAGTCAGGTTACCATTGAGATTGCACGTCGTATCAGGTACACCTGACATATCCTGGACAACCAGCTTGATCAGCGAGAGACCTTTGATCGTGTCAACAAGGCTCATATAGAACAGTGCGTCTTTCTGCTGCCCTGAGTTTAGCGCTGCTGCATTGCTGGCTGAGGTGTATGATTGTTTGGCATTGTCTAAATTGTTGAAGCTTGCAACCTCGACTTTGCCGATCAAATTTGTCATGTAGTTTTTCAGATCCTTGGTCGCTGAGCTGCCCGAACCAGTTGCACTGAAATTGTTGATTACAGTAGTTATGTCGTACCCGGCTTTTCCCAGCCAGGCTGCGCCTCTCTGGGTGTCGTCAGCGCAGGATGAGGCCAGGACCGCATCATAATCCCGATGATCTAGGTCCTGGGTCGTCTGGAAACTACATGCCTCATCAGAGGTTTTGTTGCTGCAGCTGACCAACAGCATCGCCGGGATGCCTAGTGATAACAGTGCGAGTGCAAAAGATTTGTTCATAAGATTGGCCCTCTTCAATAAGGTCGGTGGGTGGGAGTTGAAAATTTGCTTCTGGCAGGTAGGCAAAAACAGGAGTGTAGTGAAAATATATCGTTAGCTCTATGTTTAACGAGTAAACATTTATTCATGCATTTTTTGTATCACAATTAAATAGATAGTGTCAAGGATATGATGTGCATTTTTAGAACTTTTCTATGATGTTGAGATGTATGGTAAAGTCAGCGGAGTGGCGGGTTGTAATAGCCAAAGCGGAGATTGGGAAAGCGAATTTTTAATTCCGTAAGCCAGCGGCGTATTCCCATGGGTGGGCGTTTAGGGTGGTGATGAATTGTCTCAAGGTACCATTCCGGATCCATGTTGAGATTTCTGAGTTGAAGAAAATCCGGTTGATTATTCTCAATGACCTGGCAGAGAGAATTAAACTCACCAGGGTCGTCGGTGACTCCGGGCAGAATAAAATAGTTGATTGAAACGAATCTGTTTTTTTTCTTCATGACGGCAATAGATGCGAGTACATCACCGAAGTTAAAGCCGTTCGGCCGGTAGTAGCGTTCGTGGATATCCGGGCGAGCGCTGTTCATGCTTACCCTGATACTGTCAAGTCCGGCATCGGCCAGCCGTTCGACTGCGGCCGGCAGGCTGGCGTTGGTATTCAAATTTATTGTACCGGCATCGGTGCTGTTGCGAAAAAGTTTGATCGCCTGCTCAAGGGTATTTACCTGGAGAAGGGGCTCTCCCTCGCAGCCTTGGCCAAAGCTGACAACACTGTTTTTCACTGTTTTCAGGTGAGGGACGGCAATCTCGGCAAGTTCGTTAGCTGTTGGTACAAAGGCAATGCGGTCCTGGGTTGAGGGGCAGCATCCGGAAGGTTGGAGAGATATACAGCCCACACAGTTGGCATTGCAGACTGGCGAGGTGGGTAGCGGGGCCTCGAAGCGGCCGGCAAAATAGTTTTTTGCTGCTGGACAACTGTAGGTCAGACAGCATTTGCCCAAGTGTTGAATGAGTCGATTGCTGGGAAATGATTTAAGCCTTTTCTGGGTCAGCACCCGGATTTTTTGCAGATCAAAACCGGTTGATTCCTGGCGTTGGTCCATGTCGCTGCGAAAGCCGGTCACCCAGAAACGATCTTTGTACCAGCCCACGGCAGTATAGGCGAAGAGCGGCAAAATCGGAGCATCGGGCAATGTCTCATAGGCGGCGGTATGGATGGAGGTGTGCGCCGGCGCCATGAAAGCTGCGACTGCCTGGATCCCTTCGGCCGGATCATCCGGGCTTTCCGTAAGCAGCATCGGCTCTCCGCTTTGCGGATCTATGCCTATGGGGTGGCGGTCCGGTAATACGAAAAGTTCGCTGCCGGTCGGCAGAGGAATGAGGTCAGCCGGTTCCGGCTTAAGGAACCAGTGACCGCTGCGGCCGGCCAGCAAAAGCCCTGGAAAGTCTTTGATTTCACCACGACGGTTGGCAAAGACAAGGCTGGGCAGTCCGTCCGGATGTTCAGTATGCTGCATGGTGAGCTGTTCCATTTTAACGCATGAATGTTTATTAACCGGATAACATATGAAGAGATATAATACTAAACCGGGCAATGCAAAAGAATTGTTTGCAGAATAAGATCTTTTTGGCATTCTACTATTAGGTGCTTTAAAAAATTACATATTTTATGTATGTTAGAACGTTTTGCAGGTGGTTGGAGCCGAGAAGTTCTTATTGGTATTGGATAATAGTCTGTGGTGGATATGAAAACGAAAACAAATGAGAGTATGGAAAACGTTTCGCCTTGGACTATTGACGAGGCCAGGGAGCTCTACGGGATCAGCCGATGGGGGCTCCGATATTTTGACATCAATGCTCAGGGGCTGGTTACAGTCTCTCCTCTGAAGGAGAAAGGGCATACCATCGCTATCATGGATGTAGCCCGGGAGGCAACGGCTCGCGGCCTGCATTTCCCTCTGCTCATCCGGTTTCAGGACCTGCTGCGGGATCGGTTGGAGCGGATCAACAATGCCTTTCGGATGGCCATTGATGAGCTGGAGTATAAATCAGAGTATCGGGGGGTTTATCCTATCAAGGTTAATCAGCTTCGGGAGGTGGTTGAGGAGATAGTCGATGCCGGCGCTCCCTTTAATCATGGCCTTGAGGTTGGTTCCAAACCGGAGCTGTATGCCGCTTTAGCTTTTCATGAAGATTTGAACAGCCTGATTATTTGTAACGGTTATAAAGACAACCATTTTATCAGGGCGGCGCTTATCGGGGTCAAACTTGGCAAAAAAGTCATTATCGTTGCTGAAAAGCTTGAGGAGATCAACAGTATTATCCTCCTCTCCCGGAAGATGGATGTCGAACCAATGGTCGGCTTGCGGGTACGACTGCTCTCTCCCGGCAAGGGGAAATGGGAGAAGAGCACCGGGGTTAACGCCAAGTTCGGATTAAGCACCCAGGAGATTCTGGAAGCCACCCGTCAGCTTGAGTCTGCCGGGCTTGGCCATACGCTTAAACTCATCCACTTTCATGTCGGATCGCAGATCCCGGATATCCTTGCCATCAAGAAAGCTATTCGGGAAGGGGCGATGTTCTACGCTAAATTGAAGAAAAGCGGTTTTGATCTTGACTACGTCGATGTCGGCGGTGGGCTGGGCGTTGACTATGACGGCAGTCGCACCACTTTCCACTCCTCCGTCAACTATTCACTGAATGAATATGCCCGTGATGTTATCTATAACATAATGGATATCTGTGATAGCGAACAGGTTTCCCATCCTATCGTCATCAGTGAAAGCGGCAGGGCGCTGGTTGCCCATCATTCGGTTCTGGTGGTTGAGACCTTTGGCCACATCAAGAAAATTTCCGATTCGATGCTGGTTACCGAACCGCATCTGGATCATAAGCTCGTGGAAGAGGCCTGGTATACCTATCAGAATATCAATCCCACCAATCCACTTGAAGCCTACCATGATGCCGTTCATCTTTACGAAGAGGCCCAGACACGGTTTGGTCTGGGTCTGATCGATTTGCCTATCAAGGCAGAGGTCGAAAAATTCTTCTGGCTGATCAGCGGTGAGATCATTAAACATTTCAAAGGGGCAGAGTACATTCCAGACGAAATTGTCGAGATGGAGAGCAAGCTGAGCGATCAGTATTTATGCAATTTCAGCGTATTCCAGTCGTTGCTCGATCATTGGGGTTTCGGCCAGCTTTTTCCGATCATGCCGTTGCATCGGCTGAACGAGGAGCCCCAGCGAAAAGGGACACTTGCAGATATTACCTGTGATTCGGACGGCAAGGTGACAAAGTTCATCAATCTTTACGAGGAGGGGGTGGACACCCTGGCGCTGCATGACCTTAATGGCGAACCGTATTATATCGGAATTTTCATGACCGGCGCCTATCAGGATATCATGGGGGACCTGCATAACCTGTTCGGCCGGGTTAATGAGGCGCATGTTTTTCTGGACGAGGACGAGGAGTCGGGCTACTACATTGAGGAGACCATTGAGGGTACGACCATGGAAAAGGTCCTTGCCCTGGTCCAGTACACGGAAAGTGATTTGACCCGCAAGATGAAGGCTCAGTTTGATAAGGCGATCAAGGCGGATCGTCTGAAACCCAATGAAGCCATGCGGTTATTGCGGGAATATGGGAGAGGACTTAAGGGCTATACCTATCTTGATTTACGCTGAAATCCATAGTAGTACAAGTCGAGGTGTAAAAGCTTCCGGATTTCTCCGATGGTTTTTTTACACTGGTAATAATCACCGCGGTCTGATTGCCGACATAACTGAATCAACAGTATTATATATCTCAAGGTCATCGCCGAAGATGTCTTGCACCTTGGGATGATTAATCAGATCCTCAATGATATACTGAGTCAGATACAGGCTCACGAAGTTTGGGTCGGGAACCAGATTTCTGATTGGTGCTATCTTGAATTGCACCTGAAACTCTTCCATGGCCGACAAACTGTGGAAGAGTTTGCTGAAAATTTCTCGAACGCTGCTTTCGGATGTCGTTTCGATGATGTGCTTGTCGATAAGGCGCTGGCCGAGTTTCATTGCAAATTCATCAGCACTCCGCGACAGGGATTGAAACATGAGATCTCTTTCCCGTTGTCTTTTGCGATCAATGGCTTTTGATGCTCTGTCATCGGTGCCATAGGGATTGTTGGCATGATGGCCCATTTTTTTCTCCCATCGTTGTTTATGATTTGGTAATATATATACTGGTTATTGGATTATAATAATTTGAGGATAGATACCTGAAAAGAGAGCAAAGGGAAAGAGTAATCTGATATTGATTGAAAAAAGATTGCGCGACTGTTTGTTTATGTTTTCCGGCTGATCAAGGTCGACTCGGACTGATTCTATAGTGAAATGAACCAAGAGTTATTTAGGAGATTGTTGACAATGAGAATAGATGAAAAAAAAACTCCTCTCCAGGTGACCGTACTGCTTACCGCAGGTCGCGTTCCGACCAGATTGTTAAGCGAAGTTCATGACGTTGTTCGGCAGTATGGCTTGAGTCTCTATCTGACTACTGCCCAGAATCTCCGACTGCTTGGCATGCGGGCAGAAGATATAACTGAGATTCAGGATCGTCTGGTTGTCAAGGGTGCAACGATCAAGGCGCTGGGAATGTTTCCAGTGCCGCGGGTCTGTGTAGGTGAGGCCGGCTGTAAGTTGGGTTTGATTGATACTTTTGATATTTCGAAAAAAATTGTGGCGCGCTTCGGCCCCAGAAAGGTCAAACCCAAATTCAAGATTGCGATTGCCGCCTGTCCTGCCTCCTGCGCCAATGCTTTATCCACGGATATCGGCCTGGTGGCAACCCGGGCAGGCTATGATATCTATGTCGGCGGCAAGGGCGGCATCAAGCCGGCGGTTGGTCGGCGGATCGTTCGTAAGGCCGATGAAGATAAGGTGTTCGAGGTAATCGAAAATCTTGTTAATTTCCATCAGGAAAAGACCGGTGAGAAACAGCGTTTCCATAAACTTTTAGAACACCCGGAGTTCCCATACCCGCAGGCAGTATGATCCGCAGCGAACTCTTCCCGGCATGGTATCAGAGTAACGCTGCCTCCCGGATCAGCTCTTCTATCTCTGTCAGGGAAGGGAGGCGGCCGGAACTTTTCAGCTGGTTATTGATGATAAGGGCCGGGGTATTCAGCAGCCCATAGCGCCAGATCTCGTCAGGATCGTGGATCTGTTCGACATCGGCAGCAATGTTGAGTTTGTTGAGAACCTCAATGACCATAGTTCCTAAACGGCTGCAACTCACACAGGGCTTGCCCAGGATACGGATAACCAGACCCTGGGGTGCGCCACTTTTGCCTGTTTGGGCCCGTCTTAACTCCTGTCGCAGTGCTTCCCGATATTGTTCAGCCAGGTGTGTCGGAATATAATTCTGGCTTTGGATTGTCTCGAAAAGAGCGTCTACCGCCTCGGTCTCTCCGGTTTGCTGCCCTTTTATGATCTTATTCAAGGCCTGGTCGAGTCCGACCAGGCCGATTTGGGCCTGATGAATCCAGATGAAGCGTTTTCCCTGTGTTTCCATAGTGTTATGAAAGTAGTTTTTTTTGATTAACCCCGATAAACGGGACTTTTTTTCAGTACCCCCTTGAGGGGTATAAGTACCTTTACGAAATAATATTCTGCCAAAAACGTGCAGAATATTATTTCTTAGGTACTAAAAAAGTTTAAGTTGATTTGCGGTTGTTTTCTTGTGGCCAGGCAATTTGTGCTCAACCGTTTTCAGCAGGCCCGGCGGGATTTCGCGGATAAACCTGGACGGTTGCATCCGCCGGCTGATGCCGTGCAGAGTACGGGTTGCCGAGGAGCTGACGATCAGGAAACGGCTTGCCCTTGTCATGCCGACATAGAAAAGTCTGCGTTCTTCTTCGATGTCGTCCCTGCCGTCATGATGGCTGTAGGGCAGGATGCCTTCTTCGACACCGGCAATAAAAATCAGGGGGAATTCCAGACCCTTGGCGCTATGCAGGGTCATAAGGGCTACGGCTTCGGCCCGTGGATCGTAGATCGTGTTGGCGCTGTTATGCTCCAGGTGATTGGCAAAGGCTGCCAGATCATTGCCAAAAATGCCGGACAGGGCAAAGAAACGTTTTGTCTCAGACTCCGGTATGGTCAGATCAAGATAGGAGATTGCTTCATTAATAGAGCTGCTGATGTTATTTATTATGCAACTCTGCTTAAATACGCGTAATTTTTCATGCAGTTTTGCAAGTTGGGTTGCCTGTCCGGTTGCCAGCTTCAGGCCGTCGATGGCAATGAAAAAATCCGTATATCCCGGTTGTACAGTAGTCGCAAGGATTTCAATGGTGTGAGCACCGATTCCCGGGCAGGTTTTGAGCAGCTCTAGATACTCTCCGACCGAGGCCATGCCGCTTGCCGCTTTGATAAAATAATAGAGTGGACTGAGGTGGTTCGCCATGAAAAAAGGCGTAGATCCCACCTGCTGACAAGGGATGCCGCGCCGGTCGAGAGCTTTGGCTATCTCCGGGGTCTGTCTGCTCAAGCGGGTCAGTATGGCGATATCCCGGAAACTGATTCCGCCCTCTTCTGTTTCGCCGCCCCGGCCGGAATTTATAGAAAAATGACTGATGCCGGCCATGAGCTCCTCGATCCGGCGGACGATTGATTCCGCTTCAGCTGCAGGCGTAGGTGCCGGCAGGTATTCAAGCAGGCCATCGGCATTGTTCTGCGGTATAATTTTTTGTCGGCCTGGCCGTTGGTTGTGCCGGATAACCGCTGTGGCTGATTGAAGAATTGCGGTGGCGGAGCGGTAGTTGCGGAGCAGCTGCACAGTGGCGGTATGGGGGAGATTCCGGAATTCGTCAAAAAGTCGGAAATCGCTGCCCCTGAAGCCATAGATTGCCTGATCCGGATCGCCGATGGCAAAAACTGCCGCCTGCCGGCCAAGCAGAGTGACCAGCAGGTACTGGGCTCGGTTGATATCCTGAAACTCATCGACGAATAGATAACCAACGCGTTTGCTGACCAGGTCTCTGAAAGTGAGGTCGTCGTGAAGTTTTCTGACAAAATAGGGGATGATGGCGTCAATATCAAGGACATTGCGCCGTCTTAGCTCGTCAAGATAGAGTCTGGTCCGCTCACCCGGCTCCGGAGGTGATGGAACTGCGGCAAGTTGCTCCAGATACGAGGTGATCGCAACCGCCGTCTCCTGGTATGCGGAACCGGGCAGGTCAGGGAAAATCTGTTTGAACAGGAGAGCGCGATCTTCCTGGCCGATGATGGCAGGATAGTTCTCCATGGTTGTCAGCCAGTCCAGGCAGAAACGGTGAAAAGTGCCGACAAATAGAGCATCTGCCGCATCCCCGAGTTCTAAGCGCAGTCTGGTTTGCACCTCGTTGGCGGCCCGATTGGTAAAGGTGATAGCAAAACATTGACTGGCTGGGGTGATACCGGCCCTGATCAGGCGGACAATCCGGGTGACCAGGGTATAGGTTTTTCCGGTGCCTGGTCCGGCTGTCACCAGAATGGCCGATGCTTCGAGGTTGATCGCTACTTCTTGTTCCGGGTTCCTGTTTTTAGGGGAGGCGGGCATAGCGGAGCTGGCTGCCGTATTGCCGACGAGAGGCGTGTCACTGACCGGGTTTACGGATTTTTTTTTATTTTTCACAGCAGTGCCAAAGAGTTGAAGCTGGCCGGCCAGACGTTTGAGCTCACCGTCCTCAAAGACTTTGATTGTGCCGAACTCGCCGTCGTAGCCGGGATTCTTGATGACTTTACCGTCGCGCATCCGGCTTACGGCTTCGGCCAGCAAAGGCGAGTAGCAGGAGCTGATCTCCGCAATCGGTGTATCGAGGAGAAGGGTGAATTCCGAGCCGAAAAGCCCGATTACTTTTACGTACTCCGCGGTTACCGCCTTGCTGGTCGGACCAACCTGCAGAAGTTCGGCAAGTAGTTCCGGCAGGGGAACCAGGCTGCGAAAATTACGATTATGGTCAGGATATAGCGGAGTGTCACGGTCGGCAAGTTCCATGACCCGATGGGCGACTCCGATGGTGAGTGGCCGCCGGCAGACCGGGCAGAGGCCGGAAACCCCCCTGGTTTCTCGGGGTTCAAGGCAGACCTGGCATTTGCGGTGACCATCCAGATGATACTTGCCCTCTTCCGGAAAGAACTCCACGGTGCCGAGAAAACCGCCATCCTGCTGATTGCTTAAGGCCTTGCGCATGGCGGCAAAGGAGAAATCCGTATTGAAGATGTTGGCCTCCCGACCGAGCTTGGATGGGGAGTGACAGTCTGAGTTTGAAATGAGGGCGCAGTGGTCGAGCGCCGAGACCAGGCGGTTCATGTCAGGGTCTGAGGAGAGGCCGGTTTCCAGGGCAAATATGTGGGAACTCAGGTCGCCGTAGCACTCTTCTATAGTGTCAAAACCTGATTTTGAGCCGAACAGGGAGAACCAGGGGGTCCAGATATGGGCCGGCACCAGAAAACCGTCAGTTGTCTGTTCGAGGAGGATCTCCAGCAGGTTGCGGGAATCCAGACCCAGGATGGGCCGGCCGTCCGCTTCGATGTTGCCGATCGCGGCCAATTTGGCGTTGAGACGTTCAACCGTCTTAAAATTCGGGGCAAAGAGCAGATTGTGGACCTTGCGGACCTTGCCGTGGCGCTTGTAGATGTTGCTGATCTCGGCGGTAAGTACGAAGCGGACTGGAATCGGCGGCGTAGAAATTCCAGGCAGGGCAGGTGCGACATGTTTGTCTTTGAGTTGAAACAGGCCGGGTTCGGCCGGAATCAGGTTCTCCTTGAGATGTCTGAACCAGCCTGGATGGGTGAAATCACCGGTGCCGACAATGTTTATCCCCTTAACCCGGGCCCAGGCAAAAAGGCCGCTTAAGGTACTCTGTTTGCTGGTTGCCCGGGAAAACAGGGAGTGAATATGCAGGTCGGCGATATATTTCATGGTTGCCAGAAAGGGATTTTGCTGTAATTTGCATTGTCGTTAAATAAAGATGAGTCTCAAGATAGAGGTTTTTTTAAGCTCTGTCCATGGCTTATTAATTTTTATCGCCTTTTCAAACAACCTGCCTACAACTTTGGCTTCTATCTCATGTACGTCGATACCCAGTCTTTTGAACTCAACAAGCATCTTGTTAATGGAACAATCAACATGCTTGTAATAGAGGAAGGCGTGGTTAATGAGAAACAATTTTTTGGACACGGTTCATTAACCATGCTATCTTTTCTTTTTGAGCAATAATTGCTTTTTAAAAATGCATATATAGGAAAGTCCAAAAACGTCGGCCAATAACCACTGCAGAACTGAAAAAACATATCGCAACCTATTGCGCTACTCGTCCGGAGATCATGGCCTGTTATCTCTTCGGCTCCCGTGCTGCCGGTAAGGTGCAGAAGGGCAACGATGTGGATCTTGCTTTTCTGCTTGATGACCCTATTCTTCCTGACAAGGTGAAAGAAACAGACGGTTTGTTTGATTTGCAGAAAAGGAGAGATGAAAATGGTACGAGAGACTATTGATGTTGTGATTATCGGCGCAGGACCGGCAGGTCTGCAGGCTGCTCTGCATGCCTCGCGGAAGAAGGCCTCGGTGCTCGTGATCGGCCGGTCGGAGAGGAGCAGTATCTTTCAGGCCCATGTCGAGAATTATCTGGGGGTCGACGGGGTGACCAGCGGCAGTGAACTTATGCGGATTGCGATGTCGCAGGCCAGGCGATTCGGCGTGCGTATTATGGCCGAGGATGTCCTGCACATTGTCCAGGAGGAGGGCGGATTTGTGATCAAGGTCGAAAGCGGCCAGGAAATCCGCGCTCATGCCTTGATTATTGCCACCGGCACCGCCCGCAAGAAGCTTAAAGTGAAGGGTGAAAAGGAGTTGCTTGGTCGGGGAGTCAGTTATTGTGTGGACTGTGACGCCAATTTTTTCAGGAAAGTGCGCGTCGCAGTTGTCGGCAATGAGAGCGCTGCTGTGGACGGCGCCTTGACTCTTCTTGGTTATGCCTCCGAGGTGTTTCTGGTAACCAAAGAGCTTGTTATTACCGATGAGCTGCATAAAAAACTGGTAGACAGCGCTGTACAATTGAAGTCGGCAACCTGGGTAAAAGAGATCATCGGCGAGCAGGCGGTGACCGGTCTCCTGCTTGAGGATGATTCGGTTTTGGCGGTTGAAGGTGTGTTTATTGAACTGGGCGCTAAGGGTGCTGTCGAACTGGCCAACAATCTGGGAGTTCTGCTTGATCCTGACACGTTCACCCACATCGTCACCAATCGCAAACAGGAGACTAATATGCCGGGGGTCTATGCGGCCGGCGATATCACCGGCCATCCTTACCAGATGGCCAAGGCGGTGGGTGAGGGTTGCGTAGCTGGTCTTGAGGCGGCAAATTATGCCCGTCGTCAACACCTTGAAGAAGATCCGAGCTGAGGTCTCTTAAGTTGCTGTCCGGCACTGCCGGTAAATTGATTGCATATTCCTTTTTTTATGCTATAAAAGAACTTCATTTTTTAAAGGGCAGCAGTGCTTGATTATATGAGAATCGCTCTGGAAGAGGCGGAGTGTGCCGCTAACAGGGGTGAGGTGCCGGTAGGCGCCGTACTTGTCGATCAGGATGGCAGAATCCTGGCCCGTGACGGCAACCGAATCATTGAACACAGCGACCCTGCCGGACATGCCGAAATGCTGGTGTTGCGTCAGGCTGCCCAGGTATCGGGTAATTACCGGTTAATCGGTACAACGCTTTATGTTACTCTGGAGCCTTGTGTCATGTGCGCGGGGGCCATGGTGCATGCCAGGATCAGCCGGCTGGTCTTTGGCGCAACAGACCCCAAGACGGGCGGGGTGGTAAGCCTTTATCAGATTCTTTCTGATCCGCGGCTCAACCATCTGGTCAATGTCGAAGCCGGGATCTTGGCCGAAGAGAGCGCTATGTTGCTTAGAGTTTTTTTTCAAGGTAGACGTAACAGGTCGGTTGCGGGTGGATAATTGATTGAGAAGATAACTGGAGAGGTACCGAAGCGGTTGTAACGGGGGCGACTCGAAATCGTCTGTCCTGGGAAGCTGGGACCGTGGGTTCGAATCCCACCCTCTCCGCCATGTTTTTCAGCGGGCTGTTTTTAGGAGCCCGTTTTTTTCTCTTTTAATAAATGTGATTTGTTTGTAGTATGTCCCGATGGTTCTGTCGTGCAGGAGAGGTGACCGAGAGGCCGAAGGTGCACGACTGGAAATCGTGTGTTCTGTTAATAGCGGAACCGTGGGTTCGAATCCCACCCTCTCCGCCATGCTGTTTGGCGAATAAAAGATTTTACGGTTTGATAGCCGGGTCCTGCGCAACAAAGGCTCGCGAACTCCGCCAGGTCCGGGAGGAAGCAACGGCAGCGAAATTCTTTGTGTGCCGCAGGGGTGCCTGGCTATCATTTTTTCTACCCTATGTCCTATCTAGTCCTTGCCAGAAAATGGCGTCCCCAGAACTTTGACGATGTCGTCGGCCAACAGCCGGTGGTCAGAACGCTTCAGAACGCCATAAAACGCGACAGGGTCGCGCATGCCATGATTTTCAGCGGCGTTCGGGGGGTCGGCAAGACAACCCTGGCCCGGATCATGGCCAAGGCGTTGAACTGTCGGTCTGAACAGGATCGTCCATGCAACCAGTGTGAATCTTGTCGACAGATTACCGAAGGGTCGGCCATTGATCTTCATGAGATCGACGGCGCTTCGAACCGCGGTATTCAGGAGATCAGGGAGCTAAAGGAGAATATCCGGTTTTTCCCAGTTGCCGGAAGATACAAAATCATCATTATAGATGAAGTTCATATGCTCACCTCCGAGGCGTTTAATGCTTTGTTAAAAACCCTGGAAGAGCCGCCGGCCCATGTCTATTTCATGTTTGCCACCACTGAATTGCATCGAATCCCCATTACAATTCTATCTCGTTGTCAGCGTTACGAACTGCGTCGTATTCCGCATGCCGGATTAACCGCTTTTTTTCAGAAAATCGCTACGGCCGAATCAGTAAAAATATCGGCAAGTGCTCTCGATCTGATCGCCCGGGAGGCGGAAGGCAGCGTTCGGGACGGCTTGAGTCTGCTTGACCAGGTATTGTCTTTTGGCGGGGATGAGTTGAGTGTTTCTGATGTTTCTCAGGTGCTTGGTCTGGTTGATCGCCAGGTGTTTGAGGCTCTCTGTCGGACTCTGTTGGCCGGTGATCTGGCCGGCAGCCTTGAGATTCTCGACAAGAGTTTTGCCGTCGGCATGGATCTGAAACGTTTTGCTAATGATCTCCTCTATTATTTCAGAGCCATATTGGTTGCCAAGGTCACTACTCAGGCTCAAGCTGTACTTGACCTTGCAGATCGTGATCTCGAATCTGTACGGGAACTTGCCGAACATAACAGCATTCATATCCTCTATCACTACTTTCAAGCCCTGCTTGATGGGGTAGAGTCGATGCAGTATTCGCCGCATCCACGTCTTGTCCTGGAGATGGCCTTTATCAGGGCCGTTCAGGTAGGAGATGTTATACCGGTTTCAACCCTGCTTGCCAGGCTTGATAGTATTTTGCAGGGAGTGCCGCACGAACAAGATGGGGATCCGGTAGAAAAAAAAAATCTTCCTTCCGATAAGCCCGCAATAAAATTTGAGCTGGGTAAATCGCTAATACCGGAACTGCAAACGCCGCCATTGGTAACTGTCGATAATAATCTGGCACCGGAGGTTGTTCCGGCTGCCTTAAGAGTCCCGGATCTGCCGGCTGAAAATGTCCCTGTAGCGCGCCGGGAGGTGAAGGATGATTGGGATAATTTTCTCGAATTTGTTGATAGTCGCAAAAAATGGATAGCCCAAGCCCTGAAGAGAAATTCAGGAGTCATGGAAGAGAATGGCCTGCTGATTATTAAATTTGATGAGATCACGGATTGCCTGCTTCTCCAGGATGCCGAACATCTGAAATCGGTCGCCGAGTTGGCCCAGGAGTTTTTCCATCGTCCGATGAAGATACGTTATGATGTGAAGGAAGCTAATCAAGCGGAGAGTGAATACTACTCATCCGATAATCTTTTGGAGGATCGCCGGGCACTGGCTAATGACAGCTTGGTACAGATGGCTACGGAGGTTTTTGGCGGTCAGGTTGTCGCTATCCGCCCAGGCTCTCGTAGAGGTATTTCATAGATAACAACAGATATTTGAGGTTTTTGTCATGAATATGGAACAGATGATGAAACAGGCTCAACAATTTCAGCAGAGACTCGTACAAGTTCAGGAAGAGCTTGCCAAGAAGAGAGTAAGCTCAACAGTCGGTGGGGGTATGGTTACTGTTACGGTCAATGGTAGGCATGAGGTATTGAGTTTGGCTATTGACCCTGCAGTTATTAACCCGACTGAGCAAGTTATGCTTCAGGATCTTATTGTTGCAGCTGTCAATGATGCGATGAATAAGGCTCAAACTTTGGCACAGCAGGAGATGGCTCAATTGACGGGTGGCATTCAAATTCCAGGGTTGTTCTGATTGTTGGCAGAAAGGATCTGATATGTATGTGGTTCCTCCGGCATTGGCCAGACTGGTTGCCGATTTAAATCGTTTGCCCGGTATAGGCAAAAAAACAGCTACCAGGCTTGCTTTGTATATTTTGCGACGGCCGGCGGCTGAGGCCCAGAATCTTGCCGTTGATTTAGCTGAACTGCACGCCGCAATTAAGCTCTGCAGCAACTGCCATGCCTTTTCAGAATCAGATCCCTGTGCAATTTGTGATGACCCTAAAAGAGACCCTAGTATTGTCTGTGTTGTAGAAGAGGCAGGAGATCTGTTGGCGATAGAAAAAACGGCATTTTTTCGTGGACAATACCATATATTGCATGGGGTTTTGGCTCCGATGGAGGGTATCGGACCAGAAGAGATCAAAGTGGATGACCTGCTCAGCAGGGTCAGGCGGCAGCGGATTGCTGAAGTGCTTATTGCAACCAGCTCTACCGTACCCGGGGAGGCGACTGCCGCATATCTGGCCAATCGTCTTCAGGAATTACCGGTGCGGGTGACTCGATTGGCATGCGGTATACCGATGGGAATGGATATTAAATATGCTGATGAACTTACACTTGCCAAGGCAATCGAGTTCAGGAAATAATCAAAAAAGAGATTTGTTGCCAATGCAGGTAGGGGCCTTCTGAGAAGGCCCAAGAAGAGAGTCCGCCGCAGTCCTTTTATTGAGGTTTTCCCTTGACATGGCTTAGGAATATTGTTATTTGGATGCCGACCGGGAGTTGTTAAGGAAGCTGGAACAAATCCTGCAGATTGATCGTGGTTGATTAGGCGCGTAGCTCAGCGGGAGAGCGCTACCCTGACACGGTAGATGTCGGCGGTTCAATCCCGCCCGCGCCTACCAGGCAATCTAGACTGGTAGGTGGTGATTCATAGGAAGCTTCGCATTGGTTATGCCAGTGCGAAGCTTCCTTTTTCGGACAGCCAAAAAAACAAGCCTTCTGTTTTCAATAGTGCTCCGTACCCGTATAGAAATGTCCAGTTCGAGATTTTTTGAATATTTTTTCAGGAGCTGAAAAAACGTGAGCAGTTCGCAAATTCATCTGGCTTTGGTAGGTGGTGAAAAAAAAGAGTTTCCCAAAGGGGTGACGGCCGCTGAGGCTTTGAAATCGTTGCTTTCCAATAAGGAAAGAAAACTGACCATTGCAGCTCAATGGGGTGGTGAGCTGATTGATCTGTCCACAGTTCTTGAAGTCGATGGGGAACTGCTGCCAATTACCGTAGGAACACCTGAGGCTCTGGTGATTTTAAGGCACAGTACCGCCCATGTTATGGCCGAGGCAGTGCTTAGTCTTTTTGGTGATCAGGTGAAGGTGGCAATTGGTCCGGCGATTGATGAGGGTTTTTACTACGATTTTGGTGAAGTTACCTTCTCAACCGAAGATTTTGAGCGGATCGAAGCCAAGATGCAGGAGATTGTCGAGGCGGCAAGGCCTTTTGTGCGCAAGAGTGTGGAAAAGGCTGAAGCGGCAGCCTATTTCAAAGAGGCAAAGCAGAACTATAAGCTTGAACTTCTCCAAAGTATCGGGGATGCAACGGTCTCCCTCTATCAGCAGGGGAGCTTTGTTGATCTGTGCCGGGGGCCGCATGTGCCGCATACCGGCTGGTTGAAATCTTTTAAATTGATTAAGCTGGCTGGGGCGTACTGGCGGGGTGATGAAAAAAACGCAATGCTGCAGCGTCTTTATGGTACAGCCTTTTTTGATCCCAAGGAATTGAAACAATATCTTAACAACCTTGAGGAAGCCAAGAAACGGGACCACCGGAAATTGGGTAAGGAGCTCGAACTCTTCACTATCCAGGATCAGGTTGGGCCGGGGCTCATACTCTGGCAGCCCAAAGGTGCTTTGATCCGTCGGTTGATTGAAGATTTCTGGCGTGACGAGCACTATCGCAACGATTATGAGTTGTTGTATACGCCGCATATTGCAAAGCTTGATCTTTGGAAAACCAGCGGTCATCTTGATTTCTACGGCGAGAATATGTACTCGTCCATGGATATTGATGAAGTGAGCTATCAGCTCAAGCCGATGAATTGTCCTTTTCATATTGCAATTTACAAGGCTGCCAAGCGCAGTTATCGGGAGTTTCCTATCCGTTGGTGCGAATTGGGAACGGTCTATCGCTATGAACGGACCGGGGTACTGCACGGACTGTTGCGGGTTAGAGGATTCACTCAGGATGATGCCCATATTTTTTGCAGAGAAGATCAGCTTGAAAACGAGATTTTCAACATACTTGATCTGAACATAAAGATCCTTAAGACCTTTGGTTTTGACCAGTACGATATCTATCTTTCAACCCGTCCTGCCAAGTATGTCGGCAGTGATGAACATTGGCAGCAATCCACTGAGGCGTTGAAGTTGGCGCTTGAGAAAAAAGGGCTTGCCTACCATCTTGATCCGGGCGAAGGGGTGTTCTATGGCCCGAAGATAGATATCAAGATCAAGGATGTTCTTGGGCGGTCTTGGCAGTGTTCGACTATTCAGGTGGATTTTAACCTGCCTGAACGCTTTGAGATCAGTTATATCGGCGAAGATGGCCGCGAGCATCAGCCGATCATGATTCACCGGGCCTTGATGGGTTCACTTGAGCGCTTTATTGGCGTGTTGATTGAGCACTATGCCGGCGCATTTCCGCTTTGGCTGGCGCCGATACAGGCCAGAATCCTGAATATTACCGACTCCCAGATTCCTTATGTGGAAGAGGTCTACAGCGCCTTGAGAGGTGCTGGTGTCAGGGTTGAAAAAGATGCAAGAAACGAGAAACTGAACTATAAGATCAGAGAAGCGCAACTGCAGAAAATTCCATTTATGGTGATTCTTGGCGACAAAGAGGTTGAAACCAATACGTTAACTGTGCGATTGCGGGACGGCAAAAATCTGCCGGCCATGACAGTTGCGGAGTTTATCTTGCTTGTCCAACAGGATAGTCGGCGTTTATGATACTTCCTGCTTGCTAATTGAATGAATTGACGCTATTCTTTCAAGTTTATGAGAATGAATAAGCAAGTGATTTAAAATCACAACAGTGGAGGTAAGAGTATTAAAGAGAAGAACAAAGCCGTGAAGGGCCGGGAAATTAGGGCACGAGTTGGTAACCAGATCCGCGCGGTTGCCGTGAGACTGATAGACGAAGAAGGTGGCCAGATCGGTGTTGTGACTGTTCCGGAAGCCTTGGCCAAAGCCGAACAAGCTGGATTGGATTTGGTTGAGATATCTCCCACAGCTGATCCGCCGGTTTGCCGGATTATGGATTATGGAAAATTCCGGTATGAACAGAGCAAAAAGCTGCAGGATGCCAAGAAAAAACAGACCGTCATAGAGATTAAAGAGATTAAGCTGCGGCCAAAAACGGAAAAACATGATCTGGAGTTCAAGATCAGAAGCATCAGAAAGTTTTTGGCTCAAAAGAATAAAGTGAAGGTGACCTTGCGTTTTCGGGGTCGGGAGATCGTTTACGCTGACAGTCTGGGCATCGAAGTGCTGAACAAGATCGGCGAAGCAGTCTTGGATATAGGTGTAATTCTGCAGTCTCCCAAGGTTGAAGGCCGGCAAATGGCAATGTTTCTTGGACCTAAGTGATAGTGTAAGATGAGTTTTTAAACGATATAGTATTATTTATTTTTTGATCCAAACCGTATGGAGAGTGGATTATGCCGAAGATGAAGACCAACAGGGGTGCTGCTAAGCGTTTTAAAATGACCGGCACTGGAAAGATTAAGAGGAGTAAGGCTTTTTCCAGCCATATTCTCACCAAAAAATCGACCAAAAGAAAACGGAACCTGCGTAAATCCGCTTTGGTTGAGTCAGCAAATTTAAAGAGTGTAAAAAGACTGGTTCCCTATCTGTAAGAGTGTGTGTCTTGCCATTAGATTAGTGTATTAAGTCGTATACGATGATGCCAGGATCAGTAAACATTATTCAGAACGTTCAGCAGACGATGAAGAGATTCATAACAGGTTTGCTGCATTGATGATTTGTTAGAGAGGAGATATTGAGATGCCTAGAGTTACGCGTGGTTTTAAAGCCCGTCGAAGAAGAAACAAGATACTCAACATGGCCAAAGGCTATATAGGCGGCCGTAGTCGTCTTTTTAAGACCGCTGCCGAGGCGGTTGATCGTGCGTTGGTATATGCCTATCGTGATCGCCGAACCAAAAAGCGTGATTTTAGAAGGCTTTGGATCGTCCGGATAGCTGCTGCTGCCAAAATGAATGGAACGTCATACAGTAAATTGATAGGTGGATTGAAGAAAGCTAAAGTTGATCTTGACAGAAAGGTCTTGTCTAATATGGCTATTCTTGATCCGCAGGCTTTTACCGCAATCGTTAAATTAGCCTCCTGAATTCTTCTGCGCCTGTCACTATTCCGCCATGGAAGAAGAATTACTGCGGCTGCAATCAGAGGCGAAAACCGAACTCTCTACTATTATCCGCCCGGATGAACTTGAGTCTTTCAGGGTTAAATATTTAGGGAGGAAATGTACTCTTACTATGCTGATGCGGAAACTTGGCGAGGTTTCCGCGCAGGATCGTCCTCGGCTTGGTAATCTGGCGAACAGCATTAAAAAAGAGATAGAGGCTGATTTCCTTGAAAAGGAGATGGCCTTGACTCAACTGCAGGCCACCGGAAAAGGAGAGTCCAGAAAAGATTTAACTCTTCCGGGGCGGGTGATTCCTTTTGGACGTCGTCATCCGGTCTCTCAGGTTATGCTTGAGATCTGCCGTATTTTTGAAGGACTCGGTTTTGCAGTGGCTGAAGGGTCCGATGTCGAAACAGATTATTATAATTTCGAGGCCTTGAATATCCCCAAGCATCATCCTGCCAGGGATATGCACGACACCTTTTATTTTGATGAGAGCGTCTTGCTGAGGACGCATACCTCCCCCATGCAGATCAGGGCCATGGAGAAACAGGAGCCGCCTCTTCGTATTATTGCTCCCGGCAAGGTGTACCGCTGCGATTCCGATATCACTCATACCCCGATGTTTCATCAAGTTGAAGGATTTCTTGTTGACCGGCATGTCTCATTTGCTGATCTTAAGGGGGTTCTTTCTATTTTTATTGCCAAGATGTTTGATAGTAATGTTGCTATCCGTTTTCGTCCGAGTTTCTTTCCTTTTACTGAACCTAGTGCTGAAGTTGATATAGCCTGTGTGATATGTGATGGAAAGGGGTGTCGTGTTTGTAAACAAACTGGCTGGATTGAGATTCTTGGGGCAGGTCTTATTGATCCCGAGGTGTTTAGAATGGTTGGTTATGACTCCGAGAAGTTCAGTGGGTTTGCCTTTGGCATTGGGGCTGAGAGAATCGCCATGCTTAAATACGGAATCAATGATATCCGTCTTTATTACGAAAATGACATGCGTTTTCTTTCGCAGTTCTGATAGCAGGTTGTTTTTTGCCGTATTATATTTTCGGCATTTTTTTAATGATTTAAAAAGCGGATTGACTCATGAAATGCACCCTATCCTGGTTACGTAATTATATAGAGTGTGATCTCCCGACTGCCAAGTTGGTGCAAGGTCTGGTCATGGCTGGGCTTGAGGTTGATTCATGTCAGGAACTTTTTGAATATTTGAATGACAGCGTCAGGATAGTCAGAATTAAATCTGTTCGTCCGCATCCGCAGGCCGATCGTCTGGTATTATGTGATGTGGATGCCGGAGGCGAGAGAGTTCTCAGGATCGTCTGCGGGGCTCCTAATGCCAGACCTGGCCTGTTGACTGTGCTGGCCTTACCGGGCACATCGTTACCGAATGGCGTAATTATCAAACAGAGCAAGATCCGTGGGGAGATTTCCGAGGGCATGCTTTGTTCGGAAAAAGATCTTGGGATTTCTGAAAATAATGCCGGGATTATAGACCTGCCAGACTCTTATGCGGTTGGCGAGCCTTTAGTTGATGCTCTTGATTTGCATGATACCTTGCTGGAAGTGGATATTACTCCCAATCGACCTGATTGTGCCAGTGTTATTGGTATTGCACGGGAGATTGCCGGTTTTGCCGGGAAAAAACTGCGGGTTCCGGTTGCCCAGAATCTTCCAGCCCTCACTGGCCAAAATCTGCCATTTTCAGTGGCGGTTGATTCTGCTGCCTGTCCTCGCTATTCCGCACGTCTTCTTAATGATGTAACTATAGCGCCTTCGCCGTGGTGGCTTAAGAAAATCCTGTTGGCTGTCGGCCTTCGTCCGATCAATAATGTTGTTGATATTACGAATTTCGTGATGCTTGAATTCGGTCAGCCTCTACATGCTTTTGATTTCGATCGTTTGGCCGGTGCTGGAATTATTGTCCGGCAGGCCCGACCATTAGAGAAGATCAATACCCTTGACGGCGTTGCACGGCAACTCGATCCGGAGATGCTGGTTATCTGTGATCATGAAAAACCTGTAGCTGTTGCTGGGATCATGGGCGGGTCAAGTTCTGAGGTGACTGCCTCCACCAAGCGGATTCTGCTTGAAAGCGCCTACTTTGATCCAGTCAGTATTCGTCGCACGGTCCGCAAGCTTAATATGAGTACTGATTCATCATACCGTTTTGAAAGGGGGGTTGATCCTGAGGGTATTCCAAAGGCCTTGGAGCGGGCGGTTCAGCTAATCGTTGAGTTAACCGGCGCTAAGCTTGTTGATGACGGTATTGATCTTATTCAAGGATTACCGGAAAAGAAGGTTATAAAGCTTAGGGTGCAGAGAGTCAGTGATCTCCTTGGAATCAATATCAGTGCCGAGGAGATCGAACGTTTGCTGTTAGGTATTGAGATTATTGCTAGGCAGATTGATGAGTTGACTTTTGAAGTTGTGCCGCCGACTTTCAGGGTAGATCTTGAGCGCGAAATTGATTTGATTGAAGAGATTGCCAGACTCAAGGGATATAATGAGTTGCCAAGCACCCTCCCCGTGACTCCTATGAGTTTTCCGGAGAATTGTCCTGTTCGTTCTCTTCGGGATAAGATAGCCGCCACCATGGTTGCCTTAGGTTTTTATGAGGCCATCAATTATAGTTTCGTCAGCGATCACAATGTTGATCTATTGGGGCTTGCTGTTCAAGACAAACGCCGACAGCAATTACGGCTTAAAAATCCGTTGGCTGAAGATCAGAATGTCATGAGGACCACTCTTCTACCGGCTTTGCTTGAAAATGTTCGGCGCAACATCAACCATCAGACTTCCGATTTGCAACTTTTTGAGGTTGGCAAGGTGTTCCTCCCGCAGGGCGGAGAACTGCCTGAAGAGGATGAACGTCTGACCGTTGTAATGTGTGGTAGACGCTATCCGGGTGCCCCCGTACTTCACTATTCGGCTAATGCCGTGGTCGATATCCATGATATCCGTGGGGTTGTTGAAACCATTTTGCTCCAACAGGCATGTGCTGGCGTAATATTCGACACCGATAGCGTCGATGAACAGTTGGGCGAAGCTGGCGAGTCAGTCGTATTAAGAGCTAATGGTCGGATGTTGGGCGGCTATGGACTGGTAGCTCGAAATATTCTTAAGAATTTTGGCATAAAACAGGATGTCTATTTTATAGATTTAAGCATCTCTTTATTGAGCCTGATTCCTCCCGAACCCAAAACATTTCGTCCATTATCGAGATATCCATCCGTCACATGGGATGTTGCCTTGGTTGTGCCGGAGGCCATCAAATGCGGTGAGCTTTTACAGGCTGTGCATGAAGCTAAAGAAGTGTTGTTCGAGAAGGTTGAACTTTTTGATATCTATCAGGGAAATAATATTGATAAAGGCACTAAAAGTGTAGCATTGTCAATTACTTATCGTTCAGCTGATCATACATTGGAAGATGATGAAGTTGAAATAACACATAAAAAAATAATCAACTTGCTTATCTCACGGTTTCAGGGCAAGTTGCGAGAGGTGTGACACAAATGAAGCGATCAAATATTACCAGAAAGGATCTGACCAGAATTGTTTGTGAAAAGATGGGATTGTCCCAGCGTGGAGCGAGCGAATTAGTTGACTCATTCTTTGCAAACGTGAAAAAGTCATTGCTGACAGAAGAATCTGTTAAAATAGTGCAGTTCGGAACTTTTATTGTCAGAAAGAAAGCGCCACGGGTGGGCAGAAATCCCAGAACGGGCGAGACAATGGAAATAGTTCGTCGAAGTATGGTGTCTTTTAAGCCTAGCAAAGGGCTGCGGGAACGGATTAACGAGTAGGTGTCCGGAATCGAAGCCTCTAGCGTATTAGTTGAGAGGTATGATAACGTTGGCCGCAGAACAGGTGGGAGAGATCCCGGATAAGCTTTACTTCAAGATCGGTGAGGTTTGTGAACTTACCGGTGTGAAGCAGCATGTTTTGCGCTACTGGGAGAGTGAATTCCATCATATTAAGCCCCAGCGTATCGGTTCTAGTCAGCGCTTATATCGACGGTCGGATATTGATAACATCTTAGTTGTTAAGAAATTGTTGAAAGAGGAAGGGCTCAGTATTCCCGGAGCCAAGAAATTTTTGGCTCGTTCTCGGCACATTGAATCACCTGAAATTTCGGATAATATCAAACAGGCCGGAGCGTTGACTCTCCTTGAAGAGATAAAAAAAGAGTTGCATACAATCAGGAAAATTCTTGAGGAGTGATGTCTATTAACAGTTTCCAGTTTGATATCCTTGACAATTTATCAGGTGCTTGTTAAAAGTAATCCCTTAATTTACCTGGAAATATTATAGAGTGTTTTTGTGTATTTACTTTGATTTAGGTCGGGACGTAGCGCAGACTGGTAGCGCACCTGAATGGGGTTCAGGGGGCCGGAAGTTCAAATCTTCTCGTCCCGACCAATTAGTTCTAATTATAACAGTTGATTAGCTTGTAGCTGATTAGCTGTTTTTTTGTTTGTCATGGCGGAATAAGCCTTTGTGTCTCCTATGTAGTCTTTGGTTTTTCTTTTCGACATCATTGCCGTCAGTGTAATGGTCAGTAAGTTTTTCTGCTTGAAGCTTTTTCTCATGCCAGGTAATGATTGTTGATATGAATTTTTTTGTAACCGAATTGCATAACGGAAGGAGTCGGTTTTGTGATGAATGATCAAGGGACTATGAAAAGTCGAATTTTGATAATAGATGACGAAGAGAGCTTGCGCTTAACATTCAAGACCTTTTTGAGCAGGGAAGGGTATGGTCCTGTTGAGGTTGTATCGACTTACGAAGAAGCTATGGCAAAGATAGACAACCAGACCTTCGATTTAATCATCAGTGATATCGTCCTTGAAGGCGCCTCAGGGATTGATCTCCTCCGCCATGTCAAGGATTCAAAATTGCATTGTCCTGTGGTAATGGTGACAGGATATCCTAATATTAATTCGGCCTCGGAAGCTGTACGTCTTGGAGCCTTTGATTATCTCTCCAAGCCTGTCAAAAAGGATGACCTGCTCAGGGTTGCTCGAATGGCTTTGCAACAATATAATCTTTGGCTGGAAATGGAGAAACTTGCAGAGGAGAAGGAGAGGTTCCGTAATCATCTTGAGGCGATTTTCAGGAGTGTCCGTGATTTGATTATTACGGTAGACACTCAGATGAATATTGTTGATATGAATGACCGAGCAAAAAACCAGTTGTTGGTGATTGAACCGGGAATCAAGGTTGGCGATTCAATTACCAGGATACCAGGCGCATTTGGCAAGATACTTTTAGATGATGTGGAACAGGTGCTTAGATCAACCAATGATGTAGCTGAACATCAAGTTGAATTCAATTTTCTTGAAGGTGAACTTTCAATCTTTAGAATCAGTGCTGCGCCGCTTGTAACCAGGAGTGGGAATTTTCAGGGCGTAGTTATTGTTGCTAGAGATGTGAGTCGGTTAGAAGAGTTGGAACAAAAGGGCAAAAGGTCGCATTTCCACAGGTTGGTAGGCAGTAGTCGGTCTATGCAGGCAGTCTATACGATGATAGAAAATGTTGGCTGTGTTGATACCACAGTACTCATTCTCGGTGAAAGCGGTACGGGTAAGGAGTTGGTTGCTGAGGCATTGCATGCCGAAAGTGGACGTCGTGACATGCCGCTAGTCAAGGTTGACTGTACTGCCATTCCTGAAAATCTTCTTGAAAGTGAACTGTTCGGCCATCGAAAGGGTTCATTTACCGGTGCTGATCGTGATCGCAAGGGGCGAATTCTACTGGCTGATGGCGGAACTTTGTTTCTTGATGAAATTGGTGATATCTCACCTATCATGCAGCTTAGACTGCTGAGGTTTCTGCAGGAGAGAACTTTCTATCCGGTTGGTCAGGATACGCACATTAAAGTAAATGTGCGGGTTATTACAGCCACAAATGCAGATTTGAAACAGAAAGTCGTGGATGGTGAATTCCGAGAAGATCTCTATTTCCGTTTGAAAGTAATGGATATTCAACTTCCACCTTTACGCGAAAGAGAAGGAGATCTTCCTCTACTCGTCAATAATTTCGTTGAGAAGTTCAGCAAGCGTCTTGATAAACAGATTAGCGGACTTTCCGATCAGGCACTGCAGATACTTTCTGAATATCGTTGGCCAGGCAATGTCCGTGAACTTGAACATGTTATTGAACGCGCCACAGTTCTTTGTAGTGGCACAATTATTACTACCGACTATCTCTCAGATGAGATATTGCATGCCAATATATCTCCTGGTAACAATGAATCTTCATTTAACGGTTCTATGAGTGATGATTTTCTGCCTGTCATTGCCAGTGAAGTGGAGGGGGAGAGCGAGCTGGACAGGATTATGCGCACCTTGAAGCTGGTTGACGGCAATAAGGCAAAGGCCGCACGACTACTTGGTATTGATCGGAGCACCCTCTATCGTAAACTTCGCCAATATGATATCGATCCAACCATCTAATTGAGATAATTAAGAACAGCCCAGAGCTACAAATTATTTCTAATAGATTGCATTTTTTTAATCTTATGGTATAAGCATGTAATACTTTGTGCAGTTTCTGTTTGTAGTTTAGAAAATACGAAAGATTTAGCCGCACAATCATCCGATTATGGATGTGTGCGGTTTTTCTGTTTTTACAGCCGAACTGCCAGGCCTTTAGATCGCTATGATCCTGGGCATTAACATAACAAAGCGGTTTTTATAATATGCCGCGCCAGCAAGAAGGAGTAGTACAAGATGTCAGTAGGGAAAGTGAAATGGTTTAATGCAGCAAAGGGTTTTGGTTTTATTGAGACAGAAGACGGCAGCGATATTTTTGTTCACTATTCTGCAATTAAGAGCCAGGGATATAAATCGCTTGAAGAGGGAGCAGAAGTGCAGTTTGACGTGGTGAATGGCCAGAAGGGCCTTGCTGCCGACAATGTTATTGCCTTGTAATATCTTCAGGTATTTATTCAGGAGTGTGCCCTGCATCTGCGGGGCATTTTTTTTTATGGAGTCGCATTCTAAAGAAGAAGTGAGATAAACATGACAACATTTGTCGAAATTGGTGTCTGCAAAGAGATAGTCCAAGCACTTGATAAACTAGGGTTTTTAATCCCAACACCGGTCCAGGAACAGATAATCCCTTTGTTGTTGAAGAAGCAGGAAGATGTGGTCGGCCTGGCTCAGACCGGTACCGGTAAGACAGCTGCCTTTGGTATTCCGCTTATTCAAACAATTGATATGAGTCGCAAACAGACCCAGGCCTTGGTTTTGTGCCCGACTCGGGAGTTGTGCGTTCAAGTAGCCAAGGATATGACGGAGTATGGTAGTTTTGTTTCAGGGTTGAAGATATTGGCTGTTTATGGCGGCGCCAGCATAATTAAACAGATTCAGGAATTGCGTCATGGAGTGCAGATAATCGTTGCGACTCCTGGTCGTCTTCATGATCTGATCCGGCAACGTTATGTCGATATCTCGGCGATTAGGGCCGTGGTTCTTGATGAGGCCGATGAGATGTTGAACATGGGATTTCAGGAAGAGTTGAACGCCATTTTGGCTAAAACTCCGGCTGAGAAGAGGACTCTCTTGTTTTCAGCTACGATGCCCCGGGAAGTTGCTGCTATTGCCAATAATTATATGAATGACCCTTTGGAAGTTACTGTTGGCGAACGAAATGCCAGTGCCGAAAATATTCGTCATATCTACTACACGGTTCATGCCAAGGATCGCTACCTGGCATTGAAGCGCATTGTTGATATGAATCCGGATGTTTATGCCATCATTTTTTGTCGAACACGGCAAGAAACCCAGGATGTTGCTGATAAGCTCGTGCAGGATGGTTACAATTCCGACGCACTGCATGGTGATTTGTCCCAGAGTCAACGCGATCATGTGATGAAAAGATTCAGGTCCAAAAATCTTCAGATGCTTGTGGCCACCGACGTTGCGGCTCGTGGTCTTGATGTTAAGGATATCACCCATGTGATCCATTATAATCTTCCTGATGAGGCCTCAATTTATTTACACCGGAGTGGACGAACCGGCAGGGCCGGTAAGACCGGGATTTCGGTCGCCATCATCAATATGCGTGAAAAACATACGATTAGGGAGATTGAAAAGAAGCTCAAAAAACAGTTTGAGCGGGGCAAAATTCCAACAGGGCAGCAAATTTGTGAAAAGCAATTGTTAAGCCGTATCGATTCGTGGCTTGCGATAGATATCAATCATGCTCGGATTGATCCATTTTTGCCGCTAATCGTTAAAAAAATGGAAGGACTTGACCGCGAAGCACTGATCAAGCTGTTTGTTTCTGTGGAGTTTAGCCGTTTTCTTGAGTATTACCGAGATGCACCTGATCTTAACATTCAAGAAACAGATAAGAGCCGGACAGCTTTTAAGGAAAACGACGGCAAATTTCAACGGCAATCGAATTATCAGAAGTACACCAAGTTCATTCTTAGCGTTGGTAAAAAAGATGGGATCAACCCTGCCCGTCTGATTGCTGAGATTAACAGTGCGACAGTTGATACCCCCAAAATCGCGATTGGCAAGATTGAGATCATGGGTAGTTCCTCAATGATCGAGGTGGACGGTAAGTTTACGCCGAAGATTTTGGATATCTTTAAACATGTGAGAATTAATGGTAAACCGGTTAACGTCAGAGTCGATGAGGGAAATATTTCCAAAAAGACGTCTAATCGTGGTGGTGGGCATTTTGCCGGCAGTAGTGTTCCGAAAAATCGTGAATCCATCGTCAGAAAAAAGTGGAAAAGTAAGGAAAAGACCTCCCCCAGGCAGTATGTTTGAGAGAAGATTCTAATTTTATATTTTTATCTCCTTTGCAGCTCTCTCCGGGCTGCAAAGGAAGTATAACTTCGAGTTTTTCATGATCAAGTAACGCTTTTCGTTGACTCGAAAATTAGCATTTGTTATATCAATCCGAATAGTAATAATAAGCGTTTGACGATGGCATATTGCTACTTGTTGATTAAGACGTTTTTTTAGACTACCCCCTTCAATTTGGAGTAACACATGGACGAAGGTCCTAGTCCGAGTAAATGTTGTGACAGGCCCTTTGCTGCGCAAGGCTTATGTCTGGCATGTCGGCCATGTGTGGCTTACATGTAGTTTTTCCTGCCTGACAGCTCACCTGCCTGCCCAGGGCCTTTTGGTGTATCTTAGCCATTATCCGTAAAATTTTTTAAACCGGTTGGCATTAATCATCAGGAGGTTCGCAATGGATCAAACCAATGCCCAGATCAATTCCTCTGAACAGCATCAACCCCACACCTTTTTCTTTGCCTCGACATATCTGGGTAAAGAACTGACGGCAAATGGCGAATCAGTCGGTCGGATCAAGGACCTTGTAGCCCATCGCGGCACAAGTATTTATCCACAGCTTGATGGCGCAATCGTCCGCAAGCAGGGAAAAGATTATTTTTTGCCGGCGGAAAAGATCATCTTCCCCAGCACCTCAGCGCTTAAAAAGTTCGAGTTGGTTTCTGCTGAGCTTGCCGAGTATTCTCCTGAGAAACAGCAGTTTTTCCTCCGCGATGTTTTTATGGACAAACAGATAGTCGACATGCAGGGTGCCAAAGTAGAAAGGGTAAATGATGTTCAGTTGATGACGGTTAATAACAAATCCTATCTGGTTCATGTTGATGTCGGACTTCCCGGACTTTTACGGCGTCTTGGTTTTGAAGGCCAGGTGCGCGGTTTGACCAGATTGTTTGGTAAAGATCTTAAAGAGGATTTGATCTCCTGGCGTTATGTGCAGCCCCTTGAGGCTGGTCATGGCACAGTTCCTGTCCGGCTTATGGTTGATCATCAAGCATTAAAAGGACTGCATCCTGCTGATCTTGCTGAGATTCTTGAAGATCTGAATAAAGGGGATCGTGTCGCACTGCTCCATACTGTAGATACTGAGACAGCAGCAAACGCCCTGGAGATGGTCGAGCCTGAACTAGGTGCTGCGATCGTCCAGGATCTTGATCCTACCAGAGCCGCAGAGATCTTTGAGGAGATGGAACCTTCAGTAGCTGCAGATATCTTTGAAGAGTTACCCGAGATGCACCAGGAGGTCATCATGGGACAGATGGAGCCTGAGGAGCGTGACGAAATCGGGTTGCTCCAGGCCTTTGAAGAGAGAACGGCAGGCTCTCTGATGACCACTGATTTTCTGCAGATATGTATTACAAAAACCGTTGGCGATGCCCTTAAGTTCATTCGCGACAATGCTGATGAGGTGGAAATAGTTCATTATGTCTATGTCGGTGACGACTATGGCCATCTGATTGGTGTTGTAAGCATAAAGCAGCTTATTCTGGCAGCGCCGGAGGTCTTGTTGCACGACCTTGAGATGCCCAGGTTGATCACGGTCGAGACGGATGATGAACTGGAAAAGGTGGCTGATCAGTTTTATAAATATAAATTTCTAGCCATACCAGTGGTGGACGACAAAACAAGGTTGCTTGGCATTATCAGTTACAAGCACAGCTTTGATGAACTGGTCTCCTACTATTATCGGGAAGCGGCGTAACTGATGGCTGAGACAAAAAAAAGTTTTAGACTGCGGTTTCTGCTGTTTTTGAGCATCATGGGACCCGGGATTATTACCGCCAATGTCGATAATGACGCAGGCGGAATTGCGACATACAGCCAGGCCGGCGCCTTGTATGGTTTCGATGTATTATGGATATTTATCCCCATGACCGTGGTCCTGGTTCTTGTCCAGGAGATGGCAAATCGTATGGGGGTGGTCACCGGCGATGGTTTGTCCTCCCTTATCCGAGAGCGGTTTGGCGTAAAAATCACCTTTTATCTTATGCTGGCCCTGCTGGTCACCAACTTCGGCAATATTATGGCCGAGTTTGCCGGAATAGCTTCTGCCGCCGAACTGTTCGGCATCCCGCGTATTATTGCCGTACCGATCTGTGCCTTTTTGGTTTGGTACATGGTATTGCGCTGGAGTTACCGATCGGTGGAAAAGATTTTTTTACTCGGTTGTTTTTTTTATGTGGCTTATCTGCTTTCCGCTTTCATGGCCAAGCCGGACATGGGTGAGATCGCTATTGCCCTGGTAACACCGAAACTGATCGCCACCAAGGATTACATGTTCATGCTGATCGGTATTGTCGGTACGACAATTGCGCCGTGGATGCAGTTTTATCAGCAGGCAAGCATTGTTGAGAAGGGGATAGATATTGAAGACTACAGCTATTCCCGCTCCGACACCATCCTGGGTGGTATTACCGTAAGTATTGTCGCCATGTGCATTGTAGTGGTCTGCGCCATGACCCTGCATCGCAGCGGGATCAGCATTGAGGATGCCTCGCAGGCGGCGCAGGCCCTAGCTCCTCTGGCCGGTCTGCAGGCCAGTAAACTTTTTGCTTTTGGGTTGTGGAATGCCTCAATGTTCGCGGCCTGTATATTGCCACTCTCTACTGCTTATTCGATCTGCGAGGCTCTTGGTTGGGAGCGCGGTGTTGATCAGCGCTATGAGGATGCAAAGCAATTTTATGTTCTCTATACAACCTCGATCATCCTTGGTGCTTTGATTGTCCTGATCCCCGGCCTCTCCTTGATGAACGTAATGCTCATCTCCCAGATCGTTAATGGTTTTCTCTTTACGGTCATTCTCGTTTTCATGCTCATCCTGGTGAATGATGAAAAACTGATGGGGAAGTATACCAACAGCCGGTTTTATAATGCGGTCTGCTTCGCAACCGTTGTCGTTTTAGCGCTAATTTCGGTTGTTTCGTTGTTTTCATTGGTTCTGTAATAGGGCAACTTATCGTCCCGACGTTTCATTAATCTGGAATTTCTGGTGTAATCCATTGTAGTAAAACAAAAGAGCCGGTTACTATTTGATCCTGTCGAATCGTATCTGGGTGATTTGCTCTGATATAAGTCCCATCATGAATATGATGATGGAAGTGGTCAACAGCAGGGCCGACATATTCGAAAAACGGTGGGAAGTTATGAAGGTGTAAAGATAGTAGAGTATTCCGGTACTGAAGAAGAAAAAACTGATTGGCAGAAAAATCCGGAGAGGGGAGAAAAGTGTAGCGATTTTTGTGATAATCAGAAAGAAGCGAGGGCCATCCTCCAGCAATTTTATTTTGCTTTTGCCGCCTCTTTTTATTGTTTGAATAGGAACAAACTTTATGCTTCTGCCACTACGAAGATAAGATATGGTTAAGGTCGATGGGTATGAAAAAGTATTTGGCAGAAGGTAAATATAGTCCAGAACGGTCTCTTTTTTAACAAGACGAAAACCGGAGGTTAGATCGTCAATTTTGAATTTTGTAACGTAGCCGGCCAGCCAGTTATACAATGTATTAGCAATATCACGATGAACTGATGTCTCGGATTGCCTGGTCCTGGCGCCTATTACCATATCGAATTTATCTTTGTGCTCAAGCAGCCTGGCGATGTCTGCCGGGTTATGCTGACCATCGGCATCCATCATGATGACCCAATCGCCGGAAGCGCAGCGCAGACCGGTTTTAATGGCCGCGCCATTTCCAATATTGTACGGGTGTGGCCAGACATTGGCGCCGGCGGCCATGGCTATTTGAATAGTGTTATCAGTTGAGGCGTCATCGACCACAAGAATCTCGAAGTCAGGGTAAAGGGCTTTGAGATTTTTAATAGTTCCACCGATGTTTTCCGCCTCGTTAAAAGCTGGCAGGAGGATGGTGATTTTTTCGAAGTTCTCTTGAGTTGTCATGATTATGTTCCAAACGAGTTGATTGGCAAATTAGTTAGTGCTGTGACAGTTAGCTTTATGTGTGGAATGTGTGTCAGTTCTTGTTTTTATCCCTCAGTTCACAAAGATCGGCATAAAGCTGTTTCATTTGTTGGTCGTCCGGTACAGTATCTAAATATTTTTTACATATTTTTATGGCGATGGGTAGAAGTTCAGGAGAGTCGGTTTTTAAGCAATAATCAACATATATTTGTGCTATCATTTTAATTGCATCGTGATTGTTACGATCTTGATCAAGAATAATCGAACACTCCTTTGCCGCATTATATAAGTAGCCATTTTGATAAAAATTTTCTGCCTTTTTTAGCCTTTCTTCCGTACTTTCTGTTTGTTCAGGTAAAGTTTTTGGGAGTTTTTTGTGTTGGCGTAAATCATATATGGTAATGACTCGCTTAAATTTTGGGAATAGCCGACTGTATATTACCGGCCCTGGTTGCGGGAGAACAATACCACCAAAGGCCAGATCAAAAAGTAGTGGGCGGGCGATTGCAAGTTCAGTACTGTCGGCAAGCAACAGATCGCCTTCATGGTTATCGATTTTTTGTCTTAACTCCTCGTAAGTTTTCGGTAGACTGATCGCTTTTCCCTTTAGGTAGTAAGCCATATATGGCTTATAACTTATGACCTTTACACCTGGGAAAGCCAATTGCCGATCCTGCAAATATTTAGCGACTTCAAGTTGGCCGGCGGAAAATATTAAAGAAGGTTTGGCTGAAAGCAGATTTATTTTTTGAATCGTAGGCCATTCCTGAGAAAATATTATGCCAACCATCATCAATGGAACAATAATTGGACTTGCGATTGTTTTAGATAGTGTTTTTGACTTGATTTTGCCATCAAATATTTTTTTAGCCCAATCCCAACTCTGGCAAATTCCTTGTCCGCAAAGTATTAAGGCGGGAAGAAGAATAGGAAACATATAGCGATGGTCTACCATATACGCCGACACTAACGCATAGAGGATAATAATAGATATAATCCAGCTAAGCAGATATAATTCTTTCCAATAATCCCTCCAAGAACCGATATGAATTTGATAGACAACAAAGATTAGGGCCAGTGAGAGCCAACCAAGTGAGGAGTAGCCGACTCCTTCGAGAAAAGCTTTAAAGTATGACCAGCCGTTTGTTGCCAGTTTACTGCTGATAAATGAAAGCTTCTCTAATGGACTCTGGCTTTGAATTGTTGTTACGTTCGTCTCTGCGCCCGGGAGTTTGAAACGGTCGTATTGGTCACCGCCTTCATGAAAAATAGCAGTTACAATTTTGGCATTATTCGCTTGGTAAGTTAACCCCCACTCGCCGGTGCGGAGTTTGATGGCCATAAGGTGGGGCATAACAGTAAGCATAAAAGTACAGAGCATTAATGCCACCAGCATAATGGAGCGTCGGTAGGTGGAATTTTCTCTCAACAGAACAAAAGTGCTCCATATAAATACTAAGCAAATGGCGACAATACCTATTTCACGGGTGAGGTAGCTGAGCGCGGCACATATTCCTGTCAAAATAAAGAGGAATGGTCTTTTTGTATTTATGGCCCATAGTCCTGCTGCTATGGTACTGAACAAAAGAAACGTAAATGTTGATTCGGTAAGCGCTGGAGATGCCCATTGGAGGGCAAACGGGTGAAAAGAAAAGAGGGCAATAGCAATCAGGCCTGAAGTCTGTGAATAGAGATGACGTCCGACCAGATAGAGGGGAATAAAGGTAAGCATACTCATCGAGAGCGAGACCCATATCCCGATTCGTTCTATCTCAAACGGTAAAAAAGAAAATGCTGCTATTAACATCGGGTAGAATGGTGGAAGGCGTCGCGAGGTTAAAAAGCCGGCATCCAGATCATAGTCACTTTGGAAATATGTTGAAGTCTGTATCTCTTTGGCCAGACTGAAATACAGTGTTGAATCTGGAAAGGTAATTAGAGGGTCCCATCTGGTAGTCGAGACCCGAAGAAAGAAGCCGATCGCTAAAATAGCAAGAAATAATAGGATTGGCAGGTTTTTTGAATTATGAATCTGTTCAAACATATGACTCGTCTTTGTGTATAGAGGACACTGTTGATCGTTAGAAACCTGACTTGCAGGGTAAAAACAGGTTGATAAAACAAGAAAAATGGCTAACCACTCGAAAGAAAAACGAAAGATGATCAAATCTAGAAGGAATCTCTTTGGAAGTCAAAGCAAAAATCATGATTACCGCCAGGTGTCTCCTCCAACTTCCCATATCTGATAGTTTGGCGTGCTTTGCAACACAGGTTTAAAATATTCAGGGGGCATTGGAGTTTTTAGCCAGAATAGATTGTTAAAGAGACGCTGCCCGGAGTCTCTGCTTAAAAGTAGTGCCATATTTTGCTCAGAAAAGATATCGAACTCATAACTGCCGGCGGAATTTTCAAGTTGAACAGGGTGAGGGGGATAATCATACCGAGAAATTTTTTCGGTGGTTCTAAACAGTGCCGAGGTGATGGGAGTTGGCGCTCCTGAGAGATTGACAACTCCGGTTTGGAGGTCGGCATGCATGGTTCCACTCTTGTTTGTTACATTTAAACCTTTAATAATAATATTTTTGAACAGCTTGCCTGGCAGTGGCGAGACTCCGGTTTGCTTATTGATATCCCAGGTACCTAAGAAGACGATCCAGTGATTTACCTGCATTAGTCCCCAATCCAGAAAAAGATATACAGGCCTGGAACGGGGCGGAAAAAGAAAGGTAAGCCACCCCCCAGCCGGCATGTTTGCCTGAGACAAGTTAAACTTTTTAAGAATTATGGAAGCTTCCTGCGGACCGGCAGCCATGATTCTTTTCAGGAGTTCGTAGCCGGTGGCGCGATCTTTGCCAACGGACTGATAAAATAGATTTATTCCCGGCGTGCCATGTCTGACATAAAATTGAATGAAGTTAGCGGCCAGACGCGGATTTTCAGTGGCTAATGGCATTGAGTTGTAAACAGACTGTTCGCCGCTATGTGTTTGTCCGTCGCAAGTTGTTCCTCGATTTCCCCAGTAACTTAGAGGATAGCCATTGTCACAAAAAGTCCAGACAATCGCACCAGCAGGAGTGACCCGTTGCAGTTGCGACATGCCGGCGATGCTCGCCCCTGGGAAGGGCATGGCGAATGCAGCCTCCCCCTTGTACGAGGTCCAGGAAGCATAGATAATCAGGCCGGGAATAATAAGGTACTTTGTTTTGCGGAGGCTGACGGGTCTGCATAGTTCGACCATAAAGAAACCAAAACCAAGTGCAATCACTGGTGTGATAAAGATCATAAACCTATCTGCAGCAAAAGCCAGCAGGGCCAGGAGAATTGGCATGATGAGAAATAAGCTCTGCTTTGAGTGACGTGCGAAAAGCAAAATTAAACCTGTCAGGCTTATTCCGAAGAGAAGCCAGCTGCCGGTGGATCTGGCAACGAACAGAGGTAGCGATAGGCCCGCCTGTTCGGTAATCACTTTCCCCATGGGCGGGAAATCATCTTTGCCGGGATGGATTATATAGTGATAGTAATTTTGAAATTTATGAAATACCGAATTTGCTGGATTGAACTCTTGCCATGTCACGGCTATTAAGGAGATGGCGACAACAAACAGGATAAATTTTTTTGCTTCAGGTCCAGGCGGACGATAGAAATAGACCAGGGCCGTGGTGAATGGCACCAGGAAAATAGCCAATACCACATACGGGGCCTGATCCCACCACCATAAAAACAATATTAGAGTTGCTACCGCAGAGATCAGATAGTAATAACGTTTCCGGCCGGTTTCAGTTGCAAATTTAAGTAAGAAGAAGACAATTGCCATTAAAAGGGTGGGATTCAGGCAGTCGGTATCATATTGACCAAAAGAACTCCTGGCAAGGTGGGCATTAGAGATAAGACTAAAAGCCGCAGCCGTAAGTCCCATGATAGTTCCACCCCATAATTTGCCAAGACAATACGAAGGAATAGCAAGCATTACACCTAATACGGCTGGAAGAACAACCGCAACCCAGTTTAACGAAAAGGAACTTGCCCTGGAGATAGCAGCGGTCATCACAGAGAGCAAAGGCGGTGGAAAAGGTCGAGGTGGGTTGGCAGGTACGGAACGGAGTTCGTCAACGGTATTATAGCGATTGTTAACGAGATCCTGAGCAAGACGCAGGTAATAATAGCCATCGCCGGTAGCAATTAAAGGTTCTTCGTTATGAAATGCCTCTGAGGCGTTGGTGCGCCAATCCTTTAGGTCATCCAGGCGTATTACCAGACCCCAAAGAATAATTATACCAAGGGCTAAAGCTTTTAGGAGTCTTTGATGTGCAGGATTGTCAGTCAAGGGCATTGCCAAAGTTTAGAAACCTATTGTGGGGCATTTATTGTAGCAGGTTTAGTTTTCTCCAGTTCAAATTTATTGTCCGGTTGGATCTTGGCAGTCTTAATAAAATTTTCATATTCGGCCCAGTCCGGATGACCAGGGTAGTTGGCCAGAAGCCTGCTGAACATGATTGCTGCTTGTTTATTGTTATTTTGTTCCTGGTAACAAAGGCCGGCCAGTTCAATTAGCGGGAAAAAGTCCAGCGCCGAATTTAAATAGTGTTTTGTCAGTTTTAACGCTTCATCGGTTTGGTTTGTTTTAAGTCGCCAGCGGGCTAAATAATAACCAGCGACAGGGTCTTGCGGCTCAAGGCGGGCAGCCTCTTTTAGAAAATATTCAATAGACCCTTCTAAAGGGTGGTACGATTTTTCTATAAAACCGGCCAGGAAAAGATACGACTTGAACCGGAAGTTGTGTATTGACACTGGCCTGTTTGCAAGATTTACCGCGTTAATCGCCCTTTTGTTTTTTTCGAGCGCATTTTCTAAATTCCTCTTAATCTCTAACGTTGCTATATCATTCGGATCCTTTTCCAGGGCCATTTTCAGGTATTGTTCAGTATTTCGGTAATCTCGTTTGGCAAAAAGCGTTCCGGCAATTTTACGATGAACGGCAACCGGTTTATTCTCTAACTCAAGTTGCAGGCGTCCCTTTTCACTGGTCATGGCCTCCAGCAATAAGGCTTCCATAGCTCCTAAGGCAATTTTTGCGTCAGTGGTGCCCTTAACTAAAGCAGCATATGAAAACGCTTCAAAGGACGCCTGCAAGTTGCCGAGTTTCCAGTAAGCAGTTCCCAGATTTAACATTATCCTTTGAAAGCCATCCCAATTGATCCCCTTGGGTCTCTCTTTTATATATTTTTCTGCCCGGTCAGCGGCCTCCTGGAACTTCCCCTGTTCCCTCAAGATGTTTACAATGTTGTTGGCTGCCTTCAGATACTCTTCATAGTTGTTCTTTCCCAGAGCTATTGTTTGCTCCAGAGTGGCCAGACCCTCTTCATATCGACCTGATATTGCCAATATAACGCCTAAATTGTTCAGCACTCTTGGTTTATTTGGGGATTTTTTGGCACAATCCTTCATAAGAGTGTATTCATCCTGCCAAACGGTATTGCGGATAGATGTGAAAGTAGTCAATACGCAAACAATAATTACAGTTCCCAAAAATATTATCTGCTTTAATTCTATGTCATTTTTTGCTGAAATAAATCGTATACCTATGTCGACCAGCGCGATCATAACAATAAAAAAGCCCAGGGAGGGCAGGTAAAGACGATGCTCAAAAACAAGTTCCAGGCCGATAATGGATGATTCCAAAATCAGATTCAGGAAAAAAAACAAAATGCCAAATGATATTAGTTTGTTATGTCGACTAGCTTTGAAAGCGATCCATAAAAGAGAAGCGATAAACAGCAGTGCGAGAAGGGTGGTCGGGGGTGCCAATAATGAATGAGAAATAGTAAAGTCATGCTCAAGGTTGAAACGACCTGGCAGCGGAAATATAAGCAGAGAGAGGTAAAAAACGATTACCCGTAGTTCTGTCAACAATCTTTCTGAAATAGTGAAATGCCTGTTTGAGAAAGTTTCGTAAATCGTCGAGAGATTCGCATAAAGCAAGGGCAAAAGCAATAGAATAACAATGGCCAGACCAAGAAGTTGCTGCCATCTTATTTTGGCCATGATATTTTTGCCAAGCTCGGGTGAAATAAAAAGCATCTCAACCAATAATAGCGCTAAGGGCAGAGTAAAGGAGTTTTCCTTGGATAAGAAGGCGCACAGCGCAAAGATGATAAAGCCAACCCAGGCAATATAACGTTGCGGTTTTGAGATATTGATCCGGCCCCAAATATAACAAGTAAGGGCGGCAAAATAGAACAGGGCAACCAATGACGCCATTCTTTGCACCAGGTAGGTAACGGCATTTGTCTGCACCGGGTGCACGGCCCACAAGGCGGTAACGAACAGGCTGAAGTATTCCGGCGCAATAAACTTCAGAGACCTCTTCGCTATTAAAGTTGAACATAAGGCGCGCATTAAGAGATAAACAGCAGTAGTCGACAGAATATGAATAAGGATGTTGGTTAAGTGAAATTGCTTAACACTCCCCTTGCCTATCATGTGATCGATTGCAAAGGTGAGGAGGGGAATTAAACGTCCCAGGCCGAAACGTGTTGAGGAGAGCTTTTGCAGGGACTCAAGTGAAAAATTATCAATATAAACTTTAGGCTCGTCAATGAAAGTTGCTTTATCATCAAGCACTAGAGGTGAATAAAGAGTATTGCTGTAACTGAGGCAAATAAAGCAGAGAACAAAAAGGAAAAGTACATGCGGAGATAAAGAAGTAATTCGAACCTGCCAGGAATGGTTTTTATCCTTTTCTGTCATCATCTTGGATTTATTGTTACCTGTTTTTAACAGGTTATTTTTTCAAGGAGTCATGGGCCGTATAAATACCAGTAAAAAACCCGACTCGTAAAGTCGGGTTTTTTGAACTGGCTGCTGTTTGAATCAAGGGGGTTAATTTTCGCCGGACAACCCCAGTTTTTCTGCAAGGTTTCCACCTAACGACCACCTGGCTATTTTGCCGTCATTACCTGATGTTTGGGCAACTGCTGTCATTCTATAATTGTTTAATTTTTCCAATTTTTCACCAACTACACTGGTTATTGAAAACGCAAACCCATTTACTCGCATAGATACACTATCCATATATGTCATGTCAGCCTCATCATCCATGAGACCAACGGTGGCAGCAGCCTGAGGAAATCTTTGATGGGTGGAATAGTAGAGACCGAGGTTGGTTTGAAGCGAGTGCATGCCAGGAAAGACCAGGGAGGTAACCCTCGCTTTCTGGATGTAGTTCATGTAGGCCGGGATGGCAACTGCAGCCAGGATACCAATGATCGCTACGACGATCATCAACTCAATAAGGGTAAAGCCTTTTTCAGAATCTTGGGGTCGCAGCATCTTTAGCATAGTGGTTCCTCCTGAGGGTTTTAAGTTTTTAATGCTTTTCAACTTCGATTTTTTAGTATTGCAGATATCGGGCCATAATTCAAAGAAAATATTGTGCAACGCATATTAACATCTAACTAGTTTGATTCATTAGTAAAAAAATGTATAGGCCTGACACGATAGGTTCCAGTTCAACTGTTTTTATTGGGGGCGCTTGACAATAATTGTCAGTTTGTAGAGCGCGAGTTGTGACGCTTTTTGTCAGTTTGTGATTCGGATAGGCGGTGCGAAAAAATGTGGGGGGCAGAATATGCAATAGTGTTTACGGTGGCTGGGGGACAGGGATTCGAACCCCGACAGGCAGAGTCAGAGTCTGCAGTCCTACCGTTAGACGATCCCCCAAACCGGAATAGGTGCCATAAAATAGAGAGCCAGACCTCATATGTCAAGTTAAATTCCGGCGTTTATCCTTATCAGGTAATAATAAGTCCGGCATAACCAACCACTTGGCGAGTATCGCCGCTTATCTCGCCTGAATCTGTGTATCGAACTAGTTCGGCTTGGGTAGCGCCTAGTTCTTTGGCCGCGATTAGGGCAACAGTAGCCGGTATTACTCCGCACATGGTAATGCCTCGACTAAATACGGTCTGATAGAGGCCAAGCGGATCCAGAGCCAAAACCTTTTCAATAGCTTGGCGGTCTTTGGCTGTCGCCTCCCGTCTCGACTCGTAATGAGTCATGTCACTGCTGGCTATCATTAATACATCTTTCCGGTAGTCTTTGATGGCAGCGGCTATCCCCTTGCCGATCTCCTCGCAGAGGGTAAAAGACAATTGGGAAAAAGTTATCGGTACAATAGCCAGGTTTTGTTGGAAATATTGCAGAAAGGAAACCTGAACTTCCAGAGAGTGTTCGTGAAGATGGGCTTTTTCGTCAACTCTTATTGCCGGATTGTGATTAATGATGAGTTCGGCCAGAGAGGAGTTGATCGGCACCGCCCCCAAGGGCATCTGCCAGGCGCCTTCCTGCATAATGGCGATCGGTGCGCCTAACCCATGGTGATTTGGTCCCAGGATGATGACATCGCGGCTTACCTGAATTCTGGCAAAAGTTTCCCCTGCAACGCTACCGGAATAGATGTAGCCGGCGTGCGGAGAGATGATGGCCAGTGCTTTTTTACGCAGGTCGTCAGAAAATGGCGGAATGAGCTTATCCAGGGTCTCTTTGAGGAGATGAGCATCCCCGGGATAAAACTGGTTGGCAACAGCTGGTAACCTGATCATTGTTGAAGCTCCAATGTGACGATGGGGCAAAAAATGGCAGGGGGTAAGTTGCGGCCGTGTTTATGTGGATTTGTCAGCCGGGTTTCACGCTCCAAGCGGTGCCGTTTGCTCCATCTTTTAATTCAATGTTGTGGCTTAAGAGCTGACCCCTGATAGCATCGGCTCTGGCCCAATCTTTTTGCCGACGAGCTGTAAGCCGGTCTTGAATCAATTGTTCTATGGATTCTTTGCTGATGTCAAGTCCGGCCAGAATTTTTTGCTGTTGGCAATTCAGGTAGAGCGATGGTTCCTGGCGGAGCAGTCCAATAAGGCCGGCAAGTTCTCTGATAGTGGTGGAGGCTTTCCTAAGGAGATCCAGATCGGTTGTGGCTGGATTACTGGGCAGGGCCTGTTTTATTCTGTTAAGTATTTTGACAATTTCAAAGATATGGCCAAGCGCCTGGGCTGTGTTGAAATCGTTATTCATGGCCTCCTGGAAACGTTCGGTCAGTGACTCGATCTTTTCGATCTCCTTAACCGTAGCTTCGGGTTTGGCGGTTGGATTACCAGAGGCGGTGATTTGGGCAATTTCAGCCAGGCAGGTATAGAGGCGGTCCAGGCCGGTTACCGCATCCTGCATGGCAGCTTCGGAGTAGTCAAGCGGATTTCGGTAGTGGGTTGAGAAGACAAAAAGACGAAGTGCTTCCGGCTGATACTGGGCCAACAAGTCGCGGATAGTCAGGAAATTGCCAAGGGATTTTGACATTTTTTCATCATTAATAGTGACAAAGCCGTTGTGCACCCAGATATTGACAAAAGTTTTGCCGCTGGCCCCCTGGCTTTGGGCTATCTCATTTTCATGATGCGGAAACACGAGATCCTTGCCGCCGCCATGGATATCAAAAGATTCGCCCAGATATTTTTTACTCATGGCCGAGCACTCGATATGCCAGCCCGGTCTGCCTGGCCCCCAAGGGCTCTCCCAAGTCGGTTCCCCTGGTTTACTGCCTTTCCAGAGAGCAAAATCCATTGGATTTCTTTTATTTTCGTTGATCGATATCCGGGCTCCGGCTTTCATTTCGTTGAGGCTGCGGCCCGAAAGGATTCCATACGGTTGAAATTTTTCGACAGCATAAAAGACATCGCTTCCTGCTTGATAAGCTAATCCTTTTGCCATCAACTCCTGAATCATCCCGATGATTTCCGGAAGATGTTCTGTTGCCTTTGGTTCCGCAGTGGGAGAGGCAATTCCTAAATGGGCCATGTCTTCATGAAAGGCGTGGATAAACTGTTCGGAAAGAGCTATGGTCGAGGTGTTCTGCTCCTGAGCCCGGTTGATTATTTTATCGTCGATATCAGTAAAATTCCGTATATATGTTACATTGAGACCAAGATATTGCAGGTAGCCGACGATCATATCAAAGACCAGGGCTGAACGGGCATGGCCAATATGACAGTAGTCATAGGCGGTTATACCACACACATAGATTTTTACATGGCCTGGTTCGATAGGTTCCAGTGGAACCTTGCGGCTGTTCAGGGTGTTAAATATTGTGACGGTCATATATTCTTTCTTATCCTGTATGGGCAAAAGATTCATAAAAAAATCTATATACCCGTTTACGGCAGGAGAGGCAAGTGTTGCTGGTTGACTACCTAAGATTAATATCGCCTCATTTGCACTTGACAAAGTTAGTTGATAGAATAATAGTCGATTTTTTATCTGGATCATCCATATCTGAATTGGTGATGTGGTGTTTTCTAAACTGCTGGGCAGAGTAGTCCGGTTGGTTGAAGTTTAGCCAAGTTAAGCAAGCAAGGAATTTTTGTTGTTTTGATCGATAATAAAACTAAGGAGATGGGATGAAAGTATTAGTTAGTGACAACCTGGCGCCGGTTGGGGTGCAAATCCTTAAAGATGCCGGCCTCGATGTCGATGTCAAGACCGGTCTTGGACCAGACGAACTTGAGAAGATTATTTCAGAGTACGATGGCCTGGTTATCCGTAGCGCCACCAAGGTTACAGCTGTCATTCTTGAAGCAGCTACCAGGTTGAAAGTGGTCGGTAGAGCCGGAATCGGGCTTGACAACGTTGATGTTTTGACGGCCAGCACCAAAGGTGTTGTGGTAATGAATGCCCCGGATGGGAATGCAACCACCGCAGCTGAACATGCCCTCTCCATGATGATGTCCATTGCCCGGAATATCCCGCAGGCTACGGCCTCTATGAAGGCCGGGAAGTGGGAGAAGAAGAAGTTTATGGGGCGTGAACTTACCGGCAAGACCCTGGGAGTGATCGGCATCGGCAGGATCGGCAGCATAGTGGCTGATCGAGCCCGCGGGCTTCATATGAAGGTCATTGCCTATGATCCGCATATGCCCAAGGAGCTGGTGGATACTCTCGGCGTAGAGTTGGTTTCTCTTGATGAACTTTGCCGGCGCTCTGACTTTTTTACGGTGCATGTGCCGCTGACCAAAGAGACTAAACATCGTGTTTCGACCAATGAATTCAAGCTCATGAAAAAGAGTGCCATGTTTATAGATTGCGCCCGTGGCGGGGTTGTGGACGAAGCAGCACTTTATGAAGCCTTGAAGAGCGGCCTCATTGCCGGAGCAGCTCTCGATGTTTTTGAGGTCGAGCCCACAACTCTGGAAAATCCGTTGCTCTCGCTTGAAAATTTTATCTGCACTCCTCATCTGGGGGCGTCGACTGCCGAAGCACAGGAGAATGTTGCAGTGGCCATTGCCAAGCAGGTTGCTGATTATCTGTTGACCGGTACAGTGGTGAATGCGGTGAACGTCCCATCCGTCAGTGGCGAGGTGCTTGCCAAGATCGGACCGTATGTGACCTTGGCCGAAATGCTGGGTTCGTTTCATATGCAGATCGCCAAGGGTGGTGTGCAAGAGGTTAATCTGGAATTTGTCGGAGATCTCTCCGAGATGGTCACAAGTCCAATCACTGTTGCCTTTTTGAAGGGATTGTTCACGCCAATTCTGAAAGATGCCGTTAATTTCGTTAACGCCCCTATCATTGCCAAGGAGAGAGGTATCAGGGTGGTTGAGTCAAAAACAACTCATGCCGATGATTTTACCAATCTTCTGTCGATTACCGTGAAGACAACTGAGGGTGTTAACGTACTGTCCGGGACGGTGTTCGGTAAAAAGGAGCCGCGTTTGGTCCGCTTCAATACCTTCCGGATGGAAGCCCTCCCTGCCGGGCCAATGCTGTTTGTCTGGAATAAGGATATTCCCGGTGTTATCGGAGCGTTGGGAACAACTCTCGGTAACGATGGCGTCAATATTTCTCGAATGACCGTGGGCCGCGAGGGCGAGCATGGTCGCAATATTATTCTGCTTAATACCGACACCCTGATTGAGAAAAATTTGATGAAAAAAGTTCTTCAATTAAAGCATGTTGATGATGCAATGGTACTTGATTTGCCCGTGTTAATTTGAGATTAGTAGGGGCGAAAAATTTTTCGCCCCTACTTGTTTGTAAACCGGCAACTATGAATCATGAACAGATCCTGAGGAGTGCCGATGACCGAGGAAAAGGAACAAAAAAAATGCTGCAGCGGAGGCAAAATCTGGAAAGACGGTAAATGTGTGCTGCCCGAGGTTACTTTTACTGCCTTCATCATGTCCTTAAACACCTCAGTATTGTACCATTTAGGTGAGATTAAAGATCCGGTTACCGGCAACCTGGAAAAGGATCTTGTCCTGGCCAAGCATACAATTGACACCCTGAATCTTCTTAAGCATAAGACCAAGGGAAATCTTACGTCTGAGGAGGATGAGATTCTCGCTGCTATTATCTTTGATCTGCAGATGCGTTTTGTCAGGGTAAGCGGATGATTAAGCCTTGAAGACCTTTTATGCCTGGTTTCCTGTCTGGGAATCAGGCATTTTTTTTGCCGTTTGAGACTCCTGTTCAGTAAGAAATCGATACCTATACAATAAGCAGCAGCAGGGAATTTAGTCCATAAGCAATAAATATAGATAGTTATACCTCTCCAGGAGATACTGAAAAGAGTGACGGCGTATTATTGCGTAAAGAGAATTGTCCCGTTTATCGGGTTTAGGATCATGGATGTCATACCTATCAGTTAGTGCTCCAGCGAAGATAAATCTCTATCTGGCAGTGCGTGGTCGACGTCCAGATGGGTATCACGAAATCGAAACATGGATGCAAAAGATCGATTTGATGGATACACTGCATCTACGGGAGAGAGAATCCGGCATCACTCTTGCCTGCCCTGGAAGCGAACTCCCTGTTGATTCATCGAATTTGGCATTCAGGGCGGCAAAAGCTTTTTTTAGGCATACCGGAATAGGCAAGGGAGTAGAAATCGTCCTTGAAAAAAGAATCCCGGTTGCTGCTGGACTTGGAGGTGGCAGCAGTGATGCGGCGGCAGTGCTTTGTGGTTTGGAAAAACTTTTTCAGATAAAGCTTGAGGCTGAGTCAATGAGAGGCATTGCCCTGACATTGGGAGCAGATGTACCGTTTTTTACAAGTAAATATAGTGCGGTATGGGCGACAGGCATCGGTGATATCCTGCATGATGTCTCGCCTCTTGAACATCTTTGGATTCTGCTGGTCAATCCAGGCGTCAAGGTGCCTACTAAATGGGTCTATGAGAATTTTGCGTTGACAACCAAGGGTAATCCATATATCTTAGGCCGCGAACAAATCCATGGTAATTTGCTGGATTTTTCCCTTCGGGATGGAAAATCTCTTCTGTTTAATGACCTTGAATCAGTTACCATAAGCCGATATCCGGATATTGAGGTGATCAAACAAAAGATGGTGGTTAATGGTGCAAGGGTTGCATTGATGTCAGGAAGCGGCCCGACTGTTTTTGGCCTGTTTGATAATAGAGACGACGTAATGAACAGCTTCCATCTTTTCCAACAGCAATATGGGAACGTGTTTCTCGCTACACCTATGGTGTGTGATAAATAGGGTGTTGGGGCGTCGTCAAGCGGTAAGACACAGGACTTTGACTCCTGTATTCGGAGGTTCGAATCCTCCCGCCCCAGCCAGGTATCCAGGGAAATTTTATCCTTTATCAAGTATTGCATAATTTATTAGAACTAATAATCAACCGTATTAAAAACCGGAAATATGCAGAGAAATAAACTTTAAAATGAGATATTAAGATTAAGCTTTTGTGCGTGTAAAAAATAATGACAATGAAAAATGAGATGAAAGTTTTTTCCGGCAATGCCAATCCAGTACTAGCTCGAGATATCTGCTCATATCTGCAGATTCCACTATCTGAGGTCGAAGTACGTCGGTTCAGTGATGGTGAGATCTTTGTTGAGATAGGCGAAAATGTCCGGGGTCGAGATATCTTTGTGATTCAGCCCACCTGCTCGCCAGTCAATGATCATCTCATGGAACTAGTTATCATGGTGGATGCCTTGCGCAGGGCTTCTGCCCGCAGGATTACCGCTGTACTGCCATATTATGGTTATGCCAGGCAAGATAGAAAGGTTGCACCAAGAACACCCATTACCGCTAAGGTGGTTGCGGAAATGCTCATGGTGGTTGGCGTTCGACGTGTTTTGGCCATGGATCTGCACGCTGGTCAGATTCAGGGTTTCTTTAACATCCCTGTAGATCATCTTTATGCTGCGCCGGTTTTACTTGAATATATCAGTGAAAAATTCAAGCAGGATAATGAGGTGATTATGGTATCCCCGGATGCGGGTGGGGTCGAACGGACTCGGGCTTTTGCCAAACGTTTGAAGTCTGGCCTGGCAATCATTGACAAGCGTCGGGAAAGAGCAAATGAATCTCATGCCATGCATGTAATTGGCAATGTCGAAGGAAAAACCGCCATTCTGCTCGATGATATGGTCGATACGGCTGGTACGCTCTGTTCAAGTGCTGACGTACTTCTCCAGGCGGGAGCCAAGGAGGTGTATGCCTGTTGCACCCATCCCGTGTTATCTGGCCCTGCGATAGAACGGATTGAGAAATCAGTCATCAAAAAGCTTGTGGTTACCAATACCATACCATTGCAGCCTGCGGCTCTAGCTTGCCAGAAAATTCATGTGTTGTCTGTTTCTGATCTGTTAGGTGAAGCTATTCAACGGATCCATTCGGAAGATTCGGTGAGTTCACTTTTTGTCTGATCGGATTATTGTAATTTTTCAGTAAGTTTATTTAGGTGCTCAGCATTATTATGGATATTTGAGTAATACTTGTTTTTTGGGAACAAAAATATTTTAAATATTTAATCTAATTTAGTGTTAAATAGTCCGTTTAGATACTTTGATAGAAGAGGGAGGAAAAGGCCTTATGTTACAGTTTGATATAGCAGCAAATGCGCGACAGGCAGCAGGAAAGGGGGGATCCCGTACACTCAGAAGAGCTGGACAGACCCCAGCAATTTTGTATGGACCAAAAATTAAACCTCTGCCGTTGGTTTTGGATACCAAGGAATTAACCAGAATGATATTAGGCATGAAACGACAGAACGCCGTCATCAATCTTGATATCACTGAAGACGGTAATAAAGTTACCAGGCAGGTGATGATTAAGGAGATTCAAGCAGATCCTGTCACTGATCTACTTCTTCATGCCGATTTTTGGGAAATATCGCTTGAAGAACCAATGGTTTTTAAGGTACCACTCAGCTTTTCTGGTAAGGCCAAGGGAGTTGATCTAGGTGGTGATTTGCATATCAATCGGCATCATATCTCACTTAAAGGTAAGGTGTTCGATATCCCTGATCAAATCAAGATTGATGTAACTCCACTTGAAATTGGTGCAAGTTTGACAAGCAAAGATCTCGATATTCCTCAAAATGTCATGATTTGTGGCAATATCGATGAAGTCTGTGTCTCGGTCGTTGAACCAACTGTGCAAGGTCCTGCGGAAGAGGGCAAGGAGCCGGCTAAGGCTAAATGAGGAAATTACATTAAGTTTTTTTAGTTGTACTGCTTGTTGGAAAAGCCGGATGAGGAAGAAATTCCTTATTCCGGTTTTTTTGATTTTTGGGGTACGCATAATAATATTTTTTGAATCTGTGGTATGCTTATCATGTATCTTATAGTAGGGCTGGGAAATCCAGGTAGGCAATATTCTTTAACCCGTCATAACATCGGTTTTGATTTTGTCGATTATCTTGCCGACAAGAAGGGAGTCACATTTAATGCCTCGAAGTGGCAAGCAAGTTTGGCAAAAACCGAGATAGAGCGAACCTCCGTCATTCTTGCCAAACCTGAAACATTTATGAATTTGAGTGGTACTGCCGTAGCCCGTATAGCTAGTTACTATCAGATAGCAACAGAGGAGATAGTCGTTGTACATGATGATCTCGATTTGCAGCTTGGACGGATAAAGATCGTTTTTGACCGGGGAGCCGGTGGGCACAATGGCATTCATTCCATCATAGAACAGTTGGGAACTAAAAGATTCATTCGAATTCGGATTGGCATAGGACGTCCAGTTGGAGAACATTCAATTTCGAACTATGTCCTTTCGCCTTATGGAAAAGCAGAGAAAGTATTGCTGTTTGATAGTTTTGAAAAGATTGAACAAGGGATTGAAATTTTTATAGTCAAAAGAGGGCTGGAGCAGGCAATGACTTTTTTGAATTCTTGAGGCGGTACCAGAATCCTTAAAGGAATTCTTCGAAGAGCTTGTTTTTTTGATATTATTTGGAATGTATGGTATAGTCTCTTCAAGTTGATCTTAACCTGTTAGAATTATATTTAATTTTAACCTTGGTAATTTTGATAGCCGATCAAGTTTTTTGATATGGTCAAAATATAATAGGTAATAGGGTGAGAGACGTGTTTAACATTGGTGATATGGCTGTTTATCCTGCTCATGGGGTTGGGAAAATTGAATCCATCGAAAGCCGAAAATTCGGTGAAAATGAGCAGTCTTTTTATGTGATGCGAATTGTTGAAACTAATATGGTGATCATGATTCCCACACATAAGAGTAAAAATGTCGGATTGCGGACTATCATCCATGCCGATGAAGTAGAAAAAGTTTTTAGTATACTTAAAGAGAGTGATATTGCCATACATCCTCAACCTTGGAATCAGCGGTATCGCGATTATATGGAACGAATTAAATCCGGTTCTGTATACGAGATAGCTGCCGTATTGCGGGACCTCTACCTGCTGCGTGAAGATAAGGCGTTGTCTTTTGGAGAACGCAAGATGATGGATACAGCCAAGAGTCTTCTTGTCAAGGAGTTGGCTCTCGCCAACAAGGAAAAAGAACTGCAGATAGAGCAGAATATTGATAAGATATTTGAAAGAGTTGTATTAGTAAGTTAGATCCAATAGTTGTTTTGCTATTAAATTCATTTAGTTTCAGTTAACTAATCTCATAGTTTTTTTATAATCCTCTCAAGATAGCACAAATCACAATGAATGCGAGAGTGTGCTTGCATGGTTATTGAGGATAAAACAACTTTATTGTGCTGATCTCTTCACCGATTAATTATCCCCGCCGTCACAATGAATTCTGAGTTTTATCGTTTTATTGTAGATATTGGTGCTGTTAATCAACGCTTGGACCTTTTTCTTGCTCGACAATCTGAGTTGGCGAGCCTTTCACGGTCCAGAATTCAAGGTTTGATTCGAGCAGATTTGATCAGGGTAGACGGTGCCGTTTGTAAGGTCGGCTATCGTCTGCACCTGAGAGAGGAGGTCTCGGTTACGATCCCCCCTCTGGTATCTTCTGATCTTACTCCGGAACATATCAATTTTAGAGTCATTTATGAAGATGATCAATTGCTTGTATTATCCAAGCCCCCGGGCGTGGTGGTACATCCATCCTGTGGTCATTCTTCCGGTACTCTTGTGCATGGCTTGCTTTATCATTGTGAAAATTTGTCCGGGATCAGTGGAGAACAACGACCTGGAATAGTCCATCGTCTAGATAAAGATACTTCAGGGATTATGGTGGTAGCCAAGAATGATCAGATCCATCGAGCATTGATTGAACAATTTAAAGGACGACAGGTACAAAAAATTTATCACGCCATATTGGTTGGTAAACCGGCAACTTCAACAGGACGAATATCTTTGCCATTAGGGCGACATCCTGTAAACCGGCAGAAAATGGCGGTGCGGCAACAAGGTGGGCGTGAAGCAGTAACTTGTTGGAAAATCCTTGAAAGATTTCCCTGCCCTTATGTATATGTAGAAATTAAGTTGGAAACCGGTAGAACTCATCAGATCAGGGTGCATATGGCATCGCAAGGTTTGGCTGTCGCCGGTGATTCTTTGTATGGCGGTATTCGAGGAGATAACCTGAACTGGGGAATTGTCCGGCAGTGTTTGCACGCATATCAACTTGTCTTCAACCATCCCAAAACGAATAAAGAGCTGTGCTTGGTTGCGCCATTATGGCCTGACTTTCTCGATGTGCTCACAGCGATGCGTGGTACCTGAACAGAAATATGGTTAAAAAGCTATATCGCATAAAAGCTTTGACTAGCCATACGCCAGGCAGAAATATTATCGGACTGACCGGTGGGATGGGGTCAGGAAAAACTTCGGTTGCAGCTTATTTACAAACCAGTTTAGCGATTAAGTTTATTAATGCCGATATCGTTAGTCGAAATCTTCTTTTGCCTGAAAGCCAGGGGTGGAAGGCGCTGTACGCAACCTTCGGGAACAGATATTTTACTGGTAATAATTTTGTTGATACTCTTCGGCTTCGGAAGGATATTTTTACGGATTCTGATATAAGACAACGTATTAATATTCTATTGCATCCAATTATTAAGGAGGCTATTTTTTCGGAGATTTCTGAGAGCGTGGCTGCTGGTATATCTGTAATTATTGTTGAAGTACCCTTGCTTTTTGAGGCGGGCTGGCAGGATGATTTTGATGCCGTAGTGACTGTCTATGCTAACCAGGCAGTGTGTTTGGCGCGTCTTATGGCCCGGGATAGGTGTACTAAATCTGAAGCGCAGATGATGATTGATGTGCAGTTTCCCTCTGCTGCCAAGGCATTGCTTGCCGATCATGTTATAGATAACAGCGGCCCTTGGGCGGCAACCTATTGGCAGTTGCTCCGTTTGAGTAAAATCATAGCAGGATCTTTTTCATAACAAAGCTTTAATATATTGATGTTTTTATTGCTATCATTTCAAAGGGTGGGCATCATTTAACTAATTGAAATTGTATTAAATTATCTTATTTTTGCCGGGAGAGTTGTTTTAATGATGTTTAAGCTGACTGTTTATGTTGTAAATATAACTTGACACTGAAAAGTGAAGCAAATAAAGTGGAATTGTAATTCTCATGGGTTTATGTCAAACCAGATTCCTTGTTTGATTTTCATTTATTATCATCCCAAATAAACATGGGCATTTAACATATTTCCAATATAATATATTGCTGCATCTTTGGTATTCAAACTTCAAATATTCTTCCAACTACACAATAATACTCTCAAATCATTCCATAATAACGGTCTTAAGTGGGTAAAATCAGTAACGCAACCACCTGCTCTTAGTGGTTCTCGTGAAGCTATGTTAGTGGTGTGAATGGGGGACTGCCTAAGCAAATAATAGTGATTGTGACGAGATACGTCCTAGCCACCTATACTGATGATTTGCATAGTTCAGCTTTCGCAGAAAGGCATATGGTCTGATGTGGAGTTTAAGTTTTACAATTGTATATTTTTTCCAAAAATTGTTTCGCTTGAGGCTGTTTTGTGTGTCGGTCGGTCACGACTGCTTGCACACTTGATTTTGCATGATAACCTTCGATGTTTTATACCTTATGTGTCATGTCAATGGGTTTAGCTCAAAGATAACTCTATTATTGGGTCATAGCACACCGATTCCATTCTACAAGGGAGATTACGGTAGATGAATTTAAATGAATTAAAGCTTCTAAAAATCAATGAACTTACCAAGATGGCCAAAGATTTTAATATCGAGGGCTATAGTGGGTTACGTAAACAAGAGTTGATTTTTGCAATTATTCAAGCACAGGCCGCCCTTGCAGTCGAAAAAAATGGTGTTAACCGTGGAAGCGGCGTGTTGGAGGTCCTTCCTGATGGGTTTGGATTTCTGCGTGCCCCTGATTATAATTATCTTCCGGGACCGGATGATATCTATGTTTCGCCATCCCAGATTCGGAAGTTGAATCTACGCACCGGAGACATTATTGAAGGCCAGGTGCGCTCACCCAAAGAAGGAGAGCGTTATTTTGCATTACTCAAGGTTGATTCCGTCAACTTACAGCCACCAGACAAGGCTCGTGACAAGACACTTTTTACGAATCTCACCCCTCTTCATCCTGCTGAGCGTATCAATCTAGAGTCTAGGCCTGACAATTATTCAATGCGTATAATGAATATTATGTCACCGATAGGCAAGGGGCAGCGAGGGCTGATCGTCGCGCCTCCTCGTACCGGCAAAACTATTCTGATAAAGGATATCGCCAACAGTATCATCCGTAATCATAAAGAGATTTTTTTAATCGTCCTGCTAATTGACGAGCGGCCGGAAGAGGTTACTGATATGGCGCGAAGTGTCAACGCCGAAGTTATCAGTTCCACCTTTGATGAACCTCCTCAACGGCATATACAAGTTGCAGAAATGGTACTTGAAAAGGCGAAACGGTTGGTTGAACACAAGCATGATGTGGTTATTTTGCTCGACAGCATTACTCGTCTGGCGCGTGCCTATAATACGGTTGTGCCGCCAAGCGGAAAAATCCTCTCTGGCGGTGTCGATTCCAATGCTCTTCATCGTCCGAAACGTTTTTTTGGAGCGGCTCGTAATATTGAGGAAGGCGGGAGCCTTACTATCATTGCCTCGGCTCTTATTGAAACCGGGAGTCGGATGGATGAGGTAATTTTTGAGGAGTTCAAGGGAACTGGCAATATGGAAATTATTCTTGATCGCAAGTTGTCAGACCGCAGAATTTTTCCTTCAATGGATATTAACCGTTCTGGTACACGCAAGGAAGATCTATTGATGCCACCGGATGAACTTAATCGGACATGGATTTTACGAAAGCTTTTATCCTCTTTGAACCCTGTTGATGCAATGGAGTTTTTGCTTGCCAAAATGAAAGGCACAAGATCAAATGCTGAATTTTTTAGTTCTATGCACGGTTGATTTTTGGGCGTTACCGGTGAAAAACTTTTGATTTTTTGATTCAGTAAAAATACACGCTCATCATCGCATTTTTTCCTTAATTCACAACCTGCATTACTTGGCCTTCTGCATGGATAAAAAATAAAGCCTCATGATATCACATGAGGCTTCAAGAGTAATATTCTTATTTTTGGTTAGACGGGCTGAACATTTGAGGCCGCCGGCCCCTTCTTGCCATCAACAATTTCAAATTTCACCTTCTGACCTTCCTTTAGGGTCTTGAATCCATCGGATTGGATGGCGGAAAAGTGAACGAATACATCATTGCCGTTTTCCTGAGCAATGAAACCAAACCCCTTTGACTCGTTAAACCATTTCACTGTACCTACAAACATACTGATGCTCCTTCTACTCCCTTCGGATTAATATGGACGGGCATGGACAGTTGGTTGGTAATTTGGGCCTTATGGCCAATGCCGCCCGGTTTATTTGCAGCTGAATATGGGCTTTAATAAAAAAACGTTGAGTAATTTTTACTGCGCGGTACTTTTTATAAAGTCTATATAAAACTGCACACATACACATGTACATTTTTTTCTATCAGAAGAAAACTGACTTGGCAATGGAATTGTTAGCAAGAATTTATTTTTTTTAAAAAATATTGTGGGTGTTTGTTGCGTCTTAAGTAGTTATGATTTACGAGTGGGATAATAATTGTTGATAATATCAGTAATGCAGCTTTATGGAGCAGAAAATGAGGATATATGACTATAAATTTGTCAAAAACTCAATTATTGATGATTTATCATTTTGTTGCAGTTTGTGGTGGCGATATCCTGTAAAATAATATGCTGTTCTAATTTCAGGGCCTCGTTGAATGGAGAAATTACAGAATATTATATTTAAGGTAATATCCGGTTGTATACCGGCATTATTTCAAAGTTCAAATTTTCGAGGTTTTCGTGATGGCGCTTGCTAAGATGCTAGTTTATCGTTTGTTTTTTCCTCTGCCGGTTGTTTTGTTTTTTTTGTTTGGCGGATTATATTTTCTTTGGTTCACCAAGCGTCATAATGTGGGAAAATCGTTAGTTACATTGAGTGGTTTGTTATTGTTGCTCTGTTCTTCAATGGTGTTCGGATTTTTATCATTAAGACCTGTAGAGACACAATATCGTCCATATGGACTTGGCTTTGAAATAGATGGGCCGGCAGGGAAGTATCCGGTTAAATATGTTGTTGTCCTTGGCGGCGGGCAACACTCACAGGCAGGTCTTCCCCTGACGAGTTTTCTCACCCATGAATCTCTTGTCCGTTTGATAGAGGGAATCCGTATTAACCGGCAACACAAAGAGAGTCGTTTGGTTTTAGCTGGTGGTAAAGGGTTAGATTCAATGCCGGAGGCTGAGACTATGCAGGCTATCGCTCTTGATCTAGGGGTGAAGGCGGAAGATATGATTGTCGAAGCTCAAGGACGAGATACCGCTGAACAAGTTAAGTTTATTCAAAATATCGTAGGTGATAGTTTGTTTGTGTTAGTGACTTCAGCGGCTCACATGCCCAGGGCAATGGCGCTTTTCGCGAAAAACGGGCTCAAGCCCATACCCGCACCGACTGGGCAATACAGCAGGGATATGCGGGGATTCCGGCCGGATATTCTCTTCCCCAGAGCAGAAGGGGTGCGGATGGTCGAGAGAGCAATTTATGAGTTTCTCGGCACATGGTGGGCTCGGTTAACAAAACAGATTTAGTCCATCAGAAATATTATTCTGTGTGGTTTTACCTCTTCAGAGGGGACAAAAGAATTCTTATTTTTCAGGGGTGGATTTTCTGTTTTAAAGAACCGTATTAATTATGGCCGGTTTAGGATTCCCAGGATTTTTTTAGCCTGTTCCTGGCCAGGGTGAATCTCAAGGAGGTGACGGAGTGTCGCCTTTGCCTGGTCTTTTTGATTCAGTTTGATTTGCATCTGGGCGATACTTAGCATAAAGGTGGGATTGTCTGGAATGATTTTCAGACATTTTTCATACTGTTTAAGGCTGTTGGCAAACTGCCCTATGTTTGCCAGGCTATCAGCATAGTTTTTAAAAATGTAGGCGGTTTCCGGAATTGGATCAATGGCCTCATCCAGATAGCGGCCAGCTTTTTCCAGGTTGTCTTGTTTGAGATAGGCTTTACCGATTTTTATCAGGCTGATATCCGATAGACCCGCTGCCTGCAATTGTTCAAAAATTTTGGCAGCCTCGTCTGTCATGCCCACAACCAGATAGAGTTTGCCGAGGTCGATTTTTAAATCAAGGTTAGCCGGGTTGTTGTCGTTGGCCTTGGTCAGATGGACCAGTGCATCACCGCACTGATTTTCAGCCCGGCAGACCTTGCTTAACAGATGAAGAGTTTTACTGTTCGGTGGACGTTCCATCAGCTTTTTCAAAAATTGTCTGGCCCGCTCATAATCATGCATGTAATAGTAGCATTTACTGAGCAAGTAATAGACTTCAGGGTTTTCGTTGTGCGTCAGGATTTCGCGTGCCAGCTTTATGGTCTGGTCGTATTTACCCAAGAGTTGCAGTTTGCGGAGAACAAGGATTTGTTTCTGCAGAGGCGAGATGCTCTCCTGGCGCTGTCTGATCTTGTAGAGAGCGGCCAGGATTTTATCTTCAGTGACAGGTTTTTCCAGGCAGACATCTGCTCGTTCTTCCAGAGCATATTGAACCCGATCCTGTTCATTGCTGTTAGTCATGATCAGTACAGGCGTGGTAAGCAGTTCCGGCAGGCGGCGGATGAATTTAAGCAGTTCAATACCGTTCATACCCGGCATATCAAGATCGGTAATGACAAATTCGACGGTTCGGGTTTTGAGGATGTCGCGTGCTTCTTTGGCGCTTGCAGTGATTAAAATTGCCGAATGTCCCGCATCTGTCAGGATTGTGCTGATTTCTGTTAGCTGATCCTTGTCTGTTCCTACCAGCAGGAATTCGATATGGTTCTTGGTTGGTAGTTCTATCGTCATCAGTTTAATCTCCAGAAGAACCTCAGAAGAGTTAGACATTTAAAGTATCTGACTGTTTTTATTATAACATTATTTTTCCTTAAAGAGCAAATAGGCATAATGTCCATTATAAAAGCAAATGATAGTGCTAGGCAAATATCTAAGATTCCAGCTGGTAAGTTTACGGGGGGTTGGCACAAAATTATGACTGTAATTATTTCGGCAGAACGATCTGTTCTTCTGCCGGGCTTTCGGGATTCTGCCGGTAGAGCAGAAAAGTTCGACCCAATACTTGTACCAGCACTGCGCCGACCTTTTCTGCGAGTGTTGCTGCTGCGGTCCGCCGGTCTTCCGGGCAGGTTTCCATTACCTTTGCTTTAATGAGTTCGTGGGCAGTCAGGCCCTGCTCGGTTGTTTTTAACAGGTTTTCGGTAATGCCCTCCTTGCCGAGCATAACCGTAGGGACGAGATGATGCCCAAGGCCGCGCAGGTATCGCAGTTGTTTGCCAGTTAATATTGGAGGAGCTGTTTTTTTATGCATGGATTTGTCCTATTATTTAAAATTATTGAGAAGGTAACAACAGAATTTTTAGGTTGAAGCTTACAATATTTTACATGATTTTCCCTCAATAGTATCATCTGTTGAGAATCTGCCTTGTAGTTAGTTGAAAAGTTTGGAAAAGAGTTCGTAGCCGCCGAGCCACATACCGAGGGTGGCACCGAAGCTGGGCAGAAAAAAAGCGAGAAAAACGCGTAAAAGCCGGTTTTTCCACCAACCGCTAAAGGTGGCCATGTCGTCAAGTGCCCGTTCGAATTCAAGGACCATTGGTGGTTTGACCATGATCTGCACAAAGGCGGTGACATGGCCGACTCCGAGTACTGGAACAAGGGTGGTTATAGGAGCCGAAACCAGGGCGCTGAGGATAGTGAGCGGGTGAGAGAGGGCGAGCATGCCGCCTATAGCTGCCGGGATTCCGGTGGCCAGCGCCCAGTAGATCAAACTATCGCCGGCTACAGCTCCTCCCTTGCGCCAGGCCACGCCGATGAACAAGGCGATGAAGAGGGCGGTAATCGCCCAACCTGCAACCTTCCAAACTGGCGATACAGCAGGAATTGTATTGATTTCAGCCAGCATGCCGCTTCTGTCTTCATTAATGGTCTTTATAATGCCTTGGACATGACCTGCTCCTACTACAGCTACGATTCGTTTGCCCGGGGCCTCTTTAATCTTTTCAGCGAGAAACGTGTCTCGTTCATCGATAAGTACTTTTTTAAGTTCGGGCAGGGCCTTGCCAAGTTCCTGCATCAACTCGGAGAGAACATCGGTGTTTTTCAGCTCGCTGAGTTTGTCCTCGGTCATTTCCGTGGTGTCAAACAGACTGGCTAACAAGGTGGCCAGCAGGTAGCTTTTTTTGAAGTTGGAGGTGGAGTGCCAGGCTCGCCGCATGGTGATCCGGATATCCCGGTCGCAGAGGGATATGGGAATATTCTGTTCCTCGGCAGCCCGGGCCGCTTCCAGAAGTTCGGTGCCTGGCATGACACCCAGTTGGTCGCCGAGTTTTTTTTGGTAGGAAGCGAGCACCAGATTAGCAATAAGGGTTGTGAGCTGTTTCCGGTAGATAATCTCCCGCAAGTTCAGAGTCTCCCAACGTTTGCGTTTGGCAAGTGCTTCATAGCGTTTTTCATCAAGTTCTATACAGACGCGATCCGGCTTTTCTCTGGCTATAACCTCGCGAACCAGATCAGCGGACTTGCGGGAGATGTGGGCAGTGCCGATCAGAATTATCTCCCGGTCACCAACCAGGAGCAAATGGACATCCTGCGATGAAGGGGCAAGCAGAATGGTTTGGTCGTTTGCAGTCATGTCTGGTCTCCAACCGGGTTTGTCGATATTGGCTCGGCAGTATCTGATTTAGGGTATTAACTGTAGTTAGGACAAGGCCGTTCTACATGGTATAAAGGTGGCGCTTGATCTTCTGAGTGGCGGTTTTAATAAAAGGCTCGCGGCGCTCGATAACTTTGTTAATCTGGCTATAGGGCGGCAATTGCCGGTTTACATTGTTTTGGATTGTTTTAAGTTGTTTATCGATGTGCCGTGATCTTTCTGAGGGGCTTTTTTTATGAATCTCCTGACTTAATTGGTCCGGGTCAAGATAGATATGGGCCACCAACCGACCTTCCTGCGCCACTACAATGGATTCGGCAACAGAACAAGAGGAGTTTATCATGTCTTCGATGATTTCAGGATAGATGTTTTCACCATGCGAGAGGACAATCGTACTTTTAAGCCTGCCCGTAATGTAGAGGTTGCCATTTGGATCAAAGTAACCAAGATCACCGGTGGCAAGCCATCCGTCTTTGTCGATCGTGGCAGCGGTCAGTTCAGAATTATTAAAATAGCCTTTCATGATATTTGGACCGCGTGCTTGAATTTCGCCTCTGCCGGTTTTATGGTCGGGATTGGCGATTCTGATGGTAACACCAGGCACTGGTTTGCCGGTGCTATTCAGCATAACTGTTTTATCACCAAATGGGCCTGCAGCGAGCAGCGGTGCGGCTTCGGTCAGTCCGTAGCCAATAATATAGGGGAATTCAGCAATAGCGAGGAATTTTTCGACTTCGTGGAGCAAAGGCGCTCCGCCGATGGCCACAATCTGTAGCTTGCCGCCAAAGAAATCAAGAAGTTTTTTACCGATTTGTTTGTAAAGTAATTTTTTTACTACCGGAACACGGACTGCCAACTTAATAGCGGGATGTCGGTCAATGAAAAGTGCCACTCTCTTTTTGTAGATTTTCTCCATGACCATAGGTACGGCACAGAGTGCGGTCGGTTTTTCATGTCGGCAAACCTTTTCGAGAAGTATGGGGGTAGGAGGTTTACCCAGATAGACGATCCGGCTGCCGTTTAACAGGGGCAGTAGAAAACCGATGGTAAATTCATATGTATGGGAAAGGGGAAGAATCGACAGAAAAGTCGCATTGATTGGAACGCCTATTATCTTGTTGGCAGATTCGACATTGGCTATCAGGTTGTGGTGTGAAAGCATGACAGCCTTGGAGTGCCCGGTAGTCCCCGAGGTGTAGATCAGGGAAGCCATCTCTTCCTGATGCATTTCCGGCTGGGCTGGTTCAGCCATTTCAAGAGTTTCACCCTGCTGCAATACAAGAGAGAACGGTTCGATATGGAGGAGCGTGCTCTCTTCCAGGCTATCGTCGAGGGTTATTATTCGTGTTAAATGATGATGGCTGTTTAATTCGTAGAGTTTTTCCAGTTGTCGAACTGTAGTAAACAGGATCGAGGCATTGGACTCGATAAGGATGTTTCTGACATCAGGTCCGGTGAAATCAGGTAGAATAGGTACTGCCACCGCCCCAAGTTTTACAGTGGCAAAATAGCTGATGCCCCAGTTGGGTGAATTTTCAGCAAGAATGGCAAGCCGGTCTCCCTTGCCTACTCCAAGATATTTCAGATAAGCTGCGAGTTTGACGATCCGGTCAAAAAGGTCTGTATAGGTGATCGATTGCTGCATAGCCATGGACATTGCTGGTCGCGATCCAAAACGTCTGCAACACTCCTCGATCAAATTGCCGAGCAATCCGGGTTGACTATGATTATGATTTTGAAGTTTATTTCCCATGACGAACAACCATTAAATAATGTAAACCTTGGAGTAATGCAAGAGGTGCAGTGCTGACATTGAAAAAATTGAGAAACAACCGTTTCTCAATTTATATACGGACATAGTTCCAACTGACCGGCCGGTCATTTTTATAAGGCATGTAGCCGTGAAAAATGCGGGGATCCGAATCAAACACCAGCGGTAGAAAAAATCTGTCGCCTTCCCACATCGGCAGATCGAAGAGTTGATTGAGCCCTATCCATGTAAGGTCCCCTTCGTTGTTCTCTTTAAAAGGTATGCCGGTAAAATCATCTATACGGAAGATGAAGCCGAGCCAGTTTTCGCCATCCGGGCCGAAGCCAGTCCAGTTAATGGTGCCGCGTAAAATGATTTTTTCGCAATTGATCCCAGCTTCTTCAAGGATTTCACGCTTAATGCAGGTTAAAACATCCTCATTTGCTCGCATCTTGCCGCCCAGGCCATTGTATTTGTTGAAGTGGCAGTCTGTCAGTCGGGCGGTACGGTGGATCATCAGGGTTTGTTTGCGGTCTGCTGACAGAATGTACCCCATGGTGCCGATAATAGGTGTATAGGGCATATGATTCCTTTTGCGGCGGTTGTGGTTAATATTACAATCAAAAAAGTTCAGTTGACAAGAATTAGTAATTATTGGTATCTCTTAAGTGATTAAAGGATATCAGTGACTGAAATAATATGTCCTGAAATGAGCAGATGATTTCTGAGCCTTTAATGGGCTCTCATTAGATTAATAGTCGTTGAATGTATAACTCGGTTGACTTTTTAACCCAGAATTGCCTGTAAATTAGGAAGATACCTTGAGCATCCTTATTGTTGATGATTCAAAAGTTATTCAGGTGCTTTTGAGCACTACGCTAAAGAAAGCTGGATATGTTGATCTCCTTTGTGTCAGTTCGGCTCAGGAAGCCTTTAATTTTCTGGGAATCGACAATCAAGAGAGAATGCGTACGGTGGTTAAGGGTGTTGATCTTATCCTTATGGATATTGTTATGCCGGTTATTGACGGTATTGAGGCTTGTCGGGCCATTAAAGAGAACGAATTTATGGCCGACATCCCGATCGTAATGGTAACTGCTAAGGATGAGTCCGAGGTGTTGCAGTTGGCTTTCAGTGCCGGCGCTGTTGATTATATTGTCAAACCGGTAAAAAAGCAAGAGTTGCTCGCCAGGGTTAGGTCGGTGTTGAAGCTTAAACATGAGATGGATCGCCGGAAGTCAAGAGAGCGGGAGCTGCTTGAGGTGACCAGGCAACTGGAAGAAGCCAACAAGACCCTGCAACGCTTCTCCTATCTGGACGGTCTGACCGGGGTCAGCAATCGCCGTTTTTTTGATGACACCCTGCTGAAAGAGTGGAGACGAGCCCAAAGGGAAAAACAGTCGATTGGTTTTATTATGATCGATATTGATTTTTTTAAGGCTTATAATGATTTCTATGGGCATCAAGGCGGTGATGAATGTCTGAAGAGGGTTGCCCGGGCCATTAACACCGTTCCCAAGAGACCCACTGATTTTGTGGCGCGCTATGGTGGCGAGGAGTTTGCAGTAGTCCTGCCAAACACCGATATTGAAGGCGTTATGGTGGTAGCCGAGCAAATGCTTAACGATGTCAGAAATCTTGCCATTGTTCATGAGCGGTCCAAGGTGGCGGATCGGGTGACTATCAGTCTTGGCATTGCAGCCTGTATTCCACCCAAAGGGAAAGGGTTCGAGCAACTCATCAAGGAGGCGGATGCCGCTCTTTACAGCGCCAAGGCAGATGGCCGGGATCGCTTTAAAACCTCATAACCTCTATGCCGCAGTCCAATAACTGATTGCATCCAGCACCAGATTTGTTGTCCGATATTCTGCTTACTGGTTGCCACTCTTTTGCCACAACCCCATTTTTTTGTTTGTTTAACCTGTGCTATTGCTATTAGCAATCCGGAGAGTTAGCTATGGATCTGATTTCCCGCTTGAAAGAGCACTCGGCCGAATTGACCGATTTAAACTGTATAATGGCAACCCTGCAATGGGACCAGGAAGTTATGCTACCGCAGGAAGCCGGGGCGGAGCGGGCCGGACAACTGGCGACCTTAAGCGCTATCATCCATCGGCGAGAGGTTGCAGCGGAACTGGGAGACCTTCTCGAACTTGCCGGACGACCGGCAGATGGCAGGTCAGATGCGGATCAAGCCCTGATTCGGGTCATGCGTCGGAATTATGAGCAGAATACCCGCTTGCCGGAAGAGTTTGTTATCGAGTTTGCCAGGTTGACCGGCAGGGCTTTACAGGCCTGGGTTGAGGCTCGATCAAATTCTGATTTCGGTCGGTTTGCCCCGATATTAAAGCAGATTGTCGAGATGTCCAGGCAGAAGGCCGAATACTTGGGCTATAGCGAAGAGCCTTACGATGCACTCCTTGATTTGCACGAGGAGGGACTTACAACCAATACGGTGCGGACAGTTTTTGCAGGACTCAAAGAGCCGCTTTCCCGCATGGTTCGCAAGGCAGCCGCCCTGCCCAGTTCGTCAGCCGGCTTTGCTGAAGATTTTGTTCAGAGTGCTCAGGTGCGCTTTGCTGAGCATATGCTGGAATCAATCGGTTTTGATTTCAGCCGAGGCCGGCAGGATCGTTCCGCCCATCCTTTTTCAACTACCCTTGGCCATCATGACCGGCGGGTAACCAATCGTTATCATTCCAAAAGTATAGAATTTATCTTCAGCGCTCTTCATGAAGGCGGACATGCCCTTTACGAACTGGGAATTGATCAGGCGCTTGCTCATACCTGCCTTGATAACGGCGTGTCGCTCGGGATTCATGAATCACAATCAAGACTCTGGGAGAATATCATCGGTCGCAGCCTGCCGTTCTGGCAACGTTTTTTCCCTGATCTGCTCAGGGCCTTTCCTGTGCAGTTTAAAGGAGTGAGTGTTGATAATTTTGTCAGCGCGATCAATACGGTCAAACCTAGTCTGATCCGGGTTGAAGCCGATGAGGTGAGTTATAACCTGCATGTCCTCATCCGTTTTGAACTTGAACAAAGGCTGATGGCCGGCAGTCTGACCGTGGATGAACTGCCGGCGGCCTGGAATGCTTTGTACCGCGACTATCTCGGCGTTGAGGTCAATAGCGATGCCAACGGCGTACTCCAGGATATCCATTGGGCGCACGGCAGCATCGGTTATTTCCCGACCTATACCATCGGCAACCTGGCGGCGGCCCAGATCTGGAATACCTTTACCAGCGAACATCCGGATCATGCCGAGATTATCGCGAGTGGGCGGCTTTCGGTGATCAGGGAGTGGCTCACCAGCGCCATCTACGCGCACGGCAGCATCTATCCGCCGGGAGAATTGCTTCGCAGAGTGACCGGCGAGTCGCTTGATTCCAGCTATTATCTTGATTATCTCAGTCTGAAGTATAAAGAGCTGGTTTGATGCCGGGCTTGGTTCAAGTGAGTCAACAAAAGAAGAGGCATGGTGTGAAAGAATACAAGAATATATGTCAGGAAAAGGCTGTCGGGCTTGCTTAATTGTGTCTGAGCAGATACTTTTTGGCTAAGTATTTGAGGAGTGGAATAATGACGGAGAATGATGTTCGTTGGAAACAGCGGTTCCAGAATTTTGAGAAAGCCTATCTTTCCCTCAAAGAGGCCATGGAAATGGAAGAGCTGAATGAGCTTGAAAGAAATGGCTTGGTTCAGCGTTTTGAGTTCACTCTTGATCTTTCGTGGAAGATCATGAAAGATTTCTTGGAAGAAAAGGGATTCGCTTTTAAACCATCGCCCAAGGATACATTAAGACTGGCGCAACAGAGCGGGTATATTTCCTGCGCTCAGGAGTTGATTGACGGATTGGAGATTCGAAATGAGCTTTCGCACGATTATAGCGGTGCAAAATTTGAACGCTCAGAAAAGCAGCTAAGAGAAGAGACGTTTGTAGCATTGGAAACACTGTACCTCTTTTTTCTAAATGAAGGGAAGAATGGTTAAGTCGGATTTTTCGCGGAGCAATATAGAAAAGAACTACTTTGGGCTGACTGACCGGGATATGCAGACCATGTTGGATATTTTTATAAAGTATCCCGAGGTCCAGACCGTTTTTGTTTTTGGGAGTCGGGCCAAGCAAACCCACAAGCCAGGCAGTGATATTGACCTGGCGATTATGAATGCCGGGGTGAGAGAGACGGTTATCAGTAAAATAAAAGGCGATTTTGATGAAAGCAGCCTGCCCTATACCGTTGATCTGGTCAATTATCCGGTATTAAACCATGCTGAATTGAAAAATCATATTGATCGGGTCGGGGTGCTGTTTTATCAAAAGGAAGGCTTTTATAATTTACTAAAAAAGGAGTGAGGTATCCCTGTGACCCTTCAATATCTGAAAAAACATGACCAGTACAAAAGACTTTTTTATTTTCCTATTGCAAGCTTTGCCATCATAGTTGTGTCTCAATAAGAAAACGTAACAACAGGAGTCTTTTACTTTTAATCCGCTTGCGAAACGTTTGGAATGAAACCCGGACAATGCTTGAATAACCGTATAACGAGGTGCCGGTATGATTTTTAAGGTATTTGCAAAAGATGAACTGACGAGGCTGTTTGAGGTCTTGTCGGTGAACAGGGTCGTCGGACCTGTCCAGAAAGGCTTGGATCGGAAAAACAGGCCTATTTACTCATTTGAAGTGGTCGACAATTTTGATGATCTACGGCTTGACTATCCTTCTACCCTGTATCCGGCCAAGCGTTATTTTTTGCCGTTTGAGGAGACACTGAGCTCATTTACCCTGGAGAGCGGTTCCTGGGAGAAACACGTAGATTATAATGTTTATCAGCCGCAGGTCATGTTCGGAATGCATGCCTGTGATATAAATGCCTTGAATAAACTCGATAAGGTGTTGATAAATAGCGTCCATCCTACCCCGTATTATGCCAGCAAACGACGCAATATGTTTATAATCGGTATAGAGTGTATGCCGCAACCTCACTGTTTCTGCCGATCAATGGGCGCGGACACTGTTCAGCACGGTTTTGACATGTTTTTAACTGATCTGGGAGATCGTTATTTTGCCGAGATCCTCTCTTCCACCGCCTATAATTATCTTTTGAAAATTAAGACCATGGAGGCATCAGAAACTGATCATCAGGAATACCGGCAGGTGGTTAGAGAAAAAAGCAGCAAGTTTACCACTCATGTCGATACCACTGATCTGACCAAGATCCTCGACATGGAGTTTCAGGCCGATGTCTGGAAACAGTGGGGTGACAAGTGCCTCTCCTGCGGCACCTGCGCTAATGTCTGTCCAACCTGTTACTGCTATGGCGTGCAAGAAACGGTCGACATGAACTTGCAGGCGGCGACCAAAACCAAGCAGCTATACTCATGCAATTTGATCGATTTCGCCGAGGTGGCTGGTGGTCATAATTTCCGACCCGAGGCCCATATCAGATTAAAATACCGATATTATCATAAACATCGTGGGTTTGTGGAGGCCTTTGAAGAGTCCCTTTGCGTTGGCTGCGGTCGATGCGGCGAATCCTGCCTTGCCAATATCAATGTTCCTGAAGTCATCGCCAGCGTGCGATATGAGGAGTAACTGCATGGTGGAAAAAATAGCGTTTGTTGATGTCCTGAAAGATAAGGCAGTCGATGACCTTCTGCATGATTTAAGTAGATTTGAATATACCTACAAGGCAGAGATCACCAATGTCTATCCCCTGACCCAGACTGAGAGACTCTATCAGATCCAGATAAAGGATCCGGATGAGAGAAACAGGTTTATTTTTCGGCCAGGTCAGTTTGTCATGCTCGAACTGCCCGGTATCGGCGAGTCCCCGTTTTCCATCTCTTCTTCGCCTCTCCGCCGTGGGGATATAGAGTTGTGTATTCGCGGGGTTGGGAATTTGACAAATTTCCTGGCTCGGTTAGAGCGCGGTGCCGAGGTGGGGATCAGCGGACCGTTCGGAACCAGTTTCCCGGTTGAAACCATGCAGGGACAGAATATTATGCTGATCGCCGGCGGCTTGGGTCTTGTGCCTTTGCGGGCGCCTATTCTGCATGTTCTTGAACATCGCAGTCGTTACGGCGAGGTTGATATCATTTACGGTGCCAAACAACCGTCCGAACTCCTTTTTACCTATCAGTATGAGATGTGGAGGAAATTCGATATCAGCCTGAATATTATTGTCGATAAAGCCGACGAATCCTGGCAGGGGCCGGTTGGGTTGATTACTGAGACCTTGAAGGAGCGGATTGTGGTCCGCAATGCTGAAACCTTGGCCAGCAACACCTTTGCCATTGTTTGCGGTCCGCCTGTGATGTTCAAGTATGTCTGCAAGATGCTTACTGAAGCCGGACTGCCCATGCAGAAGATGTTTGTCTCGCTTGAACGCCGTATGCACTGTGGCCGCGGCAAGTGCTGCCGCTGCAATATTGGTTCAACTTACACCTGCCTGGAAGGCCCGGTGTTTGATTACTGGACGGTGATGAATCTTAAGGAGGCCATCTGATGCCTGCCAATTTGACATATCTTGGGGTGGAGCTTGCCCGACCGCGTGTGGCTTTTTTTGAGCTCTCTTCCTGCGAGGGTTGCCAGTTGCAACTTCTGAACAACGAGGCAACCCTGCTCGATTTCCTCTCGCTGGTCGAGGTGGTGCGCTTCCGAGAAGGGATGACTGAGGCCGGCGACGATTATGCGGTCGCCTTTGTCGAAGGCAGCGTTACCAGAGCTGATCAGGAATTGCAGCTTGCTGAGATCCGCAAAAAAGCCAAGGTTATGGTTGCCTTTGGCTCTTGTGCCTGTTTCGGTGGCGTCAATCAGCTTAAGAACCGTTTCAGCGATCAGGAGTGGGTGAAACGGGAGGTGTATGGCGATTTTCATGTCGATACCCAATTAGCCAGACCGATAAGCGATGTGGTCAAGGTTGACCTCATGATTTACGGCTGCCCGGTGAAGAAGGAAGAGGTTGAGAGGATTGTTACGGATCTGCTGCTCGGCAAGGCCATCAATCACCCTAAATATCCGGTGTGTATGGAGTGCAAGGCCAACGAAAACATCTGCCTGTTTGACCTGGGCGAACCGTGCCTCGGTCCGGTCACCAGGGCCGGGTGTGATGCCTGGTGTCCGAGCAATCGCATGGGATGCTGGGGGTGCAGGGGGCCGGCGGATGCCGCTAACATTCCGCAGATGGCTAGAATCATGGCCGAGCATGGTTTCTCGACCGAAACACTGCTTGACCGGCTCGAATGTTTTGGTGGTTTTGCCGCCCATGTCGAGGAAATACGCAAGAAGGGTTGATAGAAAACCGGATGGAGAACTCACGATGAAACTTTCATGCAATATCTCGGTCAAACATCTGACCCGAGTCGAAGGCCACGGCAATATCAATATCAGGATCAAGGACGGCAAACTTGAAGAGGCAAGCTGGGAGGTTGTTGAAACTCCGCGCTTTTTCGAGGCCATGCTGGTAGGTAAAAAATGGGATAACGCCCCCTATATCAGCGGTCGGATCTGCGGTATCTGCTCCATCGGCCATACACTGGCAAGTATTCGGGCCGTAGAAAACGTTTTTGGTATGGTGCCGACTCGCCAGACAAACACCTTGCGTCTGCTGCTCAAACACATGGAGACCCTGCAGAGTCATGTCCTGCATCTCTATTTTTTGGCAGCTCCTGACTTTGTCAGCCTCGGCAGTGTGCTGCCGTTGATCACTTCGCATCCCGAGGTGGTACAACGGGCCGTTCGTTTGAAACTGTTGGCCAATGATGCCTGCGATATCATCGGCGGTCGGCGTTTGCACCCCACGCGCACAGTTGTTGGCGGATTCACCATGCTGCCTGAGAAGGAGCAGTTAGAGAAGTTGAAACAGCGATTGCTGGCTTCTGTAGAAGATCTCAAACAAACCGCAGCACTTTTCACTACCTTTGCTATCCCTGATTTTGTCAGGGAAACGGAATTCGTCTCTTTGAAAGGTACGGACTCATACCCGTTCATCGGTGGTAATTTGTTGTCCACGGATGGCTTGGACCTGCCTGAGCACGAGTATAAGAAGATGACCAACGAGTACTGCGTTGAAATTTCAACTTCCAAGTGGTGTCGGGTGTCGCGGCAATCAATGGCGGTCGGGGCGCTCGCCCGGATCAACAACAACCACCATCTGCTAGCCCCGCTGGCCCGGCAAGTTGCCGATCAGTTCGGCCTCAAGCCGGTCTGCCACAATCCATACATGAACAACATCGCCCAGTTGGTAGAGTGTGTGCAAGTGGTTGAGGATTCTCTGGCGCTTATCGATGAGCTGCTGGGGGCAGCCATGCTGGAACCTCGGCAGCCGGTTGCGGTCAAGGCCGGAATTGGCGTAGCTGCTGTAGAGGTGCCGCGCGGTATCCTCTACCACTGTTACGACTTTGATGAAGAGGGGCGGATCAGAAAGGCCGATTGCGTAATTCCCACTACTCAGAACAACGCCAATATCCACTACGATTTGAATGCCCTGGCCCGGCAGTGCGCCGGTGAGGGCAAGACCGACCGTGAGATCGAATTGCTGGCCTCAATGTTGGTGAGGGCGTACGATCCGTGCATATCATGTTCGGTGCATTGATGGGAGAAGGTTATTGGCGTGCTGTTGGTTCCGGGGGGTGCCGCGTTGCGGCTCCCCCCGGCTAATATCCAAAAGCCCCTCCGGGGCTCCGCATGAAAAGGCTATTCAGAAAACATCTTCCCTGGTTTTGGGCTTGACATTTTCGGCCAGTCGATTATTCCTGAAAATTATTTGTTGTCAAGTTAGAGATAATGTAGAACCGTGATTGGTTAGGCGCTGAATTGAATTGACATGAGCTTGCTGCCTAAATCTCAACTTGGCTAAAATGGGTAACCCCCATTGCTTGATACTAATAATTGGTATATAGTCATGACATGGACAGTTGAGTTTACAGGTAGAGCTCGCAAGCAGAAAGACAAGCTTCCCGCCAAAGCACGAGAGATTTTGTTTCAGCTTGTCCGCGAAATTGAGGCGGCCGGTCCTGTCCGTGGCGACTGGCCTAATTACTCCAAGTTGTCCGATGGCGTACACCATTGCCACCTTAGAAAAGGAAAGCCCACCTACGTGGCGGTCTGGAAAGAGAATAAAGGTAGAATAAGATTTGTGGAGGTCATTTATGCCGGTAGCCATGAAAAAGCGCCCTACTGAAGAGGAAATGGTAACGATCCGTTTACGTGTCCATCGAAGTAACGCGCCAAGAATAAAAGAATATGCCCAATCTGTCGAGTCTGAGGATGAGCGGACCTATAGCGTTGCCGAAGTGTTCCCGGAATACCTCGGTAAAGAGCAGCAGGTGGCCATCCGCGCCTATCGGCATCGCGAAAATCTCACGCAGCGGCAACTGGCCGAACAGACCGGCATCCCCCAGCGCCATATCTCCGAGATGGAGAACGGTAAGCGGGTTATCGGTAAGGAATTGGCCAAGATGTTGGCCAAGGTGTTGAACGTGGATTATCGGGCGTTTCTGTGAAAAATTTTATCAGAATAAGAGGCTTCTCCATTGAGCATAGCCGAAGCTATTTGTGATTTTAAAATTTGGGATTCAAATCAATAAAGAAGAAAAGATGGAGGGCCAGGGGGATGGGGATAAGGGGCAGGATGGTTGTTATGGCGATGTTCGTGGCGGTGGTGTTGGGTATTACGGCCATGGAGGCAGGGGCGGTGCCGAAGGATGTGGAGGCTAAGTCTGAGTTTGTGTTGGCAAAAGATTTGTACAACAAGCAGGATTTTGCCGGGGCAGTGGAGCATGCCCTGGCGGCCAGGGAAATGTTGGGTCAGACGAATCCACGGATTGAAGGGATGCTGGCCAGGGCGTATGTCGAGCTTGGTAAGTCCACTGAGGCATATGCGGCGATAGAGAAGTATTTCGAGTTGGCCCAGGAGACTGCGGATGATTACCCGGAAATGGTGGCCTTGTACGCTAAGGTCAAGTCGGCGAAGAAGAAGGCCGAAGAAATTAAGCGGCAGGGGAACCCGTATCTTGCCAATATTTTGATGAGCAGGGTGCCGGGTGGTTGTTTCCAGATGGGGGATACCTTTGGCGATGGGGATAAAGATGAGAAGCCGGTGCACGAGGTCTGCCTGGATGGATTCTTGATGGGTAAATTTGAGGTAACCCAAGGGCTGTGGCAGGCGGTAATGGCAGAAAATCCTGCATACTTTAAGAAAGGTCCTGGTTATCCGGTAGAAACGGTTTCCTGGGAGGATGTTCAGATTTTTCTTAAGGCTTTGAACGCCAAAACTGGTAAGAGCTTTCGTTTGCCCACTGAGGCCGAGTGGGAGTACGCCTGCCGGAGTGGCGGCAAACAGCAAAAATATTGTGGTGGGGAAAATCGTGATGTCCTGGCCTGGTACAAGGATAATAGCGGGGAAATGACTCACCCTGTGGGGCAGAAGGCGGCCAATGGTCTGGGGCTTTATGATATGAGCGGCAATGTCTGGGAGTGGGTTCAGGATTGGTATGATAAAGGGTATTATGGAAAATCACCGGGCCAGAATCCAACTGGGGCTTCATCGGGTTCGGGGCGCGACCTTCGCGGCGGTTCCTGGAACGACGACCCATAGATCGTCCGATCCGCGAACCGTAACTGGGATGAGCCGGGTAACCGTTACGGCGCCCTGGGTTTCCGTCTTGCCTTGCCTCCAGGTCAGTGAGCCAGGCCTTGGCAGGAAAGGAGGGCGGAAGACGGGCGGGTGGCCGCGCCGTCGCGGAGCAGGCCGGACAGCCGCAGGAGCTTCCGCCTGGGGGTAGCAAGGGGCGATGGTTTTTTCCCCCGCCCCAGAGGGGCAGGCGGATATTAGCCGTGGGCAGGCCCAGCGGGCCGGCCCACGGAAATTGGCCGGTACCCCGGCGACGGAAATTGGCCCCGGAACCCGGGCC
>Ga0208863_1000168_pt1 | contig 80336 bp, 57 predicted proteins | sample RifOxyD3_FD_184040 | JGI IMG/M metagenome (GOLD analysis project Ga0208863, IMG submission 184040) | Soil microbial communities from Rifle, Colorado - Rifle Oxygen_injection D3 (SPAdes) | ecosystem: Environmental > Terrestrial > Deep subsurface > Rock core/Sediment | place: Rifle, Colorado... | reverse complement strand
GACGGCAATCTTTTCGACCAGCAGCATTTCCATACGCCCCACCGGGACCAAGTCTTTTACGAGTTCCGCTAGCAGGTTATGATATTCCAGCGCATCTTCCCGGCCGTCGCCGGCATTGATCACCAGGTCCTTGGCAAAGATACCGTGCTTGACCGCGTTTCTGGAGACTACTGCTTTCCCTTCTGGCGATATGGGGCCGGATGATAATTGGGCATTCCTGGCATTTACCTGTTCCTGTTTTTCGGAAGCCATCTTTATTTCTCCTTGTAGATAATCTTTGGTGTTCGATTTGTAAGAATTTTTTCAAAGCTCTCAATGGCGGCATGGGCTCGTGACAACTGCCGCCAGAGCTTTTCCTTCTTCTTCCAGGACCTGACTCTGGCAAGCTCTTTCCGAAATGTTTCTGCCGCCTTATAAGGTTTCTCAAATCCTTCATAGAATTTTTCCCGGTGCCGCTGCCGGCTTTCATAGGTAAGCCGGTGACATTCCCTGCAGCCGAAATATTCAGAACCGGTCGGCATGTAGACGATCCGGCACCGGCGCTGGCAGGATCTGCCGTTCACGACTAGAGGACAGATAAACCACCACCTCTTCTCGCCATAGTTGCAGGGCGTGGAGACAACCGGGATGATGTAGTTGTAATCCTTCTTTTTGCCGGTATCGTTGTCTGTAATGGTGTACATGAACCTCAGGCCGGACGGCCCTACCTCGCTGGCCTCGACTCGATAAGAAATGGAGGCAATCACCTTGCCGTTCTGTGTCCAGGATGATGTCCAGCTTGAAGTCGAGCCTTTGGCAAGGACCCCTTTGCGCACAAGGTGGAGAATATCAATTGACCTTGCCTTATCCACTCTGGTTCTTTTGTTACAGACTCCCCTGCCGCCTGTAGACATTCGCTTCCCTCAAAACCTTCCGTAATCATTAAGCAAAACAACTTTCCAAGGCAGGCCAATACACTTTTAAATTGCCGTCATTACAACATGTTGTGAGCATTTTCGCTAAGTGTGCAAACGTCTTGTTCTTATCGTGCATATTCCACCCATAACCTCCGTTTCTCGGCAACTTGCGATACTTTTTCCCAGGCGCATGTTTATTTCACCCCTCCTTGTTGCCTTTTCTTGACCATTCATGCGGCAATTAAACTTTCAATCGCTGCTTTTTCGTCTCCCACAGGAAGAAGGGGGGATACCCTCCCCGGCCTAAACCGGGGGCGAGTTATCCCCCCTTTAGGGGGGAATTTTTCCGGTTTAACTGTTTCGTAAAATCAATGAGTTACGAACCGGAAATTGCTTGTCCTCCGGTTCGCTTTTTCCGGTTCTCGTTTGTTTCGCAAATCCAACTAGTTAAGAACCGGAGGCCCGTTTTTTCCGGTTGTCTCCTATTCTTCCGGTTTAAAAGCTTCCGGTTCGCTTTCCGGTTCAACTGGCGGGATCAAGGTCAAGTAATCGGCGGTCTTGCCCGATTTGTTTTTGGCTCGTACCTCGTGGATTTCCCCGCTAAGGAGTGCATTGTTGATGGTACGTTCAACTGCCGCCCCTGTGATTCGGTTGTCTTTTTCTTCTTTCCACTTTTTCGAGTAAAAATCCTTCAATGACTTCTTCGTTAACCGCTTCCCGTTTGTCTGCTCTGAATCGTGTGTAACTGCCACGACCAGTTTTAGAATGACCGAATCAAGCTCCAGTTCGTCACGGGAAGCAGCAACTTCATAGGGACACAAAACACCGCCCTGCTGCCGTTCCAGGAAATGGACCGGCTCCGGTGGCCCATAGTTCTTTTTCGACACTTGGAGGGCCAGAAATTGGCCTGGTTGGGCATCCTTGACCTTAAGGTGCTTCTTCGCTGCCTTCTCTGGCAATCCAACAAGGTTACATTGCCACCTCACGCCGTTAGTGATGGCCGATGCGCCCCTTGCAGAGTCTTGGTGCATTGCGGCATCGAGGTCAAATTCTCCGTTGCTGAGTGATGATCGCTTGCCGACATGATGGCAGAAAATGACCGACGCGGCTGTGGCCTGTGCAATTTGCTCAAGCAAACTCACGAAGAGGGTTCCGGCCCCGTTGTTATTCTCTTCCGCCCCAAAAAAACGAGCCAAGGGGTCAATAACGATCAGACGCAAGTCTGGAATCTTTTTTACAGAGTCAAGCAGCACATTAAAAAATGGAGTCGCGTGTTCTCCCGTTGAACCTGCGGTCAGCATTCGCAGGTCGCGCCCTGCCGCAGGAATCATCAGCAAATTCTCTCTCAACAGCTGGCGAGCCTCTTCATCCCACAGGGACAGCCCCGCCATAAGATTAGCGAAACGGTGGTGCAGAATATCCTCATCCTCTTCTGCAAAAACAACCAGGACGTTGCCCTGCCTGAAGGGCCTCAATACATCGCCCAGGATCGGCCTGCCGGTGGCCACCGCAATCAGCAAATGCAGCATCAAGGTTGACTTGCCGACTGCGCCAGGGCCAACCAACGCGCCAACGGTCTTGGCCAACAGTGATCCATCGAAAACCCAGTCAAGCTCAGGGGGGGCATGGTCGATGAATCTTGATACTGAAGCATTGGCCAAGGCCTTGTGGAACCAACCTTCGTTTGTATTTTCTGTGGAAGTCTTGTCGTAAGTATTGCCAGTCCCGGCAATGGCCTTTTGGATTGTCATTTGCCCATAAGTATGCGCCCCATGTTTTTCATCCCATTTGGGCCGGTAGAGTTTCGATTGGCCAAAAATACGATCCATCTGCTCGCTCTCTCTACCGCACCAAAAAGCCAGGATATTGCATAGAGCAAGGTCAGCTTCGGATTGGCTCCCATAGTCCTCGAACTGGCCGGCAAATAACTTCTGAAATCGTTCGCCCTGTTTGCTCCTGGAAATTTTGCCGCAGAGGTCTTGGTCTGCCTGTGACCACTCGCCCCGCTCCTCTTCTACCGAAGGGAGAGGGTTAGTCGTTTTCCCCGCAAACTGGTCAAAAACCTGATTCAGTTCCTTCTGGCGAGCTTTAATTTCCATTAGCCCACCTCATGCCCGGTAATCGTGACGTAACTGTCGCGGTGATACATCTCGATCTCTGGCTTTTTGATGTTCCGGGGAATGCTTCCTTTTACGATGATCCGCAGACCTCCGCCGCTGGGAGAAATTTCAGCATAACTTTTGAACAACCCGAGCATTTCTTTGGCAAAGGCTGACAGCCCATCTTCATCAGTGATGCAATGGTCAATGTCGATGGCGACGAAGGGGTCGTTCGCAGTCAGCACAAAGCCGATGCCGTCAAATCCACCTGCTTCATAAGCGGCCAGCACCTTATCGAAAGTTGAGTAATGCTGCGGAGTGGTTTTGCTGGCCTTGAAGCCATTTGGCTGAAATGGCGGCTTGGTCCACTTTTTGCCATTCCATTCATATTTCCAGCAAACCCACTGTGGGACTGATTTTAAGGCTTGAGGAATATTGGCCGACAATACTGGCAGTGGGGTTGGTTTTTCAGTCATGCCAATCACCTCCCATCAAACGGTCGGCTCCCTCGCCACTTTCAGCCTCGGCCCATTCCTGCAGTACTCGGAAAAACCCGCTGATATTCTCCACCGCCTGCCGGGCATCCTCTTCGGAGATTACCCTTCCTGTCCGGCGCTCGAATAACGAGATGGTCAGTTCAATCAATTCCGGGCTGTACTGCGCCATTCCTGCACACCAAATAAAAAACCCTCGAGAGGCTGGCCCGGCGAAGGCTTTCTCGAGGGTTTGCAATAACGACTGAGGTCGTTGTTGCTTAAATTGATTGGTCGCCGGACCAAGCCTATACTTGGGATGCGCTACATCCGGCGTAGCAAATGCTACAAATCGCGTAGCATTTTAAGAATCAGTTATTTTTTGGTGGGAGTCGATGACCAGGTTAGGTCTTCACGAGGCACATAGATCAGCTTGTAACCTAAACGTAGAACGGGTTTTTGAAGGTGCTTTGCGAGCATTCTGTCAAATTGCTTAATTTTTTTCAGGGCACGGCCAATCGCATTACAGACTCGTTTGCGGACCTTGTCGCGATCATCGCCGAGCAAGCGAATTTCACCACCAAGACCCTTGGCATTATCCAATTCTGATTGAATCCATCTTTTGTCGGATTCCAACGTACTCATTTTGCTAAGATCATTATTGGCTCTGGCTTCTTCAAGTTCTTCCATAATCTCCTTCAGTCTGGTTAGGTACGAACGAACGGCGTGTTCATCTAACACATGGCCAGAATCCGAGTCCCCAAGAATGCTACAATCTTCGGCATGGGATTCTCCAGCAGAAACGGATCCGCAGGTCTCGTTTTTCGTCACCCGTCTCACGCAAACATCAAGTTCCGAGGCTGAATATTCCACTCTTGGATTCTCCAAAAGGATCTGAAGGTGGTATAAACCAATATCTGGGGTATAAATTTTTTCTTCGTTGCCATTGTAACGAATAGCCCAGCACTGCCCTTTAATTAGAATATAATTGTCTGCCAATTCACCAACAGGTTCATGGTCTGAACCTTTCGGTTGGGATTGAACCCCACCAACATCACAAACCAACTGCAAAAGACAGCTTGTAGGCAACTGCCGTTTTCGAATGGCACTCCGATGTTGCGAAATAGCGTCATCGACCACCTCCGTAACGTACTTGGCGTGACGGCGATAAAGCTCGTATATTTGCAGAGCGATGATGTCTGGTGAGCCTTCCAGATGCTTAAGAGCACGCGCAACCTCACCATACCGCCCCAAAAAATCAAGCGCGGACATCTCGGCAACTTCGTTGGCTGTTTCAACATAAGCAGCCAGCATTGCCTTCGGTTCATGATCATCCCTTTCACCCACCAGCAGATCAACGCCGTAGGCTTCTTCGGGATCATGCTGTTGAGCATCGGCAGCAAGCAAAGCAAACCTTCGGTCGATACATTGGGAACATCTCCCGCAATGAGTGTGGAGCTTTGTCATTTCCCATGTGTGGGTACACGAGGTGGAGTATTTAATGGTATCGGCGAGACCTGCCTTAACTATACCGCTTACGACCTCTGTTTTAGTTTCCCAGAGATAAGGATTCTCCACGGCAAACGGCTTGCCAGAAAGCGCCGAAAATATTTTGGCAAATCCATTGATGACCTGAGGATGTGTGGTCCGCGTGGCCCTTGCCCCAACAACTTGAGCTGACAAGGGAAGGTTGAAACTGATAACCCCGTTTTCGTAGAACCGGATTCTGCGAAGCTTGAATATCTGGGCAACAGTTGCTCCCAGCGCAGCATATAGAAACGATCGGCTCCGCTGGGTGTATTCTCTCCCAAGAGCTTTGTCCTTGTTAATTATCACTGGAATGTGCAACGGCCGATGATCTGCTGCAGAAGACAGCAGTTCCAGCAATTTTTGATGCCGCCGGTTGAACTTAGGCGTCGGCCTGTGCGTGACCATCGCAATTTTTCGTGAATTCGTAATGGCTTCCTCAATTGCTCCTCCCAGTGAGTCAAGGCCGCCGGAAAACAGCATAACTTCCTCAGGAGGATCAACGTCAAACATTAGATGTTGTTGAGCAGGCGGTTGCTTATGTAATTTAACGAAATCGAAAACATATTCGTCATCTGAAAGGAAGCTAAGAGTCTCGGTCAGAGAGTCTTTCACCGGCGAAGAATTCCACAGGTCGGGATTCCGGACCGCGATTCTAAAAAATAGCCTTCGCCGCCAGTTTTCGCCGAAATTGTCAACACCTTCGCCACCTCTCGTGATGGCCTGATCCGCGCAGTAGACATAGGTTGCTATTTCAACCAGATCGTGAAATGAAGAAGGTATGTCTTTGAGAAGTTGACTGCGGATGTCACTGATACACAAAGACACATTCTCCCCCGGCCCCCACAACTGAAAAGAAAGAGGTTTTTTATCGCTAAACGGTAATGCGATGCTCGAAACTTCACCGCAAAGGATAGAGCGCTCATTAGCCATTTGTTGGCGCTCCTTCCTTGAGTTCCGACACGATTTTTTTCATTGCCACATGGGTAAAGCCAGCTGCGTCTTTTCTGGAGATGCCTTCGTTTTCCCAGTTAGTTTTCGAAAACCAACCTCCTGAAAACTCCTCAACTATCTTCGAGGCTTCACGGCTGTGTATTCCTAACGCCCTGGTGAATTCACTCTGCTGGGCAAGGGTACGGAAGCGTTTTCCTTCACCGACGTGCTGAGAAACGGCTTTGCTGACAAAATAATCAAGGCACTTATTGGTGAGACGAGCGAAGAACTCTCTAGCAAACATGCTGAATTGTTTATTGGTAGCTAATTTTGAGAATGCATTTTTGATATCGTCGGAGGTCGTGCCGAATAGGTTTTGTATGCGGCTCCCGATGATCTTGCTCATCGTTTCAGATGCGGCCATCTGGGCCATTTCACCCAGGTCTGTTCTTCCTCCATTGTTGGCCAGCTTCCTGTCGATGGCATCTGAGAAAGCTCCAACTACTTCCATCAGCCCAGGCGTATCCGACACATCCAATCCTGCATTCCGGAGGGCCTGTCCAAAGTTATCGTTTCTCGCTGCGAGAGGCAACTGCGTGAGGAGCCATACCGTCTCTACCAGACCCTTGTCTTCCGCAGCCAGTTTAAAACCCTGCTCAGCAGCGGTAGTTGTTGCGGTAGCTATTTGCGCAGTCCCAGCTCCGCCCTCGATGAGGGCAACAACTTGTTGCCATTTACGTGTGCGGGGAAGATTGCCTAATCGTATATGACCCATAGGGCATCTTTTTAACCTGTGGTAATTTAAAGCTAATCTCGGATTTTTTTAATCCATAAAGTGCCACATCTCAAGGCTATGAAATCAATTTCCCTGAAGTCCTGTTCCATGCCGCTACGCTCCTTTTCAGACAGCGCCAACCATGACAGAACATTAACCGAGCAATTCTTATACGAGAAATTTGACTATTCCCCACGATGCCAGTGCTGCGGGCAGCCCAACAGCCAGCAGGAAAACGCAGCAGCCGGAGTTCTTTCCGTTTCCCCCTTTCTTGCGCTTCTCCTCTTCATCAAGAATGGCAAGGTCAACGGCATCCATGTCGCCGTCGTTGTCAATGTCTACTCCTTTAAAGACCATCGAATTATCGGCCGCGGGCCTTGAAAATATCATACAAGAAAAGAAACTCATCCCTAACCAATTACTTCCTGCCGTACGTATTTTTTGAAATCTTCGATGCGGGTGAAGTAGCGAAACCCGTAACGGTTCGCCAGGGCCAGGACTTCCGGGCCTTCGTTGAGTAGTACCGCGACGGGCTGACTGAATCCTTCCTGCAGGCCGTTCGGCCAGGCCAGATCAAGGAGCACCACGGGGGAACCTGTTTCTGGATCGGCAATCTCGTGCATGAGCATCCCTGCAGGCAGCGACTGTTCCATGATCCAGGTATTTAACTCCTGTAATTCCTGCTCCTCGCCTTCGCTGTCGATCCCGCCCAGAATCTTTACCGGCGCTTCGGTTGTCGGAGGAACCGGCGTTGCCGGTGCCGTGAAGAAGGTTTCATTCCCGTGCAGCAGGTCAAGCATGAAGCGATTGGTCGCTTCGGTCAACAACACCCGCCGTGCCGCCAGAAAATCGTTGTAGCGATCAACCTTCCAGAGTTCGGGGTCCATGGGAATCCACTGGGAGGCGAGCGTCCCGGGGTGTTTTGCTTCGACTTTCGGGAAATAGTTCTCCGGCAGGGAAGCGCTGATGTTCAAATTGGTCGTCTTGGTAAGAAAGCAGAAATTAGCCACTGCATTTACTTCCGCTCTCTGGTAGTTTTTCTTGTAGAGCTTTGCCTTGGGGAAGATATGGTGCACCTCCAGCTTGTTCATCTGGCCGAGGAGTTGGCTTTTTAGCGGCAGGCCTGTTCCCCAGTCCTTGGCTTCACCCACGCGGGTCAGCATGTACAGGACCGGATAGAATCGTGCTCCCAGGCTCCATCCCGTAAAATGACCGGGCTCCACCATAAGGCCGCCATGCCAGAGGCGCAACTGGGCAATGAGGTGATCCAGTCCGCCCTCAACGTCTTCCAGCGCTGCGAGATCCTTGTCAAGGGAGCTTTCCGTCGAACTAGAAAATCTGCCCCACATAGACGACTGCACGTACCAGAACAGCAGCTTATCCTGTTCTACTGCGTCAAGTTGGCCTTTCCGGCGGTCAAGGTAATGGGCCATGATCGGGATGGCATAGCGACCAAAAAGAACCTGATTGTGATCAAGACCAAGCCGGCCATCGATCATGTTCAATACCCGGTCAATCGCGACAATAGCACGATTCAGGCCATCCGCAACTGTCTCCGGCGCAGTCTCATGAAGGAACTGGAACTTTGCCTCCCCGGTAATCACGGTATTGATGTTGCGAAGGAGCCAGTCCAGGTTGAAGTGGAAGTCGGCCTTGGTCCAGCCCTTAAGGGCATGCTTCATCCGGTCGCGGGCCTCGGGCCAGTCGGCGCAAATCTTGGCCAGCGCCAGATCGCCCTTTGAGAGCTTGGTACCGCCGCTGTTGACCTTGTTGAAGATGTCAACCACCACATCGATGGTCTTGTCCCGGCCCGTTACCTCTTCCACATGCAGTTCAATCTCCGCGATGCCGAGGATGTTGCTGAGCCTGCCGGCATAATCCCCGACCTTGGCGGCGGTTTCCGGTTTCTGGGCAAGGAGTGCCAGAGAAGCTCCCAGGCCGGAGTGACCCCCTTTCATGAGTGCTGTCACATCGATCCAGAGGGAATCGTCCTGCATCTTGATCGGCTGGTAAAACTCGAATTCCTGCTTTTCCAGATGGAAGCGCAGGTTCGTGAAGGCCTGGGCATTGCCGTCGAAAAAGGCCGGAGGCGTGCCGCGCAGGACACCATAAAGGGAAGTCATACGCTGTTGACCGTCAAGCAGCAATTTAACCACTCCGGATGCGATATGACCATCACCGCGATGGTGTGCTCCTGTCGATTCAGTGGCCCAAACCAGAAGACTTCCCACAGGATGACGCTTGTAAAGGGAGTCGAACAGGCCCCGCACCTGCTCACGATTCCAGACATAGCCCCGCTGAAATTCCGGCAGGGCCATATGGCCGCTGTCGATGTGGTCAAGAATGGTGGAGATTTTCATGCGTTGGCCCCCCTTGGGGTGATGTGTACATCGAAGCCGGCCTTATACCGCCATCAACCACAAAATGTCATAGTGCTCCTGCTTCAGGAAAGAAGCTTCGCCACCAAACCTTTATCAAAGTCAGAAATATCTTGCTTTATCATCCGATCCCGTGTGTCTCGAACCCAATTTCTGACGCCTATCTTCTTGTTCAGCCGTAGTAACCTGAGTACCAGTAACTTTCGCATGTCGATACGTTTCTTGCCTGCCACTATATCATAAACCGGCTCTCGGCGAATTATGAAGCGGTCTGGCACAGTTGAGTACTGCATGCTGATGTCAAGCATGCGGAAGAAGTGTGCAAGATAGTTATCTCGCAGCTTACTCGCTGCATCGACGGCCGCTCGGTACTCAAGGTCTCCATAGGACACGTAAACTGCCACAACCGCTTTTGCGATCGCGGGGAGTGCTAGACCTTCCAGATTGTTTAGGTGCCTTTTCAAGAGGGGCAAGGAACGACGATCTCCATAACGGAGGATCAAAAGAGGGGCCAGTGCCGCGCATCTTTCTGCACCGGGGATCTTTTTATATTTGCCTGACAATAGACCGGATGCGATTTCTCGGATCGTACGAGCCTCGTCAGAACTCGGTTCCAATTTCAATAACCCCTCCGCAAGCTCTCTATTTACGTCTGGGTAGACCTGCTCCTCGTGTTGCCAGAGGCCTTGGAGGAATTCCACATATTGGCCTGCGTTACTGGTCACCCGCATATAATCCGCGACCCTCTCTGCCAGAGTCGGCTCTTTTAATATGTCCTGCAAAGCACGTTTTTGAAGAAACCGAGTCCCGAATATTCCAGCATATCTATAGAAACGCTTCAGCACCTTCCCCCATTCACCACCCTTCTTCTCGAATTTTTCCGCATTCCGCCACGCTCGCCTAAGCGCCTTTCGTACACTTCTCCGTTCACTAGCCGTACCGTTCGGCATTTTTACGATGTTGTCGAGTTCGGCGTTTATATCGAAATGGAAATGACGGCTTGCTTCCTGCAGGCTCAATATTCGGCTTTTACTGGCATTTGGTGTCAGATGGAGCCTGGACAAGGAATTCCCGCATTCTTGCAAGACTTTTAACCCTGTAGAATAGCTCTCAACTCCGAAATTCTGATCGTCCATCCAGCGGATGTATCCATCCTCGCCGACAAGTTCGGCCATTCGATCGTCGTGAGGAAAAAGCACAAGATGAGCGAGGGTGCGAGAACATTCAAAATCATCGACCGGAAGTCCTATCCTGGGAGACTCGTTGAATGCATCACGGATAGACAATCGCTCTAGAATGAAAAACAGCAACCCCACCAGGTTACGGTCCACGCTGATTCCATGCAAGGCATCTGCCACCCGGTCGTAAAGGATTGTGTCGAAGAAGTTGGTAATATCCGTCGTTACGATGTATGGGAAGACATTCTCCAAGAGCAAACGCTTGCGGTATTGGTCATAGTCTGACCATGCGGCAAAAGCTCGTCCAGATGTGAAGGTATAGACTGGATCAGTGCCAGCCCCGTCTTGCTCAATTTGCCGTATTTTTTTCGACAAGGTGTTTTGCGCGAAATACACATGCTTTCGCTCCCGCCGTTTTGCCTTTTTGTAAAGATAATCAACTGCGGCGCGGTAGAGAACTAAGTCCGGAATGCCTGGCAGCGTCATACGACGGCTGAAGCCCATTTTTTTTGCCACCGAGAATCGATGTACCGTATCTGGCTCATAGCATCCGCACTCAACATCCTTCAGCAACCGCTTGATCCACCAATCGGGATCAATATCGTATTCGACGAAATCGGTTACATCTCTGAGGTAGGTACGGGACAACTGTTTCCGGACATTCTTCCATGCCTTCCATAATGATGGTTTTGTGATCCCTTGGATTTTTGGCATCAGAAATCCTTAACCGAAATTTTAACGGTGCAAAATATGTCTCTCGGGGATTGACAACAACGAGGAGAGGCCGGGGCGAGGCATGGGCGGTAGTAGTGGAACACGGTTTGTTTTCTGCATGGTCTCAAGCATCAAAGATTATGGGTATTAAGCGGTAGCGGTCACTCTCAGTCTCGTTTCGATGATTCTATTGCGAGTTAGCCTTGCGCAAGGCTTCGCTTAGGGACTCTGTTTTTGTCTGCCTCAAAATCTCGGCCTTGTAGGCTGTGGTCAGAGGCGTCTCGATTCCATCTGAAATGGCGTTAAGCAGGTAGCTGATGCCGTCCTTGCCTGACTCGGCCTTGCGGACACTCTTGATAGCCATCAGTGCCAGTTCTTCGGGGGTTGGTTTGTCAATCTTGCCTTCGGGATTGAAATCTGTGTACAGGATGCTCCTTACAGAAGGATGCGTCGTTTCTGGAACCTGTACGGCATTTGGACCTGATCCGGCGGGGTATTTCTTTCCAGTGCCAATATTGTGGGTTTCTCGCCGCCATAGCATGTCTTTGGCCTCTTCGACGGTCACTCTGTCGTCAAGAACTAGAATCTCCCCCCCCACAGGTTCTCCGTGATGATGTGGAACCAGTGTCGGAGCGCCACCTCGCGTCGTGCCGCTGTATCGCCCGAATTCGACCGGAAAAGGCGTGTGGGTGCGAATACGCATGACGATCCGCGATTCAATCTCGCTTCCTGGATCCGAGATCAAGGAACCGAAGGCCAAGATACCCAGCGGCATCGGTGGGTGACAACAGCGCTGGTCGGCCGGGGGCGGGTCGAGGCGGGTCTGATAGGGCTGGCCGGTGCGGATGGCCTCCTGCATGGCGTCGTAGATTTCGAGGATGACGCGCTTGGTGCGATAGTCGCCGTCGTATTTGGCCTCGTCTTTCCTGCGGACGATGGGGAAGGTGTCCATGATGTAGTCCACGGCGTGGCGCGGGGTGGGGAAGCTCTCCTTGAGCCGAATCATGCCCTCTACTGCCTTGTCTTCTATCAAACACCAATCGCCGTCTTTTTCGATAGGAAAATAGAGGTGAAAAAAGGCGGCATCTAACTCGCAGCGGAGAACGAAACGGCGCTCCTCGTCCCAGCGGAAGGGCGGACCTGACCAGCCGCAGTCGTGGGCGAAAGGCGCCATGTCCCAAGCTGTAAAGGTAAGTTCGAGGACCCTTGAAGTTATCCACGGGTCGATTGGGCACTCCCTCCATTGGCACTCATTTACAAGATGCCGCGGATGCGGCACTGGAAGCTGACAAGTTATAATCGGATTCAGATTTACTCCGCCAATTTTGTTTCGGCAGATATAATCGCAGGCAAATGAGTTGAGACCAGCCAAGAGGAATGAGGCTTCATCCGCAGTTGGGCTACAACCATAGATTAATCGTAGACTGTGTCCGGCAGGACGTTTCGGCATGAATGCAGCAAGAAGAGTCCTTTGATTTGTTGGACTGGTTACAAGTGTGTACGCCAGCAGATAAGGCTTTTCGTACCACTCTGGGACAGCACGAAAGGCTATATCCTCTGACATCCAAAAGCGGGGAAACGGAAATCGAAGTGGATCTTGGTGTTCTTTGGGAGATAGACTTTCCTGCTGTGCAGAACGAATCTGAGCCGTCTTGCTGATAACGACGTCAGCAGCTCGATGGTCATACTGCTGCGTCATCTTTGCTTCATAAACTGGCAAGAAACGTTCGTGTCCTTTTTGATAATAGTCCAATATTTGCTTAAAACCTTGAGATGCGATTTCGTGTTCGGCGCTGAAGTGCTGGGATTCGTAGGATAAGTCGACCATTCGCATGCATTCAACTTGCCATAATCGTTCCAAAGGCATCAAGTTCTCATTTTTTATAACCGGATGAACCTGGTGAACGAACAGGACAAGATTCGCGTCATGGCGCGATGTGAAAGTTGCTGCTGTGCGAGTGTTTGGGTTTAGCATTAGGAAGTCTGCGGGGGTCATGGTGAACAGTCGGTCGCCATCAAGAAGCTCATCTACCTTTTTCAAGTTGAACCCTAGTGAAAGGTTGTGACTACTGCTTTGACAATGAGCGATCACCATGAGACAGAACTTCATGCTGCTATGGACAGCAGGAAAGAGCCCCAGACGGTTTTCGAAATCAAACAGACAAACGAGAGCATTCGAATCGATCAGATCTTGGAATAATTCTTTCCCGCTCTCTCCAGAAGCAATAGAGCTTGGAACTATCAGGCCAACGCGGCCATGGGAGGCGTGAATTTACGAGCTCTCTCCGTGAAGAGCAAATAGGAGTTGAGGTTTCCACTCCCAGTGAGCGGATACAGATTAGCCGAATGGCAGAAGCTTGCCTCGGCGATGCTGGATCGGCGGTACTCCATCCATTCCTCAAACAAGGAGGGATTAGATTCTTTTAGGGCCTCGATCGCAAGCAGACGTTTAGACCGTGTAGGAACAGCCACAACAGAGGGATCCCGAGAGGAAAAGAATTCTTGCTCTTCTGCTGACATGGCCTCCCACGGTGGATTTCCAAGCACGCAATCAAACCCACCCTTGGCAAACACCTCTGGAAACGCCAGGTGCCAGTGGAAGAACTTATACTGTCGCGCCAAGCGCTCGACCTCTTCCCCCATCCCAGCAGGGAGGGGTTTGCCACTGGCCAAGCCGTTTAGCAGCCCCTGGGTGATACCGTAGGGCTCGGTTGAGGGGAATCTGGGGTCAGTCGGATGGGGAGGGAAATACTTCTTGATCACAAAGGCAGCGCACCAGGCATCGGCGAGCAATTTTTTCTCCCGATACTCCTCGGTCTCCTCGTGACGGCGGAAGGCCAGTTCCTTGGCACGGATGGCCTCTGGCCGGTCGTCGGGCAATTCCTCAAATGCGGCTGCGGCCTGGGCCAGTCTGGTCTGAGCCTCGGCATGTTGCTCAGCAAAGAGAGAATTTGCCCCCTTCCGGCCCGCCTTGTTGCGTTTCTTGAGTTCGGCGCAGGCCTTCTTGTCATCGCCCTCAATGGGCTTGAAGGCGTCGTCCGGGAGCCCTGCGGCAATGAGCTCCGGGGTGGTGCCGAGCAGGCTGTTGCCCACCCGGATATGGTGGTCGAGGAAGGAGAGCGGCTTGCCGGGCTCCAGGGCCTCCAGCCAAAGGTTCACCCGACAGAGCTCGGCAGACATGGGATTTACGTCCACACCATAGAGGCAGCGGCCTATCACATCGCGCAGGGCATGCTGGTAAAGGAGCGGTGAGGGCTCGCTTTCACCTTGGGCCAGAGCCCGCACCCGGGCGAGATGTCGGGCCAACCGATGGGCTGCGCCGACCAGAAAGTGACCGGAGCCAACGGCCGGGTCGCAAACCTTGAGGTTTAGAATGGCCTTTTCGGCTTCAGCGCCGTTCTTGCCCTTGATGGCCTCTGCCACCACCGGATCAAGGGCTGAGTCGAGCAGGCATTGCACCAGCGAGTCGTGGGTGTAATAGGAGCCTGATGTCTTGCGTTCGTTGCCGGCAAATTCAGCAAAGGTAAATTTGGCTCCATCGCCGCTGATCTGTGGGGTAAGGGCCAGCAGACCTTCATAGACACCACCGAGTTCTTCGGCGCCAAGATTTTTGTAGTCAACCGGTCGCAGTACCTTGCCCTGGCGGGTGAAGGCGAGGTGGCGCAGGGCTTCGAGCAGATCGTGGTTGGTCAGTTCCGCCTCATTAAGCGCCCCTGTCGAGGCCGGATCCCAGAGGAAGCTGCCAAGCGAGGGCAGCGCCAGTTGCTCACGTGCGGCTGCAAAATTATCGTCGCCGGAAAGCGCGCCGACCAGGAGCTGGAACTGCCGCCACAGGTCGCCGTGGCGGCTACCCTTGATCTTCGAGGCCATTTCGCGCAGGCGGGAGGTGCTGTAGTGGACGGAATAACGCTCGCGCGCAAGCCGGGCAGCGTCGGATGCATCGCGGGGATGGAGCAGCGATTGGCCTTCGAGGGTGCGGTCTTCTGCGACAAACAGAAAAATCAACCGATAGACCACGCGCAGAAGTTGGCCATGAAAACCAATGGGCGTAACCTGACCGTCACGCAAGGCTTCGCGCAGGAGAGTATTCTTCGGATGGCTGGTGAAGCCCTCGCCCAGGATCTGCAACGCCCTCTGCACGCCGCCCTGGAGATCTCCCAGAGCTCTGGTGCCCTGTTCTCCTGCAATCTTGGTCCATTGCTCCAGCCAGCAACTCTCGGGCCGCTCGTTTTCTTGGGCAACAAACCGGGTGGCGTGGGCCATGAGCCAAAGCAGGACAAAATCGGAATAGACCTCGCCGCTAAGCATAGCCTCAAGATCAAATTCAAGGAATGATTGACGTGAGAGAGCCTGATTGTCGCGCAGCAGACGTAATCGCAGGCCATTCGACACAATGGCCCAGAGGTGGGCATCGCTGCGGTTCAGATATTCCTGCACCAGACCGTGCGGGTTAACGGCTGCGGCCCCGCGCACCCCGGCAGCACGTCGGTCGAGGCTCAATCCGCAACCGACCAGATGAATAGGCACCGGGCCAAAAAAACGGCTAATGGCATAAGTACGGCCACCAATCTCAGGGCCGGCAGTGGTGGGGAGCAGGCCAAAGCCCAGTTCGCGCAGGAGCGGCAGGCTCCATTTGTCGTTGGTCAGGCCGGTGGCAGGTTCGTCTTCGGGAAGGCTTGCGGCCGTGGTACGGAACTCGGCCCAGTGCCGGCGCAGGCGGTTCCAGGACTGGGTGATGACTTCATTGAGCCGCTCGCCCTTGGGCAGGCCGTAATCCTCGGGCCGGGCGCCGGCAAGTTTTTCCTTCGGGTTGAGCACACGGCGCAGCAGATCGGGCGGCAACAGGCCGCCTTCGGAGCGGATGGTCTGGAAGTCGTTGGTTCGTCGGGCCATAAGGAATTGTCAACTCAGCGCAAGATACGGTTTATAGGCCAATCGGTTTGCTCGTGGCCTTTATAACTATTTTCCTGGAATAGTCTTATTCTATAGGCACATGTCTATGTGCCGGGAGGCTCATTCCTTACTTTCCTGGTTTAACCGTGCCTGTACGGCACGGCCCTTTTCGGTCAACCGATACTTCTGCGACCGGCTGTTGGGTTTTTCCGGAATCGTCATCTCGATCAGGCCCGCATTCAACGCCGGGTGGAGATAATATTTACGGAAGCTCGGGCGGTGGGATAAACCGAGGGCCGCCATCAGTTCGACCGCTGACAGGGGCCTTTCTGTCTTCATGACCTTCAGCAAGGTTCCGACTTGGTCGCTGTGTTGATCGCTGACTTGGTCGGTGGCCATGGTTTCATACAGAGCTTCGAGGATCGCGGCCAGCAAAAATTCCACGAACGCCGTCGAATCGCCAGTGCTGTCAGACCGGGCCAGGACTCGATAGTATTCCTCCTGACGGTCGCGGATGACAGTCTCCACGGGCAGGAAAGCCATCAGCGGCCTCCAACGGCTCAGGAGGAGAGTCTGCCACAACCGACCCATGCGGCCGTTGCCATCCGAAAACGGATGGATGAATTCGAACTCGTAATGGAAGACACAACTCGCGACCAGGGGATGCTCGCCGGTGCCGGCCAGCCAACCTAACAAATCGCCGATAAGGCCTGGCACACGGTCGGCCGGTGGGGCCACATGGACCACCCGTTCTCCTTGCACGATGCCCACGCTCCCGGTCCTGAATCTTCCCGCATCATCGACAAGACCCGCCATCAGCGTGCCGTGCGCTGCCAGAAGATCCTCACGGCTGGCCGGATTCCATTGTTCGATCCCATCGTAGGCGGCAAAGGCGTTCTGCACCTCCAGAATCTCGCGGGGATGGCCCAGTACTCGTTTGCCGTCCAGTACCGCAGTCACCTGTTCGAGGGTGAGGGTGTTGTTTTCTATAGCCAGGGAGGCATGGATGGTGCGGAGGCGATTTCCCCGGCGCAGGCGCGGGGTCACCGCCTCGGCCGCGATGAAATGGCGGCCGACACACTCGCCGATCTCGGCCACGAGACGCAAAATTGTGGATGTTATGGTGTAGGGGGGAGTATAGGTGTCAGTCATCTGTCACCGTTCCTTATCTGCCGAACAGGCATCCTTTGCGTCGTGGATCATGCCGGAATTCCCGGATTCATGGGTAGCAATACATAGGCTCCGAGGATATCCACCGGAAGCACCGGTTTGATAGTGACACGCCCCTTGGCCCGGGCTGACTCGCGGACTCGTTCGTGGGCGGCGAGCTGGGTGACGGCGCGTTTCGTGGCAACGGGAGCAAGTGCCTCACGGAGTTTTGGCAGGACTGCCGTCAATAGTCCGATCTGCTGGTCGATGGCCGTGGGGATGAGATTCCGTTCGGGTCGGGCCATGAGCAAACGTTCGCCCTCCGCCGGTGTGAGCCATCGGGGTGCGTCCGCAGCGCCGGTGCAGGCGAGCGGGACAATCTCCTCGCAGAGGATGGTTTCGGCGTTACCCCCGGCGATCTGGAGGTGATAGCGGAATCGGGCTAGGAGAAGTGTGGTCCGGACCAGCACCGCAGAGGTGGCGACAACGCCGCAGCGTGCGGCCACGGGCCGGACATCGCGGGCCACGGGGTCAAGGGCCTGATCGAGGGTCCAGGCCGCTAAGCCTTCCACAACCGGACTGGTGCGGCCGAGATAGACTTCGCCCTCCTGGAGCGGCAGATCAAAACGGCCGGTGAAAGGTTCGTCACGGCCGATGGACTGGCGCAGGGCACGCGGCGTCTCAGGACTGAGATGTATGGTGACTGCCTTGCCCAGGATCTGGGCCGGGACATTCGCTGCCTGCAGCACGGCGTGGAAGAAGTGGGCCACTTCTTCGCTGCGGCCGATGGCGGTGCGCACGCCGGCGAGTTCCGTGGCCACGGCTTCCGGACTCAGGGTATGATGGGCAAATCGGGAGCGGCTGGCCTTTTCGCGGTCGCGGGCGTTTTCCCATTCGGCATGGATCGCCTTTTTTTTCGGTTCAAGGTCATCAAGGAAAGGAAGAGTCAACTGCTGATACCGTTTACCGGTACTTTCCCGGAATAATGCCCCTTCGAAGAGAGCCTCGGCGATTTGCTCACTTGATCCCGGGACTGCAACAGTGACCCCGAGGTCGCTCTTGATGTTCTTGTGCTTGCGGATCAACACGTCTAGAATGACGCCGTCAATAGGGTTGTCTGTACCGTAATAGGTGATGACTCGGACCTCGGGTTTTTCCTGGCCAAAGCGGTCCACTCGGCCTTCACGTTGTTCGTGGCGTGTGGGGTTCCAGGCCAGGTCGTAGTGCAGAACAGCGTTGAAGTGCTGTTGCAGATTTACTCCTTCTGACAGACAATCGGTACAGACAAGCACGTACTGTCCCGTTTCGGCCGTCAGCGAGGCGATGCGGGCCTGGCGCTCGGCGGGCGGCAGAAGCCCGGTCACCGATTCGACCCGGACCCTGGAGGGGAGTGCCTCGCGGAGTTGGCGGGCCACGTAATCGGCGGTATCCACAAAACGGCAGAAGACCACGGGCTGAAATTTATCCTTGATGAGGCCTTTTATCTCGCGGATAGCGCCTTGAAGCTTGTGGTCAGCATCGGCAGCAAACGCCTCGGCGCGGCGGGCAAACGCCAACAGTCTGCGGCGAGTGCTGTCAGTCCCGCTTTCGGTGCCGGAACCTGGGCTGAAATCGAGGGCAGCCATGTCATCGGAATCGTCCTGATCGAGGACTGTTCTCCGCCCTACCTCATCCACATCTCCATCGGCCACCTGGTCCACGGCGGCACGGCTGCGAAGCGTCGCGGCTGCCGCGGCTGGGCTCGAAGAGATACAGCGTAGCAAAGCCAGCGCCGACCAGTAGCGCACCCGGCGGTGGCGCGGCCCGCCGTCGTCCTCGGCAACATACTCCCGCGCAAAGTTGAGGAGGTCGTCGAAGAAAACGCGGTAGTCCTTGCTGAAGGTGTAGGTAGATTCCTTGTCCTTTCGTTCGGGGAAGGCGGTGTCGGTTTCCAGATAGTGGCGGATATCCGCGCGCCGGCGTTGGACAAGATGCCGAGCAAGCCGACGGCGGACGCCTTCCCGCTCTGCCCGGTCGAGGTCGGTGGGTAGGTTGACGAAGTCCTTGTCGAGCAGGCTCAGCAGCGAGCGGAACGCCTCCTCGTTCCCGCTGTGGGGGGTGGCGGTGACGAGGACCATGTGTCGGGACTTGTCTTCGGCGACCCGGCACAAAAGTTCGAAGCGCTGCTGACGCCCGCGCCCGACACCGCCGGTCAGCGTGCAACCGTGGGCTTCATCCACAATGACGAATTCAGGGCACTTGAGGATGAAATCTTCGGCACGGCGCGTGCTCTTGATGAAATCGGTGGAAACAATGGTGAAGCGGTGGCGGTCAAAGACCGAAACGCCAACCGGCAGATCCCTCTCCAGTCGCTGGATGGTGCTGGAGAGGATCAGCTCGGCCTCGATATGAAATTTTTCCGCCAGTTCCCGCTGCCATTGCTCGGCCAGGTGCGGCGGGCAGAGGACGGCAAGCCGTCGGATCTCGCCTCGGTCGAGAAGCTCTCGGGCCAGGAGCGCCGCCTCGATGGTCTTGCCGATACCGACATCGTCGGCAATGAGCAGGCGCACCGGGTCGAGTTTGAGGGCCATCATGAGCGGCACGAGTTGGTAAGGGCGGGGCTCGGCGGCAATACGACCGAAGCTGCGGAAGGGACCGGCAGCGGCTCGGGTGGAAAGGCGCGCCGCCTCGCGCAGGAGTTGCCCCGAAGCAAAGTCTCCGATATCGGCGATGGTCGGCAGTGGGAAGGTGGTGGAACTAACTGGCTCAACCGCAGGAAGAATGCCCGCGATTTCTTCATCAAGCCCTCCCACCGGCCGGGCAAGAAGCAGTTCATCGGTGGATTCTGGCAGGACAACCCACTCGCGGCCGCGAGCGTGAATCATGGTGCCTGGTTTGGAAAGAGAGGAGGCTGTAATCATTTTGGCGTCCCAAAAATGTCAGGGTGTCGACGGAAGATATCATTCCAATCATGCTTGTGGTGGAAGCGGATGACAATGTATCCCATCTCCAGCAATCGTTGCGTGATAGCTGCGTCGTCACGGATCTGGTCAGGCTCGTCGTGGGGTGGACCGTCGATATAAATGGCGGCGTTATGTTCAGCGTAATAGAAGTCCGGTCGGGTCGAGCACGATTTGATGAGATACTGGGCATCGCTCGGCGGGCGGAGCATGAGCACGTCAACGAGGTCGAGCCATTTCTTCTCCAGTTGACTGTCGCAGCGTTTACGGAGTGCGGCCATCCGTTCCGCCCGCGATCCGGGGCCGAGGGCGGGGCGGCATTCGGATTTCGATAATTCGCACAGCAGGTCGCGGACAAGGTACCGATCGAGATACTTGTGATCCGGCTGGTTGAAGTAATCGAGCAGGCAGGCATAACAAGCCTTGCCGCAGATCTGGATCTGTGCACCTTTGTCTTCCAGTGTGTCCGGATCGAAATGGCAGATTTCAAGCGCCCGCCGAGCAAGCATCGGCAGCACCGCGGGGTCTTCGGCGATTTGACGCAGCACGCCAGCGCCGCCCTCGGAGGACTCGTAGAAGAGGATCTCCTGGCGATTCAGGGAAGCGGGCATCGGCTCGCAGGAGATTTCACGGGGCTCGAGTTGAAAGTGTTTCAGGATGGCTTCCTTGAAGGAGGACTGCAGGCTTGCCATCTCGGGGTCGGTTCGTGGTGGTTCGAATCGCATCACCAATGCATTTTTTGTATCTTTGACATAGGGAACAACCCGCTGAAGCCGTCCCTGATTTGCCGCGTCGTCTTCATCCGCGGCATCCGCCTGATTACGTGACCAGTAGCCACGCTCCAGATCGAGGGTGAATCCGGCCGGCTGGTTGCCACGCTGATTGGCCCATCCAAGGTTGATGCGATAAAGGTCGGTTGCGTCGGCGTATTTAAGACTCAATGCAAGAGTGTCCCCGCAGTAAACTTCGGCATCCTTGCGATCAAGTTTTCCACCGATCTCGGGAAAATGGTAGGAGGTCACGAGTTTGTAGCCGAATCGCTGACGTTCTTCTTCATCACAGGTAATACGCTGGGCCAGCTTGAGGCTGACGTTCTGCAGATGAACAAGGTTTTCGATACGGCTTGGCCCATCAAGAGCCGCCCCGCATCGATCACAGAGGTCGACCAGGTTTTTTTCCTGTTCCAGGTGTGCATAGCCGCATTTCTGACAGCGCTTCATGGTGGCTGTCACCAGATCGTGCGTCGCCTCGATGTCGTCTGTGCCGAAGTCGAGATTAACCTTGTAGACCCGATAACGTGCCCCTTCATGATAGACCAGCGCTCGCGGCCCGAATTCGGAGATGGCCAGGAAACGAGGACGGGAGATAAACTCGTCTTTTCCCTTTCTTCGACGGCGGCCGGGCACGTATGCTGACAGGGGAAGACGGGGAAAATTGTAACCGGGCAGGAAACCTTCTGCAGCAAAGTAGCGGTATGAGTAAAAATCACCTTCATACATGCCTTCGGCCTCGGTAAGCAGGCGAATCTGGCTTTCTGCCTGAGCGCGTAGACGGCGGGAATGATTCCGCTCGATATCGGGTCGTGCGTGATCACCGATAATTTTGTGATGCAGCTCCCGTTGCCTGACCGCGGCGCGGTAGAGGCTGCGCCACCGTTCGCACGCCCCATCGAAAGCGCGTTCGATCTGGTCAAGGACCTCTTTCACCCAGTCCTCGTGGAACCATGTTGCCAGGGATAATTCGCCGCGAATGCTGTCGATAAGCTGTGTTGCCTTGGAAAGGGCGGCGGCCCGGTGGATCGGATTTTTCAATTCCCTTATGAGCGCTTCCTTGACAGGGAGTGGAAGCTTCCCGTCGGTGGAGGTGAGATCAAGAATCATGCTGAGGGTTTTGCCCAGATCCGGCTTAGCCATTTCCATCCAGATGGCATTGACATGGGAACGTACCAGATCGCGGTTGCGGATGTCGATACGCGGAGGTGCCACGACCCCGGCGACCATCTGGTTTGGTTCGCGGAAATAATACTGATCATGGGGACTGCGGCCGGCGCAGTAAGTGTAAACAAGCGCTGGCTGGCCGCCGCGGCCGGCCCGTCCGCTACGCTGGGCATAGTTTGCCGGCGTGGGCGGGACATTACGTAGATTCACAAGATTTAACTGGGCGATATCCACCCCGAGTTCCATGGTCGGCGAGCAGAAAAGCAGTGGCAGATCCCCGGTGCGGAACCGATCCTCACGCTCCTCGCGGTCTTCGGATGCAACCTGGGCGGTGTGCTCGCGCGCTTCGAGCACACACTTCAGATCGACGAAACGGCGATAGCACTCCAGGAAGTAGCGGTTTACCTCGGGAGGCATCTCTCCCATTTCCAGCAATCTCGTTCGGTCTATTGGGCGAACTTCTCCAGACCCAGGCAGCCAGCGCAGGGCGTCGGCGTTAATCTGGTAACCAGGGACATCTCCACTGCGGACCTGCTCGACAATGCCGTAGCGTTTGAGCGCGAGGAAGAGAAAACGAATCACCTGGTCGACCTCAGTGCGGCCAAATAATTGTCCAGGCGGGACATAGGTAGCCAGCGATCGTTTCAGATAGCGGCCATAACCGCCATAGGACGAGACAAAGAAGCCCGTGCGGTCCTGTTGTCTTTTGGGCCGAGGATAGGCAACTTCGGATTTTACGAGTTCCCGCACGTCTTCGAGATACCAGACAGTGCCCTCGAGGAGGCGTGGTTTTGTCTGCTCCACGAGATCGAGCTGCTTCTGCGAATCAAGTACATCCACCTTGACCGCCAGCGACCGCCGCAAAATTTCGAGAAGTGTGCATAGCAGTTCCTCGCGTACCTCCGGGGGGCAGTCTCGAAGAGGGGCGGGGGTTTCGATGAACTCTTTGTTTTCACGGTCCACACTGACCGTGAAACCGGACTCCCAAAGCATTGCCTCTCCCAACAGGCTGTCCTCGCCCTTCAACCCTTCGTAGTCAAAGGTGAGCAGCCCGCAGTCTTCTAAATTCGGAGCCGTGACCCGCCAGCCGCGCTGCAGATCCCGGTAAAGGTAGTAATCAATGACCCGGCGCAGGGCGTCATTGGTGGCATTCCTGGCTGGGCCACGTACCTCCGGGTCGGCAGCGTATTCATCAAATCGAAGCTGCATGGCCTCGAAAACGCTCCGGGAGAGGTCACCATGAGAGAGTCCCTTTTCGCCCTTCTCTTTGGTGGCTTTATGGAGGGCAGAGCGGAGCAGGGCTACCTGGGCGAAATCGTTGAAATGCCCGGCCTGCAGCGAGGCATCCTGCCGATTATCCGTGAAACTCAGAAGTTTGCGCGCTTCGGGCTTGAGGTCGAGATCCCTTTGCAATTCGATCAGAGCCCGAACGGCCAGGATCGTGGTTGCCGTGCTGCGGTTATCTACGCCCAAGGTCCCCAGTTTAGCTCGCTCAGAACGTTGACTTTTCGTAAAGGCAATGCCACAGGAGGGTTCGAGGCAGAACAGGAAGTTCCTACGGATCAGGGCCGCAGGAATGCCCTGACCTTCGGATACAATGTGGCCTCGGGCGTCGACAAAAATGGACTCTGGGATGTCACCGCGTGCGCCAGCACGAATTCGTTCCATGCCTTGGGGGGTGGTTTCCAGAATGGCTGATGGCAGTCGTGTCAGTAATTCCGGCCCTTCTGCCCGCGGCCAAGGAGATGTCTCGGATATGTAGAGGTAGGCGTCACCACTGCCATCGTCGTTCTCTTCGCGCTTGTCCTCTCTCGGCTGCAGGATTTTGCCATGCTCGTCAGTGAGTACCTTGATACGGTAGTAAGCGGTGCCGCATTGGCGGCAGAATACCAAGGGATAAAGAGGTTTGTCGGGCTCGCCAGGTTTGGAAACCTTCTTGGTCATTTCCAGATGTCGCTCGGCGTCAGGCTCGATGGTTGCCCAGACAGTGTCGCCGCGGGTGAAAAACTGGTGCAGACGGAAGGCGAAAATGGGAAAGCGGCTTGATGTGCTACGCCGCAGTTCGGAACCTTTCAGCAAAAAGAGACGCAGCACATCGGCACAGTTTTGGAGATAGGTTGAGGAGATATCTGCGAGTTCCTTTGCCGCGCTATCCTCACCTTGCAACCGTCGTGGATCTTGGCGAACCAACCGGCCTGTTCCTTCCTCGGCGCGCACCCCGAAAGTGGATTCGATCCAGGACGCGAGCGGGTGCAATCGGAACGCTTCGTAATCGTCAGGTGGAGGCTGTTCGCTTTCGATAGCTTCGCGAAGCGTCGTGACTACCCTCTGATCCTGAAAATCGATTTCCGGTGTGGCGCGCTCCAACGATTCTCCGATGACCTGTGATGCATCGAAGGCAACACCAAAGAGTGTCTGGGCGACCTTCGCTACTTCGCACTTTTGCCTCTCGGTGGTACCACCGCTGGCCATGGTAGCTGATGTCCCGATGCAGATAATGTCTCGTCCGCCGAAGGCTTGGCGGCAGCGCCGGATGAGTAGAGCCACGTCGGCGCCCTGACGTCCACGATAGGTATGGAATTCGTCAAACACGAGGAAACTCAAGCCCTGTGCGGCCCGGACCAACTCGCGGTCCTCGCTGCGGGTGAGCAACAGCTCCAGCATCATGTAGTTGGTGAGCAGGATATCCGGTGGGTCGCTTCGGATCGCCTCTCGTTCGGCCCCTTTCTCTTGACCGGTGTAGCGGGCGAAACGTACGGGCGGGTTTCCTTCCGGATAGCCCTTTTCGAGGAATTTCTTGAGTTCCTCCTCCTGGCTGTTTGCCAAGGCATTCATCGGATATACGACGATGGCCTGAATACCCCGGCCGGAGCCATTCCGAAGGACGTGGTCAACAATAGGAACGATGTAGGTGAGGCTTTTGCCCGATCCCGTCCCACTGGTCAACACATAGGACTTGTTTTCTTTGGCTTTGAGAATTGCTTCCCGCTGATGGGTATGAAGTAGGAGAGGCTTGCCGGCATGATCGGTATCGGATTTGTCGATACGGAAAATCCTTGAGCACTCGGCATGCAGGATCCCATGACTGACAAGTTCATCGATGGTGCCACCCGGTAGAAAGGTCGGATTGAGCTGGAGAAGCGGTTCTGGCCAGAAGGCGCCAGCTGAAAGTTCCGAGTCAACTTTCTTGGCAATGCGGGCGTCTGAAATTTTGATAAAACTTTGTGTGTAGCTTGAGTAGTCGTCAACCAGGCGATTTCTGAGGTCAAATACATTCATGGAATAATCCAGTTTGTATTGGGGAATTCAATTTTTTTTTCAACGCCTCCAGTTAAGCCAGAATTAAACTCTTAGCGGAACTCACCCGCAAAATCCATCTTTTTTTAAGCAGGTTGTCATCAACCATAGCCCACTCTGAGGTAGGTTGAACCAAAAACATTTACACGAAATTCTTGACAAACCCCTCGTTTTTATGAAGATGCTCCAGTGTCGGCCTCACCATGTCAAAAAAGTACCTGATTAGCGCTAATCTTCCGCACGGCGTAATTTGTGTTCTGAAACCTTCTGCCCGGATATGGCCGGTAGCGCCACGAGGAGCTTTGAACATGCCAGTGAGATCAAGATGTCGTTTATAAAGCGGTCTGCGGAAGATTAGCGCTAATTAGGAAAAAGTATTTCGAGCATCCCGCGATTTCTTATGCTGCTTGAGTTGACCGTTTAGCCACCGGCGCTTGAAGCGAAGAGGACTGTATGAGCTGTTATTACTTATCTTTTAACCGAGCTTGCGCAACAAAAATTGGGAACCGCAAACAAGAAGTTTTTAATGCTCTTACCCAGCCCGGAGACAGAATAATTTATGAGGCGGTAGTGGTGGAAGATAGTCGACATCATCTATTGCTGCATGGGAAGGGGTGGCAAGCGCGGGCCACATGCGATAATTGCCGCAACGATACGCTTAATATATTTTCCGTACACGAACAAACGGCTGACCCCAACAGCTTAACGGTTAAAGAATGTCCTGGAACTTGGGCTCTGCTGCCCAGTCAACCAGATATGGCATCGCAGGGATCTTTGCCGCATGAGCTGCTTGTGCATATTGATCCTATTTCACCAGGCCAATCAATAACCATAAATATTTTTGCGAATAAAATAGGGGCAACAACGGACAAAATATCCAAAGTCGTCAGGGAACTCGGTCTCAATTCTGACCCAAGTGTCAGTTTCGACTTTATTACTATGAGGCGTATAAGGTGTGCCCTTGCAGGTACCAGCCCTGATTTTATAGATACCGAGAATATCTGTACGGATCTGATAACGATGTCAGAAAACGGGGTGGAACTTGGCAACTTGCATCAAAAAGCAGAAGAATTCTTAGAGGCCATAGCTAGCCTGCATAGGTCTAAGAAACGCAAGGCGTTAGGCGCGATAGTTAGTGATCTTTTGGATGCTAGAACGCCGTTGGCCGTCACGGATGATAAAGCGGTGAATATTACTCGTATTATTGTAAAATTTATAAATAAATTAGAGGAATTGGAAAATTTTAATCTAAGTAGAAAGTTTCGAAATTTGTGCGACAAATATGATGCTGTTAGGCTGCAAAGAGGCCTGTGGGAAGAATTAATCAATGGGTCGGAAGGTGTGCGTAAGTTAGTATATGACGCATGGAATGTCGGCAGTAAGCTTTTTCAAACCAATGAAGATAATGCAATTTCAAATTATTATGGGGAAAATTGCTTTCGTATGGGCAAGATCTGTCAGGCTTTTACGGAAACCGCCTTCAAAGAGATTAGGCTAGATTCTATCAATAATTTTGAAGAGATAATGCTGGACGGGATTTATTATTTGAGTACGGCATTAGAGCAAAGCACGGACCCTAGAGATCAGAAACATCATCAACCTATTAGCCGATGTCATAAGGCATTGGGTGAGTACTATTTTGCTGCCGACAAACTTGAACAGGCCGAAGAGGAGTACAGAAAAGCCATTGAACACTTCAATACGGTACTCAAAGCGCCCGAGGAGGCATGCATTCGGGAAACCACCAGGTTTGAGGTCCTCCGGGAAATGGCTGAATGCCAAAAGTATCTGGGTTTTCTGGTGCTATACAACTACAGCAACATCGAGGATGCGCGTATTTTATGGGGCGAAGCAGAGGAAACTTTTCTAAACGCTCACCAAATCATACATGAGGACCGAACGGGTAGCGTCCTGCTTTTTGCCATGGCTGATTTCTATATCCAAACTCGCCAACCAGATAAGGCGCTGTCTTTTTACCCAAGGATTTTGGCCCTTGAAGCGAAGGACCAGTGCCAAAATTCCAAGACCCTGTATGACTTATACTCCTACCGGTGGGGGCTTGCCCTCATGTATTCCGGTCGTCATGAAGAGGCAAAGGATCAATTTGCGGCAACTCTGCGGCGCAATCCGGAGGAATATTATCAATCGATTCTGAAAAACGAAATTGCGCGTCAAGATGAAATCTTGGCGAATATCCAACGCAAAGCCCAGACGGAGTATTCTGCGGTTGTCCAGCCATACCGGACAGTAACGGAATATCGGCTGGATAGCATACTGTGGCATGATGAGAATTCGGTACTCCTCGGTAAGTCCAGATTCATTGAAGTTGAACGTCGTTTGATCGAACTCTTTAATAAAGCGGCTGACTTTCCAGACTCTTTCTGGTCAAAGTGGCTTACATGTGATGCCGGTCTTCTCTGCCAATTCGGCCTCGCAAAACAGGGCCTAGGGGATTACGTCGCTGCTAAAACATATTTACTAAAGGCTTTGAAGGAGAATCCCAATCCCCGAAACCAGGCCATCGTTTTTGATCATCTGGGAGATCTGTGCAAGGCAGAAGGGGATATTAACTCAGCTTTGGAACGCTACAACCGAAGCTGGGAGATTGGCAAGATCCTTCCCCAAAAGCATCTTGGCCCCCTTCTTAAAGCGGCTACGGTATCACGACAAATTGGGCAGTTTGAAGAGTCCCTGAATTTCATCGAAATGATAGAGAAATCAGGCTTGGATATGAAACCGCAAATTACCGCGACCCAAAAAGCTCTTACCTTATGGGCAAGATATATTGCCAATGCTGATAGTCAAGACGCCGATATGGCCGTGTCTCTTGTTGGGGCTGTTATTAACAATTATGGCGATCCCAGAGCTATCAACGCCCTGGAAGGCATGCTGCCCTACGAGAAGGCGATTTTAACAGCCGGCCGATTACTTTTGGAAAGCCAAGACTACAAAGTTGTTAGGGGAATAAAACACGCCCTCGAAAGAAGGCATTGCTATCCAACAGCAATACTCCAGTTCGTCATGGGGCGATTGTGGCCCGAGCCCAGCGAGATAACCAGTATCGACAGAACTCCCGTGCGCGAGCACCTGATCCGGATCATTTCCTGCTTTCTCGTTCATGCATATTATCATGGCGAGGAGGCCGGTGATCAGTCGTTCAATGAACTTGCCCCCTACGTAATCAATAGAATCATGAACCAGGGTCCGGAACAGACGCAGTGGGATATGGCCAAACTGTTCACTGGTGAGCGCGCTGCACCGGCCAGGGAGGCGGTCAACCAATATGCAGAGGAGGTCCATAAGGTATTTGAGTGCATATTGGCCAGGAATGAGGAGCCGCGAAACCCCCTATCGATTTCGGAGAGTTTTAAGAAACAAATAAACGACCTGTTGAATAGGAAAACGCCAAGACCACCAGCAGAAGAAGGATCGAATGACCAAGTCCCACTCTCTGAGAAGCTCGCGGAGTTTATAGCCAATAAACGCCATGAGTCTCTTAGGCCAGAGGATGCAATGTACCGTGATTCCATCCAGTTCAATTTTGAAGATCCGGAGGATATGCATTCAAACAGAGAGCAGTTTATACCACGACGAAAATGGATGGAGGTCGAGCGTAGTTTAGAGATTATGCTTGATACATCAGAGCCAACTGACCCTAACAAGCTTAATCCTCTTATGGGTCTATTTTCTGCTACCGGCAATAGCAAAAGAAAGGTGATTTGGAACCAGGAAATGGTTTCAATATTTCTAAAAGATACAAATAAATCGCTCGAAGAAGTCCAAACGGCTCTTGAGGCAACTTGTAAGCGTTTCCCCGCTAAGTATGATGTTGAACCAATTGTTACTAACGGCGACTGTTTGCTGAATTTCCACCTGCCGAAAGGAAAACAAGCAAATATTTGGGGACAGTTTCCCCATGAGGATTTTGTGGCATATCTTCGTGACAACACCGAAAAATATTTGAGCGGCGAAAAAGATGCGGATTTTTATTCCAAGGCGGAAAACAAGTTTCCAGTAATCACCGATGTCGCTAATATCCTGGTAGCAGACTGGGTTGAATCGTATCGCGCCATGCTTGATGTGCTGCATGGTGTTATGGAAAGCCGGCTTGCGGCGTGCGGACGGGATGCCGTACATAACCTTAGGGCATTGGTTAAGAAATCTGGTGAGCTATCTAACATTGCTGAACTTAGGCGCTGGGTTATTAGGCTGGAAACCGATATCAGAAAAACCATTTCGAGTGATTTGGAAATGATCTGGCTAGACGAGACTGATCTGTCTAAGCTGCTCTTTGATATAGTAGCTCGACTATATACTGGTGATGCTATCGACATTGATTGCCCCCCAGGCACCTATGTACGCTGCAAACATTGGATGATGGAGCGCGCTTTAATCAATCTGCTCGATAATGCCTTGAAGGCAACAAAAGACTTAGAGGAAAATACAAAACAAATAACCATCCGGCGTTTGCCGGATACCGGACGAAGCTGTATAGCCATAGAAATTACAAATCACTTTGATCCAGGAAAAGACATCAGCGGTTCTGGAATAGGCACCAGGGATGCGGAAACTTTTATGAATGCGCAACAAGGTTGGTTGAAGGTACTCCCTGATCCCGAGAGCAAAATGTTTACTGTGGAACTTCGGCTCCAGAACGCGCTAATTGATCACAACACGTTCGATCAGGTTCCTGGAGGTATTCCATAAATTCCGGCAAGTTGTTATCGGTGCGCCACATTACAAGCACTACCCTTGCCGATGGCGCAGATCTTGATGAGACCTATACTACCTTTTATCGGACCATGGGAACCATTCTACTTGTTGATCATGATATTCAATTAGTTACAAGCCTGTCTTGCCTGTTAAAAGAAGAGGGCCATGAGGTCCTTCACGCAGAGCAGGGGGCCAAGGCCCTAAGTATCATGCAAGAGCAGGATCTCGATCTCATCATCATCGAAATGCAGATGCCCGACATGGACGGTCTGGCGCTGTTGGCCGCGGTCAAGACCCTGAACCGGGATCTGCCGGTCATCATGGTCACTGCCTTTGGCGAGGTCGAAAAGGCGGTGGCCGCCATGCGGACCGGGGCGTACACCTACCTGACCAAGCCTTTTAACAACGAGGAGCTGGTGGTCAACGCCAGAAAGGCGGTGGAGCACTACTCGTTGGTCCGCGAAAACCGGCGGCTGCGAGATGAGGTCAAGGCCCGCTACGGTTTTGCCAACATGGTGGGCAAGAATCCGCGCATGCGGCAGATCTACCAACTCATCGAAAAGGTGGCGCCGACCCCGGCCTCGGTGCTCATTACCGGCGAGTCCGGCACTGGCAAGGAACTGGTGGCGCGTGCCATCCATTTCAACAGCCCCCGGGAAAAGGCGCCCTTTATCTCGGTAAACTGCGCGGCCCTGCCCGAGACCCTGCTGGAGAGCGAACTGTTTGGCCACGAGAAGGGCGCCTTTACCGGCGCCGCCTCCCTGCGCAAGGGTCGCTTTGAGCTGGCTGATACCGGTACGTTATTCCTGGATGAAATCGGCGACATCCCGCTCACTTTGCAGGCCAAGCTGCTGCGCGTTTTGCAGGAACGCAGTTTTGAGCGGGTCGGCGGCAGCCGGTCGCTCAGTGTCGATGTCCGGATCATTACCGCCACCAACCGGGAGGTGCGCGACGAGGTGGAGAAGGGTCGTTTCCGGGAGGACCTTTACTACCGGCTGAACGTGGTGCACATCCATCTGCCGCCGCTGCGGGAGCGGATCGACGACATCCCGCTGCTCACCGCCCATTTTATCGCCAAGTTCGCCACGCTTTTGAATCGGCCCAGCCTGGAGATTTCGGCCGAGGCCCTGCGCTTTCTCATGACTCTGCCCTGGGAAGGCAATATCCGCGAGCTTGAAAACACCATCGAGCGGGCCGCCATCCTTTGCAGCGGCAACCGGATCGAGCCGGAGGATGTGCAGCCGGACAGCACGCCGTTGACGCATGGCACGGCCTGCTTCACCGAAGTGTTCTTGCCTGCCTCAGAAAAACCTGATGAGCAAACATCAACCGCAAAGAAGATAAAGATTTATTTATTTGACGACGACAAGAATCAATTGGAAATGATGAAATTGCATATCAATGGATATATCGCAAGCAGCCCAGCACTTTCCAGAATAACTGATGATATCATCGCTCTAGACGATGTTAACAGTACTGTTAATGCTATTAAGAAAGATTTCATGGAATTCGACAACACTATTATGATATCAGATATATTTATGCCCGGAATATATGACGGAGGAATTAAGTTATATGGAACTATCAAGGAGATGAAACAAAACAATAGTAACATAAACCCCGTCAATATAAAACTAATCCTCACTTCTAACAGAGATGAAGCCAAAGAAGAAACAAGATCAATAAACAAGGAACAATATAACCTAACACCACGTCCACGTTGGGCCTATCCTATTCAAAAACCCGATGACACGCCAAGCCCATCAGGCAACATGCTGAAATTGCTGCAAGGTAAAGTTTGGACAAGACAAATTGTCGCTGCCATTAAAAATATTAACAAAGACATCTGGATGAACGACTGGCTTGATACGCCATTAAATGAGTTAAGTGGTATTTCAATAAGTTTTGCCAACATTTTAAAAGGTATTCAGGACAATAAAGGTGAAAAGATTGTTGTCGTTGTCGGTGAAAACGGGACTGGGCGGGATGCCGTGGCCACGGCCTTGCACCGGGCTGAAGATGTGGGAAAATTCAAACATCATTTAGTCGACAACGAGTCACATGGCTACCTGAGTGGCCGGCTTTATGGCAGCCAGCTTTATGCCAATAACCAGACAGAGAGTTCAGAAGGGCTATTGGAAGAATCGGACAATGGCACGGTTTTTCTCGACAATTGGGGTTATTTGAAAGGTGAGGAAAGGCGGATAGAGAATGATCTGAAAACCTATAGAGACCATGCCTATCAGCCCTTAGCATATGGTAGAATAGGGAATAAAGATTTTGATAAAAAGGAGAACAACTTTAGCGGACGGATCATAATAGGTATTGATTCAGCCACCCACAACGAGGATGACATACGAGGATTTCTGGAAAAAATCGGCAACCCGCCCCGCATTGATATTCCCCCTTTACGGGAAAGGAAAGATGATATCCAGCAACTCGCCATACGATTGTTGTCACTGGAATGCACAAAACAGAATAGACACCTGAAATGCGATCACCTGCCGACAGAGTTCCTTGATTCGCTATTGCAGTATTCATGGCCGCGAAACGATCGCGAACTCGAAAACACGATAAACCATGTGGTTAATTCTGCAACCAGTGTGGATATCACCGTTGATCTATTACCCGAATCCATTAGGAACTATTCGCCACCACCCAAAAATGTGGCCTCAAGCCCACCTGTGTCAGTATCGGCGACGGGCAAATCGCCTGAACCGGTTGTGACTCCGCAGGAAACACGCTCACATTATAGCGAAATACCTACTGCAGAACAATATGTTGATCTGCTTATACGCTGGAATGGCAACATTGCCGATATGGCTGTAGACTGGTGGCAAGGGCCAGGACTTCAAAGGGGCACTCTTGCCAAGCGTTTTGATAAAGATTTTGAGGAGCGTTTGTTGACGCCCGCTGTTATTGAGAATTTGATAGCTACAGGGAGAATTGAATCGGCAGAACAACTAGCCCAACTGCGTAAAAGATCGCGTGGCAGACCGCGTGCCGCCCAAAAGCGCTGAAATCACCCCCCCCCTCTTTTATTTTCCGATTCTTTCCGATTCTTTCCGATTTGCCGCTCCGATTTTCATCCGCCCATTCCGATATTCCTATTTGCACCCCATGTCTATTCCCCTTCGCTTCTTGCGCTAATTCTCTATTATTACAATAAGTTGTATTGAGAATTCTTTGGCTGTTTCATATTCCATGACGTTCCGATATCCGTAACGGCACTCTTCCCCCAGTTTTTCCCCTCCTGCCATAATCAAACATGAACAGCAGCGGGCAGCTAGAGATTTTTAATTTTTAAAAACGGTAAGTTATGTGCTGTTAGCGCTCGTCCAGCGTTTTTTTAAAAGTGTTGAGATGTTGCTGGCCCGGAGCGTGCAACCGCTACAGCACTCAGGCGCGGGCCAAATTCGGTCAAGGGGCCGAATGAAGCTCACGCAAAAAAAGGAGGTATATCATGTGAAACGCCGGAAAGATCACCAATCGAAAAGCGGCCATGCCTCCACACCCCGGCCCTTGGGGTATGGCCGCTCTCAACAAGGGCCGGAAAGGATGCGCTATCATGAAAAAGAAAATCGCAATCATTGCCACCATCTTCACAATCGGCCTTGCGGCCGCGCAGGCCCAGGCCGGCGTCAAGGAAATGGTCGCGGCTGCTGCGCTCAAGCAGGCCCTCGGATCGCCCGGGGTGACCAACAGCCTCCAGGCGGCGGGAGACGCCCTGGCTAAGAAGGTCGACCCCTATCAGACTCGGACGGGCTCGGTTGACTACACCGCCACTGGCCGCTTCGGTAACATCGACGTACAAGATGGCGCCACCGTTACGGCCGGTGGCCTCCGCATCCAAAACAGCCGGACACAGAACGTGACCATTGAGGACAGGATAGAGGCCGGCGACTTGACTGCTGGGCCTAACTCTGCGGCCCGGCTCGGCGGCACTCGGATCAGCAACGCCAACATCAACGGGGGACTCACTGTCAACACCGATATCAGGCTGAGAAACATGACACTCGGACGTGACGCTCAGGTCAACCTGTTCGGGGTCGACATCGAGTAGGAGGAGCAGCCAATGAAGATGAAAACAACACAGGCCATCGTTCTGGCATGTTGTCTCTCTCCTGCCATGGTATGCGGGGGAGAAGGCGCGAACCAAGTCCTCCAGCACCATGCGTCGGAGTTCCAGAAAATGGTGGTTCGTGGCAGGGCCGATTTCTTCAAGGGCATGCCGCCAGGTCGGACATTTTACGGTAGTTACACCGACGAGGCCCCCCCGCCTCAGCAGATTGAGACCGATGACGCCCGTTGGGTGTTTATCGTCGCTGAGCTGAGCCGCCTGCGTGCCGAGGACGGGGGGGTAGTTGTAAAGGCCAAGCCGTCGAGGGGCGGTCAGAGCAAAAACATAACCATCCAGGCCGACATCGGAGAGGTCAAGTAATTCTAGAGCAGAAGGGCGCCCCGGCAGGGGCGCCCTCAACCCGGAGGAAGTCATATGGACATACTGAAGATGTTACTCCTGATTCTTTTAATGGCCATGGGCGGCTGCACTTACACGCCAAAGCTCCCGACCGGATACGACAGCTTCCTGTCAAGTCGGGTCATGCGAACCGAGAACCTGGAGATCCACGAGGCTCTGCTCAGATTCAACCGATCCCACGTTGGCCCCAAATTGACCCTGGTTGTGACTGATATGATTTACTCCGTACCCGCCGAAAAGGACATGCCCGTGGATGTCACCAGTAACCTTCTTGTCGCCGCGGACGGGCTTTCCAGTATCCGAATCGTCCCGCATCACTTATTGTCACTCGTTAAGGAGATAGACGAGAAAAATACCTACATCCTATATGGAACCATCAACAGCTTGGGGCTGCGACGACGTTTTTCAGGGGTCAATGCGGGGCCGAGCTTTACCGCACGGCACAAAGAATCCCGCCTCGAGGGTGACTCCGGCATCGAAGGGGGAAGCTACGAGGGAAGAATAGGCGGCAACCTCATCGCGACACGGGGTGGCTATACCGTGGCAACCTCCCGGGCAACAGCAGATTTCGGCAGTCTCTCGTCGTCAACCTTCGTAGGTCTCACATATGACGGCAGCGGATTTGGTTTCACCAAAACCGTCGGCGCCGAGGTCACCCCCAGTGAGATATTGCCGGATTTAACCCAACTTTTACTTCTGGATATTCTCTGCAAAATTACGGGCCAAGAAACCGAAATGTTCCTTAAAACGAACCATCTTCCTGCCCCGTTAGGGCCGAGCAGCCAGAAAGGGGACGTTGCGACGCAAGCGGCGGCCGAGATGGCAAAGCCGCTTGTCCCAGCAGGTCAGAACAACCAAAAAGAAATTCAAGGGTTATCGCACTTCCAACCGAACGGCTTCAGCAACAGAAGCAACGCTGCGGTAAAATATAACTTCAAGATACTTCACAAGGAGGGCGCGGTCTGTGTCAGCACCGATCAGAAGCTCAGTCCAGAAGACCGTTATTTATTAACATTTCAGCAATATGCGTCGTCTGCAGCATCAAATATCCCGGTTGGCCCTGCGTATAGAGGGCTTGTCTATGGAAAGCAGCTTTCGGCCCCAGGATCGTCATGTTTGCCAAAACGACACTTAGCGCCGGATGCCCTGACAGTGGAGGCTTTGATAACAAATGAAAACAAAGAGATGGTGGGTACTGTTGCTGGTGACATCTGAAGCCTGTTGGTGGGGGCGCGTCCCTGAACTGGCCTTCGAGTCATCCTGCAAACTCAGCAGAGAATCCCACGCGGAAGAAACGGAAAAAAAGAGGCATTGGGGGGCATGGCAATAATCGCAAAAGAGAACGTAAAACCAACAACCTGTACGCCATCATGGCATCATTAGATTCATTATTTTACCACAAACTTAAGGAGTAGTACCATGAAAAGATACCTTGTTGTTGCCTTGTTACCGTTATTCGTAAACAGCGCCTGTACGTCGTCATTGAATGGAGTGGCAAGCGGCAAAAAAACCTTGGGAGGCGAACCGGTGGGGTACTATCGCACCATCAGTGAACAGGGGGTTGCGCCCAAACGCCTCCGGGCCGAGCAGATTGCGAAAGCCAGCGTTGAAGAAATTATAATGGAATTCCATCAAGACGGGTATAGGTCGACCTATGAGGGTGTTGATTTCGACGGCGTTGTCCAGCCAACGAGCGACGGCGCCATCATACAGTTGACGTGGACATCTCCTCGGGCCATGTTCCCTCCTGGAGGGTATAACCTCAACACAATACAGGCGATTGCTCATAACCAGCGGGAAGGTGTCGCCTTCGTTGCGCAGGTTGCAAACGGAATATCAAACGTAATTAATAGGTTGGAGAAGGAGGGGCTTCAGAATCGTTACCATATCCAGGCTAACTACAGTGGCAGTGCCGACGGCCTTCCCATTAGAGGGCGGTTGGCGTATCGTGGAGAGTTTGGAGAAGTTTCCATGCCGGCAGACAGAACGACCTTGAACGGCAGGCCCTATGGGTTTATTATTAAAAAAAACCAACCGCTTGACAACGAGCACCTTGCAGCACTTCGCGCTTTTGGCCTGAAAACCTATTTGTATGGTAAGGTTGCTGGAACCCGCATTGAAGACTACTATACCATTACCACAATGAACAAGATCGGCGGGAACCATCGGTCTGCCCAAGTGACCATTAAAATTTGTGATAACTAATGCTGGCGAGGATACACAGTCGTAGGTGTACCGTCAAACCATCAAACCGAATCGAGCGGACGCGCGCTCCCCGCACGCGCCGCTCATTCGGCGCGGCTCTGCCCACAAATTCAAGCCACTGTGCTTGCCGGAGGTTGCCGACTAATATGATGAGTAGTCCTGCTATATTTTTTTTGCCATTGCTTTTCCTGTTAGTTTTCGGATGTGCCACTTCTATAGACACAGGAGATCGAAATATATCTGCACAGCAAAAAACTGTGGAGCGACCTCAACAATTTAAACCAACGTTTGAATCGGTTGAACAAAAATACGGTAGTAGTTCTTATTTCGTTTTTTCAAGCAGCACTGAAAAAGAAGAAATGAAAATAAACAGAGGGATGGCGGTCGCAATTTTTTCAGAAAAAAATAAATGCATCTTATTGACAAATACGCACATTGTTGCTGGGTCAGATACTGTATTGATAAGTAGGTGGTCTGGAGAATCACAACAACGTAATAGTGAGTCGATTCATGACGAAAGTCTAAATGCCAAGATATTAGCCGAGAGCCCGAATGTTGATGTCGCACTGTTAGAGGTTAATAAGCTTGGAGGCTGCAATGTGAGCAAGATCATTAATACTGACCCCAAATTAGGGACTTCAATAACATTATATGGACAACCTGTACCAGGCATGGGTGCTATGAGCAGAGGAATTATCTCTGGGTTTTGGGGGACAGAACAAGGGCGTTTAATCATCAGTGATGCGTTGACTACCAATGGTTTTTCTGGCGGTGGTGTTTTTGATCAAGATCAGAATATGCTCGGCTTAGTGACTGGGAAAACTAGAGATGAGAAAAGGGGGTTTGCATTCATTGTCCCAGCCACTCGCATTACACCTATACTATGGGATAATAATATTCCGGCCCAAACTTTTGAAAGCCAAGAGTCTCCGTCTCCCGAACAAATCATCCGCTCAGATTGACTTGTCTCAGCAGTTTTTTCATCAGTTTTTCCAGGTTTTTTATTAACCGCAACTGCCTCGATATCGGGCCTCTTCCTGCGACCTATCCACTTCCTCAACGCTAATACCTGGCAGCAAGAAATCCATCCTTCACTTGAGTTTGGGCCACAAGAATGGTATTTATCATTTCTTTAGGCAGGGTAGTCAATTGGGTTCTGAATGAATTTACGAAGGGCAGCCAATTTTCAATTTTCGCCTTTTTCCCGCCTGAAACCGTTTTTGTCTGCGCCCAACTTTTGTTAGTTTCAGCCAGCATATCAAACTGTTGAGGTAGGTTGAAAAAAATGGACACCAATGTTTTGATCTTGAGCTGAACAAAACGGAGGTGTCAACAGTCTGTGGGTGTTTAGTCTATTGGTGGCTGGAAATTAAAAGATTAGGCCTGCTTTGGTCCCGCGGATTCGATCCTTTTTTTACCTAACAGACTACAGGCTAACAGTCTAAGCAACCCGAGTAGTCGCCTATTTTTTGTTGTCTTGCCGTTCCGCGTCTCTTTGTTGACAAATTTTGTCACTTGATTCACCTGATTGTCCGGTAAAATACCGTTGTTGACCTGGGAGCGTCAGCAGGTCAATTTTTTTTTGCTCAACAACCACCTGTATTTTATGAAAATTTTTTCTTGCCAGAATGGAATGTCAGTGGTAATGAGTCTACAGGCATCGTAATTGCTGCTAATGAACTGCTTGAGGAGTACTGATTTTCTGAAGGGAAAAAACCGAGGGTAACTTCATTAAAGAGGAGGTGCAGGCGGCGAGAATTTCTTTCGGGGTTGGTGCGGCAGGGTAGGGCGGCGCCTTAACATGCTTAATTATAGGAAACCACTTTAAGAAGGAGGAGACAAAGATGCTGAAAATGATGAGGAAGGAAGAAGGACAAAAAGGTTTTACGCTTATCGAGTTGATGATCGTTGTGGCCATTATCGGCATCCTGGCCGCCGTGGCCGTACCGGCGTACATGAAGTACATCCAGCGTTCACGGGTTACTTCCATGGTCATGCCGTCGCTGCATTCCGTTGAGGTCAATGTGGCCGAGCATTTTGCGGTGGAAGGCACCATGTCTTCTATATCGACCACCACTGTTATTAACAAGTTGTGGAAGGATGCTGATAAAACCTATCTCACCGGTCAAACAGTTACCACCTCTGGCGTTATTAAATTTACCATATACGCCCCCGCTGCCACGCAGAAACTGAACGGGGTTAACGCGAATATGCTCACCGCCCATCCGTCAAGAGGCGGCACGGACAAGATAACCAAGTGGGCGCTGTCCGGCAGCTTGAAGACCAATGTCGGTCTCAAGGAGTAATCATTACTCTCTGTCTGACAAAATTTCCTGAATTGACAAACAGCCGCATACCGGAAGGATGCGGCTGTTTGTTTTCAAGTTTATGATACGGATACAGAGATCACTGCATATTTTGCCAGGTCCTGCCTTTGTTGTGGTCCTCTTTCTTGTTGTTGCCAGTTACATCAACACTCTCTATTCTCCACTCGTTCTCGACGATATCCAGTCCTTTGTCGAGGAACCGAATGTCTATCTCAAGACCATTTCTTTCGAGGAAATCGCCAGCGTCGTCCAGAACAGGTTCGGCATGGCCCGGTTTGTACCGATGCTATCCTTTGCCCTGAACCATTATTTCGGTAATGGCAGTGTTGTTTATTTTCATCTGACCAATATCGCTATTCATCTATTGGCGGTCTGGGCGCTTTATGTTTTTCTTAATGCACTGCTGCGTACCGAAATCGGCAGGAACTCGCTGGGCTTTCTCAAGGAATCCGGCCGTTATGCCCTCTTTGTCTGCGCATTGTGGGCACTCAACCCGCTGCAGACTAATGCGGTCACCTATCTGGTCCAACGCATGACCTCGCTGGCCGCTTTATTCTATCTTCTGTCCCTTGCCTGCTATCTTCACGGCCGACTGGCTAACGGTACCAGGCAACGGGTCATGTTTTTTCTTGCTGCCATGCTGGCCGCTGTCCTTGCCTTTTTGTCCAAGGAGAATAGCGCCACCCTGCCGCTTGCCATTTTGCTGGCGGAATGTGTTTTTATTTCCCCGGGCCTAGCCGGCAGAGTTCTGAACCGTTTGCGTTGGTACCACTGGAGTCTGCTTGTGCTGATTATCCTGGTGCTGCTGCCTCTTGGCCAGCAGCCATGGCAGGTGATGACCGCGGGGTATGACATGCGCGAGTTTACGCTTGCCGAGAGATTGCTTACCCAATTGCGAGTGGTGGTCTTCTATATCACTCTGCTGGCCTTGCCACTGCCGGGGCGTCTGAATCTGGATCATGATTTCACCATTTCAACCGGCCTGCTGTCACCTCCATCCACTCTCTTGGCAGGTTTGTTTCTGCTTTTTCTGCTAAGTGTCGCGATCCTGCTTCGAAAGCGGTCTCCCCTGATCAGTCTGGGCATTTTTTGGTTTTTTTTGAACCTGGTAGTTGAATCCAGTGTCATTCCGCTTGAGCTTGTTTTTGAGCACCGTCTTTATTTGCCCTCGGTTGGTTTCTTCATGGCGCTGGTGGCCGCGCTTGATTGGCTTGCTTTTCGGCTGAGTCCTCAGCGGTCACCAGATGGCCAGAAGATTTACTTTCTGCTCATGGTCATCCTTGCAGCCGCGTCCTCATTGTTGACCACCCTGCGCAATGAAGATTGGCGTGACTCCCTGTCACTCTATGAGGATTGTTATAATAAAGCTCCCAACAAGGCGCGGACCAGCACAAACCTTGGCATGGTTTTGTCCCAGGCAGGAAGAACCGAAGAGTCGCGAGTTGCCTTGGAACGGGCCATGGGCCTTGCGAAATTAAATGATGAGACAGTTATCACCACGGCGAATAATCTCCTGCACGGCTATGTCATGGAGGGAAAATATGATGAGGCGATTGCCAGGGGTGACGAGTATTTTTCAAAGATTACTCGTGATAAGAATTTCTCCGGTTTTGATAAATTCATGCGGAACTGGGGCTACGCGTATCAGATGACCGGGCATTATGCAGAGGCCCTTGACACCTATGTGACCGGCCTTCTGCAAACAAACAACTCCCTTTTTCTGGTGAAGGCGATTGAGCATCTTTTCGTCGAGGCCAGCAAGAGTGAACAGGGGCGTCATGAACTGGGATTAAGCGGCGAACAGATCGATGTGTCGTTGCAAATGGTCAATGTCTTGCTGCGGCTGCGGCATTATGACCTTGCGGGAAAATATCTCGATCAGGCCCGGCAACTGGATGCCGGGCATACATTGGTGGAACGTTATGAGAAACGATTAGCAGATGAACTGGAACGCAACAAGATTGCCAGGGAACAGTACGATATCGCCAATGACGAAACCTACCGAAACAACAATTGGTTCCGTATTTATATGGCGTTGGCTCGGTTTGTTCGTTCCTATTACCAGCCTCTTCAGGGGAGGCCGTTATTGTGGTTGATTACGCAGGCCAGGGCCATTGCACCCGATGATCCTTTTGTAATTCTTTGGTTGGCGCATTGGGAAATAGAACATGACAGATATCAGGAGGCAGGCCAATTGCTTATTGATGCCTCTGCCTCACAGCCGGATTTTGTTCCATTTCTGGAGGAACTGGGTCGCTTCTATCTGTCTTTCGGAAAGCCGGAACTGGCAGCGGGGATATATAAGCGACTTCTTGAGTTGTATCCGGGGCATCCCAAATGGGCTGGTTGTGAAGAGGTCATCCGCGGCGAGGAGCAGAAAGAAAAGGGTGCGCCTCTGGCAGGCGAAAACCAGACGGATACGCGCTAAGGCGCGGCAGTTGGCCTGTCTGGCGAGCGTGAATATTCCATCAGGAGCCTGTTGTGCAGCGCCTTTGCTGTTTCTACAGGTTCTTCCTGTTGCCCAGTGTAGTTTTTCAGGAAATTATCAAGATAGCTCACAGCAAGGGACGGATTCAGGGCGTATCGGGAATAGAAAACTCCAAGAAAAAGGTCTGCCAGTTGATCATCAGGCACAGCGGATCTGGTGAGGAGGCAGATTTTTTCCAGAAGATCGGCGGGGATCACCTGGTTATCCGCTTTGAATTGATGCATGCGCATCAGCCGCAGGTACGTGAAATATCTTTCCAAGAGGCGACGTTCCGGCTCATACTGGCCGGGCCAGTGTCCGGCGGGCAGCCAGGCGAGATAGGACTGGATGGCTGGCAGGTTGGCCAGCAGTATTTCTTCTCTGCCGGTTGGCGCGGGGGCTTCTACTACCTGCCAGATAATACCGCGCGGCAGGCTGGCAAGTTTTTCTACGACATGTTCATCGGATGTTTCCGTTTCAAGCAGGGAGTGGATTCCCTGGTCGGCAAAAACATCAATGCCATTTTTCAGCAAGACTGACAGCCATTCGGTGGATGTATTTTCATCGTTTGGCAATGTTGTGTTGGCGTCGTATGTTCTGGTTGCCTGATCAGTAGTCGTCTTTTGTAAGCCGATTTTATTTCCCCATCTTGTGGCGAGAAAAGCGCGGTATTGCGCCAGGGTCGTGAGCGGCCAGGCAATGGTGCAGATATCTTTTCGCATGCCTTCCACCTCCTGCAGATAGAACGTGGAGAAGATATGGGAATCTGCTGAAAGAAGAAGGAGACTGTTCTCCGTGCAGCCGGTCAGGATATCCCGGCCGGTCTGCAGTTCGATGTCCAACGGCGCTGTGTTAACTTGTCTTTCGCCGTTCAAGAGTGTACCGAGAAGGAAAATCATCGTGCTGAGTGCAAGCAGGCTGTGCATCCGTGAGCCAACCAGGTGCATATCCTTCAACAGTAGGTCAAGGCCGAGGATGGCGAGCAGGGTTGCAATCATGCTAGGCATGAGAAACATGCGGGCCAGGATGTCCAGCTCAAAATTTTCCGGGGTTGGATAATCCACCATCAGGAAAAAGCTGAGTGATGAAAAAAAGCAGAGCAGGATAAAGGAATGCAGCAGGTTGCAACGGGAAAGCATGCTACGGACTATCTGGTAACAGCAGAGCATGCCGATAAAAATGGTCAGCCCCTTCTCGGAGAAAATGCCGGTGACCAGATATCTGTTGAGCCAGAACCAGGGATACGGTGCGGTCGCGTTTTCTTTTCCGGTCAGCGAAAAGGTGCCGTAGAGCTTTCGCAGGAATAGATCGGTCAGATCCTGAAAGCTGTGGATGGAGATGCCCATCGCGCTTACTGGTGGCTCGAAAAGCCGGGTGCTGATTACCGGTTGCAGATAGAACGAAAATCCGAGAACGGTAAACAGGCCGAGCCAGGCCAGTTCCTGCAGTCGTCTGCGGGAATCCAGGCGCAGCCAGTAATACCCGTAGACCAGGAAGAAGCCGGGAAAGAGGAAGATGATCGTATGGTGGTTGGCCGCGCCCAGACCAACAACCAGACCAAGCAGGCGGGCGGCCTGGGTGAGCCTTTCTTTATGGATGGTGTAAAAAACCAAATAAATGCCCGCGGCACAGATGAGCAGGTGCAGGCCAAAGACCTCGGCCGTGGTCAGCCAGCGCATGCTGATCGGCGAAAAGATGAAGAAGCTGCCAGCCATGACCAAAGCGGCCGGCTGGATGCCCACGTGCCGCAGGCCGCGGTAGAGCAGGACAAAGGCGGTCAGGGAACAGATGGTGGCGAAGAGGTTGTAGGTATAGATGACGTTGGCGAACGGTGAGATGAGCGAGAAAAGTTTGCCAAGGGTGATATAGAGGGGATAGCCGGGCGGGTGGGCGATGCCCCAGTTGTAGCTGGCGCCGATCAGTTCAGCGGAATCAGCGCCGCCGAGATGGTCGGTGGTGAACAGGAGATAGGTCGCTAAGACCACCAGGCCGAATGTGGCCGGCAGGAGGCGGAAAAACAGTTCGACGAGTTTCTGCTGTCTTTCAGGCTCAATATGTTGGACGCTGGCCATGTTTCAGTATAACCGTTTGTTTCTTCAGAGTCTTTTGGTATGATCAGTAGCGATTGTAACCCTTCCAAGTAACTTCGACCTAAATGGCTGAAATTACGTGTTTCAGGTTTTTAAAGAGAATATCGAATATCGAACAAGGAATTTCGAATCATGAAGTTTTTTTCGGGTTGTGGTTGTCGATATTTGTCTTTGCCAGGTCTCGGCGGTTCGAACTATACGAACGGCAAAATCAATCACTCATTCCTCAACATCGAACTCTCTGTTTCCCTTCGACATTCATTATTCCTTGTTCGATATTCGATATTCTCTTCTGCCTTTTCCAAGGCAAGAATTTGCGAAAAGTTACTTTATGATAAATCGGCACCTGCGGCGTGGAGCGCTCACTGAGAATTTTCACATGAAGGCCCTGGTAATCATCCCGACCTATAACGAAGCGGCAAACATCGCGGCTGTTATCCCGCAGGTTCTGGCTGCGGCCACCTGCCTGGAGGTGCTTGTGGTCGACGACAATTCGCCCGATGGCACCGGCCGGATCGTTGATCAGCTAGCCGTTAGCAACCCTCGGATTCATGTGCTCCACCGCCCGGCCAAACTCGGTTTGGGAACCGCATATATTGCAGGTTTTCAGTACGCGGTCAACCGGAAATACGATTTTGTCCTTGAGATGGATGCTGATCTGTCCCATGATCCGAAGTGCCTGCCGGATTTTCTCAGCGCCATGAATTCGGCCGACGTGGTGATCGGCTCCCGCTATCTCAACGGGGTCAACGTGGTCAACTGGCCCATGCATCGCCTGCTGCTCAGCTTCCTGGCCAACTGGTACGCCCGCTTGATCACCGGCCTGCCACTGCGGGATTTGACCAGCGGCTTCAAGTGTTTCCGTTGCGCGGTCCTTGAGGCCGTTGATCTGAGTCGGGTCACCTCCGAGGGCTATGCCTTTCAGATCGAGATGAATTATCTCTGCTGGCGCCGGAAATTCACCATCCGTGAGATTCCCATCGTGTTTACCGACCGAACCCAAGGGAAGACTAAAATGGATCGCCGGGTGATCTTCGAGGCAGTCTGGATCGTCTGGCAGTTGAAGCTTCTGTCCTGGCTTGGCAGAATTTGATGAACAGGCTGTGGATTATGTCCAGGTTTTCGCCTCTTGGTGAACGGCTACGATTCACCCTGCTCACGCCGGGCCGGATTTTTCTACTCGTCTTTTTTCTGGTCTGCATCAGCTACAGCAACACATTGCAGGCGCCGCCCGTTCTCGACGACATCACGGCCTTTGTTGAAAATCCGGCCCTGGAGATCAGCGACCTTTCCGTGGCATCCCTGCGGCAGATCGCGGCCGGCCGCTTTGGTGTAGCCCGTTTTCTTCCCCAGGTTTCCTTTGCCATGAACAGGCTCCTAGCCCATGGCAGCATTGTTCCCTTTCATCTGACCAATATTGCCATCCACCTCGGCTCTGTTCTTGCCCTGTTCTTCTTCCTGCGTGCCTTGCTGCGCACCGAAATCGGCCGTCGCAGCCTGTCCGGCAGCATGTCTCCGGAGTTGTTCGTGGTCTTCGCCTGCACACTCTGGGCCCTGCACCCGGTGCAGACCAATGCGGTCAGCTATCTGGTCCAGCGGATGACCGCCCTGGCCGCCCTTTTCTATCTTGTCTCTCTGACCTGCTACCTGGAAGCCCGCCTTGCAGCAGCGAAACGCAGATTTCTTTTCATGATCGGCTGTGCCGTGGCCGCAATCGCCGCCTTTTTTTCCAAGGAGAACAGCGCGACCCTGCCGCTTGCGATTCTCCTGGTGGAATGGCTGTTCCTCTCCCCCGATCGTTTTCGCAATATTGCCCGCGCTGCTTCTTGGCGCCATTGGCTGCTGCTGGCGATCGCCCTTGTTGTGCTGCTGCCACTGGCGCATCAACCTTTGATGACCCTTATCAACGGCTATGCCCTCCGTGATTTCACCTTAACGGAAAGGCTGCTCACCGAGGCCCGTGTGCTGGTCTTCTATCTGTCGCTTCTGCTGCTGCCCCTGCCAAACCGATTGAATCTGGACCATGACTTCTCCATATCAACCTCGTTGCTGACGCCGCCGACCACCATCCTGTCGATTATCCTGCTGGCCGGATTGTTTATCTGGGGGATTCGATTGCGCCGACGCCAGCCTTTGCTGGCATTTGGTATCATCTGGTTTTTCCTCCAGTTGGCCATTGAATCCACTATTGTGCCGCTCGAACTGGTATTTGAGCATCGTCTGTATCTGCCCTCGGTCGGCATCATGGTAGCGGCAGCCAGCATCATTGATCAAGCCGCGGGGAGATGGCTGAACCGAGAGGAACAGGAATCGGGCAAAATCATGATGCTCGTGCTGGTCATTCTGGCGGCGACATTTTCGGTGCTGACCAGTATCAGAAACAACGCCTGGCAGGACCGTCTGGCCATCAGTCAGGATTGCGCCGAGAAATCGCCGAAAAAGGCGCGGGCCATTGCCAATTACGGTCAGGCCCTAGCCGAGCAGGGCCAGTATCCGGAGGCCCTTGCCGTCCTCGAACAGGCCCTGGCCTTGAGCCGTCCGCATCAGGAAGAGTATGTGAACGCCGCCGCCAATATTCTCATGAGTCTGTCGGAGCAGGGGCGCTTTGCCGAGGCGGCTGCCCGGGGAGAACGCTACTGGGATGGTATCTCCGCCCAAATGAATCTGATGAACCTGCCCAGGTTCATGGCGGCCTGGGGCAATAGCTGCCGGGAGAACGGGCAATTTGAAGACGCCTTCAGGATTTATGTGGTTGGCCTGCATTTCATGCCAAAGACAGATTTTCTGGAAGATTTTTTGCTGGAGTTATTGACGGTTACCGAGCATAATGAACAGGCGCGCGCGCAACTGCGCCTGGATTCCGGGCAGGCTGGAATTTTTCTACGCATGGCTGCGGTCATGGCCGGCGTCCGGGAATATCAGCGCGCCGATTATTATTTGGAGAAAAATTTTGAGTTAGCCCCGGACAGCCGGGCAGGGTCGGCACTGCGGCAAAAGCTGCAGCAGGTTAAGGAGTTGAATCTGGCAGCAGCGGCATGTGTGCTTGAGAAGGATCCGGTATACATTGCCAATGCCCTGTTCCGGTGTTCTATGGCAACGGTGGTTTTTATCGAGAAATATGACCCGCTGCTGAACGGATGGCCACTTCACGCCCTGCTTAACCGGGCAGAGGCCCTTGCCTCGGGGCATCCCTTTGTCGGTCTCTTTCAGGCCAGGTGGCAGGCCAGGCAGAATGGCACGGCGGCAGGGGTTGAACAACTTATCGGTCTTCTGCAGCGCCAGCCAGATTTTTTGCCTGCGTTGGATCAGCTTGGCAGATACTACCTGGATTTGGGAGATCGGCAAAAGGCCGCGACGGTTTTCCAGCAGGTCCTTTTGCAACACCCTGGCCATGCTAATTGGCTGCTTTACGAGAATGCAGCGCTTCTGTCGCTCAAGGATGAAAAGGCGCCTTTGTTGAAGGATACCCAGATCAGATGGCAGTATTTTCTCGGGCTTAACTGATCACAAACAAGGTAAAAGGAACTACGCGAAGTACTCGTCCCGCGTCTGTAAGCGGTTACAGGGTGCCGTAGATTCGCGTGTCAATCGTCGGCAGTTTCGTATGCCGACCACGAGGCCTGTTCGCTATACATCAGGTATGCGGGCAGGCCGATGCCAAAGGAGATGCGGTGCCCTGTGGCCGCTTACTCTCGGGGAGAAGATTTTGTGAACGAATCCGTGACCGTCTTGTTGCCCGCCTACAATGAGGAGGAGAACATCGGGAAAACGATAAAGGTGCTCAACGCCTCCTATCCCGATTTCGAGATTCTGGTTGTTGATGACGGCTCCACCGATCGGACCGCGGAAATCGCCAAGGGGGCTGGCGCCAGGGTCTTCTCCCACCCATACAACATCGGCAACGGCGCGGCTGTCAAGACCGGCCTCAGAAACGCCAGCGGCGAATGGGTGGTGCTGATGGATGCAGATGGCCAGCATGATCCTGCCGATGTGGCCAGACTGCTGGAATATCGGGGCGGGTTCGACATGGTGGTGGGGGCAAGGGATAAGGGTTCGGACACCAAACTGCACCGTGATCTGGCCAATCGGGTTTTTAACAGCCTGGCCACCTATGTCACCAAGTTCAAGGTCCGCGACCTGACCTCAGGCTTCCGCCTGGTTCGGACAGCAACGGCCCGGAAGTTCATCTATCTCCTGCCCAACACCTTTTCCTATCCTTCCACGATCACCCTGGCCTATCTGCGAAGCGGTAGAAGTGTGAAATATGTGTCGATCCAGACCAAGGCCCGGAAGGGAAAGAGCAAGATAAAACTCGCCCGGGACGGGGTCCGGTTTCTGCTGATCATTACCAAGATCGCCACGCTGTTCTCGCCGTTTCGGGTGTTTCTGCCGGTGAGTTTTTTGTTTTTTGTGGTCGGTCTGTTTTATTACCTTTACACTTTCATCACCCAGCATCGGTTCACCAACATGACGGCTCTGCTACTCACAACCTCAGTGCTTATTTTCATGATGGGACTTATTTCGGAGCAGATCAGCCAGATGCGTTATGAACATACGGATACCCATTTCGACTCATGAGCGCCGGCAGGATTCAGGTTGTCGTAAACGGTTCGGTAATCAACGGTTAGAGTGGTAATCATGTCCAGAGGATACCAGTATGGTTTTTCGAGCAGGGGTATCGCCATGTATGATATCCCAGCCCGGGAGAGAAAGGCCCGGACAATGGTTGCTATCCTGGAGGAGTTTCTGCCCAACCCCCTACATGAACTGGATCTGTTGGACATCGGCGCTTCAACTGGGATCATCGATAATTATCTGAGTCGTTATTTCGGGCAAGTCGTCGGAATTGATATCGATACCCAGGCCATTGCGCATGCGCAAAAAACATTCCATCGGGGCAACCTGAAATTCCAGACCGGTGATGCCCTTGATCTTCCATTTGCGGAGGAGCGATTTGATGTCGTGATCTGTGCTCATGTATATGAGCATGTTCCCGATGCGCGACGGATGTTCGTCGAGATTTTACGGGTTCTGAAGCCTGCCGGAGTTTGTTATTTCGCCGGAGGCAATCGTTTGATGCTCAACGAACCTCACTACCATCTCCCTCTCCTCTCGGTTGTCCCACGCCCCCTGGCTCATATTTATATGAGACTGGCGGGAAAGGGCACCCATTATTACGAACGACATCTGAGCTATTGGGGGTTGAAGTCCCTGGTGAAACAGTTTGCCAGATTCGATTACACGGTGGCCACCGTATCGGAACCGCAAAAATATTACACGGATTACATGATAACCCCGCACGGCATAAAACAGAAAATCGCCTTGGCTGTCTTATGTTATTTTTATTGGGCAAGCCCGGGATATATCTGGTTGTTGCAGAAAACAGCGGAAAGATAACAGTCTCCCTCTGGGGCTTGTAACGATTTTTCGTCCTGTAATTTATCCGGGTCATGCCAGGCAATGGACAACGAGATATTAGTCGTAACCAGAAATTTCCCGCCACTTGTCGGCGGTATGGAAAGGCTCATGGGCCGAGTGGTGGAGGTGTTGCAACGCGAGTATCTCTGTAACCTGGTTGGACCGGTCGGTTGCGGCGCCCATATTGAGCCTCCCGGCCGGGCATGGGAATGCCCACCGGCCCCGGTGTCCGCCTTCCTGTTTTGTGCGCTGGCCAAGTCGGCCATGAACGTTGCCGGCCGGAATTATCGTTTTTGCCTGGCCGGGAGTGGGGTCACCGCTCCGATTGCCGCGTTTGTCAGGGTTTTCCGTAAGATTCCCGCCATTTCTTTCGTGCACGGGCTGGATCTTATCGCCGACAGTTGCCTATACCAGGCGGTCTTTATCCCGGCCCTGAGGAAAATGGACATCGTGATCGCCAACAGCCGGAACACGGCTCGCCTTGCAGTTGCCAAGGGAATCGCGCCGGACCGGATCGAAGTGCTTTGTCCGGGCGTGGCCATTCCCTGTTTGACTCCGCAGGCACGGAATGATTTCCTGATCAGTTATAATCTGGTCGGGAAAAAAATACTTCTGTCGGTCGGCCGTCTGGTGGCCCGCAAGGGGTTGGTCGAATTTCTCCGTCATTCCTTCCCGCAAGTCCTGAGGGAAAACCCCGATACGGTCCTAGTGGTTATCGGGGCGGAGCCTGAAAAATCGATAAGAAAAGATCGGGATGTACGGCGGGAAATTGAAGGCGTAATTCGCGAAGCTGGGTTCTCTGATAACGTCCGGCTCTTGGGGGCGGTTGCCGAGGAAACGCTCGGGGCCGCCTATCAGGCGGCAGATTTATTCGTATTTCCGGCCCGGGAGATTACTGGTGATGTGGAAGGGTTCGGGATGGTGGCCACGGAAGCGGCATCCTATGGTCTGCCGACCGTGGCCTTTGCTGTCGGTGGAGTTGCGGATGCGGTCAAACATGGGCAATCCGGTTTTCTTGTGCCAGGGGAAGACTATCGGCAATTTTCAGAAGTGACGATTCGGTTTTTGAAAACGGGGCTTAATGGAGTCGCTCCAGAGCGGTGCCGGGAGTTCGCCGAATCTTTTTCTTGGGATAAATTCGGGGTCAGGTTGCTGGAAATTATTTCCCGCCTCTGTCCACCGGATCCGAGATGAACGCAGAAGATTTGAGGGCGTTATTTGAAAAACTTCCTGTTGGCCAGGGCCAGTTTCAGGAAGGAAACAACCGTCCTGTTTTCCGAGCGGATGCACACATAAGAATAGACGGCCTTGAAGAGAAATCTGAACACCCGGTTGGGAGGTATGCGGAGGAGATATTTCAGGAGAGGGGTAAGACTGGGAAACAACACCATGGTCTGAAAAAATGAATGGAGATTGACGATGAAATTACGGTCGACATTTTTCAGCACTGTATCGTTAAAAAAGGAGAGCGGCACATCGTCATAGGTGAAATTTTTGTCAAGGTATCCATGGGCAACGCTGTATTCGGAAAGCTTTGTCTCTGGATAGGGCGTATAAATCGAACACCAGGGGAAATCAGGTTTTATTTCCAGGTTTAAGCGAAGGGTCTCCATCATCTCTGCCGGTGTTTCGGTGGGGAAACCGATTATGTTATAAGTTCTGAATCTGATACCGTATTTTTTGAGAAGCCCGGCTGCCTGCATGATCTGCTTGTTCGGGTAGCCTCTCCGAAGAAGATCTCGCCGGATCCTTTCGGATCCTGATTCGATGCCAAAGGCGATCATGTGGCAGTTTGTTTCCTTCAGCAGCCGGGCTAACTCCTCGTTGATGTGTTCAGGGCGGATGAGGCAGTTGTACGGCATATCGAAGCGGGCTCGATACCTGGTCAGCAGGTCGGTCAGCCACCCAAGATCAGTCCCGAGAGTATCGGCCCCCAGAAAGACCGCCGTGGTGTTGGGATATTGTGATATGACCGCTTCGACCTCGTCGAGAATCCTTTCCGGACTGAAAGAACGGACATATTTCCCCTTGCCTTTGTAAATTTTTCTCTGATTGCTGTTATGGCAATAGGTGCAGGAGAATGGACAACCGCGGGTCATGAAAACGGTTGGATAGGTGTCGGCAGCAATTACCGGAATGTCCCGGTAGATTGAATAATCCGGAAAAGGGAGGCTGTCCAGCGGGTCAAGTAACGGCCGCATCTCGTTATGAAAGATCTCGCCATTTTTCTTCCAGGAAATATTAGGAATATCAAAGGAAGACAGCCCGGCGTCAAGGGCATTGAGCAGTTCAGCGGTTGGCCATTCCCCCTCACCGCGGCAAATAAAATCAACATTCGGATTGCGAAGTATATCGGGAAAAAGGGTCGGATGAATTCCGCCCAAGAGTATCCTGGCGCCAGGGAACTCCTCCTTTATCGATGAAGCAATGGCAAGGATTTCCCGGTGCATTCCGGTAAGGCAGGGAAACCCGATAATATCCGGGGCGAACTCTCTGATGTGTTTGGATATGGTTTCCGGACGATTTGCGGCTAAAACACTGTACTGGTGCCCGACCGACTTGAGGGTGCCGCAGATATAATAAAGGCCGGCATAGGCAAACTGCTGTGGTTGAAGAAAAAGAATGCGCGCCATGACGTTGGTTGGATCTCCGACTTTCGCCCAAATGGAAGGGCCGGGATGAACCCTGCCGATTTGTTAACTGTTGCCCGATGCCATTTTTAATATTTTTTTCAAGCCACCAAACAAACCCCCGCATTAAAGAGCTTTTGGCAAAGGCTGTCAAGCGTCAGTTCCCATATCTGCCGAAGGCGGGCCGGCCGGTCAGTATCTCCTTCGGGATAAGCCGGATGGACCTTTCTCTTGGTACGCTGAGGTGTGTTCTGTTGTGTCGGCCCGTCAGTAGTTCGTGCCGTGGAAGAATTAGTACAATTTCCTGAGGATTATGTTATAACGTGGCGCATTGCCTTAACATTACAGGGGAAGAATTACTCTATGCAAAAGGTCCGCGGGTGTCCGATCTGTGAAAGAGAGATCGCCTTGGCCCAGAGATCCGCTCATGGCCCGATTTTCATGTGCCGGGGTTGTGGGTCCAAGTTCCTCGAGGCCCGGCAGGAGATAGCCTATGATCGCGACTATTATCATTCTTGGTTTGGGGAAACACAGCAGGATATTGAAAGAATCAAACGGGTTAATTTCCAAGATCTCCTCGCGAGGCATGTCGGCTCCTTAAAGGGAAAGAAGCTTCTGGATGTCGGTTGTGCAACCGGATTTTTATTGAAAGAGGCCCAAGAATTGGGTGCTGAAGTCTCTGGGGTCGATGTCAATGAATGGGCAGTCACGCAGGCAAGAGAAAAACTGCCGGGTGCCAGAATATTTGCAGGGACCTTGGCGGAAGCGATCAGGGGTGGTTTCTTCGCGCCCGCGAGTTTTGATGTTATTGTCGGCACTGATGTCATTGAGCATGTTACTGATGTGAAGGCACTTTTTCGGGAGATGGTGCAAATCATGCTTCCTGGCGGCCAAGGGATCTTTACACTTCCTGATGTGGAGTCACTGTCAAGCCGACTTATGGGTGGCTATTGGTTTCAGTACAAGCTTGAACATGTAACCTTTTTGACCAGGAGCGCACTCGCCCTGCTGGCAGATGAGCTTGATTTTACTGTGGAGCGCATCACCCCCCATAAAAAAAAGCTCACGCTGGAGTTTATTGGTAATGTTCTCCAGTATCACAACCGTGGCGTACTCCATCTGCTCGGCTGTTGGGTGGGGAAGTTAGCCCGCTTGTTAAGGGTGTCGAAGGTTGTTTTTTCAATAGGGACCGGAGAGATGCTTGTCCAGATAAAAAAACTCAACCCTTAAGTGCCTCCCCCGGAAAGGAAAGAGGCAGAGGTATAGATTGTTGCCGACAATAGAACGCGGTCTGAGAATGCCCATCGAAGCAACATGACAGAAAATATCAAACAACTCCTCATGGTGGCATTTTTATTGGTGCCTTCATTCTTCCTGCGTTGGGAATATGTGAATAACACCAAAATCATTGAGCCCCTTCGGGCGGATGCCTATGCGTATACCATGGTTGCCAAGAATTTGGCATTTGATCATGTGTTTACGAGCAAGCCGGATCATCATGGAAAGCCAAGTCACGATGGGCGGCCGCCCGGCTATCCTTTTTTTTTGGCGCTGATATTTTTTCTTACCGGTTCTCTGCAGGCGTTCTATTATTCTACCCTGCTTGTCCAGTGTTTTATCGGGGCCAGTACCGTGGTGCTGGTGTACATTCTGGCCGGCTTCCTGCTCCCCCGCCCCTGGGCCTTTCTTGCCGCCTTGCTGACCGCCCTTTCGCCGCACATGATTGCCATGAGCGCCTATATACTGTCAGAAAGCCTATTTACCTTTCTTTTACTCCTGGCGGTGGTGTTGATCGTCTGGGCGTGTAAGAAGGTCTCTGCCTGGCGTTTCCTGTTAGCTGGAGGTGTTCTGGGCCTGGCTGTTTTTGTCCGGCCAACGCTGGCTATCTTCCCTCTGCTGTGCGCGCCGATTATTTTCTTCTTCAAAAAAGACGAGAGAAAAAGTCAGGTTTGGGTGGCTCTTGCTTTGTTTCTGTTTGCCTCGTACTCATTGCCGGCATCGTGGTCAATATGGCGTACTGCCTCTTTGGGCTTTGATACTGTGCAGGCAAGTCAGTTTAAAACAGCGCTGGTAGCCGGTTTTTATCCAGGTATCACATACAAGGATCTCCCGGGGATGCCTTACCGGGAGGATCCCGGTTTTCAGCAAAAGATGGCCAAAGATTACCCCGACCTTGCCAGGCATCTTGTGAAAATCATACAAGAGGATCCGGGGCGCTATCTCGGTTGGTGGCTGGTTGGCAAGCCAGTCATGTTCTGGTCCTGGAAGGTGTTCTTCAGTGATGGCATTAATTTCTATCCGATTGAATATTCGTGGTTTGATATCAATCCAGTGATGAAGATGCTGAGAACAGTCATGTTGGGGATTCATCCCGTGTTGGTAATTCTGGCATTCATTGGTGTCGTGTTTTTTTGCCGGGGGCAGTTTCGAGAACCCACGGCAATGGTTGCCTACCTCCTGTGTTTTATTCTGGTTGCGCACTTTACGTTGATGTTCATGGCGCTTGCCCCTTTCCCTCGCTATGCATTACCACTTGGTCCGGAATTGTACGTAATGAGCGTTTTTTCCCTTTGGAAGATGACCACTTTTGTCAAAGAAAGGCGTTCAAGCCTGGTGCCATGAAGGATCAATCCGCCCGCAGGCCCAGACTGCTTTTTCTTAATCCGCCGGCACCGCTGGTGGTGATTCGCGACTATTACTGCAGCAAAACCAGCCGCTCCAACTATCTTTTTCCACCTGTTGATTTTGTTATGCAGAGTGGCCTGCTCGGCACTGATTATCAGCTTTATTTTTTAGATGCGGTGCGGGACCGCTTGTCTGAGGCGGCAACTCTCGCCAGGGTGAAGGAGATTCGGCCGGATGTTGTCTTTTTTCTGGCCGGGGCAGTGAATTATCCCGGCGATCTGCAATTTGTGGCTGGATTAGCGGAACCAGGCCGGATTTTCATCGGTAGCGGCGATATTTTCCTTTCTGATCCCATAAGCTGGTTGACGCGGTATCCATTCCTGAACGCCGTGGCGTTGAATTTTACCAATCACGATGTGTGTTATTATCTACAAGGGCAATATGAGCGGATCAGGCGCATGGCCTATCGGACCCAAGCCGGCGATCTGGTTGCGGTCGTGGATGAGGCAGCCAATTCCCGCATCAATGTCGGCACCCCGTGTCACGCCCTTTTTGTTGATCCCCGATACCGGTTCCCGTTCGCCAAGAGCGGTAAGTTCACTGTTTTTCTGACCGATTTCGGCTGTCCCTTTCACTGCAGCTTTTGCGTCATGTCTTCCCTGCCATACGGCTATCGGCCCAATGATGAGGCCCTGGCCGAACTCCATGCTCTCAACCGCCTTGGAATCAAGGAACTTTTCTGGATTAATCAAACTTTCGGTGTTAAAAGAAGGGGCACACTTGAACTGTTGTCGGATATGGCTGCCTTTTCCTCCTTGTTTTCCTGGACCACCTTCTGCCGGCCCGACCTGCTTGATGAACAACTGGTGAGCAGCATGAAAAAGGCGGGTTGTCACACTATTATCATGGGAGTGGAGAGCGGAGACGATGAAATATTGCGGCGTTATCACAAGGAGTACACCCGGGAACAGATAGCCGCCGCCTTTGCCCTTTGCCGTCGGCACCGGATAAGGACGGTGGGCACCTTTATCCTGGGATTACCGGGTGAGACCCGGGAGACAATTAAGGCCACCGGCCGTCTGGCCCGAGAGATCGGCTGCGATTTCGCTTCGTTCCATGTCGCCGTGCCCCGGGCTGCCACTAAATTGCGGCAGGAGGCGGTGCAGGCGGGAAAAATTGACAGCGAAGACTACACTATGGATCAGGCCGGCAGTTATGTTGTTTTGACGCCGGATGGTATGGAACAGAAGGAACTTCTTGCCCTAAAGAAAAAAATTGTTCTCGAATTTTATCTGCGGCCGGCCTATCTCGTCCGGCAACTGTTCCAGGTCCGCTCTTTTTATGAATGGACCAATATGGCCTATCAGAGTTTTTTTCTTGTTTTCAGTACGATTACTGCCAGGTGGAAATCGCGATGAACAGAACATTCCCCTTTGAATCTCGTGGCGTTCTTAGAAACAGCAATACGGCATGAAGATAACGACGTTACGGATTCTTGATTTATGGGTGGGTCGGCCTATTTGTTGGTTTCTGACCATCCTTTATAAGTTGAAACGTTTCTTTATCAAAAAGGAACAGCCGGAGAATCCCCGGAAGATCCTGTTTATTAAATTATTCGGCGCCGGCAGTATCGTCCTCGCTATCCCGACCATAAAGGCGGCCCGGAAATTCTTTCCAGAGGCGCGGATTTTTTTTCTCACCTTTCGTGGCAACGAAGTGGTTCTGACCTTAACCGGACTGGTTGCGGAGCGGGATATCTTCACCGTGCGGGAAGATACGCTGGCGCATCTGATAGGGGATGTTTCCCGTTGTCTCCGAGCTTTGATCCGGGAACGAATCGATGTCGTCATCGATCTCGAATTTTTTTCCCGTTTCACCGCGATATTGAGTTTTGCGCTGCGTTCACGATACCGGATCGGTTTCTACGGATTCTACACAGAAGGGCTGAAGCGGGGAAGTTTTATAAATTATTCGATCAATTACAATCACACCCTGCACACCTCCCAGGCCTTTTTCACCCTGTTAAAACCGCTGGGCATCACCGAAAAGGACTATGGCCGGAGTCTGCCACAGGTTCCGGCTTCGGTTGGATATCGGGAGAAGATCGAGAACTTGTTGCAGGGGGTCAACCGACTGTGCAACTGTCAACAGATCCGGAAGTGGATCATGCTCAATCCGAATACCTCGGAGTTGATCTCCTTGCGGAGATGGCCGGGGAATTATTATGTGCGTCTGGCGGAGCTACTGCTTGAGAAATTCGATGACTGTGGGGTAATCTTTATTGGCAGCAAGGCGGAGGCTCCGTACGTCAATTCCCTTGCCGCACCGTTTGCCGGCACCCGGCATGCGGGCAGGGTAATCGACCTCGCTGGCCGAACGTCCATCGGCGGGCTTCTCGATCTGTTTCACTTTGCCGACCTGTTCATCACCAATGACAGCGGTCCGGCCCACCTCGCCGCCCTGACCTCCATCCCGATCATTGCCCTTTTCGGACCGGAAACCCCGGAACTCTATGCCCCGCTTGCGGAGCGGGTCGAGTGCATCTACCTTGGCCTGGACTGTCAACCGTGCGTAACTATCTATAATGGGAAGCACTCTTACTGTAAAGACAACCGATGCCTCCAACAGATCGAACCGGATCGGGTGTTCAGCCTGGCGCTTTCGTTCTTAGGGGGGAGTGAACACGACCAAGGCTAATTTTTTTTCAGCACCATAATGCGGTCATGGTGCAGTTCATCGGTAGCCTCGATCATGAATCCCCTTAAGCCGGCACTGACATCCTCCCGGTCAAACACCTTGCTGAACCGGTCAGCCATCAACCCTTCCACCTCCGCGTCAGTAAAGCTATGGGGATGTTCAAGCCCGCGATCAATTTTTTCGGTGAACACCTCGATTACCAGGACAAAAAAACCGCTTTTTTTCAAGACCCGATGGATTTCGGTCACTGTTTTCAAGGGATCGCTGACATGGTCCAAGACATTGGTGCAGAAGACCACGTCAAAAAAATCATCAACAAAGGGCGTTTCCTCTCCTGAACCCTTTTGGATTTTCATGGAGCCCGGGTAGGCATATATCGTCTTGTACTCCTCGGCTAGGGGGTCGATGCCGTGGCGGTCTCCCTCCAGATAATGTAAAACCGAACTTATTCCACACCCCAGATCAAACACCTTACTCTCCGGGCCGATGCCGCAGATATCTTTTATTTCGCTCAAGTAGCGGTGCTGCTCCCAGAAAACGGACGCCTTCTCCGGGTTGGCCTGGAATTCCTTTACCCATTTCTTCTGGAAAATGAGTTCTGCATCATGCTTGTCCAGTACCTTGTCCACCACCCGGTCCGCCCCGAGTTTCTTGAGAAATCTTCTTATAGGACGTGGGGTTATCATGATCAATGTACTGACAAGTCTTTTTATCATAGTCATCTTCCGATTTTTTGTGAGGTTGTCTTCTGTCTTTTTGCAAAATCGCCTGGCAAGCTCCTCCTTGATCAGATCGAATCCCAGCAGGGATCCCAGGGCAAACCAGAAAGAGGTCAGAATGATCCTGTCCGCCAGGGCTATTGCCAGCGACTGGCCCAAGGGCTGGCCTGCTTCCATGAGCAGCAACCCCAGCGCACCTTCCTTGATACCCAGCCCCGAAGGCAGGGGAGAAAAATAACTGAGTGTAATCGTAATTGATACTATTTTTAATACAGTGAAATATCCCGGGTAAAAGTCGAAGATCCCGAAGAGAAGATAGTAATAGAAAATAAAGAGCCCGGCGTTGAGGGTGTTACATAATAACACCGCAGGGATAACTCGTTTGGCCTCTACCAGGTAACCCAGCAGGTTCTTACCGGCTGCGGCGATTTTTTCTTTTTTCAGCAGGAGCAGTCCGGCCGCCGTTAAGGGCAGCAGCAGGAAAAGCCACGGCATCTCCTGGGCCAGTCGAACGCCGTAAAGAAGCCCCAGGATTAACCATAAGCCGACAAACAACAGTTCCGAGATCAGGAAGGCCCCCAGTGCCTGATAAAACGGGAGTTGTTTGTTCCTCGAAAAGAGACTGCCTGCAACATAGCCGGTCCCGGTCAGGAGGATCCGGTTGAATGCGGCGGCCACGCTTACCAGGCGAAAGGCCTCGAAGAACTTTATTCTGCGGTTGACCAGTAGATAGAAGTTCAAACCCTGGAGAAGGGTAATGCCGGTCAGAGCGAATATAATCCCTATCTGGTTCATAGTCTATTTGATGGCAACGAGGATATGGCCCAGACTTTCCCGCTCGTTGTGGGCGATTTTGTCTAACAGGAGAAAAGTTTCCTGAACTAGGAAGCAGAGAGACAATTTGAGCGCCAGGTCGAAAAAACATTTTGGTTTGCCGAACAATTTGTAGAAGATGCAACTGAGTTGCTGGCCAATGACCGCCCACACTCCGGTGGTCGCCTTGATGTACACGACCTCGAATCCGGAACTTCGCGCTAGGGTCTCCAGACCGTACGGAGTAAAACGAAAATAGTCAAAAGGTTCGCCGTGCAGTTCCCAGACCATGGGGGCGGTCAGGATCAGATGGCCTCCTTTCTTCAACACCCGGTACATCTCCAGAACCGCCTGCTTCGGGTCGGGCAGATGCTCCAGGACTTGGGTACATAGTATGGTTTCCACGCTTTCGGTCAGGACGGGCAAGTCCAACGCGCTTCCGCAGGCGTCGACAGCGGAGTCGTTTCCCCGAGACAGATCTATGCCGAGATATTCATCCACAATCCCGTCAAACAAAATCCGGTACGGTTTTTTGCCGCAGCCGACATCCAGCAGCCGGCCCCGGGCAAATTGCCTTGCCGAAAGCAACAGGGAGAGTATCCCCTGTTTCTCGATCCTTTCCGGGTCAAACCAGGGCACCTTGCCGCGTAGCAGTGCCTGCTTGCTCACCTGGCCGTACCTTTCACGCAATTCACTAAGATTTAGTATTCCCATGTTACACTTCCCGGAGAAAACGGGTGATATGGGCAACAATCTCCTGCCACCTGTATTGACGACTGATATCCAGACATCGTTGCGAGAGGGTTGTCAGTCTCTCCGGACACGTCAACGTGGTCAACAGCAGTTCCGCCAGTTCGTCGCTGTTCGCCGGTGCAAATTGTGGCACCCCAACATCCGGACAGGCGGTTGAGCTTATCGTTGGCGTGCCGCAAGCAATGGCTTCCAGTAGTACCAGTGGGAAGCCCTCGTACAACGAAGGCAGAACAAAAATGTCGGCCTCGTTATAAAGCCGGGGCAGATTGCTGTGCGGCACCTTTCCTTTAAAGTCAACCGGCACTCCTAATTTTGCGGCGAGATTCATCAATCGCGTTGCTTCCCGTCCGCCGCCGGCGATGATCAGTTTTGCATTAACTTTGTTCTGTACCTGACTGACGGCGCGGATGAGAGTTTCCAGTCCCTTGCGGGCGTCCAGCCGACCTACGTATAAGATCCGTTTTTCCTTCTCTCGTTCGAAATTCCGTTCCGTTTCAATCGGGCAAAAAAAATCAGTGTTCACTCCGTTGGGGATAACGACAGTATTTCTCCCTGGAACATTCAATGCCGCAATCTGTTGGCGCATTGCCTCCGTGAGCACAATCACGCCGTCAGCCTTTTGCAGCAGATTTCGGTCGAAAAAAACATATGCCAGGTTGCAACAGGCCTCGGCATATTTTTTTGCCTGAAGACAGGCGGAATACTCGCCCAATCGTGTGCCGTGAAAATGCACGACCAGAGGCCGTTCCAGCTTGCAGAAAAGAGGGGTGGCGTGTGAGTAGATCACATCGTAATCCTTTTGCATCCCAGCTACCAGACGGGATGCAAAATAACTGAACGAGGGGATCTTGGTGAGAAAACTGTTGCCAAATATCGGCGCGTAGATTGTCTTCACCCCGCTCTTTATGTAATCGTCTGCTCCGGCCACCTTGGCTGAAGGCGCAATAATAGTGAGTTCCACCCCGTTTTCCGGCAGGAATTTTTCCAGAGCCTGGCAGACCATGCTCATGCCGGCCCACGAATAGGGCGGATGCTCCCTGGTAACCATCAAGACGCGCATAAATTAAACCTTGTTGCTCCTTGGGCCGTAATGTTAGCGGAATTTTAATTTTTTCAGGGCGATGCCGCTCATTTTCAGGAGGAGCAGGCCGTGCCGCCATCGTTCGATCTTGATTTCGCCATAGGTCCGTTCCCGGTAACGGATCGGCATTTCAATAATTTTCAAGTTCTGTTTTACTGCTCCAAAGAGTAGATCAAAATCGCCGAACGGGTCAAAGTCACCGAAAAAAGATCGATTCGCGGCGATTTTTTCATAATCCTTTTTGAAAAGAACCTTGGTCCCGCACAGGGTATCCTTGATCCGTTGGTCCAGAAGCCAGGTGAAGAGCATGCTGAAGAAGTTGTTGGCGAGTTTGTTCAGAAACCGCATCGCATCCTTTTCCATGGGATAGACCATGCGGGTGCCGTTGATGAATTCGCCGTGTCCTTCGCTCAGGGCCAGATAAAATTTGGGTAGATCCTCTGGTGGCACGGTAAGATCGGCATCAAGGATCATCAGAATGTCTCCGGTGGCGGCGGCAAAGCCCTTGCGTACAGCATCGCCTTTGCCCAGTTTCAACATCCGTCCGTGGCCCGCCCCCTCCGCAGAACCGGGCTGGATCTGATGAATGAGCCTGATGTCTTTGCGGTCCTTGAACTCTGCAATAACCTTTTCGATTTCTTCCACAGTGCCGTCGGTGGAATTGCCGTCTACAAAGATGATTTCCGTATGCCTTCCCATGGACGGGAGTCGTTCCACGGCTGACCGTATATTGCCCTTCTCGTTTCGGCAGGGAATCACCACACTGACCGAATAATCTCGGGCTGGGGTTGTTTTTTCCTGGCGGGGTCTTGCCACCAGATAGATGCCGAGGCAAAGTTTGTGGACAAAAGGGAGCCTGGCAAGATATTTGTTAACAACCAGGGAGAGGAGTGGGATTTTTTTCGGCAGAAGAAGCTGATATCCTTTGTTGACGACTTCAAGGCCGTTTAAGAGGAGCAGATTTTCAATGTCGGCCAGCGACAGCCAGTTCTGGTAGTCCTGAGGCATCTTCAGACCAAGTCTTTCTCCGAGCCGAAGGATGGGTTCCCAAAGGGCATTGAAATACGTGATGATCACCCGCGATTGAGGATCGGTTACCTGCTGGAAATTTCGGAATGCCTTCCAGATATCGGTGAATTCACCAATGCAATCGGACAGGACCACATAATCAAAAACACCTTTGATTTGTAGTTTCTCTGCATCGTCGATCACAAAGTCGAGATTTGGAAAGAGTCGGGCTGGGAATTTTTCTTTTGCCCTGGCGATCATTTCCGGCGAAAAATCAATGCCTGTCCCTTTGGCCGGTTTAAGTCCGGCCAGGAGATCGCCGGTGCTGCAACCGATCTCGAGAATTGACCGTCCCGGGGGGATGTAAAAGGATAATAGTGACTGCAATTCATCGTAGTAATACTGGTTTTTTCTCCTCCAGTTATCACGCTCCGGCGCCAACCGGTCAATAAGTTCTTTTTTCTGGATCTTGGATCGCAATGGTCTTGTCCTTGGCGCGGCGAGGTTCTCGGACCTCTCACCGGGATGGTTGATTTGTTATTTTTCTGTTTCTAAAGAGTCTCTTTTGTAAATTGAAATCGTCGGTCTGGCAATCATATAGTCGATTGAGGTGAAATAGGAGCCCATGTCCAGCCCGGTAATCGAGACGTTGTTAGAAAACGTGTTTATTAGGGTATACCCAGATGGCCTGTTAGACCAGATATGCAGTTTGTTGTAAGGCAACAGCGAGGGGTGTTGAGTTCCTAATCGTTTTGTGTTGGAGAGGATGTCTTCATTTACTACGATATAATCGAACGGTAGGCTGAGGAATTGATCAATGTCCTCCCGATGCATGTTGAAATAACACCACTTTTGTCGCCAAGTCTGGGGTGGGTTGGTAAAGTCATCCCCGTCGTAGCATTTAAAGGCCCCGATCGTCGCATCCGGTTCGACGTTTTCAGTGATCCAGACAGTGGCGGTGTCGCGTGGATCCGGGCCTCTGAGAACATTGGAGTACGCAAGATCCAAGGCCACGGCCCAGAAGACTGCGACAACAATCGCGCCGATGGCAAAGATCTTGAGGATTTGTTTTTTTGTTGCCAAGTCTCTCAGCATGCTGACAACGAGGATGGCGAGTCCCGGTAACAGGGGAAGCGTATAGCGGGTTACCACCCATGAGGTTTTGGACAATAAAAGGAAATAGGGCAGGATCACAGCAAGTAATAGAAGATTTTCAGCTCTTCTTTTCCAGAGGGAGTAGATCACGGCGGCTAGCATTAACCCATAAAAAGGATAGCCCACGGCCTGGATGAGAATTCGCCCGCCATACTGAAACCAGTTCGGCCCCCGGTTGACAGCATCCAGAAAGACGCCGGACTGGAAATGCCACTGTATCTGCAGACCCGATACGAATTCCTGGTAATAAAGAACTGTGTACGGGCTGGCACCGAGATATCCGAGACAGCTCGTGCCGGCAATGATCAATAAATGGAAGGTCGCTTTCTTGAGAGTCTTTGGCCGGTCGCGCTTGAAATCATTGTTAAGGATGAGACCAATGGCCACGGCGTAACCGAAATAGAGAACCAGGGCCGGGAAGCGGGTTGCCACGGTGACACCGAGCAACAGACCGCCTAGGACGAGATTGGTCGAAAGCGTTCTCTGTTTTTTCAGAATTCTTGCCATGATGAGAAAATTCGCAGCGAACTCCAAGGCAAACAGCTCGTCCGGCCTGACTCGCTGCGCCCAGAATACATGGGCCGGCAGAACAGCCAGAACCAGGGCGGCCAGGAGTCCTGTCGCTGGCGAGAAGAGGGTGCGGCCAGTTGCATAGACCAGATAGATAGTTAACAGAGCGTAGATAAGCCCGAACGTTCTGCCGACGAGAATGGTGTTGAAGAGCAGTTGCCCCCCGAATTGTTCAGTCAGAAACGCCCCGAGCCAGTTGATCAACTGGAGGGTGGAAAAATAAAACGTGCCGCCGTAGACGAAGTTGTTGGGAATTATGTCGCCATGTTGCATCATCATCGCCCAACTCAACAGGTAGATTTCGTCCGGGTGATACGAGTAGTCTGGATGAAGACCGTTGGGCATTCCCCAGTCCAGTCCGTTCAGGCGGAGGAGAAGGCCGAGCAGGAGAATGCTCAGTAGGATTGCCGGGGTAAGATAGTTCGGGGTCTGGTGGTCTGCTTTCACAACATGGTCCTTTGGCCAGGAATGGAATATTCCGGCCACCGGCAGGTTACGGTCAGTGGTTGGGTTGGCATTGTCGCAACCGGATCGGCAGGAAAAGAATGTCCGTGTACTGTTTGTTTTTTATGAGTTGATCGATGGATGCCATGGTAACCGGTTCGGATATCCTTTGTTTTTGCAGGGTATGGGCAGTGTAGTCGGCATCCTTGAAAAATGTGAATATCTCCTGGGGTGAGGTGGCGAATTGGGCTAGTGAGGATTCATCCATCTCGACAAAAAATGAGGGGGAGAAACGCGCGATGGTTTGAGCGGCCCCGGCGAGTACCCGCATCTCGGCACCCTGTACATCGATCTTGACCAGAGATACGGTTGGCCAGTTCCGTTTCGCCAAAAGGGTGTCGATGGAGATGGTTGTCACTTCCAGCCCTCGGAGGCCAAGTCGGTGGTCTCCGGGATGCAAAGGATTCAAGGCGAGCCTGGCCGTACCGTCAGAACAATCGGCAGCCATTGATAACGGTTCGATTATTCCTCCCTGTTGTTTTTTCTTTACGGTATTAAGCAGAAGAGAGTAGTTTTTCGGTTCCGGTTCGAGGGCGATGACTTTTCCTCCGGCTGATACCCAGTGGCAGAAGTGGATCGAAAAAAAACCGATATTGGCACCGACGTCAATGATCCAGGAGCCCGGGCTTACCAGTTTTTGAAGATGGATGATGGCGCCAGCCTCAAGGTGTCGTTTGTACATGAAATAGGCATGTTTAAACAGGAACTGCCCCAAGGGGGTGGTAATAAGGCCGGACGCAAGAGCCCAGCGGTAACATGACATGAGGCCTTGTTGAATCGACTGCTTAATGTCTGTTAACAGCATTTGCTTGGTCAACTGAGGGGATTACACGGCGATCGAGAATTGGTTTGGTTACCGAGGGCAATTGAATCATCTTTCCTATGATATCAGAAAGTTGTTGATAAACATATGAATATTTCAAGACATAATGATGAAATCCACCGGAATCTCCGTGCCTGGGGAAACAAACCTGTTCTGAGGGAAATATATCGGTCGTTTCATCGCCTGATCTCGGAGCAACTCGTCCATGGACCGGATAGCCGGACCGTCGAACTTGGTTCCGGGATCGGCAATATCAAGGAGGTTATCCCGAATTGCATCAGAACCGATCTGTTTCCTAATCCATGGATAGATCGGGTGGAGAACGCATACAACCTTTCATTTCAGGATGATACGGTCGCTAATGTCATTCTTTTTGATATGTTTCATCATTTGAGATATCCGGGCACCGCTTTAAGAGAAGTCTGTCGGGTGTTGATCCCTGGCGGCCGTCTGATTGTTTTCGATCCCTGCATGAGTCTCCTTGGATGGATTATTTATGGTCTTTTTCATCATGAATCCCTCGGGTTGTTGACGGATATCAGGATGTTCGCCCCGCCGAGATGGTCTCACCAGGATGACATCTATTATGCGGCTCAGGGCAACGCCTCAAGAATTTTCAGAGATAAGAGTCAGCTATCCTTCTGCCTGCCCGATATGCTGTTGATCAGGAAGCAGCGAATCTCGGCAATCTCTTATGTCGCCTCGGGTGGGTATTCCAAACCGCAACTGTACCCTGATGCCCTTTATCCAGCTATGCAGCTTGTTGACCGAATATGTGACTTTGTGCCGTGTTTGTTCGCAACCCGACTTCTCGTGGTTATGGAAAAAAAGCAGGGGGCATGAGAAAATTCCCCTTCATCGATGCGCTCCGTGGATTGGCGATTCTGGGCGTGGTCTACGTGCACGCCGGACTGTGGGGCGAACCCGCCTCGTCGTGGTTAATCAGATTCGCCGTGAACGGCCGTCGCGGGGTGCAGCTTTTTTTTGTAGTCAGCGCGCTAACACTTTTCCTGTCGATGGATAACCGCAGGAAAAGGGAAAAAAATCCTATTCGAAATTTTTTCATAAGACGTTTTTTTCGCATTGCTCCCCTGTTTTATTGCGGGATCATCGCCTACACATTGATTGATGGGTTCTCCCCCCGATATGGGGCGCCAGACGGTATCGAGTGGTGGTATCTGCCGCTGACCGCATTATTTATAAACGGGTGGAGTCCAGAGACCATCACCTCCGTAGTACCCGGAGGGTGGGCTATTGCGGTTGAGATGACGTTTTATCTGGTTTTTCCGCTCCTGTATCGACGGTTGCACAGTATCGGGGCCACTCTTTGTTTTGTCGGGGCCGCTCTGGTTTTTGATTTTGTTTTGTCGTCTGCGCTACTTCCGTTGCTATCCCAGCAGTATCCGGCGGGCCAACAGACATTGGTGGATGATTTCTTTTATCTGTGGTTTTTTGCGCAACTCCCGACTTTTGGTATGGGTGTTCTCGCTTATCATATTTTCAGGCGGCAGCAAGTTTGCGTGGATAGCAGGAAGGGCCTTGTTCTTATTTTTTTTTCCCTCTACCTCTTTGTTCTTTTGCTTAAACTGAACCCTTACGAGAATATTTTTTATGCCGGGGTGTTTGCTGTTTTTTCTTTGGCCCTGCATCAGTATCCTGCCATCCTCTTTGTTAATCCGTTGACGCAATGGCTCGGCCGTTTGAGTTTCAGCATTTACATAACCCATTTTGCAATATTAAAACTCTTACACGCCATTTTTGTTGATGGATTCGTCTTCCAAGGCGATTTCGGTTCTCTGGCCGCTTTTCTGCTGGTTTTACTGCTCTCGGTGGGTGTATCAGTCCTGACCTATCGTTTCATAGAACAACCGGGCATTTCCCTGGGCCATCGGCTTATCGAGAAGTTGGAACGCTATTCTCCAGCGGCTTCCTAGTCAGCGGATATGTGGGAGAGGCTCCCGCCAGCGAGGTCTCAGTCTTCCAACAACGATCCTGGCCTGATTATGGGGCTGCCGAATTATTCCTTGATCGCGTCTACCGCCCGATTGAGTTGTCGTTGATTGCCTGTGGTTGTCGGTTCAGCAAAGAGGGGAAGCTGCATGGTCTCTTGATCCCCCTGCAGTTGGGCGAGGGTAATGCCCAGGATCCGAACCGGTTTATTCCTGACCGCTGTTTTTTCATAAGCCGCTCAATGTGGCGGCGGATTTCACCAGCGTCATCCGTCGCCTTCGGTAGCGTAACAGATCGGCTGATTTGCTTATTGCTCGGCTGATCTGTCGGAAGTCGGCGGGTTGTTTTACGAGAAATCCTGTGTATTCGTTTGAGAATCGGGGGCGGATGGCAACTTCCAGGTTGTCCAGCCGCTGCGGGCGGTGATGCCGGGGGCGGGATCAAATGGCTGCTTGGCAGTGCAGGCGATGTAGGAATGGGCGATGGCCTCGGGGCCATAAAAATCAGTGAGCCGGGCAAGGCCGCGGAGGTCATGGCCGCCGGGGCGCTCGGTGAGTTTGCATTCGATGGCGGTCAGCCGGTTGTCCGACTCTATCAACAGATCGACCTCATTGCCACTCTGGTCGCGCCGATACCAGAGAGCGGTTGCCGACTGATAGCCCAGGAGGAAGGCGGCAAGGCCGGTGTCCGTGAAATAGAGCTTGGGGAATTTTGCCAGGCGTTTTCCGTGGGATTTGTGATACGGTTCGAGGTGAAAAAGCTGGTTGTGCCGGTCAGTCTCGGGCTCGTTGGCACTACCACCGGAAACGAGGCGGCAACTTGAAGTTGTTCTATTTGTTTTTTCATTTAAATTCAAGTTGTTGACAATTTTGAGTTTAAAAAGCGAAATTTTCAAGCTGGCAGCTTTTCTTTCTTTTGCGTAGCGGCTCAACCCTTCAACAAGCTCCCCGGCCGGATGATGGAGCAGCCGAATTTTTCCTTGATCGCGTCCATTGCCTGATTCAGTTGTCGTTGTTTGCCCGGAGCGGTCGGTTCGGCAAAGAGGGGAAGCTGCATGGTTTCCAGATCGCCCTGTAGTTGGGCCAACGTAATGCCCAGAAGCCGGACCGGTTTTTCCCCGACTTCGGTTTTCTTCAATAGTAGACCAATGTGGCGGCGGATTTCACCGGCGTCGTCTGTTGCCTCCGGTAGCGTTATAGATCGACTGATCTGTTTGAAGTCGGCGTATTTGACCTTGAGGGTGAGGGCTCGGCCGCGCCTGCCGTATTGCCGCAGCCGCTGTGCGACCCGTTCGGCCAGGGCCAGCAGTTCTTTATGGATGATGGCGGGATCGGTCAGATCGGTGCTGAAGGTTTCCTCGTGGCCAATGGATTTGATCTCCTGCTCGGGCTCAACCGGCCGACAGTCCATGCCGCGGGCTGCCTGATAGAGATAACTGCCCAGTTTGCCGAATTTGCTCGTCAGGAGCTCCGGGGTCAGTCGGCAGCAATCGCCGATGGTGTTTACGCCGAGCAGGGCCAGGGACTTCCGGGTTGTCGGCCCTACCCCCCAGAGTTTCTCTACAGGCAGAGGCGCGAGAAAGGCGGATTCGGTGCCGGGATCGACCACGGTCAGCCCATCGGGTTTGTGCAGATCCGAGGCGATTTTCGCCACCAGCTTGGACGCCGCCACCCCGGCGGAAACAGTGAGTCCGGTTTCAGTACGTACTTCGGCCTTGATCCGGCGGGCGATTTCCGCGGCGGTTCCGAACAGATTGCGGCAGGCGGTGACATCGAGAAAGGCCTCGTCCAGGGATAAGGGCTCCACCAGCGGCGTGTAGCGCGCAAAGATGGCGAAGATGCTGTCCGAGACCTCGCGATAGCGTGCCATGCGCGGCGGCAGAAACGCGCCGTCCGGGCAGCGGCGCATGGCTTCGGCCATGGGCATGGCCGAGCGGATGCCGAATTCCCTGGCTTCGTAGGAGGCGGCCGAGACCACGCCTCGGTTGCGACTGCCGCCGACAATCACCGGTTTGCCACGGAGTGCCGGGTTGTCCAGCATTTCCACAGAGGCGTAGAAGGCGTCCATGTCAAGATGGATGATGTGGCGATACGGCGGGGTGTGGCTGCTGGTCGTGGAAGTCATTGCGGCTGGCTCTGGCGCTGGAGCGGCTGTTGTGGCTCCGGTAGGGCGGGCGAGAGAAAGAGACAATGGGTGGCCGGTGCCAGGATTCTGCATCGGCCGCCGGTTGTCAGGCGATTACTTCAAAGCCGATGGCGCTGATGGCCGTCTTGATTTCCCCGGCCGGCACCTCCCTGGTTTGATCATAGGTCACCTTGCCGGTGGCAAGATCGATCTTTACGTTGCTGATGCCGGCGATGGCGGTCAGGGCCTTGGTGACCGAGGCCACGCAGTGCTGGCAGGACATCCCTTTTACATTGATAGCGGGCATTGGTTCTCCTCTGGTTTATTTTGTTAGCGGTTGTCGGTTGCGCTGAGATTAATACTCTATCTCTCCTGTCTGGATTGTCAAATCGAAAGCTCTGGCCACGAGGTGTAGCTTGGCCTTGGCTGGATCTCAATTCTCCCCGATTCTGGTTTTAATTTTTTTTTAAAAAATTGACCTGAGTCAAGGAGACCTTCTTTGGGTTTCGCTATTCTGCTGCCATGCAAAATGGAATACCGGTTGCGCCTTTGGCTGGCCGGTGAGTGGATAATTTCTGTTGCAGGTCATGGAATCTGCAGCGATTTTTTTAAAAAAACCAAGGAGGAAGAGAAATGTTTTGTTATCAGTGTGAACAGGTGGCTAAGGATGGGGCGTGCAGAAAAATCGGCGTGTGTGGCAAGCAGCCGGATGTTGCTGCCCTGCAAGATCTGCTGATCCATGCCTTGCAGGGTTTGTCTCTCTATGCCGTGGAGGGCCGCAAGGTCGGCGTCATCGATCCTGAGGTCGATCTTTTTACCTGCGAGGGGGTTTTCTCGACCCTGACCAATGTCAACTTCGATGCCGAGCGCTTTGCCGGTCTCATCGACCATTGCGTGGTCCTGCGTGAGCAGCTCAAGCAGAAGGTCAAGGCAGCGGGCGGACGTACTGATTTCGCCGAGCCCGAGGTCTCCTTTGTGCCGGCCGCATCCATGGCGGAACTGGTCGTCCAGGGCGAGGCCCAGACCCTGATGGATGAAAAGTCCACCGAGAATAAGGACATTGTTTCCCTGAAACATATTCTGTTGTTCGGGCTCAAGGGTGTGGCCGCCTATGCCGACCATGCCAAGATCATGGGCCAGGAGGATGCGGCGGTCTACGCCTTTATCCAGGAGGCCCTGACCGCCATGCTGCGTACCGACATGGGAGTGGACGCTTGGGTCGGAATGGTTTTGAAGTGCGGCGAGATCAACCTGCGGGCCATGGAACTGCTCGATGCGGGCAATACCGGTACCTATGGTCATCCGGTGCCTACCAGCGTGCCGCTCGGTGCGAAAAAAGGCAAGGCCATTCTGGTCTCGGGCCATGACCTCAAGGACCTGGAACTGGTCCTCAAGCAGACCGTGGGTAAAGGAATTTTTGTCTATACCCACGGCGAGATGCTGCCCTGCCACGGCTATCCGGAACTGAAGAAATATCCGCATTTTTACGGCCATTACGGCACGGCCTGGCAGAACCAGGGCAAGGAATTCGCCGAGTTCCCAGGCGCCATCGTCATGACCACCAACTGCATCCAGAAACCGAAAGAGACTTACAGCGCCAACCTTTTCACCACCGGTCTGGTGGGCTGGCCGGGCGTTGCCCATATCAAGGATAAGGATTTTACCCCGGTTATTGAGCGGGCGCTGGCCTTGGCCGGTTTTGCAGCTGATACCGACCGCGGCTCGGTCATGGTGGGGTTTGCCCGGAACACGGTACTCTCTGTCGCCGACAAGGTAATTGCCGCGGTCAAGAATAAGGACATCCGTCATTTTTTCCTGGTGGCTGGCTGCGACGGCGCCAAGCCGGGTCGCAACTACTACACCGAGTTCGTGGAGAAGGTACCCAAGGACTGTATGGTGCTGACACTGGCCTGCGGCAAGTTTCGCTTCTTTGACCAGCAACTTGGCGATATCGGCGGCATTCCGCGCCTCCTGGATGTGGGCCAGTGCAACGACGCCTACTCGGCGATCCAGATTGCGGTGGCGCTGGCCCGCGCCTTTGACTGCGGGGTCAACGATTTGCCGCTTTCCATGGTGCTTTCCTGGTATGAGCAGAAGGCGGTGGCAATCCTGCTGACCCTTTTCTCCCTGGGTATTAAGGACATCCGCCTCGGACCGAGCCTGCCGGCCTTCATCACCCCCAATGTTTTGGACGTACTGGTGAAGAATTTCGCGGTTAAGCCGATTGGAGCCAGCCCGGAGGAAGATCTTCGAACCATTCTCGGCGACAACTGGGCCATGCCGGCCAAGGCGGCTGCTGGCTGCGGTCACTGCGGCTGCGCAGCCTGAGCGGCTGAAACCTTTTTTCTACCATTTCAGTCGGTGGTAATGTAGCATAAAACCGTGTCGTATCCGTGGGGCCGGCCTTGTTGCCGGCTCTACGGGCGACTCGTTAACAGAGAAAAAATACAGAGGAGAATTGCCATGCAATGCCCGGGTCAGGACAGTCGTTATTGGGACGGCGCGGCGGTTTTCGAGACCAAGTGCCCGAAGTGCGGCGGCGAAGTCGAATTCTTTAAGGATGACAGCACTCGCAAATGCACGCAGTGCGGCCATCGGCTGCTGAATCCGAAGATTGATTTCGGCTGTGCTGCTTACTGCCCCTATGCCGAGCAGTGCCTGGGGTCGCTGCCGCCCGAACTCCTGGCCAAGAAAAAGGCCCTGCTTCTCGAACGGGTCCCCGTTGAGATGAAAAAATATTTTGGCGACGACTTTAAGCGGATCGGCCATGCCAGCCGGGTGGCCCGCTACGCCGGCGAGATCGGCGAGGCCGAGCAGGCCAATCCGGCCGTGGTCCTTGCTGCTGCCTATCTGCACGATATCGGCATTAAGGAGGCGGAAAGAAAATACAACAGCACCCTGCCCAGGTACCAGCACGAGGAGGGGCCGCCCGTGGCCCGGCAGATCCTGACCGCTTTGGCCGCCGAACCTGGTTTGATCGAGGAGGTCTGCGACATCATCGGCCACCACCATCACCCCCGGTCAGAGGAGACTGTCAATTTCAAGGCGATCTATGATGCCGACCTGATTGTCAACCTGGAGGAGAAGCAGAAGGAATCGCCCTCCAGCCCCGAACATTTGGCAGGGATTGTGGAGAAGTCCTTTCTGACCGAAAGCGGCCGCCGGTTAGCCCGCAAGGTGCTTCTGGGATAGCGTTTCGCAGGAATTATCAAAACATCAAGCAGGGCGAAACCGCAGTGACCGGGTCGCCTCATGGAGAGATAGCATGCGTATACAGAGGAAGATTATCAAGATCAACGAGGAACTCTGCGACGGCTGCGGGCAGTGTGTGCCGGGTTGCGCCGAGGGCGCTTTGCGGATCGTTGAAGGCAAGGCCAGGCTGGTGGCCGAGAAATACTGCGACGGCCTGGGCGCCTGTCTTGGCGAGTGTCCGACCGGCGCCTTGACCATTGTCGAGCGAACGGCCGAGGATTTTGACGAACAGGCGGTGGAGGCGTATTTGCAGGCGAAAAAGGTGGCGGCTGAGTCGGTTGCTACACCCTGCGGATGTCCTTCGGCACAGTTGCAGAATTTTGCCATAGCCACCCCGTGCGAGACTGCCAACCGTCCGGTCTTTGCTCCTGGCCCGGTCGGCAACGATTCGGCCCTGAACCATTGGCCGGTGCAGATCCGACTGGTGCCGCCGACCGCACCGTTTCTGAAAGGCGCCGATCTCCTGGTGGCGGCGGACTGCACGCCGGCGGCCTATCCACATTTTCACCGAGATTTTTTAAAGAACCGGGCGTTGATGCTCGGCTGCCCGAAATTCGACGACCCGCAGGGCTACATTGATAAATTTACCGAAGTTTTCAAGACGGCAGGGATTAAAAGCATTACCCTGGCGATCATGGAGGTGCCCTGCTGCGCCGGCATGCAGGGGATCGTCAAGGAGGCCCTTGCCCGGTCCGGCTGCCGGATCCCGGTGGAGGCTGTAGTGGTCGGCGCCCGGGGCGGCATTTTGCGTAGGGAAAAGTGGTAGATGGAGATCAAGGGTAAAAAAGCCCTGATACTGGGCGCAGCGAAAGGGCTCGGCAAAGCCATCGCCTTGGAACTGGCTGCGGCCGGGGCCACGGTGCTCTGCACCTATTATGATTGGCCCGAGGACGCGGCTCAGATGCAGGAGGAGCTTGCCGGGTTCGGTGCAACGCATTCCGCAATGCGGGTCGATCTGCGGGAATCCGAGCAGGTTGCCGACCTTTTTGACCGGGTCCGGGAACGGTTCGGTTCTCTTGATATTCTGATCAATAATATCGAACGGGGCGGCATGCCCGTAGTGCATGGCGCTTATGACCGGCCAGCCAACCGAGTTCAGTGGGACCTGGAACTGGCCACGACGCTCAAGGCCAAATGGCTGGTATTCCACGCTGCCCTGCCACTGTTGAAGAAGGCACCCGAGGCGGCAGTGGTCACCCTGTCGTCAATAGCTGGCGTTGTCGGCCGCAGTGGTCCGGCCGCCCTGCTGTTCAACGACGGCTATGCCGCGGCCAACCGGGCGGTTTCCGCCTTTACCGAGACATGGGCCAGGGAGGCGGCGCCCACGGTGCGGGTCAATGAATTGATGCTTGGCCTGGTGGAAACACGGCACGCGGAAAACACTCGGGGTTGGGATCTGCTGGGCGCGGAGGAAAAGGGGAAATTACTCGATCACACCCTGTTGCGGCGGACCGGCAGGCTGGAGGAGGTGGTGCGGGCGGTGCTATTTTTAGTACGCGATGCGACCTTCATGACCGGCAGCGTGGTCCGGATGGATGGTGGTTATGTTCTGGGCGGCGACCATGTGCCGGACATGCCGGTCGGGGTTTTGTAAGGGGTCGAATTACTGTAACCGTTCACCGTGTAAGCGAAATACATGCCGTAACCATCGAGCTGTAAGTGTTCAGCAGTGCCTCAGATGCGCGTGTCAATCGTCGGCAGTTTCGTATGCCGACAACGAGGCCTGCGAGCTATAGCCCGCCTATGTAAGCAGGCCGATGATCCCCCGAAAAGAAGGGGGATAAACTCCGCAGATGTGGTGCTGCTGAACACTTACGAATTACTCCAGAACCCAGTCCGGGATATGGTTCAGAATATAGGTCTCGACCAGAGGCTGCACCTTTTCCTTCTTCTGGGTCTTGTAGTCCGGCGCGGCGGCCGCGATGGTTTCGGCGGCGTCGAACCAGCAGAGTTCCCGGTTGCTCTTGTCGTAGACCGTAAAGATCCGCCGCTCGGGTTCGTGGATATGTTCTTCTTCCTGGATGGCACCAACAAGCTGCAGTGCAGTTTCAAAGGGTAGGAATTTTGCGTCGTTGCTCATGGGCGTGTTCCATTGGCTGGCGTCGGATTTACCGTCTTCCGGCTGCAGGTGTTCTGCCGGCAGCCGGCGCGGTCCAGACGTCTCAGGCGGGTTTAACAACGGCGCCGGAACGGATGCAGCGGGTGCATACCCGGACATAGGTGGCGTTACCGCCTGCGGTCGCCATGCGGACTTTTTGAAGATTGGGCAGCCAGCGGCGCCTTGTTCTGTTGTTGGCGTGGCTGACATTGTTGCCGGTTGTCGGTCCCTTACCGCATATATCGCATACTTTGGCCATGATCTCGCTCCTTATCTTTTTGATTGAGCCGTGCGCGGCTCTTTCGGATAATTTTTGAATCGGATCTTATAACTCTTCTCGGCACGCTTGGCAAGTATTTTCAGGCTGGGCAGCCGGGCTTTTTTATTGACAGTTTTTGTGGGGCATGGTAACAACCTGGCTTTTATTACAGTGCGTGGTTTTTGACGTGATTCACATCCTGCCTGTTTCCTGCCCGGTACTATTTTTCAGACCTCAATTCTTGGGATACTTCTTCACATGGAAAAGAAAAAAAACATAATCTGGGAATTTTTCGCCTCAGTCAAGCTGGCCCTGTTTACCTTTTTTATCCTGGCCGGCACCTCGATCGTCGGCACGGTGATTCCCCAGAACAGCCCGCCTGCGGAATATGTAAAGTTTTACGGGCAGGGCGGCGCCAGGATGATCCAGCTGCTGGATTTCAACGATATGTACAATTCCTGGTGGTTTCTTGCTCTGCTCACGGCCTTCAGCATCAACCTCATTGTCTGCAGCCTGGAGCGTTTGCCAAATGTCTGGCGGATGGTGGTGCAGGACAATTTGGCCACCGAACCGGCGCGGCTTGCCAAGATGACTCCCCGCCACGAACTGACCGTTGGTTTAACCATGGACGAGGCCGCGGCCCGGGTCGAACAGCTCATGGGCAAGGCGGGTTGGAAGCCGCGGCTGAGAGCAGCGGGCGACGGCCTTATGTTTTTCTCCCAGAAAGGTGCCTGGGTGCGGCTGGGGGTCTATGTGGTCCATATCAGCATTTTGATCATTTTTGCCGGCGCCATTATCGGTTCGGTCTTCGGGTATAAGGCCAGCGTCTATGTCCCGGAGGCGGGCGGCGTCACGGATCGGGTTTTCGAAACCGGCAGCACCAGGGAGATCCCTTTGGGTTTTCAGGTGCGCTGCGACCGTTTTGATCTGTCTTACTACGCCAATGGCGCGCCCAAGGAATACCGTTCCGATCTGACCATTCTTGACAACGGCCAGGAGGTTTTGAAGAAGTCGATCGTGGTCAACGACCCTTTGGATTACAAGGGAATTACTTTTTATCAGGCCAGTTATCAGGCCTATGACGAATACCTGGTCACGATCCAGAATAAGGTAACCGGTGCGCAGCACACATTGCGCCTGGCGCCTGGCCGTCAGGCGAACTGGCCCGAGGCCGGGGTGATCGTCGGTATTGTCAACTACCAACCTCCCAACCAGTTTGGCGAATACCGCGTGAAGTTGTGGTTTTCGGATAACAAGGGGGTGCCCTCCCAGTTCTGGCTCAACAGCGGCGGTTCCGCCGCGGTTGAAAGGCCAGAGGCCACCTATCTCGTCTCCGCAAAACAGTTTTTTGCAACCGGTCTGCAGGTTGCAAAGGACCCCGGCGTCTGGTATGTCTATATTGGCTGCCTGTTGATGCTGTTGGGGCTGCTGATCACCTTCTTCCTCTCGCACCGGCGGCTCTGGGTGTATGTGAGCGGCGTTGGGGGAAAGACCAGGATTCTGCTCGCCGGCTCCAGCAACAAGAACAAGGTGGGCTTTGAAAATACGTTTGAGGCGCTGGCTGAGGAGTTCAAACAGATTGACACGTTAAACCAAGCAGGTAACCGCCATGAATAGTTCTCAACTCCTAGGTCTGACCACCTTTGCCTATCTGGGGGCCGTGGCCCTCTATCTGGCCGTATTCATCTTCCGGGCCGGCAAACTGGGGCTCGTGGCCACCCTGGCCACCGTGCTCGGCGTCCTGCTGCAGACCGCCGGCATTGGGCTGCGTTGGATCGAGTCCTACCAGATGGGCATCGGCCACGCGCCTTTATCTAACATGTACGAATCCCTGGTTTTCTTTTCCTGGACGATTGCCGTTATCTATCTGTTCATCGAGTTCAAGCTGCGGAATCGGTTGTTTGGCGCCTTTGCCATGCCCTTTGCCTTTTTCAGCATGGCCTATGCCTCCTTTGGCAACGAGATCAGCGACCGGATCAACCCGCTGGTCCCGGCCCTGCAGAGCAACTGGCTGATTGCCCACGTTATCACCTGTTTCATCGGCTATGCCGCCTTTGCCGTGGCCTGCGGCTTCGGGATCATGTATCTCCTGAAGGCGCGCCAGGGTGATCGTAGCGGTTCCGCTCTCTGGGATTCCCTGCCCGACTTGCGGGTGATCGACGACATCACCCATAAGACAATCCTCTTCGGTTTCCTGTGGCTTTCCGCCGGCATCATCACCGGCGCGGTCTGGGCCAACTCCGCCTGGGGTACTTACTGGAGCTGGGACCCCAAGGAAACCTGGTCGCTGATCACCTGGTTCGTTTACGCCTCGGCCCTGCATGCCCGTTTTACCCGCGGCTGGGGAGGCAAGCGGATCGCCTGGCTGGCAGTGGTCGGCTTTCTGGCGGTGGTCTTCACCTATTACGGGGTCAACTTTTTGCTTTCCGGGTTGCACAGCTACGGACGCTGATCATTCACTCCGATCTTCCTGGAAAAAAACGGCCGACCTGCCCAGGGTCGGCCGTTTTTTTATCTGAATACCATCGTCGTTTAGCGGCGTGGATAAAACTTCATCATTCGAAATTCCTTGACGCCCATGGATGGGCTAATGCCGCGGGAGCCAGGGATGGCGGAAGCGGCGTTCGATATTCGCTTTTTTATGCAAGGACGATGGGATCGCCAGGGCGCGGTTCCGGCCGGTCAGACCTCCCGGAGTACAAGGGGCTCGGCCAGGCCCAGGCAGCCGTGGGCCAGGCGGATATGCTCGATGCGGCGCCAGTCGCGTTTGAGCAGCATGGCGCCGTAGGCATCCATGGCCACCGGATCAAAGCCGGCCGCCAGCCGGTTGACCGGTGGGTTGCAGGTCGGACCCCACAGATGGGCCTCCGGCATGCCGACCGTGGCGTCAAGCACCGTGAAGTCCGGGGTTCGGTAGCGGTTGAGATCGAAGATCGCCTCCTGGATGCGGTCGTGGAAGGCCGCCTTTTTCCAGTGGCCGCCTTTCTGAAAGTGGGCCGGCGGCGCAAGGCCCATCATATTTTTCATGGTCAGGGTGACTTCAGCCAGGGTGTGGGCCTTGAGCACCGGCACCGAGATCAGGAAGCTCTCAAAGACCAGACGGGGCAGGTGCATGACCGGCCACCGGTGACAGTTTTTTTGCGATTTCCGGACAAGCGGTTCCAGATTCAGGTCAACCAGGCTGATGTTTTTTCCCGCTGCCATCTCCTCGTAGCCCAGGGCCTGGAAACAGTGCTGGGTGTCGTAGGCGCGTGCGCCGCTGCCTTCGCCGACGATGATCTCCGCGGTCGTCGGCGCGCAGCCGCGCACATAGTCCACCAGGGCGGCGATCAGGGCCACCGGCGTCGTGATCGGCGGCACCAGCGCCTCGACCAGATTCGGCTTGATGAGGATGCGGGGGGCGCTAAGAAGGCGGTCTCGCAGACCGGTTGCTTCGAGCAGGGCTGGGAGGCTCTGCTGCCAGGAGACGGAGCGGCAGGTGAAAACAGGCTGGACGGCAGGCGGCGCAACCGGCATGACTTATTCCTCGACGAGCAGCCCCCTGGCCCGCAACTGGGTGGCCGTTATTTTGAGTCCTTCGAGCAGGACAAAACGGCCCAGAGGCACCACCCGGCAGGGGAAGCTATTTACGAACAGGGGGTTGTCGCAGAGGCCGCCCGACAGGTAGAGCGTCGAGGGGGAGCCGGCAAAGCGATAGGCGTTGAGCGCAATGCCCTTGACAAAGCGGGCCACGGCCACGGCCTCCGAGTCGCCGGCCACCACCGCGTCGAAGATGCGGCTCATGCCCAGCACCCCGCAGGTCACGGAAAAGGGGCGCTCCGGCACTGGCAGTTCCTGATAATCAAGGTCATAGTAGCGGGCCAGCAGTTCGATGGTAAAACCCATGGAGGCGCCGCATTCACTGTTCCAGCCCATGTCGGCCAGGCGGCCGTTGGCGTACTTGATGAATTTGATGTCGCGGCTGCCGCAGTCGAGCAGGACGTATTCGGCATCCGGGATCAAGACGGCGCCGCCCCGGGCCAAGGCAATCAGCTCGTTGATGTAACAGGCGGTAAACCGTTTGCCATTATGGCCGGTGCCCACCGTTACCCGGTGGGCCGCGGTGAGCTCCTTGCTGCGGATGACGACCGGTCGTGGCTCGGGATCGTTCAGATCCAGGAGTTTGCTGTAGGATGTGCCAAAGTCGCCCAGGATCATGCGAACACCCCGGCCAGTTCAAGAAATGCCTGGATTTTCGCCTTGGCGCTGCTGCCGGCCTGGAGATCGCAGTCCAGGTAGAGGCCGTGCGGATGCTGTCTGGCCAGGTGCTTGGCGAGCGCGGTCTTGGCGCAGAACGATTGTGCGTAGAAGATCGTGGGTACGGCGGGGTTGCAGTATGCCTCGAGCTCCACGGCCGCCGGGGTTTTGTTTTCCATGCAGCGGGTCCAGCCGTAGATATGGGTGGTGTCCGGGAACAGTTCCAGAATGGAGAAGTCCCGGGGCGGCACTCCCCAGAAGCCGGCGGTTGGCGTGGCGGGTACCGGTGGGTTGGCCGGCGGCCGGGCTGATTGCACGCCCTTGGTAATTTGAAGAAATTTTTCGAGCAAGGGCAGGCCGCTTTCGCAGAGCGGATTGCCGAATCGGTGCCTGTCCTCGTTTCTGGTGGGGATGATCGGCACATCCAGGGTGTCGGCCAGGATGGTCGCCACATGCATGGCACAGTCGCACTTGCCAGGTCCGATGTCGATGTAGATGGCGTCGAGTGCTAGATGTAAGGCGTTCAGCACCACGGTGCGGAGGATGGCGCAGTAGACCTCCGGAATAAAGGGGGTGGTGGTCTCGATAGCGGCTTTGACCAGCGGCGTATCCAGGTCGTGAATCTTGACCCGGCGGTCGTTGAGTTCCCGGATAACCGCCAGGGGCGGGACGCCGACGATGCCGATATTTTTGTGGTTGTTTTTGAGCAATGAGGGGGCCATCGAAAAAAAGCCGCAACGCGGCCGGTAATGTTGTTAAAATATTTCTGTGTCAGGGGGAGGAATCCTACCATAGATCAGCCGCCTTTGCCATCGGCGAATGCGTCCTGCGCAGCAGCGGGTGCGGCCGTGATGCCGTTGGCCCATATCTGCGGTTTCGGATTTGAAGAGCGAATCATTGAGCAGTTGGGAAGGGATAGGAAAAGACGTCCGCCGAGCGTACCCCGCCGGTTGCAATTTTTCCAGGCAGTGTGGCAGGTCGGGAAATAACATAATCGAGATTTTTCGCTTGAGAAAGGGGAGTGCGCAGTCGATAACATATATTTGAGGGCAATCAATATGAGGGCGAGCAGGGAAAACTTTGTGGGGTTTTCCAGTGCATTGGACGGATTCGGCAGCGGTTTATCACCCGAGAGAGCCAAAGTCCTCCCCGATATGGCACCTGCTTCATGACCATTTTGACGATTTCCAGGAGCAGTACGAAGCCTGCTTTATCAGGGAGTATGGATTCATGCGCCCGGTCATCCCGGGGGTGGTGCGGGGCTTTCTGAAATGCGGCGACCTCGCGGATGGATTTGCCCGGGTCCGGTGCCCTGCTTGTCTGCACGAATACCTGCTTGCCTTCAGTTGCCGGGGCCGCTGGTTCTGTCCCAGTTGTCACTCGAAGAAGGTCGTGCAGTTCGGCCTTCACCTGCGCGAAAACCTGCTTTACCCTGTACCGCACCGGCAATACGTCTTCAGCATCCCGATTATCCTGCGTACGTTTTTCAAGTATGATCGCAAACTTTTGGGCAAACTGTGCCAGTGTGTCAACAAGAGCCCGCTTCGTTTTTTCCGTACCGCAACCGGTTTTAAAACCGGCACCCTGGGCGCGGTCATGGCCATCCAGACCTTTGGCGACTATGCCCGCTGGCATCCCCATATTCATGTGCTGCTCGCGGACGGGTTGTTTCGGGAAAACGGTGTTTTTTATGTGATGCCGAAAATCGATATCAAGCCACTGGCTGAAATGTTCCGGGCCAATGTCCTGAAGATGCTCAAAAGGGAAGGGAAGATCGATGATGGCCTGATCAAGAACCTTCTGACCTGGAAGCACAATTCCGGCTTTTCCGTGCACAACGGCGTGCGTCTTGCCAAGGATAACGAGGCCGGCCGGGAGGCCCTTGCCCAGTTCAAGTCCATCCTGGTTGATGCCGATGCATACCTGGTTCAGCTTTCCCGATACATCCATCTTAATCCGGTGCGCGTCAAGCTGGTTGCCACGCCGGCTGATTATCCCTGGAGCAGTTATGCCGCATTTATCGGCAAACACCAAAAGCCGGGCTGGCTTGATACCGGCCTGCTGGCCTCTTTCGGCAAGCGGCTGGGGGATGCGGTCAAGAACTATCAGCGCTTTGTGGAAGCTCAACTTTCTGACTTGCGAAAAGAGGCC